>Ga0209023_10008020_pt1 | contig 10677 bp, 12 predicted proteins | sample LakOneMetagenome_FD_187468 | JGI IMG/M metagenome (GOLD analysis project Ga0209023, IMG submission 187468) | Freshwater and sediment microbial communities from Lake Erie, Canada (SPAdes) (version 2) | ecosystem: Environmental > Aquatic > Freshwater > Lentic | place: Lake Erie, Canada...
GTCGTCGCCGTCGATTGGCCGCAGGCCGCGACGCCGAAGGCGAGAACGGCAGCAGCAGCAGCAGCCAAGCCCATTTGGATCTTCGTCATAGGTTACTACCCCTCGTCTCAGCGTCGGGGTCTACCCCCAACGCGGGAGGCGACTCCATGCCAAGGATTAACCCTGATGGCAAGCGCAAGAGGCTCGCAGGGTTATGCATATCTGCATAGCGCCGAGTCGTTGCATCAACCCTCGGCGGCAGCTGCCAGCGCTTCTTCGAGCTGAGCGAAGGTCGGCTGCAGCGGAGACGGCACTGAGCCGCGTCCGATCTCTACTGAAACTTGTGCAGCGTTTCCATGCAAGTGCGCAACGAGCACATCACGAATGATTTTATAGAACTGAGCGTCGTGCTCGATGATGCCGTTGAGGCGCGCGGCCAGCGGACCGACGATGCCGTAGGCCAAAAGCACACCCAAAAACGTGCCGACCAGCGCCTTACCGATCATGAGGCCGAGAACTTCCGGCGGCTCGTTGATCGAACCCATGGTTTTGACGATGCCCAACACGGCCGCGACGATGCCGAGCGCCGGTAGCGCGTCGGCCATGTTCTGCATGGCGTGCGCGGGATGCAGCGCTTCGTGGTGGTGCTTCTCAAGCTGCTTTTCCATGGCGTCTTCGACCTGGTGCGGGTCGTCGAGGTTCATGGTCATCATGCGCAGCGTGTCGCAGATGAAGTGCGTGACGTGGTGGTCCTTCAGGATCTTCGGATACTTCTGAAAGATCGCGCTTTCATCGGGCTTTTCGATGTGCGGTTCGAGCGCCACGACGCCCTTGGTCTTCATCAGCTTGGTGAGCTGGAAGAGGAGCGCCAGGAGGTCCTGGTAGTCCTGCTTCTTCCACTTGGGGCCGGCCATCACCATCGGGACGCCGCCGCCCATTTTCATCAGGCCGCTTAGATCATTGGCCACCAGCTGCGCCATCACCGCCGACCCGAAGATCATGGCGAATTCCATCGGCGCGGCTTCCGCCAGCACTTCCATGCTGCCGCCTTCGGCCAAGAAGATGCCGAAGATGATGACGAGCACGCCAACGAGGCCGATGATCGAAAACATGAATCCGCGATTTACTAAAAGGCCAACCTAGAGGGGCCTTATGCCTTGCGCGCGCTTAACGCGTCGTTTCGGCTGTCAGCCATTCTGGGCTTTTTGCCAGTTTACTCGCGGTGAACACCTTGGCGGCCCGCGCGAGCGGACGTAGCAACGCCCTGCTCCGATGTCGGATTCTACCGCCCCTGAACCACTTGCCGCACCGACGGCGGCGGTGAACGCCCCCATCGGGCAGAACCGGCAGTTCCGGCTGCTCTGGGTTTGCATGCTGGTGATCGGCGCCGGCAACTCGATGTTGCTCTCAGTCGCGCCGCCTTTGGTGCGTCAGCTTCACTTGTCGGACTCCAGCGTCGGGTGGATTTTTTCGCTCTCGGCGCTCTTGTGGGTGTTCACGAGCCCTTACTGGGGACGGCTGTCGCAATCGATTGGGCGCAAGCCGGTCATCGCGCTTGGGCTTTTTGCGTACGCGATCTCGATGACGTCATTCGGGACCGTCGTGATGCTCGGCATGAGCGGCGCGCTGCAAGGCACGACGGTGTTCATCTCGCTCATGCTGGCGCGGGCGATTTTCGGTTCATTCGGTTCGGCGTCCTCACCGTCGGCACAGGCTTACATCGCTGACCGCACAACGGCATTTGAACGCACGGCGCAGCTTGCGGGACTGAGTTCTGCGTTCGCGGTGGGCCAAGCGTTTGGGCCGGGCATCTGCGCGTGGCTCGCGTCCAAGCTGGGCTTGGTGTTTCCGATTTGGCTGGTGGGTGGACTGGCGCTCGCTGCGTCGCTGGCGATCTTGTTTTTCCTGTCGGAGCGCACGGCGCCGCAATCGAGCCGCCAGCGCGCGAGCTTCTCGGACTCGCTGGCGCTCATCACCGACCGGCGCATCTCCGGCTATTTGCTGTACGGCTTTGCGCTCTCGATCGTCGCCGGCGTGACGGTGCAGGTGTTTGGCCTCTTCACGATGGACCGCCTGCACGTCTCCGGCGCTGAGGGCACGCTTTATACGTCGTGGGGCTTCATGGCGAACGCGCTGGCGTTGCTGGCGACGCAGCTGGTGATCTTGCCACGGCTTTCGATTGGTCCGCGTTCGCTGATGATTTGGGGTTCGGCGTTGTTGGCGGTAGGCGTTGCGGTGCAGATCTTCTCGCCGAACCTTGAGATCCTGCTGATCTCGCAAGCTTTGCAGGGCTTTGGCGGCGGGTTGGCGCGGCCTGGGTTCACCGGCGGGTCTTCGGTGGCGGTTGAGCCACACGAACAAGGCGCGGCGGCAGGACTCGTTGTCGCCTGCAACGGATCAGGCTTCATCTTCTCGCCGCTGATTGGCGGCGTTGTGTACGAGCACTTTGGCAAAGACGCGCCGCTCGCCATCATCGTGGTGCTGCTCGTCGCGATGCTGATCTTCTCGGTCGTCAGCCGCCGCATTCGCGACGCTGTAGCCGTTCAGAGCGCGCCGGAGCCAATCGCCTCTTAGCGCGCGGCTGCGCGCGCTGCTTCCAGCACGACGTCCGTAGCGCGGCCACGGACTTCCATATGATGACGGCGTTCGAAGCGGCGGATGGCGTCGCGCGTGGACGGACCGATGTTTCCATCGGCGCGGCCTGCGTGGAAGCCCTGGCGATTGAGCAGACGCTGGAGCTCGCGAATGCCCGACGTGCCAAGCGCGTGTGGCGTGCGGTCGGCTGGCGGATCGGCGGCGGGCGGAGTCGACGCTGGCGGATTGGTGGAGACGCCGGCGCGAGCGCGCACTTGTTCGAGCAGCGCTTCGGTTGGGAAGCCATCGGCCGGCAAGTTGCGATCGACTTGGAAGGCGCGGACAGCGCGGCGCGTGTTGGAGCCGAACTGACCGTCAGCCTCACCCGCTTGATAGCCCAAGCTGTTCAGCAACGTTTGTAGCTCAAGCGTTTCATCGCGATTGAGCGAACCGGTCTGCACCGGCCAGCTCGCCACCAAGCCGCTGCGGCCATCGAACGCGCGCGCCAGCAGCGCCACGACAAGGGCGTAGCGGTCCGAGTTATTGTAGCGGCGGATCACACTGAAGTTGGGGTGCAGCAAGAGCGCTGGGCCGTTGGCGCCCGCGGGCAGGAAGAGTTGCGACTGCAGCGTGAGGTCCGAGCCTGCGAACGCAGAGCCATCGATGCGGCGAATGCCGAGGCCTGCCCAATCGGCGACGCTGCGAGTCGAACCATCGGCGAGGGCGTAGTTGAAGCTGCTTGGCAGACGCACTTCGTCGAACACAGGCTGATCGCGCTGCCAGCCGCGGTTTTGCAGATAGTTGCCGATCGACGCGGCGACGTCGCCACGGTCGTTCCAGATGTCGCGCTTGCCATCGTTGTCGAAGTCGACGGCAGTTGAGAGATAAACGTCCGGCATGAATTGCGGTTGGCCAAGCGCGCCAGCCCAGGACGAGCGCAGTTCTGATGCGTCGGCCAAGCCGCGCTCCACCATCTCGGTGAGCGCCAGCAAATAGCCTTCGAATTGCGCGCGGCGGCGGCCTTCGTAGGCGAGCGTCGCGAGGGCGGATGCAGCGTCGTAGTTGAGCGCCGCACCGCCGTAATTGCTCTCAAGGCCCCAGATGCCGAGGATGATGCCTTCGGGCACGCCATAGCGTTGCTCGACGGCGTCAAGCGTCGGGCCGATTGCCGCCTTCAGTGCTTGGCCATCGGAGATCCGCCGAGCGGTCACACGGTTGTTCACATAGTCCCAGACCGGGCTCACAAACTCCGGCTGGCGCTGATCGAGTTGAATGATGCTGTCGTCGGGCGTGATGCCGGAGAGCAGGCGGCCGAGCACGGCGGGGTCCCTGCCCCGCTGGACGGCGCGCTGGGCGAAATCGTTGCGCCAACTGTCGAAGGCGGCGTCGCCGGATGATTGGAAAGTGGGCGCGGCCTGGGCGCGCACGACTGAGGGGCCGCAAGCGATCGCCATCGACGCCGCCACTGCCAGGATCAAAGCCCGCGCCATCTCATGCCCCCTCGTCCTCACCCTAAAACGCCTCTAGGGCGTGTCGCCGTATGCAGCAACGATGCCTCCCTATTTGACTTCGCCTGAACCGGCCATTATTGACCCCGCTTCCCATTTCGACCCGGAAATCTCGGCCATGAAAGTCAAGTCGTCGCTCAAGTCGCTCAAAGCCCGTCACCGGGCCTGCCGAGTCGTGCGCCGCAAGGGCCGGGTGTACGTGATCAACAAGGTCGACCCGCGCTATAAGGCCAAACAGGGCTGAATTAGGCCCGATCACGGTTCCCAGGCGCTTGGCGCACTCGCGGAACCGGTGAATTTCGGTTAAGTTCGCGCGATTCAATCGCCATGCGGAATGTTCTTACAGCCCTGGTCGCTGCCTTCTTGCTCGCCGCTTGCGGCGTGCAATCGCACGCGCCGACGCGCTCCGATCCGGAGCTCGATCGGCTGTTCGTGCAATTGGCCGCCGCTCCCGACGACAATGCCGCCACAACAATAGAGCGGACGATCTGGCAACACTGGGCTGACTCGGGATCGCCCACGGTCAACGTGCTTCTGGAACGCGCGACGGCGGCGGAGACGGCCGGTGACGCCGACCTCGCCTTGCGCTTCCTCGATCAAGCCACCTCGCTTGCGCCCAACTACGCAGAGCCTTGGAACAGGCGCGCAAACATCGCTTACCGCGCTGAAGACTACACCGGCGCGATCGCGGCCATTCAAGAGACACTGAAACGCGAGCCACGCCATTTCGCGGCGCTGACGGCGCTCGGGATTATCTACGAAGATCTCGGCCAACAACGTGCGGCGCTTGAGGCCTATCGCGCGGCGCTCGCGATCCATCCGCACTACGAACCGGCGCGCCAAGGCGTGCATCGGCTTGAACCGCGCGTCGACGGCCGCGACGCATGATTTTGATCGCGGCAGCCGTCCTAGCGGCGGTTGTTGTTGCGGTGATGCTGCTTGCATCGCACGCGCGCGCATATGCGCGGCGCGTTGAGGCGCAGTTTCCGCCGAGTGGGCGCTTCATCGATGCAAACGGCGTGCGGTTGCATGTTCGGGAGACGGGGTCTGAGGGCGCACCGCGCATTCTGCTTGTTCACGGCGCAAGCTCGAACTTGCTGGAACTATGGGGGCCGCTGGCGGACGAGTTTGCGCCGCTGCATCGCGTGATCGCGTTTGATCGGCCCGGAATGGGCTATTCGGGGCGCGCGAAGCGCGGTGCGGAAACAATGGCATCGCAGGCGGCAACTGCCGCGCAGGTGCTAAAGCAAACGGGAAACGGACCGGCGATTGTTGTAGCGCATTCGCTTGGCGCGGGCGTTGCGCTGCGGCTCGCGCTCGATCATCCGAGCCTGGTGTCGGGCTTGGTGCTGATCGCGCCGGCGTCGCATCCCTACCCCGGCAATTCCGCTTGGTGGGCGCGGCTTTCGGCGACGCCTGTGTTGGGCGGTTGGTTCTGCGGGCTCATCATTCCTTGGCTCGGGCCGCCGATGAGTCCGTCCAGCGTCGCCAACAACTTTTGGCCCGCGCCAGTGCCGGTGCACTATCTTGAGCAAGCGGGCGTGCCGTTGATCTTTCGGCCGCAGGCGTTTCGCGCCAGCGCGCTTGATGTTGTCGCGTGCAACGCGGAGTTCGCAGCACAGCAAGTGCGCTACGGCGAGTTATTCACACCGGCGGTGATCGTCACCGCCGAGAAGGACAAGATCGTCTCGCCGAAGCGGCACGCGCGCGCCTTGGCTGTGGATTTGCCGGCGGCGGAACTGGTGATTGCGCCAGATACCGGACATATGCCGCACCGCCTGAGGACAGATCTCGTCATCGCAGCGATTCGGCGTGTCAACGAGATGACGCGCGCGCCGGGCGAAGGCTAACCTCACGAAACGATTCGATTCGAAGGGGTAAGGCGATGGCTGATTTTGGTGGGACAGAGACGGTCGTTGCGCCGCAATCCTTGACGCAAACGACGCGCGAAAAGCTTCGCCAGATCGTGGCGCGGATCGAGAAGCTCGAGGAAGAAAAAAAATCCATCTCTGACGATGTGAAGGAAACCTACGCAGAGGCGAAATCCTTCGGTCTCGATCCCAAGGTGCTCCGCCAAGTCGTGCGCATCCGCAAGCAGGACCGCCAAGAGCGCGAAGAGCAAGAGCAGGTCCGCGATCTCTATATGCATGCGTTGGGCGAGATCTGATCCAGGTGGCGTTTGTTTCGGTGGCGGCTAAGCTGCCGCCGTCATGGCCCGCGAGATCGATCGCAAGAAGACGCGCAAGGCGCAGCGGCTGATCCGCAAGCTGGCGGCGAAAAGCAGCGCGCCTGAAGTGGTCGATCCCGAGACGGGCGAAATCAAACCGGGCGACGGCAGCGTCGACTATTCGGCCTGGGAAACTGAGTTTCTCACGGAAGTGGATCAGCGCTTGGGCAAGTTCGGCTCAGCATTTCACGATCTGAGCAAGGGGCGCAAGGACGAGGCGCTCTCCAACTTGCAGACCGTGAAGCTGAAAGAGATCGCCGCAAAGGCGCGCGGAAAAACGCGCAAAGGCCTGACGACGAAGAAGCCGCTGGGGTGGAAGAACCGTCCGCCGCCGAAACCGGATCGCGACTAGTCAGCGAGCCACAAAAAGCGCAGGAGCGCGATCGCGGCGAGGATGTTGATCAACGCCGCCAGCCACAGCAGCGTGCGGAACGGTTGCTTCTGCGTTTTGTGGCGGAAAGCTTGTTGCCCAATCAGCGCGCCGAGTGCGCCCCCGAAGAGCGCCAGGCCCAGAAGGGTGCGCTCAGCGATGCGCCAGCCGCGCCGCTCGGATTGGCGCTTATCCCATCCAAATGCCGCGAAGGCGATGACGTTGATGCAAGCCCAAGCCAGCAACAACGCCATATCTCAACCCCTTAGTTCTCACCGACGGCCCGTTCTTCGAGGCCATACTCGCGCAGTTTGCGGTAGAGCGTCGAGCGGCCGATGCCGAGGCGGCGGGCCACTTCCGACATGTGGCCGGAATAGTGGTCAATGGCCAGTTCGATGAGATCGCGCTCGACTTGTTCGAGTTGGCGCAGATGGCCTTCGGCGTCGAACACTTTGAACGCGGCGGCTGAAACTTCATCTGCTGCAGCGATTGCCGCCGTGAACGAGGCTTCCGCGGCCATGACGTGATGATCGTTGGCCGGCGTGCTGACGTCTGACGGCAGCGCATCGTTGGCGGCCAACAGTGGCTTCAGGCCTGAGATTTGCGGGAAGTCTTCCGGTTGCAGCAGATCGCCCTCGCAGAGGATCACCGCGCGGAAGATCGAATTCTCAAGCTGGCGGACGTTACCCGGCCAATCGAAATCCAACAGCATCTGCATCGTCGTTTGCGAGGCGCCGCGGACGTTGCGGCCCTCTTCCGCATTGAAGCGAGCAATGAAGCGCGCAACCAGCGACGGCACGTCTTCCTTGCGCTCACGCAGCGGCGGCGCTTCGATGGGGAACACGTTCAAGCGATAATAAAGATCTTCGCGGAAGGCGCCGTCGGCGACGAGCTTCTGCAAATCTTTGTTCGTCGCGCTGATGATGCGGACATCGACCTTCACCGGGCGCTTGGCGCCAACGGGATCGACTTCGCCTTCTTGCAGCACGCGCAGCAGTTTCACCTGCATGTCGAGCGGTAGTTCGCCGACTTCGTCGAGGAAAAGCGTGCCGCCATGTGCTTCGGCGAATTTGCCGGCGTGATTGTCCGTCGCACCCGTAAAGCTGCCCTTCACGTGGCCGAACAGGATGGATTCCACGAGGTTCTCGGGGATGGCGCCGCAGTTCACGGTGACGAACGGGCGGCCGGCGCGATCGCTCGCGCCTTGGATCGCGCGCGCCAACAATTCCTTGCCGACGCCGCTCTCGCCCGTGATCAACACCGGGATATTCGAGCCCGCCGCGCGGCGGCCCATGCGCACAACCGGCGCCATCACCGGCGCGTTGGCGACCATGTCGTCAAACGACAATTGACCGGCGGCGCGCTTCTTCATGCGGCCGACTTCGGTTTTCAAATTCGACATCTCGAGCGCGTTGCGGATCGAGACCATGATGCGCTCGGGTGACGCCGGCTTCACGAAGAAGTCGCAGGCGCCCGCTTGCATCGCTTGCACGACCGTGTCGATGCCGCCAGAGGCGGTCAACACGATGCACGGCAGATCGCCGCGACGCATGCGGATTTCCTTGAGCGCCTCTTGGCCGCTCATGCCGGGCATGATGAGATCCAAAAGCACAGCATCGATGTCCGCGTGCGTATCGACAGCCGCCACTGCACTGGCGCCGTTCTCCGCAGTCCGCGTCATGAAGCCATTGCGCTCGACTGCCGCCTGCAACAGGCGGCGCTGCGCCGGATCGTCATCGACGATCAGGATCGTCTTCGCCATGTAAACACCACCACTTACGCCGCGTTTCTCTGCTGGAAACGCTGATCGTTGGCAGGACCATAACCACGGGAAGTTCAGGTCGCGTTAAAATGGCACACACGAATGCGATTTTCGTAAGCGCTTGTTCGCCCTATCTAAAGATCCTGTTCACCACACCAGCGAGCGCATGACCGATCAACGCGACCCCGAACGCAATCGCATCACCGCGCGCATTGGGCGTGTGGCGCAAGTTAGCGCGAACATGTCTGGCGCTGTGGCTGCGCGGATGAGCGGCGCGGACAGCCCGGCGTTGGCGAAGGCATTGCGACGCGCGCTGGGGCAATCAAAAGGTCCGCTGATGAAGGTGGCGCAATTGCTGGCCACCATTCCTGATCTGTTGCCGCAAGCGTACGCGGAAGAGTTTCAGAAATTGCAGGCGCACGCGCCGGCTATGGGCTGGCCGTTCGTGCAACGGCGCATGCGTGCGGAGCTTGGTGAGAATTGGGAAACCAAGTTCGCGAGCTTTGAGCACACAGCGGCAGCAGCGGCTTCTCTGGGCCAAGTGCATCGCGCAGTGGCGCATGAGGGCCGCGCGCTGGCCTGCAAACTTCAATATCCGGATATGACGAGCGCGGTTGAGGCTGACCTAGGGCAACTGAAGACGCTGCTCGGGATCTTTCGCAACATGGATGGCACCATCGATTCCTCCGAGGCGATCGAGGAAGTGGGGGAGCGCCTACGCGAGGAATTGGATTATGCGCGTGAGCTGAAACACATGCGCCTGTTCGCGCGGATGCTGGCGGACGAGCCGCGTATTCGTACGCCGGAACCGCTTGAAGAGCTTTCGACCAAGCGTCTGCTGACAATGACGTGGCTTGAAGGGCGCGGGCTTTTGGCTTGGGTCAACGAACCGCAAGAGGTGCGCAACCGCATTGCGGAACTGCTGTTCAAAGCTTGGTGGGGGCCGATGACGCATTACGGCGTCATCCATGGCGATCCGCATCTTGGGAATTATGCGCTGACCGATAACGCTGAACGTTTGCATCTGCTGGACTTCGGCTGCGTACGGATCTTTCCGCCGCGCTTTCTGGAGGGTGTGGTTGGACTTTATCGCGGGCTGAAGGCCGGCGACATGAATCAGGTCGCGCACTCCTATGAGATCTGGGGCTTCAAGAATCTCAATCCGCCGCTGATTGAGGCGCTGACTATGTGGGCGCGCTTTATCTATGGCCCCCTGCTCGAGGATCGCGTGCGTACGATCGCCGACGATGTTCCGGCAGCGGAGTATGGGCGGCGCGAGGCGCTGGAAGTGCGCAAGCGAGTTAAGTCACTTGGGCCGGTGCTGGTGCCGCGCGAGTTTGTGTTCATGGATCGCGCGGCGATTGGCTTGGGCGCGGCTTTCCTGCATTTGCGCGCGGAGTTGAATTTCGGCGCGATGTTCGCGGAGAGCGTTGAAGGCTTTTCGACGGAAGCGTTGGCGAAACGTCAGGCGGAAGCGGTGGCGGCCGTCGGCCTTTAGCTCGCCATGAGCACGATCATGCCTTGGTGCGCGCCGATGAGTGCGACCAGCGCGCCTTGGGCGGCGAGGCGATAGACGCCGCGCGACGGTCCGCTCCAGCACGAAGCGAAAAGCACCAACGAACCCATCGCCAAAGCCGGCGCGATGAAGAAGTTCAGGCTGTTGACCGATGTGAAAAGGCTGGTGAACGGCCAAGCCATCAAGGCGGCCGCGTGCAAGCCAGCGACTGTCGCACAGCCGCGCGCGTTGCGGCGCATGGCGTCGGTGAGCGTCAGCGCGGTGAGATAGAGCGCGAGAGTCAGAACCGGCGCTGCCGTGAGGATCATGGCCCACACGCTGGGTTGACCAAGCGCCATCGCGGCGAAGCCGCCGACCAACGCGCCAATGCCTGCGCCGCCGACAAGAAGACCCAGACGTTCGGAGCGGACGAAATCGCGATCGACCACGCGCGCGGACGCTATAGCGTCCTGCTGAACAAACTGCGTTGCATCATAAGCCATGTTGGCAAGCCCCGGAGATTGGATCCCCATCCGCAGTGCAAACGGACAATGGGCCGCGCCTGTTCCGGATTATGGAAAGAATTAGGCGCTTGGGTTGCCGAGGCGCGTTCCTATGTGCGTTATCGGTCACACACGGAGGGAGCGGCAGCGCGCATGGAGCATCACGGACTCATCCTCACCCTGGTCGCGGCCATCGTGTTGGCGTTCGTGTTCGGCTTTATTGCACTGCGTTTCCGGCTCTCGCCGATCGTCGGCTATC
>Ga0209023_10008021_pt1 | contig 10677 bp, 13 predicted proteins | sample LakOneMetagenome_FD_187468 | JGI IMG/M metagenome (GOLD analysis project Ga0209023, IMG submission 187468) | Freshwater and sediment microbial communities from Lake Erie, Canada (SPAdes) (version 2) | ecosystem: Environmental > Aquatic > Freshwater > Lentic | place: Lake Erie, Canada...
TCCATGCGGATCATCCGGACGTGCCGCGGGGTCTGGCCGTGCTTCTGCAGCAAATGCACTCGGAATTGCTGGATCACATGGCCAAGGAAGAAGGCGTGCTCTTCCCGATGCTGGCACGAGGAGGCAATTCCTTCGTGACACACCCCATCTGCGTGATGATGTCGGAGCATGAGGAGCACGCCCGCCGGCTGACGCAGCTGATGGCGCTGACGCGGCAAGCCACTCCGCCGGCGGGGGCCTGCAGAACATGGGTTCGGCTCTGCACGGCAACGAAGACTTTTGCCGAAGACCTGCAGAAGCATATTCAACTGGAGAACTCGGTGCTGTTCCCGCAGTTCGACAGCTCGCTTGCCCGGCAACGGTAGCGGCCGCGCGATGAGCAAGCGGTTCCCGGTGAAGCCTGCGCATCCTGAGCGTATCTGCTGGGGATGCGACCGGTACTGTGCGGCCGATTCGATGATGTGCGGGAACGGGAGCGTGGCCACTCTTCATCCGTCCGAACTCTTCGGAGCGGACTGGGACAGTTGGGGAACCCACCCGCAGCCGCCAGAAGGCGCTGGCGCCGAGACTGTCCCTGTCCAGGGTGCTGTGGCGGGGACCGAGCCCCCTCTTGAGCGATGAGCCCCCGCACAGACGAGTGCCTCGCGTCGGACGCGCCCCAGCATGCGTACGCACAATGTGCTCATGCGGGCTGCGTTTTCGAGGTCAGGGCCAGAACCTTTGCCGATGGTTCTGGAAGCTACGTGCACGTGGTGGTCCATGCACCCGCCAACGCCCCTCACGAACAGTCGGCGGAGTACCTGACCGAGGACGCGACGGCTGCGGGCGCGCTGAGATCCGGCATCACCATCGCGAAGTCGATGATCGTGGGTCGGGTCCAATAGGGCCCCGGACAACTTTCACGGGATGGTCACGCGCCTGGACCATCCAGACTCCCCGCGCGACGATGAAGAATCTGCTGGAAAACAGCCGAGGGCTGCTGTGGCTGGGCTTCCAGCGTCAGACGGTCGATGCACGCGAACGAACGCGTGACGTCGCCGGCGCCGTACTCGGTCTGCTGCTCACCGGCGGCCTGAGCTGGTGGGCATGGGGCGCAGATTCGGTGATCCGTCGCTGGCGCCTGGCGAGGTGTTCCCGACTCGTCCTGCGATGCCACGCTCAGCGCGCGCTGCCCGCCAGCCGCTCCACATCGAGCACGGTGATGCGGCGGCCTTCCACCTGCAGCAACCCGGCCGCCACCAGTTCGTGCAGCAGGCGTGAGAAGTGTTCGGGCGTCAAGTTGAGCTGAGAGGCGATGGCTGCCTTAGTCGCCGGCAGCGTGACGAGCCGCGGCCCAGGATGGTGGCCGGCGCGGCGCACGAGGTAATCGATCAGGTGGGCCCGGCCGCTGCCCAGGGCCTGGCGCTCCAGCTCGTGCACCAATGACTCGATGCGCTGACTCAGGCTGGCGACGATGCGCCGTGCAAAGCGCGGGCTGCGTTCGATCTCGGCGAAGACCGCTTCCTTCGGCACTTGCAGCACCAGCGCGTCACCCGCCGCTTCGGCATCTACCAGCGCCGGCCGCTCGAGAAACATCACCGGCTCGCCGAAGCTGTGTCCGGCGCCGACGACGCCGGTGAGCCGCTCCCCGCGCGCCGGGCTGCGCGCGATGAGCCGAATCTCCCCATGCACCACCACGTACAAGGCCGTGGCGGCGTCGCCCTTGCTGAAGAGGCGCTCGCCGCGCACCAGGCGACGCGCCGTGGTCGCTGCCGCCAGCCGCGCGAGCGTGGCTTCGTCCAGGGCCTTGAACATGGGCAGCGCCGCCAGAAAGGCCTGCGGCGCGATCTCTCGGCGGCCCATGCGGGCTCAGCTTTCCAAGGTGATCAGGTCCGGGTTGTCCCGATGATCGATGAGTATCGTGCGCACCCAGTCCTGCCAGGATTGCGCAAACGCGTCGCGCGTCGCGCTGTCAGCCTGGGGCCCCAGCGCCGCCTGCATCTGCATCCTCAACTCCGCCGGGCGCGGCGCGGCCTCCAGATGATGCGACACCTCGACGCTGCGGCCATCGTCCAGGCGCGTGAAGCGCATCTCGCCGCGCATCGGCACGCCGAAGGCGAGCAGATCGCGGCGCGCATGGCGGCCGGCCAGTCCCTTGAACCCACCCGGGCCGGCCGCACCCGTGACCAGCGATGCGACGTTGGCAATCACGCCTGCCACGCCCGCGTCTTGACTCTCGCGCAACTCGACCCGCAACTCGCCGCGGCGCGGTGTCTGCCCCGGGTGCAGCAGGCCCAGCGCCGCGCGTGTCATCAGCCAGGCGCCGGCCACGGTCGGGCACGAGTGCCCGGCCAGCTTGACCGCATCGACATAGCGATACTCGATCAGGCCGTCGTGCGCCGCGCCCAGCGTCTGCGCCAGCGCGTCGTGCACGACGATCGTCGGCACCTGGTCGAAGAACGCCGGCGTCTGCATCGCCGTCACGTCGCCACCCCCTGATCGCCGCGCTGCGCCAGCAACAACCTCACATGGCGGCCGACGAGCACCGCGGCCGGGTACATCACCTGCTCCTCGGTGCGCGCGTGCTGGACGAGCTGCTCGGCAAAGGCAATGATGTCCTTGCGCCCGGCACGCTCGGCGACCTCGCGCAGTCGCTGCAGCGCGGCGACGATGCTCCGGTGCTCCTCGAGCATCAGCGGCAGATCGGCCTCGAGGCGTTCGGTCAGAGTCAGCACCTCGGCCATCTCGGCCGACTGCTCGCCGCGTGACAGCGCGGTAAGCACGCCGAGCGGAGGCAGGGCGATCTCATCCTCCTTGACGAAATGCGGGTGCATCAGGCGGGCCAGGGTCGTGGCCGCCTCGCCGATCTCGCCGCCGGCTTGGGTGGCGTGGCGCAGCCGCTCGTGCAGCGCCTCGTGTTCATGTTGCAGAGCTTGGGGAATCGTGAACCTCATGATCGACTCCTTCGGCATTCAGTGAACGTTGCGGATCGGCTTGAATCCGGGGTGATCGAAGTGGCTGCCGTACTGGTTGAGGCCTTCTGCCACCTTCACCAAGCCGAGCGCCGGGCGGGTCCTGGCGTCCTTGCCGGCCATCGCGTCGGTGCCGGCGCCGATGTCGGCGATCACGATGTGCAGCATGGCATCGGCATGCGGTTCGAGCTTGCAGCTGGCGACGATGCCGCCGACCTCGGCCTCGACCTGCGTGGCCAGCTCGCGGTACTGCGCGGGCGTCAGCTGGCCGGCGTGAGCCGCGGCCAGTTGCGGCTCGACCAGGCCACGGATACGGCTCATGCCGGTTCGCAGCGGCTCGTCGGTGGACCACTTCTGGCCCTGATTCAACGCGAGCTTGTGCGGCGGGGCGGCGTGGTGGTCGTGCGTGCTGGTCTGCGCCAGGGCAGGCAGTTGGAAAGCCAAGGCCGCCGCAGCGGCGGCCAGCGACGTGGTGATCAAACTCGACCTCAGCGGGCTCATCGGCATCTCCAATCTCGCAAGGAAGGCGCCCATCGCCTTCATGCAGTCTCAGATGGGGACGAAAGCGGGCACGTTCGGTCGATCGTTCGAATCCTTAGGAAACATCAAGAACGCGCTCGCCGAGCACCTCGGAACCGGCAGGTCACGCGGCATCCGGATCACGGCGCACCACGGTCCGACACGGCTGGCGAGAACTCACCGAGCAGCGTGTGCAACTCGTCGCGGTGCCGGCCCGCCACCCGGGCCAGCAGCCGCTCGCCCGTGGGCAGCAGATGGATCTCGACCACACGGCCATCCTCCCGACCGGGCCGGCGCGCCAGCCAGCCCAGGGCCGCGCAGCGGTCCACCAGCGCCACGACGCCATGGTGCTGGGCCTGCAGCCGCTCGGCGAGTTCCCCGATCGTGGCCCACGACCGGCCCGGAAAGCCGGCCACGTGCAGCAGCAGTTGGTACTGCAGCGCCGTGAGCCCATGCGTGCGGCAGGTGAGCTCGCTGGCGCGCAGGAACTGGCGAAGCCGGTACCGGAAGTCCGACAGGCGCTCGAGGTCGCCCTTGCCCAGCGCTCGCGACGAGGTGGCCGGCGATGCCTTGGATGGTCTTGAAGGCATGCGCCTTTGTATCATGTTGTGATACTCTGTGGCGCTCTGATCGAGCGCTGTCCACGGTCGGCACGATGGATCTCTACACGCTGGCGGCCCTGCCGCTGTCCGCCGAGCGCGGCTGGCCCGAACTGCTGCGCGCCCGCCCCGGTGGGTGGCGCCTGCTTCTGCAGATCGTGCTGCCGGTCGCGTTGCTGCCGCCGGCGGTCCTCTACCTGGCCGGCACGATCATCCCTCCGGGCGTCGGGTCCGCCAGCCATCCCTGGGGTGAACTGTCGATGCTGGTCCTGCTGGCGGAGTTCGCCTCGGTCGCGGCAGCCGGCCTGCTGTTCCGTCACATCGCAGGCGCCTACGCCTTGGTACTCGGGCCGCGCGAAGCGCGCCTGCTTGCCGCGCTGGCGCCGCTGCCCTTGTGGGCGTCCGCCGCGGGCTTGGCCTTGCCCGGTGTCGCCGCGCCTGCGGCAGCATTGCTGATCGGTCTGGGCTTGAGCTGCGGCATCGCATACCACGGGCTCGTGGCGATGTGCCGCCCCCGCGAGGCCCTCGTGGCCGCCGCGGTCGTGCAGGTCGCGGCCGGGGCAGGGCTGGCCGCCTGGGGATGTCTGGCCATCGCGCTGGCCATGCTGATCTGACCCGCCTCGGTGGGTTGGCGTCGATCGCCGCGGCGGAACGCCACCGCGGTCGGTGCAGGGTATCCGGGGTCGCGACAGGGTTTCGAAGGTATTCGCTTGTTGAACCTCTTAAAGATGCATACAGTATGCATCTATGAACGCTGTTCCCCTGCTGCAACCCGCCGATCCGCTGCAGAAGGCCTTGCAGCAGCCCTACCCTCACGGGTTCGTCACGGACATCGACACCGATGCCCTGCCGCCCGGCCTGGACGAGGACACGGTGCGCGCCATCTCGCGCCGCAAGCGCGAGCCGGCCTTCCTGCTGCAGTGGCGGCTGGCGGCGCTGCAGCGCTGGCAGTCGATGGCGCCGCCGGCCTGGGGCCGGCTGCACATCGCGCCGATCGACTTCCAGGCGCTGAGCTACTACTCGGCACCGAAGTCGCTGCAGGGTGGGCCCAAGTCCCTGGCCGACGTCGACCCCAAGCTGCTGGAGACCTACGAGCGGCTGGGCGTGCCGCTGCACGAGCGCGCTCGCCTGGCCGGTGTGGCGGTCGACGCGGTGTTCGACTCGGTCTCGGTGGGCACCACGTTCCGCGAGCAGCTGGCCTCGGTGGGGGTGATCTTCTGCTCCTTCTCGCACGCCGTGCAGCACCACCCGGAGCTGATCGAGCGCTACCTCGGCAGCGTGGTGCCGCCGGGCGACAACTTCTACGCGGCGCTGAACTCGGCGGTGTTCTCCGACGGCTCCTTCGTCTACGTGCCCGCAGGCGTGCGCTGCCCGATGGAGCTGTCGTCCTACTTCCGCATCAATGCGCGCAACACGGGGCAGTTCGAGCGCACGCTGATCATCGCCGAGGCGGGCAGCAAGGTCAGCTACCTCGAAGGCTGCACGGCACCGCAGCGCGACGAGCACCAGCTGCATGCCGCCGTGGTGGAACTGATCGCGCACGACGACGCCGACATCAAGTATTCGACGGTGCAGAACTGGTACCCCGGCGACGAGCAGGGGCGCGGCGGCATCTACAACTTCGTCACCAAGCGCGGGCTGTGCGCGGGCCAGCGTTCGCACATCGCGTGGACGCAGATCGAGACCGGTTCGGCCATCACCTGGAAGTACCCCAGCGTGGTGCTGCGAGGCGATGGCTCGCGCGGCGAATTCCACTCGATCGCGGTGTCCAACCACCGCCAGCAGGCCGACACCGGCACCAAGATGATCCACCTGGGCCGCGACACGACGAGCCGCATCGTCTCCAAGGGCATCAGCGCTGGCCGTGCACACAACAGCTACCGCGGCCTGGTGCGCGTGGCACCCACGGCCAGCGGCGCACGCAACCACACGCAGTGCGACTCGCTGCTCATCGGCCCGGACTGCGGCGCCCACACCTTTCCGACCATCGACGCCGCGCGCGACGACGCCGTGGTGGAGCACGAGGCCACCACCACCCGCATCTCCGAGGAGCGGCTCTTCTACTGCCAGCAGCGCGGCATCGCGCCGCAAGAGGCCACGGCGCTGATCGTCGGCGGCTTCTGCCAGGCGGTGCTGGAAGAGCTGCCGATGGAATTCGCGCTCGAGGCCAAGGCGCTGCTGGCGGTGTCGCTGGAAGGCGCCGTCGGCTGAGGTCGCCGCCGCACTGCGAACCAAGGATTGCCCATGACCACCACCGATCCCCTGCTCAGCCTGCGTGACCTGCGCGTCGACGTCGGCGAGCGCAACGTGCTCAAGTCCGTGACGCTGGACGTGCCGGCCGGCGCGCTGCTGGTGCTGATGGGCGCCAACGGCAGCGGCAAGAGCACGCTCGGCCTGACGCTGGCCGGCCACCCGCGCTACCGGGTCACCGGCGGCCAGGCGCGCTTCGGCGGCCAGGACCTGCTGGCGCTGGACCCGCAGCAGCGCGCCCGTGCCGGCCTCTTCCTGTCGTTCCAGGCGCCGCCGGACATTCCCGGCGTGAAGAACAACCTCTTCATCCGCACGGCGCTGAATGCGGTGCGCGAAGCGCGCGGCGAGCCGGCGCTCGATGCCTTCGACTTCCTGGGCAGCGCACGCGCCGCCGCCACGCGCCTGGGCCTGCCCGAGGCGATGCTCGCCCGCTCGGTCAACGACGGCTTCTCGGGCGGCGAACGCAAGCGCAACGAACTGCTGCAGCTGGCCCTGCTGCAACCGCGGCTGGCGGTGCTGGACGAGATCGACTCCGGCATGGACATCGACGGCGTGCGCGCCGTGGTCGATCTGGTGCAGGACCTGCGATCGCGCGGCACGGCCTTCGTGGTGGTGTCGCACTACCTGCAGCTGATCGAATCGCTGGCGCCGGATGCCGTGCTCAAGCTTGACCAGGGCTGCATCGCCCAGACGGGCGGGCTGGCGCTGGCGCGCGAGATCGCACGCACCGGCTTCGCGCAGGCGCGCGCCCTCGAACCGGCCGAGGTCTGAGATGGACAGCGCCCGCGCCGACGCCCTCTCTGCCCGCAGCCGCATCGGCGCGGGCGCATGGATCCCGCGCAGCGCGGAATCCTTCCGCCACCTGCCGCCGCCGGCGGCCGAGGTCTGGCTGGGCGAGCCGGCGCCGCTGCATCTCGCAGCCTGCGACGCCTCGCCGCTGGCCGGTGCCGGCTGGACGCTGCACCCGATGGGCCCGACACCGCCGGGCCGGGTCGATGCCCGCTGGCTCGACGCGGCCGACCCCGCGCAGCGGGCCGAACTCTTCAACGGCCTGCCCGCGCCCGGCAATGAGGATGCGGCACCGTTCGTCTGGGCGCACCGCGCACTCGTGCGCCAGGGCCTGCGCATGCGCATCGGCGCGGCGTCCGATGGGCGCAGCGATGGCCGCGACGACACAGTCTGGCTGCAGCTGCGCCACCAGCCGCGTGCCGAGGTCGAGGCGCCGATGCTGGTGATCGACCTGCAGCCCGGAGCGCAGCTCGTAATGGTCGAGGTGCACGAACGCGAGGCCGCGCCGTTCGGCTCCACCACGGACTGCCGGCGCGCGCTGGTGCAGAACCTGCACCTGCACCTGCGACTGGGCGCCGGTGCCACGCTGCGCCATCTGCGCGTCGTTGCGCCGGGCGCGCAGGACCGCGTGGCGCACCATGTGCAGGCGCGGCTCGACCGCGGTGCGCTCTACCACCAGGCCCTGCTGGCCTCGGGCTGCAGCTACCACCTGCAGCGCAGCGCGATCGAACTGTCCGGCGAGCAGGCCCAGGCGCGCACCGCCGGTGTGCTGCTGGCCGATGCGGCGAACCTCGAGCAGCAGGTGCGGGTCGCCCACGGCGCGGCGTACACGGCCAGCGCCGTCGACGTGCTGGCGCTGGGCAGCGGCAGCGCGCGGGTCGTGGCCAACGCGTACACGCGCATCGCCGCCGGTGCCGACGAGGCGCAGGCGCGGCAGCGGCTCAGCGGCATCCCCACCGCCGGCCAGCCGCGGCTGGTGCTGCGCCCGCACCTGGAGATCCATCACGACCGCGTGCAGGCCGCACATGGCGCCACCTGGGGCGCCTTGCCCGAGGACGCGCTGTTCTATGCCCTGCAGCGCGGGCTGGACGAGCGCGCAGCCCGCGCGCTGATCCTGCAGGGCATGGCCGGCGCCACGCTGGCGCGCGCCCTGGACCTGCCGGGGCTGATGGACACGCTGGTCGTCGACGAGCGTCTCGGTCGCAGCCTGGAGCGCCACCTGGCCGGCCCGGCCGGGCCCGACGTGCGCGGGGTCTGCCATGTCTGATCGCCTGTCGCTCGGCGCCGCGGCCGACGCCTTCCCAGTGCTGGCACAGACCGTGCACGGCCAGCCGCTGGCCTACCTCGACAACGCCGCGACGACCCAGGTACCCCAGGCGGTGCTGGCCGCAATGCGCCACTTCGAAGCGCACGACCGCGCCAACATTCACCGCGGCGTGCATACGCTGAGCCAGCGCGCCACCGACGCCTTCGAGCAGGCGCGCAGCACGCTCAAGGCCTATGTCGGCGCCGATGCCGGGCACGAACTGGTGTTCACCTCGGGCACGACCGAAGCGCTGAACCTCGTGGCTGCAGGCTTGTCGGACGGTGGCCCTGGCCGGGCCGTGATCCAGCCCGGCGACGAGATCGTCGTCAGCGGCCTGGAGCACCACGCCAACCTGCTGCCCTGGCAGGCCGCGGCCCGGCGCAGCGGCGCCACGCTGCGCATCCTGCGGCCCGATGCCCATGGTCGTCTGCACAAGCACGCGCTGATGACGCTGCTCAATGCGCGCACCCGCGTCTTCGCCGTCACCGCCTGCGCCAACGCCACGGGCGAACGGCCGCCCTACGAAGCGCTGCTGGCCCTGGCCGCGGATGCGGGTGCGCTGACCGTGCTGGACGCCGCCCAGGTGGTCGCGCACGCCGTGCCCGACCTGTCGACGCTGGCCTGCGACTTCATGGCCTTCTCGGGCCACAAGATGTACGGGCCGATGGGCATCGGCGCGCTGGTGGGTCGCAGGTCGGCGCTCGAACGCCTGGTGCCGCTGCGCCTGGGCGGCGACATGGTCGAGTGGGTGACTGCCACCGACGCCGGCTGGGCCGCGCTGCCGGCGCGGCTGGAGGGCGGCACGCCGAACGTGGCCGGCGCGGTGGGCCTGGCCGCGGCCGCGCGTTTCATCGACAACATCGGCCGCGCCGTGATCGACCGGCACGTCGGCGCGCTGCGTGCGCAGGCGGTGGCGGGCCTGTCGGCGCTGCACGACGTGACCGTGCTCTCGCCCGAGGCGTCACCATCGGCCATCGTCTCCTTCGTTGCCGACGGCGTGCACCCGCACGATATCGGCACGCTGCTCGACGAGCGCGGCATCGCCGTGCGCACCGGCCACCACTGCGCGCAGCCGCTGCTCGACCACCTGGGCCTCGGGCCGACCACGCGCGCCTCGTTCGCGCTCTACAACAGGCCCGAGGAGATCGAGCGCCTGGTGGCCGGCGTGGCGCGGGCGCTGGAGGTGCTGCGATGAGCTCAACCACCCTGCCGACCGCCGCCGAGAACGAGCTCTACCAGGACGTGGTCGTCGAGCACAAGCGCGCGCCGCGCCACTGGGGCCCCCTGAGCGCGCCCACGCACCGGGCGCGGGGCCACAACCCGCAATGCGGCGACGACTTGCAGGTCGAGCTGGTGATGGCCGGCGACCAGGTGCAGGACATCGGCTTCCACGGCCAGGGCTGCGCGATCTGCATCGCGTCGGCGTCGATGATGACCGAGTCGGTGATCGGTCGCGATGTGGCTGAGGTGCAGGCGCTGCAGCAGCGCTTCCGCGCCGTGCTCACCGGCCAGCTCGAACCCGAGGCGGCCCGGCTCGGCAAGCTCGTCAGCCTGGCCGGTGTGCGCCGTTACCCCGGCCGCATTAAGTGCGCGCTGCTGGGCTGGCACGCGCTGATGCACGCGCTGGCTGCCGAGACCGGCGCCGAACCGGGGGCCAAGCCATGAGCCTGACCTCGACCCGCGAGCGCGACACCGTGCTGGTGCGCCGGCCGGTGCGGGTGGAGCGCGTTCCCGACGGCACGCCGCTCGAACTGGCGCCGGGAACGTGGGCCCAGGTAACGCAGGCGCTGGGCTCGAGCTTCACGCTCGTCGCCGACGGCCAGCTGGTGCGGCTGCCCGGCCGCGACGCCGACGCGATCGGCCGCGAACCGCCGCAGGTGCCGCTGATCCCGGCCGACGTCGCGGTCGATGACGTGCGTGCGCTGGTCTGGCAGACGCTGAAGACCTGCTACGACCCAGAGATCCCGGTCGACATCGTCGAGCTGGGCCTCGTCTACGGCTGCGAGGTGACGCCGGTCGACGCCGAGCAGGTGCGCGTCGTGATCCGGCTCACGCTGACGGCGCCGGGCTGCGGCATGGGCGAGATCCTGGCCAACGAGGTGGCCGACAAGGTGCTGGCGCTGCCGCGCGTCGCCGAGGTCACGGTCGACATGGTGTTCGACCCGCCATGGGACCGCTCGCGCATGTCCGAAGCCACCCAGCTGACGCTGGGCCTGTGATCGCCGCGACCGCAGAACCTCCTTCTCCGAGCAACGACATGAGC
>Ga0209023_10008022_pt1 | contig 10676 bp, 8 predicted proteins | sample LakOneMetagenome_FD_187468 | JGI IMG/M metagenome (GOLD analysis project Ga0209023, IMG submission 187468) | Freshwater and sediment microbial communities from Lake Erie, Canada (SPAdes) (version 2) | ecosystem: Environmental > Aquatic > Freshwater > Lentic | place: Lake Erie, Canada | collected...
GAGCTTGATGTCGAACTTCTTGAAGCCGAGGTCGTGGTAGATCGACGACAGAAGGTCGAGGAACTTGGCGCATTCGGCTTCGATCTGGTCTTCCGTGCAGAAGATATGCGCGTCGTCTTGGGTGAACCCCCGTACGCGCATCAGGCCGTGCATCGAGCCTGACGACTCGTAGCGGTGACAGGAGCCGAATTCGGCGAGCCGCAGCGGCAGGTCACGATAGGACTTGAGGCCCTGGTTGTAGACCTGAACGTGGCAAGGGCAGTTCATTGGTTTCAGCGCGTTGATGCGCTTTTCCTTGGCGCCGTCTTCGTCGACTTCGACGATGAACATGTTCTCGCGGTAGGCTTCCCAGTGGCCGGACCGCTCCCACAAGACGCGGTCGACCACCTGCGGCGTACGGATCTCCTTGTAGCCGGCGCGGCGCAGGCGGCGGCGCATGTAGTCTTCCAGTGCGCGGTAGATCGTCCAGCCATTCGGGTGCCAGAAGACCATGCCGGGCGCTTCTTCCTGAAGGTGGAAAAGCTCCATCTCGCGGCCAAGCTTGCGGTGGTCGCGCTTGGCGGCTTCCTCAAGCATTGTGAGATGGGCCTTGAGATCGTCGCGGTTCTTGAAGGCGAGTCCGTAGATACGCTGCAATTGCTTCTTGGTATGGTCGCCACGCCAGTAGGCGCCGGCGACCGACATCAGCTTGAACGCATCTGCCGGAAGCTGGCCGGTGTGCTGGAGGTGAGGGCCGCGGCAAAGGTCCTGCCAGTGGCCGTGCCAGTACATGCGCAATGGCTCATCGCCGGGGATCGCCTCGATCAGTTCGACCTTGAAGGGCTCGTTCTTGGCGACGTAGTGGGCGATGGCGCGCGAACGGTCCCAGACCTCGGTGCGGACGGGGTCGCGTTCGTTGATGATCGCCTTCATCTCTTTTTCGATGAGGCCAAGGTCTTCGGGCGTGAAGGGTTCGTCGCGGTCGAAGTCGTAGTACCAGCCGTTTTCAATGACCGGGCCGATGGTGACCTTGACCTCTGGCCAGAGTTTCTGGACTGCGCGGGCCATGACGTGGGCGAAGTCGTGGCGGATCAGTTCGAGCGCCTGTGCATCATCCTTCATCGTGTGGATGGCGATGGCGGCGTCATGTTCGATCGGCCATTGCAGGTCGAAATGCTTGCCGTCGATGGAGGCCGAGATAGCGGCCTTGCCGAGCGATGGCGCGATGGCGGATGCGACTTCCGCAGGGGTGACGCCCTTGGCGAATTCGCGTTTGTTGCCGTCAGGAAATGTCAGGGAAATCTGGCTCACGGCCTTCTCCTCGTCGGTTTGGCGCCTACGGGTGCGCCCGGTTGCGGGTTATGTCGCGCCTTCCTGCCCAAAGGGAGGTGCCTTGTCAACAGGGTGCAATGCCGGGGGTTCCACCCCCGACCCGCCGCGGATATTTATGGAAAGAAAATGAGGGGAGTGCCGAGATGGCGGGGCGGTTGGTGACAGATGAAGGGCGCGAGATCGCCTATGACCTGACCGAGGGCAGAGGGCCGGGTGTGGTGTTTCTCGGCGGCTTCAAGTCCGACAAAGAGGGTACAAAGGCGCTGATGCTGGAGGCATGGGCGAAAGAGCAAGGGCGGGCGTTCCTGCGTTTCGATTATTCCGGGCACGGATCGTCTTCGGGCGACTTTCTGGACGGCTCTATCGGCGACTGGTTCGAGGATGCCCGTGCTGCGATCCTGACGTTGACCAAGGGGCCGCAAGTTTTGGTTGGGTCGAGCATGGGGGGCTGGATTGCGCTTCTGATAGCGCGAGCGTTCCCGGACAAGGTCGCAGGTCTGGTCACCATAGCGGCCGCGCCGGACTTTACCGAGGATTCGATGTGGGCCGGGTTCTCGGCTGCCCAAAGGCAGGCGCTTCTGGCAGAGGGCAAGGTGGCGCTGCCGTCCGACTATTCGGACGAACCCTATGTGATCACGCGACGGCTGATCGAAGAAGGGCGCAACCGTCTGGTGTTGCGGACGCCTCTGGACTTGCCGTTTCCGGCGCGCTTCCTGCAGGGAACTGCGGATGAGGATGTACCTGTGTCTGTCGCGCTGCGGCTCTTGGATCATGTGACCGGGCCGGATATCCGGCTGACGTTGGTAAAGGGGGCGGATCACCGTTTCTCAACACCTGCCTGTCTAAGGTTGATCGAGACAACGGTGCTGAAGGTTCTGGCAAGAGGTGATGGTGTTCATGGGTAAATTTGCGTGGTGTGTGTATAAATTCGCTGCGGCGAGTGCGCTGGTGGCGGTCGTGGTCTTTCAGTTCGGCGCGCGTGAGCCGGTAGATCTGGTTGCGCGCTTTGATCCTAACAGTTTGCCGAGCGATCTGGACCAGTACCCTGCCAATGAGGAAGCAAAGGTTCAGGGCTTGATGCCAGGTGCGGCCAAGCAGATCATCTGGGCAGGGCAGGTTGGCGCGCAGACAGATGTGGCTGTGGTCTATCTGCACGGCTTCTCGGCAACGTCGAAGGAGATTCGGCCCGTGCCCGACAGGGTTGCGGCCGCACTGGGGGCAAATCTCTTTTATACGCGCTTTGCCGGACACGGGCTGGCGGGCGACAAGTTGGCTGGTCCAACTGTTCAGGACTGGATGGACGACACTGCAGAAGCTCTCGCCATCGGTCGTCGGCTGGGCCGTAAAGTGATCGTGATTGCAACATCGACGGGCGGCACACTTGCGGCAGAGGCTGCGCGTCAGCCGGAGATGATGCACGATGTGGCGGGGATTGTTTTTATCTCGCCCAATTTCGGGATCAGGTCGATTGCGGCGCGGCTTCTGACATGGCCGTTTGCGCGTTCGTGGGTGGGGATGGTGGCCGGTGCGGAGCGGTGCTTTGCACCCGTCAACGATGTTCAGGCGAAAAACTGGACGACATGCTACCCGACTGTGGCGCTGTTGCCGGTTGCTGCGCTGGCGGCGGATGCCGCTGTGGCGGACTATGGCGCGGTCAGTACGCCCGCGCTATTTCTGTACTCACCGCAAGATCAGGTGGTTTCGCCGAGCACCACCAAGGCGGTCGCAGAGGGCTGGGGTGCAGCCCATGAGGCCCACGAGATCACCGTTGGGCCGGGCGACGATCCCTATTCGCATGTGATTGCCGGAGATGCGCTCAGCCCCGGCATGACCGGGGCTGTGACAGAGTTTATCGTAACTTGGGCAAAGCGACTCTGACCGCACCGATCAGACGGCGCGGATCGCACCGCGCTTAGCTTTCGGCTCGTGCGTGCCGTTGTTGCGGTCGATGAAGTCTAGAACCAGCGGGCGGATATTGTTGCGCCAGCTCTTGCCGGCGAAGATGCCGTAGTGGCCGGCTTCCGGCTCCAGATGGCTGGCCTTCTTGGATTCGCTTAGACCAGTGCAGAGCTTCAGCGCGGCGAGACATTGGCCGGGGGCCGAAATATCGTCTTTCTCGCCTTCGACGACCTTCACTGCAACATCAGTGATCTTGCCGATATCCACATGCTTGCCAGCGACCGTGAAGCTGTTGGTGGCAATCTCGCGGTTCTTGAACACACGCTCGACGGTGGACAGGTAGAACTCGGCGGTCATGTCCATGACCGAGAGGTATTCGTCATAGAAGCGGTTGTGCTTGTCACGCTCAGAGGCTTCGCCACGTGCGGCGCGAACGATCTGGTCCTGGAACGCCTTGGCATGGGTTTCGGCATTCATCGAGATGAAAGAAGCAAGCTGGAGGAGACCCGGATAGACGAGGCGGCCAGCGCCGGAATATTTGAAGCCGACGCGCTGGATCGCGAGATGTTCCAGTTGGCCCATCGTCAGGCTGCGGCCAAAATCGGTGACTTCGGTCGGAGCCGCGTCCGGGTCGATCGGGCCACCGATCAGCGTCAGGGTGCGGGGCTGCGCGGTTGGGTCTTCTTCGGCGAGGTATGCGGTTGCAGCAAGGGTCAGTGGTGCGGGTTGGCAAATTGCCACGACGTTGATGTCCGGGCCGAGGTGGCGCATGAAATCGACGAGGTAGAGCGTGTAATCTTCGACATCGAACTTGCCTTCGCTGACAGGAATGTCGCGGGCATTCTTCCAGTCTGTCACATAGACTTCGCAATCGGGTAGCAGACTGGCAACGGTCGAACGGAGGAGCGTCGCATAGTGGCCCGACATCGGCGCGACGAGAAGAACACGACGCGCCATCGGCTCGCGGCCGGAAATGCGGAAGTGGATGAGATCGCCGAAAGGCTTGGAAACCAGCGTGTCGATCGAGACGATATGGTCACGGCCATCGGCGCCAACGACTGTACGAATGCCCCAGTCGGGCTTGATGACCATGCGGGCGAAGCTGCGTTCGGTGATACGGCCCCAGGCCGACATGACCTTGAACATCGGGTGTGGCACGAGACCCCAGACCGGGTACGAGGCCATGGCGCGCGCCGAGGCCCCGAGCCACTCGTTCGTATTACGAACGCTTTCCATCCAGTCGTAGGTAGCCATGCCCTTCATAGAGTAACTCGCCTTACCAGTGATGTGTATTCGTCGCTTTCCCCGAGCGGGTGGTGACGATATGCTGCAATGCAGGAGAGTAGGGGGGATTTGTTGATATGACAACAAATGTTGCGAGTACGTCCGCTGAACTTGAAAAGTTGAACGCCAATGTCGCGCGCATCGAGGCATTGTCGCAACGGCTAATTGCTGCAATTGCACACAAGAGAACGGCCAATCCATCCCTAGAGTCACCGGGTGCCGACCTTTATGCGCGTGCAGCAACGGCCATGTGGAACGAGGCATTGCAGAACCCCGCAAAGCTGATCGAACAGCAGGTGGAATTCTGGGGCCAAACGCTCAAGCATTACGTCGAAGCCCAGCATTTATTGGCGCAAGGCAAACTGGAAGCGCCTCCTGACCCTGCTCCAAAAGACCGGCGCTTCACCAATCCGCTGTGGCAGACGCATCCCTATTTCAACTTCGTCAAACAGCAGTACATGCGCAACGCGAAGGCGATGGATCAGGCCGTCGCGGGGCTGGAAGGGTTAAGCGCGCAGGATCGCCGCCGGGTGGAATATTTTTCTCGGCAGGTCATGGACCTGTTAGCGCCAACCAACTACCTGCCGACCAATCCCGATGCTCTGGAACGGGCGGTGGCGACCGAGGGTGAGAGCCTTGTGAAGGGGCTTGAGAACCTTGTTCGTGATGTCGAAGCGAATCGCGGTGATCTTCTGGTAACGCTCGCAGATCGGGAGGCTTTCAAGGTCGGCGGCAATATCGCGACCACCGAAGGATCGGTGGTCTACCGCAACAGGTTGTTCGAGCTGATCCAGTACAAGCCGACAACCGAGAAGGTCCATGCGCTTCCGGTGGTCATCTTCCCGCCGTGGATCAACAAGTTCTACATTCTCGATCTGAAGCCGCAAAACAGCCTGATCAAATGGGTGGTCGATCAGGGCTATACCCTGTTCGTCGTCAGCTGGAAAAACCCCGACGCAAGTTACAAGGATGTCGGGATGGTGGACTATGTCGAAGATGGCTTCCTCGCCGCGATCCGCGAGGCGAAGGCGATCACCGGGCAGGACAAGGTCAATGCTGTTGGCTACTGTATAGCTGGAACCACGCTGTCCCTGACGCTTGCGCACATGCGGCACAAAGGCGACAAGTCGGTCAATTCGGCGACCTTTTTCACGACACTGACCGACTTTTCCGATCCGGGTGAAGTGGGTGTGTTTCTGGATGACGACTTCGTTGACGGCATCGAAGAGGAGGTCAAGAAGGACGGCTATCTCGACAAGTATTATATGTCGCGGACCTTTTCGTTCCTCAGGGCCAATGATCTTATCTATGGCCCGGCCATCAAGAGCTACATGCTGGGCGAGGCGCCGCCTGCGTTCGATCTGTTGTTTTGGAATGGCGACGGGACCAACCTGCCGGCGCGCATGGCTGTCGAGTATCTGCGCGGTCTGTGCCAGTCGGACGGTCTGGCGCAAGGGACATTCGAGGTCGACGGCAAGAAAGTCTCGCTGGCGGATGTGAAGGTGCCACTTTGTGCCATTGCCTGCGAGACCGATCACATCGCGCCGTGGCGGGCTTCGTTCAACGGTGTCAGGCAGATGGGTTCGAAGGACAAGACCTTCATTCTCGCCGAATCGGGGCATATTGCCGGGATCGTCAGCCCGCCTGGCAAGGACAAGTACGGACACTATACCTGCGAAGGCCCGCTGGATGAGGCGTCTGTATGGAAAGAGAATGCGACCTTCACCAAGGGCAGCTGGTGGCCGGTTTGGAGCAATTGGCTTTCGGAACGGTCCGGCAAGATGGTTCCTGCCCGCGATCCCGGTGATCGGGACCACAAGCCGCTGGCGGCTGCGCCCGGTACATATGTCACGGAAGTGCCAAACGCCTGATACTTGCGTCCGATAGAAATTATTCTGCGCTGCAGCAATTACCCTTGAAATGCTGCAGCGCAGAATGTATATGTCGGTCATAGCAAAGACGGGCCCGTCCCGATCATCAGGAGAATAGAAAATGGCAAAGACCCAAGACATCACCAAAGTCATGCAAGACATGATGTCGTCGTTCCCGGTTGACGCCGCCTCGGTTCAGGGCGCGTTCAAGACCACCGCCGCTCTCGGCGAAAAAATGGCTAAAGTGGCTCTGGAAGCTGCTGAGAAGTCGAACGAGATCTCGTCCAAGTGGGCGAAAGACACGCTCGGCAAGTTTGGCTCGCTGGCCAAAGTGAAAGAAGAGCCGGCTGACTATACCAAAGCCTTCAGCGACTTCGCTTCGGCTGCTGCCGAAATGGCTGCTGAAAACCTTGCTGCTTTCGCTGAAGTTGCGAAAAAAGTTCAGATGGACACCGTCGAACTGATGCTCGCCGCTGGCAAAACCGCTTCGGAAGACGTTTCTGCTGCCGTGCAGAAAGCCACCACCGAAGTGACCGCCGCTGCGAAAAAAGCGGCTCAGGCTGCCAAGTAATTCAGCCTCCGACCTCCTCCCTGTCGGACGGCAGATCAGGCGGACCCGTGCGGTCCGCCTTTTCTTTTTGTTGTCTTTTGCTGCGCAGCGAGATTAGTCTCGCTGCAATGCCAAAAACCTGGGGAGGTCCGCATGGCCGATGATGCAAAGCCGCTGCTGATCAAACGCTATGCCAGCCGCCGCCTCTACAATACTGAAACCAGCGACTATGTAACGCTGGAGGATATTGCAGCCTTCATCCGCGACGGGCGCGACGTGCAGATCGTTGATCTGAAAACCGGCGACGACCTGACGCGACAGTATCTGTTGCAGATCATTGCCGAGCATGAAAGCCGCGGAGAAAGCGTTCTTCCGGTTGATGTGCTGACGGATTTGGTGCGTAGCTATGCGACCAGCGCCCAAAGTGTCGTACCGCAATTCCTCGCCGCAAGCTTCGAGATGCTGCGCGATGGTCAGTCAAAGCTGATGGAGCAGTTCTCGCATTTGCCGAATCCCATGGCCTCGGTGCCGGGATTCGAGGCGCTTCAGCGTCAGCAGCAGGCGTTCCTGAAATCGTTCATGGGTGGGATCACCGGCTCTTCGGGCCCCGCGCAGCAGGAAGATGACAGCGCGCCGGTCAAGGAGAAGGCGAAGGCCCACGATGCTGACGATCTGGCTGCCATCAAGAAGCAGCTTGCGGACCTTCAGTCCAAATTGTCAAAACTCTGACCTGCCGCTTATTGCACCTGACCCATGACTGACGCGCCGGGCCGAATTACGCTTTGGGCTGTGCAAAGCTTCCTCGCCGCTGCTGAGGAGGGCAGCATGCAGGCTGCGGCACGTCGGTTAGACGCGTCGGTATCTGCGGTCAGTCAGCAGATTTCCGCATTGGAGTCGGCTCTAGGTGCCGTGCTGTTCGACCGGAGTGCAAGACCTTTGGCAATGACGCCAGCGGGCATCACCTTCCGGCATCACGCTCAGGCTATTGTGAATGAAGTGGCTGCCGCCCGCGCGGCCATCGGACTGGCGGGGCTGTCCGGCCTGTCCAACTTTCGGCTGGGGTTCATCGAGGATTTCGAGGCCGAAGTCACGCCACGGCTTCTCTCGGATCTTGGCAACGAATGGCCGGGCTCGCAGTTTCTTCTGGAAACCGGGGCCAGCCATCGTTTGCATGAACAACTTGATGCGCGGGCGCTCGATATCGTGGTTGCCGCCGACATGGGTGGGGCGACGGAGTCGGCGGAGGTTCACATGATCCTCGAGGAGCCTTTGGTGGCGGTCTTGCCGAAGGGCTATGAGGCAGTGCCGCCCAGCCCGGACCTGCCGCTGATCCTGTATACAGCGCGACATCACATGGGGCGGCAGATAGCCGATGTGTTGGCCCGGCAGAACCTGCGATTGCCGCACAGGTTCGAAATCGACAGCTACAATTCGATCATGGCAATGGTAGCCGCTGGCTCGGGCTGGACGATCCTGACGCCGCTGGGTGTTCTGCACGCCGAACGATTCCGTGACAAGGTCTCTCTGCAGCCTCTGCCCTTCGCGCCAGCGTCGCGCCGGATTGCGCTTTATGCGCGCCGCGGCGTTCTGGGGCCGATGCCAGCGCAGATCGCCGAAAAGCTGCGGCTGATGATTGCGGAGATGATCGTCTCGCCAGTCGTAGCCGAACATCCCTGGATGAAGGATGGGCTAAAGATCATTCCCGGTTGAACCGAGAAAGGTCAGGCTGCAGAAGATTTCGACTGTTTCACGTCGCGCACCGCCGAAAGCAGGGCATCGGCGATATAGTCGAGGTCGGCCTTCTGTAGTCGTGCCGGAAGGCGCAGGTCGCAGGCGCGCATCAACATGGCGCGGGTTTGGGGCATGTCGGGCTGGTCGCCAAGGAACTGCCAGTTCCAGAAGGCTCGGGCGTTGTCCGGGCTCAGGCCAAATATCTGCACGGCAATGCCGCGCACCTTGGCTGCATCCTGAAATGAGCGCGCCTCGGCGTCTGACCATGCTCCGACAAGGTTGAATTGCAGGCTGTCAGGCGCGCGTTCTTCTTGCGGCAGAGCCGGCGGCACGTCGAAGAACGTGCAGCCGTTCAGAAGGTCTGCCACATAGTCATGGTTGCGGCGGCCGGAAGCAACACGGCCCGCGACGAGCGGTAGCTGCGGGCGGATTACGGCAGCAGACAGGTTCTGCATGCGCATGTTGTAAAGCGGCAAGCGATTTTGCCAGTGGTGGAAGCTGTTTTGCAGGCCGGGGTGTTTTTTCCAGTTGTGCTCGTAGGCGCCCGACATGATGACCGCCCGCGCCGCAAGTTCGGGGTCGTCGGTGACGAGGATACCGCCTTCGCCAGCGTTTACCAGTTTGTAGGACTGAAACGAGAAGCAGCCGACCTTGCCTATGGTGCCGATGTTCCGACCATTCCAGACGGTGCCAAGCGAATGGGCGGCGTCTTCGATGACGGGAATGCCCTTTGCATCGCACAGGGCCATAATTCCGTCCATGTCAGATGTATGTCCGCGCATGTGGCTGATCAGGACGGCGGCGATGTTGTCATTTTCCAGTCGCCGCGCGAAGTCTTGCATGTCGATGCGGAAGTTCTGACCGACCTCGCACAGGACGGGAATGCAGTCGGCATGGACGACAGCCGAAGGGACGGCGGCGAAGGTGAAGGCCGGGATCAGGATGCGGGCGTCCCGCGGCAGATCGAGCGCCTTGATCGACAGGAAGAGCGCGGCGGAACAGGAAGACACCGCGAGTGCATAGCGCGACCCAAGAAGTTCAGCGAACTCGGCTTCCAGCAGGGCGACAGGAGCGCCTTCGGGTGCGGTATAGCGAAAGAGGTCGCCGGAGGACAGCAGGCGCTCGACCTCCGCCATTGCTTCTGCCGGGATTGGTTCGGCATCATAGACGTTCGGGGCGGAGGCAAGGGCCAGAGCTTCGGGGGCCATGTTTCATCTTTCCTGAAAGTCTCATTCAGCTTTTCTGTATCTGAACTTAGGATAGACTTCCAACGGAATTGTGACTGATCGGCTTAAAACCCCAATCTGTCGCGCATCGAATACCAGCTCATCGCAAGCACTAGCAAAGGCCAACGCATACCCGGCCCGCCGGGGAAGCGATGAGTCGGGACCGACGCCATCACGTCGAAGCGTTCAGCCTGACCGGCGGTCGCTTCCGCCAGAAGCCTTCCCGCCAGAGTTGCCATTGCTACCCCGTGGCCTGAGTAGCCCGAGGCAGACAGGACGTTAGGCCTGACCCGTGCAAAGCAGGGCATGCGGTTCATGGTGATGGCAAGCGTCCCGCCCCAAGCGTAGTCGATGCGCAGGTCTTTCAGGTGCGGATAGACCTCCAGCATCGGTTTCCGCACAGTCTTGACGATGTCGGGGAACCGATAGCCATAGCTTTCGCCGCCGCCGAACAACAAGCGGTTGTCGTCGGACAGGCGCCAGTAGTTGACGACAAACTTTGTATCGGCAACCGCAACGTTTTCCCGTAACACCTCTGCCGTTCGATCGCCGAGCGGTTCGGTGGCAATGATGAAGTTGTTGATCGGCATGACCCGTGCAGCAACATGATCGTCAAGGCCGCCGAGATAGCCATTGCAGGCAAGGATCACATGGTCGCATTCGACGCGGCCCTTGCCTGTTTGCACAACTGGCTTCGCCCCATGCTGGATGTGATGGACATAAGCGCCCTCGTAGATGCGCGCTCCCGCAACCGTCACGGCTTTGGCCAGACCGATTGCGTAGTTCAGCGGGTGGACATGGCCA
>Ga0209023_10008023_pt1 | contig 10675 bp, 10 predicted proteins | sample LakOneMetagenome_FD_187468 | JGI IMG/M metagenome (GOLD analysis project Ga0209023, IMG submission 187468) | Freshwater and sediment microbial communities from Lake Erie, Canada (SPAdes) (version 2) | ecosystem: Environmental > Aquatic > Freshwater > Lentic | place: Lake Erie, Canada...
TGAGGCTGATCATTTATTGTGTATCTTGCCAACTGTGAAATTAATTTGTATTTGGATAAAATGGCAAATTGCTTCAAGAGCATTATGAGAAATTTAGCAATAGACAATATAACGCCAATAGCATCTTTGGTTAAAGAAAAAATGGAAGAGGCATTAAATCTTAAAGTAAAAATAGAAAAACCAAAAATAACTTTCTATTCTTTTATCGAAGGTTACATAAATGAAAGCAAGAGCAATAAAGCACATGCTACGGTCAATGCATACAGATCGACTTTTAATAGAATAAAAAAATACGGGAATTACTGCAATAAAGAATTTTCATTTGATGATATTACTTTAGAATGGAGAATTTCATTCCTTAAGTATTTGCAAGAAAATTATAACATATCACGAAACACTGAAGGCAAGTATATTAAAAATATTAAGTGTTTTATGAATGAAGCTTCCGAAAGAGAAATAAATACAAATTTTTCATTTAGAAGTAAGCATTTTTTTCAACCAATCGAATCAGTACAAAAAATATTTCTCACAATGACCGAAATAGAAGCTATTGCAAAAGTAGATTTATCGGATGATAAATTAAAGGATATCGTTAGAGATTATTTTATTATAGCCTGCTTAACGAGCTTAAGATTTAGTGATTTTACAAGAATCAAGAAAGAAGATATTCAAAATGATCGGATACAAATGAGAACAAATAAAACAGGTGAAGATGTGGTTATACCAATAGCTCCATTAGTACGAGGAATATTAATTAAATACGATTACATTTTACCTAAGGCCCCCTGCAATCAGATATTCAATAGATATATAAAGCAGGTAGGTAAAATGGCCGAATTAGTTGAACCTGTTACAATCGTTAAAACGATTGGAGGAATAAAGCAAACAATAACATATTTAAAATATCAGCTATTATCCAGCCATACTGGAAGAAGAAGTCTAATCTCAAATTGTATATTAGAAGGAATTAATTCTTCTGCAGTTATGCTCATCTCTGGCCATCGTAGTCATCGTGTATTCTCATCTTATGTTCGCATTAATCAACATCAAAATGCTGATGTTCTTTCAGAACATTCTTTTTTTAAATAAATCAATTAAAAAGGTTCATAAATCTTTAGAAATTAATCGGTAAATAGTCCCGCATCTCTTTTGATATGTGATATTTATGAAATGGCTCAATAATAAAACTCATGATATAAATATCACAATCGGGTATTCTTTTAGGTATTACTACGGAATTAGATACCGTAGTTATACCTAAATTTTAAAAAACATGAAAAAAGCTATAAAGAAACACATATAATTGTGTACTCTTAACAAATAGCTATTTACATGCTTTTTCAAGAAATAATTGATCAACAATCTTTAGTTGCAAATGATTTAGACTTACTTCCATTTTGTCATACAACTACAGAGGGATATTTTAATAATATCAAAGAAAAACAAACAGTTGATATTAAACTCTGTCCGATATATAAAGAAAGTATACTGTACTTTTTTTATGGAAAACCTTCTTACAAAGTTTCAAAAGAAGCCGAAAATTATACCAATAATCCTCCAATAACTCTAATATATGAGCCAAAAAATATAGGCGATTTAAACCTAAAAAGAATGCTCCCTTTCGATTCTGGCGGCTATTCAAGATATAAAATGAAGGAGGGTTATGAAAAAGAAGCTTTTACTCACGAAAAGCCAAATGAAAATTCTATAAAAGGTTTAATTAAGCTATTATATGAAAATAACGATTCATATTTAAAAGATGATGTTAGCCTGGAGAAGCTAAGTGAGTTTATTAAAAACTGTTGGCCAGTAAAAGAAATAATAGAGTTATATGTTAGAGTTCAAAAAGGTGAGATTGATTCAGGTGATCAAGTCTATTCGATAGAATTACAATTTGATAAAGAAATAAAATTTCAACCCAAATATGTTGTGATCCCTTATAGCTTTTTAACAACTAGTTTTTGGGATGAGACTAATTTCAAGCAACAATTCCCGAATGTAAAAGTTGAATATTATGGAGAGGATAAAATAATGGAGAAAGTAGGTAAAGTACTAACAGGGGCAGAATACCAAGATTTAATGCGACAAAAAGTTATGGCATTAATAAAATAATTAACCTCTATGGCCAAATTAAAATATATAGGCGGAATTCTTCCGGCACTCCCATCTAACAGATTTATAAATTCCGTTTTCATTGACGTAGAACTAAATCAGTATTATATTCAAGAAGAAAATAATGATATCATTGTAGCATTTAAAGAAATTGATGCAAGCCAAATAATAGTACCTGCCAAATCCCAACTTTATGCGGGTGAAGACGATAAATTTATATATACTTTCATTTCATATTCGAAAGACAAAATTGAAATTGTTTATGGAGACATGGAAACAATACAATTTGATCTACTTGCATTGTTAAGTTCAGATAGCTTAAATGTTCATTCAAAGTTACTCATTTCTAGTTTTTTAAGTCTGTATAGTAAGACATTAGCACTAATAGAAGACTCGAATAAAGATTTTGAAGACAAGGGTATTGAACAAAGAATAAAGCAAAACATTGTATTCGCTAGCAGAAGCTATGAAGATAATTTAGGAGTCAATATAATCGAGCTGATATACCAAAGATATAAAAGCTACAAAAAAATAAGTAAGACAATAGAAATTGATGATATTGCTTTTATTAAAGATGATTTAGCATACTTTAAAAATAATTATACTAGCATTAAAAGCATCATTAATAAGAACACTTTAAAAAATGATGCATCCAATAAGTTAGTAAGTGAAATTATAACCAAGTGTACTCAAAAGCAAATGGTAAACATTAAAAAGATTTCCCTTATTAGTGAAGTTTATGAATTTTTACTTGAATCTGAATACGTGATAATAGAACAAAAGGTTATTGAGCAATATCTTTCTGAAATAGTAAAGGAAAATAAGCTAAATGAAAATGAGTCAATACTTGACATTGGGATAAATGTCGATAAAGAGATTTATAATAGTACAGATAAGGAAAATTTCATGGTTAGAAATACACAGAATGAAAAAGATTTATTAGAAACCGTAAAAGAGATTATAGCAACTGATTCAAATTCATAATATGCAAACTGATAAAAACTTTAATTCCGAATATAGCTTTTTGCTAAACTGCTATACGGCTCTCGATATAGATATGGTAATTGCAGATATAGAAATGGCTTTTGATAACTATCATTTTCTGTATATCATAGACACTTATGATATTGTTGAGAATTATTTGCCGTATACAGATGTTGAACTTTTTTCTAACAGAGACTTAAATTTTCAGGCCCAAAAATATATATGCTATGATTATTTTTTTGGAGGCTTTAATAAAACTAATACAATACTTTTAGATGAATATAGGATAGAGCTATTAGCTGCGAAAAATAAATTAAACAGAGACTTAAGAGAAGCAAATAGAGTTATTAAAAATCTAGAAAAATTAAAAAATGAAACTAACCACTTTTTAAATGATTCAGAAAAAACAGAAATCTTTTTTCGAAACAATTTTGAAATACTTCTTTTACTACTTATTTTAAACGATAAAACAAATTTCATTCTTGAAGAATTCTTTAGCTTTTTAAAAAACAGATTGAGTATATCAGAAGTTAAAGCAAGAAAAGAAAATGACACAGAGCTTCTTACGACAATTTTCTCAGATTGTAACCACAGCAGCTATTCTGTTGAAGTATTTGAAAAATATATAAAAGAAAATAAGTTAAGGCTTCTATCTGTTGACAATTACACTGAAAGGCATGTATTTCTTGAAAACACTTTTAGAGATATAAAAGTAATTGAGAGGATCATGAAAATTAACGTTGCATTGGAAACTAGAGGATTAAAATATCATGCTATTTATTTATCCTCAGCGCATAAAACTTCGGACATTTTTAATGTTGTTGATAAAATGAGTTCGTCGTCCAAATTTCATGATAATTATCAGCAAAAGAAATGTCATCGAAACATTTATCAATATTTTTTATTTGATAGAATAAAAAATGAATACAGAGGAGATAAAGAAAGTGCTAGAAAAATTTTAACTTCTTTAAAAACTTTAATCGAAAAATTACAAAGCGACTCTATTTCGAGCCACACTTCAAGTTACGGTTCTCCAACGGAAGAAGTATTATTAATAGTAAAAAGATTATTTGATGAGAAATCTGGAATAATTGACAATCACTTTTATTTAAGCGTATATGAAAGATATAAGGAGACTTTTAGTCGAATGCTTAATTCAGATATAAGCTCTCCACTGAACAAGAAAGAATTAATAAAAATCATCAAAGAGGTTGATAAGAATAAGGATAAATATAAAAATAGAATATTTGACTTAGAATTTACCTTGTCTCAATTAAATCAAACTTATGATATAGTTGATTCATTTCAAGGTATCGACGAATATGAGCCTGACTATCGGTATGGAAAAGATATAATTAGAAACCCTTATCAGCATTTACCGATTCTACTACTAGTCGATAGAAAATTCGATTCAATTTTAAAACAAAAATTATACTATTTTCTTGATAACAATATCGAACTAAAAGAAACGAACAAATTATTATTGAAAAAACAATTAAAAGAAGTCGTTGATGAACTTTACTTAATGAAATCTGATGATTTAAATTCTAAATTATTAAAACCGCTTGTAATTACGTACTTAAACCTTATTGCTCAAGCGAAACAAAAAACCCCTGCACAGATTCCCGACAAAAGTTTAACAAGTCTCGAGGATTCTATTATAATAGATTTTGAAAAACAATACGAAATAATAAAGCTCCAATTTGAACGTATTAACCACTCAAAAACCATTGAGACAAGTAAGATAGAATTTTATGTAGAAAATTCAGATTTACTTAAAGAAGTTGCTTATGCCCTAATTTGGCTATATAGACGAAATGATAGAGAGGATGAGGGTATTAAGCGGGGCAAAGAAATTATGTCATTTCATATCAGTGATGCCAGAATATTTCAAGGAATTGCACTCTGTTATATTTCCAAAGTATATAAAATTATTAAATCACAAATAGAAACAGAACAAATCTCCGAAAATCTCGATTTAGCAATAGAGTTTTTAAATCTAGCTAGAGATAAATATGAAATGTTATTAAACAATAATTCTGAATTAACAACTCATTCTCTTATTGCAAAAAATTACATTGCTGTATTAAATTCTTTAGCTGATACCTTAATACGTAAGTATGAATTAATTAATAATAAGGATATCGCCCTTGTATCATTAGCAAGAAATTTTCTGGATGAAATTAAATTGATATTTTCCAGTATCTCACTTGAATACAACAATTATCCAACTTATTCAGCAACAGAATTTGAAATTGAATATTACGAGGCTTTAAATTTCTATGAGTTAGGAGAAATGAGCAAGGCTCATCAAAAGGTAATCAATGCAAATTCTCGCTTATCACTATTAAATAAAAGCCCTAATTCTAAAAAATATATAGACGAACTATTTTTAAAGAAAGGATCAAATCTAAATGAATTGGCAACAATTATTTTTAAACATTATTCAAAAAAATAAATAAAAAATTAATATGGAAACCAACTTAACCCAACTTGAGTTTCTACAATTAGAAATCGATAAAAGAATTATTGGTATAAATTCAAGACGTATTTTTTACAGAAGATATGCTTACAATACTTTTATAATAACCGCATTGCTTGGAGCTATTACGACTATTATTTTGGGATTAAAAGTTAATGCGGAATGGGCTGAGACAGTTAGAATCTCAGCTCTCATTATTACTAGTATTGTTACTCTCATAAATGCATATAATGCTTTTTTCAATCACAAGGAATTATGGATTGCAAATAATAGGGCTCTAAATAGATTTTATGAATTAAGATTTAATATTGACTTTTTTTTAAGGAGTACAAATATGGATTTACAAAATATCGAAACTTTTAAAAGTAACTATCAGGAAATATTAAATGAGCTAAATCAGAACTGGGATAAGAATAGAGGCGAGACTCAAGCTCAATAATTATTATTAAAAATAAAATTATATTATTTATATTTTAATATTGTAAATAAATATAAATCAAATAATTATGAGACATTATTTGGTTAAGTCAAATATTTTTTGTTGTTTTGTGTATTCATCCTAACTACTGGATTGAAAGGAACTTAAAAATGGGCGCTAGTCCTTAGGTTGACGCAAAGCCAGAAATAAGTTTTCCGAATTGTAACCCGATACTATCGGGCCTTTATTAATTACTTAATAAACAATTATGGGAAGGCTTATTTATACCACTTATACTGATGCAGAATTTCGCATACTTCTATCTGAAGTTTTACAACCTATCGTAGCGGATCAAATCAATAAAACAATCCCTACTTCCCTTTTATTAACTACTGAGGAAGCAGAATACCTAACTCGCAAGCAAGTATGTAATCTTCTTAAACTAAGCCTGCCAACTCTAAGCCGATTAATTAAGTGTGGATCTCTTAAACCAAAAATTGTTGGTTGTAGCTACCGCTTTTCCAAAAAGCAGATTAATACATACATGAATAGTCAAAATAATAAGTAAATAAAATAATGATAGATAATATTAAAATAAAAGTAAAAATCAGTGAATCACAATATAATAGGGTTTGTGAATGGTTAAATTTTAAACCAGGTATTGATGCAGATAAAATTTATAACAATTATTTTAATCTAAGATTCGGTTATTATCCAAATATCCAGCAGTTGATTATTGAAAATTCGATTCACAAATTCTATAATAGAGTGTTTGAAAATATCGATGGCAATTACACAGACTTCACGTTAACTCAATTTCATACAGCCTGCCATTATATATGCTCATTGCTTGAAGTTGACATGGCAGAAACTTTAATCGGATCAAAGTTTGAATTTGGAGTGAACGTTAATACATGCCCATATAATACATTTTCGCTAATCTGCAAATGGTTATCACATGCTACAACTCACATTAATGAGTTTTACACAGTTCCTCCTTTTACTGGTAAACCATTCCAAAGAACGAGTTATTCGAGTGATTATAAAATAAAAGTGTATGATAAAAGTATTCAAGCAAAAATTTACAATAAAGAGATACTTAGATATGAAATTGTAGTAACGGAAATACGAAAGCTGAAACAAATTTTATCATGCGGTCAAATATCATTGGATACGTTAGCTAATCATCACACCTGGGCAATATTATTCAACTTCCTTTTAACAACGTATCAGCAGGTAAGAAAAATTCCACAGATCGCCTCAACTGCTATCTCACAGTCTGACATAACCAGTATATACAGCTATTGCTGCGCTCTAATGAGACACGACATGCAATCAGTATTAACAAAATATCACTTTACAAAATTGAATTCAATTAATAAAAAAATATATGATATACATAACAAGTCACCCGATAATTTCTTTAATGAACTGTTCAAGAGGATTAAAGAAAAAGAAAAAGTTTTAATAACCTAGTCTGACAAACTTCACCTCTTGTAATGAACACTGAAATTACTTTACGAAAACCAAATATTATGTCACATACGATTTATGATTTTACAAAAGATAAATTTGCATGGTATGCAGATGAAATAATAAGAGATACAAACAGAAATGTTTTTCTGACGGGAAAGGCGGGCACAGGAAAAAGTGAACTTCTAAAGTTTATTATTAAAACAATTCACAAGAATTTTATAGTACTAGCACCAACAGGAGCAGCGGCCGTTAATATTGGAGGCTCAACATTTCACAATTTTCTGGGGTTGCCGAATTCCATATTTGATATAAATAATAATAGTAAGATTGGAAACAAAATAAGCAAACAATCAAAAGAAGTCATAAAGTCCTTAGAAATATTATTTGTGGATGAAGTTTCGATGGTTAGAGCAGATTTGATTGACGCCACCGATCATATTTTTAAGAAAATTAGGGGCTGCAACTTGCCTTTTGGAGGAGTTCAAATTGTATTAGTGGGAGATTTATACCAGCTACCACCGGTAGTAATGTCAAACGATAAATTTGATCTCCTAAAAAATTATGAAAGTGAGTTTTTCTTTGACTCTATGGTCTTCAAAAAAATTGACATTATTAAAATCGGATTAAAAAAGGTATATCGGCAAAGCGATTCTGGGTTTGTTGAACTATTAGATAGAGTTAGGACGAATAATATTACTTGTGCCGATGTTGAAAGTCTAAATAAAAGGGCAAACATAAAAATACCATTTTCTAATCTTCCTTTACTAACACTAACGACTAAAAATTGCATAGCTGAATTAATTAATGAAAGGGAATTAAAAAAACTATATGGGGAGTGCTATACTTTTAAACCGATTGTAAAAGGCGAATGGAAAGGTGAGAAACCTTTTGAAGATACATTGCGTCTAAAAGAAGGAGCCAAGGTAATATTTACAAAAAACTATTATGCTGGCACATATTATAATGGTATGATGGGAACAGTAAAAAGGATTGATGAAAAGCAGGGAATATTAATTGTAACAGAAGATAACGAGTTTTGGGTAGATAGAGTTAATTGGAAATATCAAGAATTTTGTCTCAAAGACAATAAAATAATAAGAGTAAATAGGGGTGAGTATCTACAATATCCACTTAAGTTAGGATTCGCAATAACGATTCATAAAAGTCAAGGGTTAACGCTTGAAAGAGTACATATTGATTTAGGAACTGGTACATTTGCATCAGGGCAATTATACGTTGCTTTAAGCAGGTGTAAGAGTTTAGACGGCATTTTTTTAAGTTCCATAATTAGGGACAGGGATTTTAAGGCTAATTCAAAAGTCAAAAGATTTCTTGAAGATATTAATGATTATAAATTAAAGGCTGCATTAAGTGAAATTGTGTGATACATGAAAAATCGAAATTAATTTTTGATATTTTTTTGTCCGTCAAACAGCAAAATATTGTCATACTGTAAATATTAATAAGGAAGAAGTAATTAAGTATAATATTAAATTTTATAGTGGAGGTGAATATTGCGATTATAAACTATAAAAAATGGAATAAATTTTTATAGCGTCTTTAAAATCAAAAATATTTCTTTCGACACTTTGCATTAAGGCAAGTTCGACAATCCAGTAATTGCCCATATTGGCTCTATATGCGATTCTAATATACTCAGTTGCATTTTTATTCCTCACATTCATTCGATAATTCTTGTCAACTATAATTAGTATCTGTGTTTAATCTTGCTATTTATTAAGTAGTTGTCTAAGTCTGATTTTTTAAATTTTCTTCGCTTACCAACATGATAAGCTTTAATATTTCCTTCCTTAATATATTTATAAAGAGTTACTGTAGTTATTTGCAAAAATTGGGCAGCTGCTTTCATACTTAATAACTTTTCAGAAATATTTATATCTGAGATTTCAGTTTGCATTTTCAAAAGTTCCTTAATCTGTTGAAGTTCTTCAGAAATAACCTCTTTTAAAATCATTTTGAATTCTACGATGTCAAGGTTTTCAATTTGTAATACTATACTCATAATTAACTAATTTTTTAAAATATAAAATTAAAAGAAGTCACTACTAAAAGTTATAATAAAACAGGCATAGTCTTGGAGAAAAATATAATCTGAAAACAAGCAAATTTAAGGCGTCGATACTAATAAAATTGACAATTCGATTGAAGATATCATTTACGATAAACTTAATTCCATTGATTTATTATCAAATATTTGAAGCTCTATTTTTCAGTACTTTAAAAGTAAAATGAGTTTTAAAATCAAATAGCTGGTAGTACTTTACTATTACAAATTACCAAACAAATCTAATTGGGAGCCTAATCCTGGTATTGCGCCATATTTTCCAGATAAATAATCTTTATCAAAAGTGGCATCTTTTCGAACCTTCGGATCTTTAGAATATAAACTTTCAATTGAAGAAATACCAAATTTATCTTTATCGATAAATATCATTTGATCTCTGCGGAGACCTTTCTTAAGAATATTAGTATTATGAGAAGTAAAGATTAATTGTGCCCCATTAGAATTAGTCTTTTTTGAATTAAATAGGCTAATAACATCTAATACTAATAAACTATGCATCCTAGCATCAATTTCATCAATCCAAATAATTCCCTTTTCTTTAATAGTGTAAAGTAAAGGGCCTAAAACCCCAAAAAATTTCTGTGTTCCTAATGATTCACTCTTTAATAGATCAAAAAATACTTTATCGTGAGATTTGTCATTTTTATATTTTGTATGACTTGTGCGCACGGTATACTGTCTTATGTCATCTGCAAAAACCGATGAAATTAATTCATAAGAAAGATTGCTTTTTACTGCTGATTCTTTAAGACGCTCTTCTACACTGTCAATACCTAAATCTGATTTTTTTATAACATCGTTTATTAGTTTTCTATATTCTCCCATTGACATGAGCTTTGCAGTAAAATCTATTAATGTCGCATGTTCGGTATCATGAGCTATAATAATTTTTGAAAACCAATTAGAAATATTTAAGCAAAGCGCATAATTAAATTGGGAAAGGACACTTAGAAACAATGAGTTATTCTTTGTCATTTCATACACTAGTTCAAATTTGCCTTTCAGGGAGTTTTTAAATTCCTTTTCGAAAGAAAAATTTTGTTTTGCACGTACAAAAAGATTTTCCTCTTTCCTTTTTTCGGTTTTAAATAACCATTCACTTTCTATAGCTTTAGAG
>Ga0209023_10008024_pt1 | contig 10675 bp, 11 predicted proteins | sample LakOneMetagenome_FD_187468 | JGI IMG/M metagenome (GOLD analysis project Ga0209023, IMG submission 187468) | Freshwater and sediment microbial communities from Lake Erie, Canada (SPAdes) (version 2) | ecosystem: Environmental > Aquatic > Freshwater > Lentic | place: Lake Erie, Canada...
CCCACCTCGCTGCCATCCAGTTCCCTGCTGCGCTGCGCTGCCTCTATGTCGCGCGCGATGATGATCCCGCCGGGGCAACGGCATTGTCGACCTTGACCGAGCGATGCGAACCGTTGGGCATTGCGGTCATACCGCTTGAACCCCGGCTCGACGATTTCAACAGCGACCTTACAGCCTATGGCCATGAGCGGTTGGCAGCGGCCATTCGGGTGCAGCTCAGCGCCGCCGATGCCGTGCGGTTTCTCAAAGAGTGAGCGAAGCTGGCCGGTAAGCGGGGGATTTTCCAGGGCAGTGGGGCGCATGGCCACCTCTCCCGGTCCTTGAAGGTCGCCACGCCCTCGGCCTTCGGGAGGGGGCGACTGCGGCAGCGAACACGGGCACCGCAATGGCTGCGCTGCGGCTATTTTCCGCCGGGGCTGCGCCCCTTTGCATCGCGAAACAAAATAGCCTTGCTTCGCCATCCTCCGCTGACGCTCCGGCCGCGCGTTTCCGCGCGGTGCAGGCCCATGCCCGCCGCCGCTGGTCGTCGCCACGAAGGCCGCGAGAGGCGCGGCTCAGGACACGGAGACCATCATGGCAAGCGCCCCAGATCTTCCCCTTGAAGACACCACCCCCGAACTCGGCTCAACCGCCTATCTCCTCCAGGAAATGCAGCTTTACGGCTATCGGCCCTTCGAGGACGAACCTGATGGCAGGCCGCTACCCGATGCCCGCCTTGCCGGTGGCGCGGTCGCCGACATGTTCGACGGGCTTGTCTCAGCTTTGATCGACACCCGCATTGAACCCGATCTCGAAGACCTGCTCTGGAACGTTGTCAACATCTTCCACCGCGCCGGCGAGCGGGTCGAACGCGATCTCGACGACAATGAACAGGCGCAAAAACGCCTTCAGCGCGAACAGGATGGCAGCGAAGTGCGCTCGGTCGAACTTGAGCGCCAAATTGCTGAAGGCATCTCGCTCATCGAACGCCGCGACACGATGGAATTCTTCCGCGAAGCCGCCGCCGAACAATTCCGCATCCACGCCCGCAAGGCCTGGACACCCCGCACCGGATCCCGCGTCAACCGGAAGGCCATGACCTCAGCCATCATCGACAGCCGCGACTTTCTCGACAAACGCGCCAGAGAGAACGCTCGCGTGCTGCTGCCCGAAGGCACCCGTATTGCCTTCACCGGTGGCCCCGATTGCAACGATCACTCGGCCATCTGGGACGTCCTCGACCGGGTTCATGCGCGTCATGCCGACATGGTTCTGCTCCACGGTGCCACACCCACTGGTGCCGAACGCGCCGCCGCTTGCTGGGCTGATACGCGCCGCGTGCCGCAGGTCGCCTTCCGGCCTGACTGGAACCGACACAAGAAGGCCGCGCCGTTCAAGCGCAACGACCGGATGCTTGAAGCTCTGCCAGTAGGTCTGGTCGTATTTCCCGGCACCGGCATCCAGGACAATCTGGCTGACAAGGCGCGCAAGATCGGTATTCCGCTCTGGGACTTCCGGGAGCGAGTCAAAGCATGACTGCTAACCGCAATGCTCTGCCTTTTTGCAGCCATTGGAAAACAGTCGGTCTATTGTCGACGATACTCTTGCGGATCAATCTGATCCGCAAACCGTCGCTCCATCTCGCCCTCGCCATTGCAAGCACTGCACTCGTCACGACCATGCTTCGTTTTGTTTTTACAAACGGGGCAATCAACCAAATCGTACTCGCGTCGGTCAACCCGATCAAGATAGCGTCGCTCGAACTGGCCTATGCCATCGCAGGCAGGGCAGTCATCGCCCCGCAGCTTCCCTTTGCCTTTGCAGACCGGGCAATCCACGTTCGTATAGTCTCGAACGTCGACTCGATCCGCAAACCGCCTTTGCATAGTCCTCTCGCCCCTACATTCGGGGCAATCGCTATTTTCATACATCCCGAGCCCTTCACACAGCGGGCAGTCGACGATCTGGTACTCGCCAACATCAATCTGATCTGCATGCCGCCGGTCCATCTCGCCTTCGGCGTCGCATGCTTGGCAGTCGTCGCCGAGGTATTTGCGCGAACCATCGCATACTGGGCAGTTTACCTTGCTGTAGTCACTCGGATCGACTCGGTCGGCAAAGCGACGCTCCATCTCACCATCGCCGCCGCACGCCGGGCAGACCTCGCCGTCGTGTAAACCGTCGCCTTCGCAGATCGAACAAGTGACGTAGCGGAACTGGTCCAAATTGATTTTTGCGACATCGCTTTTCTCGACCTCGCGGTCGCCACAGCACACTGGACAGTCCTCGCCAGCATGTTTCCCAGTGGCATTGCAAAGTGGGCAAGCTACCATACCGAGCGCAGCGACGTATTCTTGGCGCACTTCACTTGCGCTGGTTAGCCGCTGCCGAATTGGCTTCCTGCTCCTAGCGAGCTTGTTAATTTTCAGTCGAACAGCCTGATAACCCGCGTACCTAGGGTCCTCTGTCGAGATTGGCGCGAGTGACGGCAGCTTATCGAGCACGTCCTGTGCAACCACCTCAACGGCTTTAATTTGCTCCTCAGTCTTGGCAGCTGCCAATTGCTTCCTAAGAAGGGCGCAGTTTTCAAGTGCAGTAAGGGCCGTGATCGCTAAGTCTGCCTGCATACGCCACTGCATTACTTTGTAGCGACGTAAAACCTCCTTGAGGCTTGCCACGAAATCGGCCTCGCCAACCTTAGGTCCAAAAAGGCCTTTATCGTATGCGGTATGGTGGTTGCTGCAGAGCCAAACCAGATTTTCCGGGTGGTTATTGTCGGTTTTCGCCACGGGATCGATGTGAGCAGCCTCGCATGTGTCCTTGTGCCCATGGCAGATAACGCACGCGCCATTCGCCTCGACTCTAATCTCTTTTCTGATCGCACTTGGAATACTGGGCCGTTTCCCATCTTTTCGTGGCCACGGTTGCTTAAGCCAAGAGTCGAAAGCGGCTACTTCCTTCCGGTCGTAGAATGTCCGATCCTTTTCAGTCCTTGCGATCTTCAGCTTCCGCGAAACGCCGCTTTTGGGGGCGTGGCTGGTCAACCACTTGAGGAGCGTCGGCGACATCATTGTGATGGTCGCGGCCTCATATTCGCTAATGATGTCGTCAGTCTTGGGCATCTGCTCTTCCGCTGAAGTCGTTTAATTCTCTAACAGCCGCTTTTCATAGATGGCGTTGATTGCGCGGCCATCCCAAACATAGCAGAGGTGTCGCTCCTGCCGACAGTTCGACAAGAGCCTTGGCCGAAAAATGGCAGCACACTCGCCGCCAAGATTGCGGACGCTTTCATAGACAATCCCGTCCGACCCTGCATCGCGCAAGGTCCGCGCGGTTTCCTGCGACACGGCATAGCTGCTCGGATGGTATAGCGCGGGCAACGCTTCGCGCTGCCCGCGGATGTCGTGAAGGCTCGCGTCGAGATCGACTGCATAAACCCGCATGTCGAGTTCCTGCGCTGGTTCGTCGGTAGCCTCGAGGAAATGCGTGCGGTGATGGCGGGTCTCGGCGATTGCGGTTGCCAGTGTTCGTCCGGCATAGAAGACGCCGTAGCTGCCGTCGGTGAAGCGGTCGCCGACCGGATTGAGGTGGGTGAACGCCGCCATGATCGGCGAGGAACCAGGGCCTGAGACGCGGTCTTCAGGCGGCACGAGCGACAGCTCGCCTGCCTCGTCGCGCAGGCGGTCATTGGTCATCGCCTCGATGGCATAGACCGCTTCGAGATCGGCAGGATCGGCAACCGCCTCGAACAGCGAGATCGGCGGAAATCGGCTCGGGATGATGCGATAGCAGGGCGTCCAGCGGACTTCAGACGTGGGAATGTCCACAGGTCAGCCGCGCTGCCCGTCAACATACTGACGCACGACATAGAGATCGGCGACATTGCCCGACATCATCCGGTCAAGCGCCGAGGCGCCGCCGAAAACCTGCGCCTTGTTGGGTTTGCGCACCCACTCATCGGCCGTCTTGGGCAACAGGATCTGCAGGCCTTTATAGATGCCCATGACATAGGAAATCCGCTCCAGCGCATCCTTGGGCAGCGCCGCGACCACGCCGCGCTTCCAGGATTGAAAGGTCGAGCGGCTCTCAAGACCGAGCAAACGCATTTGCTCCTGCTCTTTCAGACCCCAGGCCTCGGCAATGCGGAAGAACGTGCGCAGGGCTGGCCCCGTCAGATCCTTGCGATCAAGTCCCTTTGCAGGCGCTTTGGCTGCAGCTTGGATACCCATGTCGGCACGTCCTTTCATGGCTTCATATGCTCATATTCTGCACAAAAGGCAACATGAGAGCTGATATTGCACATCGCGACCTGCGTAATGCAGCGAGACCCTCTGCTGTTGCCCGTCCTGTATCCAAGGCGACGACGCCTCTCGATCAGCTAGTGGCTGCGTGTGAGGGATGATTGCTGCTGCGCTCCATCCAGTGATCCGGTGGGAAGGAAGCCTCCGACTTTTAGTCGATGAAAACGGAGATTACCGAGTGACATTCGTTGCCGGGTGGCGCGAAAACCACCCCTCCTTGTCGCCTGTCTGCGGGTCTCGTCACGCCTAATGCCGTCAACCCCGTGCGGGGTTCGCCCTTCGCTGACGCTGCGGTGACGGCGGCTCCCGGCCCCTTCTTTTGGCGCCATCGGGGATGGTCCCCGACCACCTTTAGGAGAAACGACATGGCTACCATCGCAAACCTCACCGTGAAGTCCGACGAGAGCTTCGAAGGCAACCTCGCAACGCTGACCGTCTCCGCACCGATCGCCATCATCCCCAACAACCGCAAGACCAAGGACAGTGAACCCGACTACCGCATCGTCAGCCGCAAGAACGGCTTCGAACTGGGCGCAGGCTGGAAGCGCTTCTCGCAGAACACCGGCGCCGAATATGTCTCGGTCTCGCTCTCGGCTCCCGAATTTGGCACGATTTACGGCAATATCGCCAACGCACCGGGCGATGATCCATCGAAGAAGGTCATCATCTGGAACCCGCCGAGCTGAAGCACCAGCGACGGCCCCGCCTCCGGGCGGGGCCATAGCATTTGTCAGCAATTCATCGCGCATCAGTTGAGACAAAATGACGGGCGTGCGTGAAAATCTCACTCTTCAACGCACGCCCGTCTCCATCGTGCGCCCAAAGCACGCACGCGGTCGGTCCATATGACGGCCGACCTGGTGGGCTTCTTGCGGGTTCGCCGCCATTCCCACTGCCATGCTCGATCCGCCCCTCAGTGCGGCGTCTCCCATGGTCCCCGCGCTTATCGGGTCCGGGTCCCCATTCTCTCATTCCGCGTTGGGCGTGGCCAGACGGCCAAGACTATCTATCTCCGCAATGCGCTGAAACTCGGTCAGATATTCAGCCCGGTGAACTGAGAGCCAGCGGACGATGCGCGCGTTTGCCAGCAGCTTTCCGAGATAGCCGCGCGCGAAGGTCAAATGGAGGTTGTCGATGCCGTAGGTTTCCTCGACCGATTTGACCTGCGTTTGCAGAGCGGCAAGCTCGCGCTCCATGCGGCTGATCTGCTGGCTGGTCGGGCCAGTCACGTCGGGCTTGCGCGCCTTCTTGCCTGCGGGAACCAGCTGCTCTTCGGTCGTCGCCGCGAGCAGCGCGCGTGCGAACATCAGCGAGAAATTGTTCTGCCCGATCATCAGGTCGGCCGCCTCAATCTGCCGCAGCGCAGTCATGCGTCGCAGCAGATCGAAAACCTTCATCGAGCAATTTGTATCCTTGAGGGCATCGGCGGCCTCGGTGCAGATGCCATCGAGCAGGCGGAAGCGCGCGCGGATAGACTGCACTTCGAGACCGAGCGCATCGGCGATGACGGCTTCGGTCACCCCGCGCTCGATGGCGCGCACGATCATCCGATGTTCCTGAACCGGCGGGAGGCGGTTGACCCGCTTGTTGTAGGTGTAAGTCTCATCGTCATTGGCGACGAGGCACTCGACCGTCGGAATTTCGAGCTGACGCAGGGCTTCGACCCGCAGATGTCCATCGAGCAGGAAATATTTGCCCGCATTCTTGGGGTCGGGGGCGATAGCGGGAGCCTCGACAATCCCGATCGCCTTGATCGAACTGAGGATCTGGGCGAACTTTTTACTCTCGCGCACGCCCTGCTGGAGTATTTTCAACGGAACGAGCTGATCGAGCGCGACGGTGACGGTCTCGCGTTCAAAGCCGAGCCGGACCCGGTGATCCGAACCGGGTTCCATGTCTGGAGTATTGGGTTCGGACCAGTCAGTCATCGCTCTCACCTGCAATTCGCATGGCCAGCGCGCGCGGCATCGTCTCGAGCGCCTCGGCACGCAGCAAGGTCAGAAATCCGTCGTCGCCCAGCAGATCCTTGATGGCCTCGACGATGAACAGCAGCCGGGTCTGCGTGAAATCGGACTTCTTAACGAGCAGGCGCTGCTTCTCCGATTCCCGCTGGTAAACCTGCATGAGGTCGCTCGCGGTCAACTTGCGATTTGCGGAACGCCGACCGAGCTTTCCTGCGGGCATCGATTTGTTGTGCCCGCGCATCCGCAGCTCGAGCAGCCTTCGCACCGATGCCAGCTTCTTGCCGCGCAGCTTGCCCGTCTCATAGGCATCAAGCAGCAGGTTCTGCGATTCCTCGGATTCCGCGCGGGAGATTTCCATCGCCAGGCTGATCGGGATGAGACCCGTTTCCACCGCCGCAACGAGCCGTTCCTCGCCGCGCTCCAGCAGCGAGACGATCATGCTGACCCATGAACTGCTGACCCCGATCTTGTTCCCGATCTGGGTTTCATTGTACCCGCGCCCGCGCAAGGCGCCGATCTCGCGCATCACGTCGATCGGGCGCGGCGTCCGACGTGCGATGTTCTCAACCAGGCTCATCACCAGACAATCGCTCTCGCTCGCCTCGATGACGACTGCGGGAATTTCAGTCTGGCCCAGCATCTGAAATGCTTCGAGCCGGCCCTCGCCGCAGACGAGATCATAGCGAGGCCCGCCCGGACCCTGATGGCGGCTCACGGTGATCGGCCGCTTCAACCCGATCGATTCGATGTTGTTCACGATCTCACGATGCTGACGCTTGTTGCGCGATCGCGGATTAAGCACCGTAATCTTGGAGACCGGGATCATCTCGATTTGCTGGGGGCGCACAACGGGCATCAGGCAGCCTCCGGAATGGCGACAGGCGCCGTGATGTCATAGAAGAAGTCGAGTGTGTCGAAGCGATAGGCGTCGAGGTGCAGGTCGTTGTCTTCGGCCAGCCGCAGCCGTTCGCTTGCGACGTCAATTCTCGGGAACAGATAATAGTCAAACGGCGCGCGGTTGTGCATGTCCATGCGCACAACGACGGTGATGTCTGCGAGGTGGCTGGTGTCGAAGCGGATCTTCCAGCGCAGGAGGCCGGTTGGTGTTGGTGTGCAGCGCACCAGAACAATGGCGAGGCTGAACTCGCCATTCACGCGGATGCTGTCGCTGGCGAGGTCCTGCCAGGCATCGCTCCCCTGGGCCTGAAGGCCTCTCAATATGTCGCGGACGATGTCGGGGTGGAGCTGGCGCAGCGCCTTGTTGATGGCAACGTAGCGGTAATCGCGCTTCGGCGAAAAGCCCACCAGGCTGTAAGCGCGCAGGAGACTGCCAAATCGCGAGCCGAAGGCGCTGCTCGACGGCAATCCCTCGCATTCGTCGATGATGATGCCGGACAGCAGGCCTTTGCTGACGTAGAGGCCTCGCAGAGCTTCTAGCATTTCCTCGTCGGACAAGCGGAACGAGCGGGCAGCGATGATCGAATGGGCCGCCTCGAACAGCTCCCGCTCAACGATCCCCTCGAATGCGCCCTGTGACCTGATCCACATGTCCGGGGCATTGCGAACACGCTTCTTCTTCAGCTTGAACGAGCGGCGATTCCAGACATTGTCGCCGACATATTTTTCATTGATCAGAAGCTGGTGGACGGTGCCGCGGGTCCACGGGCGTTCGAGGTCGGAGAGGATGCCCCGGGCGTTGAGATCCTCCGCGATCTCGTGCTCGGTCTGGCCGTCGTGAACGAAAGCCCGGTATATCTCGTGCACGACGCCAATCTCTTCTGGCGGTCCGGGTGTCAGGATGACGCGGTCGGTCTGGAGACTCTTTTGCTCGCCGCGGCCGAGCACCGCCTTGGTGTTGCCGTGCTCATCAATGAGCGTCCGGCGCAGGCCAAAACCGGCGGGACCGCCCTGGCGGTAGCCTTTCTCGATGAGCCGCCCCTGGCCGGCAAAAACCTTGACCGAAAGCTCGCGACTGTATTCGCCAGCCATGGCGCGCTTGAAGCCCTTGAACATGGTACTCATCGGCGAGCCATCATTCTCGAACTGTTCGGCGCAATAGGTGATCTGAATTCCGGACCGGCGACAGATGTATTCGTAGTAGGCGCTCTCGTCCGCGTCCTGGAAACGGCCCCAGCGGCTGACATCATAAACTAGGATCATCTCGAAGTCGGCGGCGCCGGATTCGACGTCGGCGATCAGTCGCTGCAGTGAGGCGCGCCCATCGATCGACAGGCCGCTTTTGCCGTCGTCGGCATAGGTGCGGACAATTTCGATGCCCCGAGACGCCGCATAGTGGCGGATCGCGTCGGCCTGATTTTCAGTCGAGTATTTCTGATGATCGGTGGACATCCGAACATATTCGGCCGCCCGCACGGTAGGCCGCTGTTCGGCGTCGCTTGGCGCGTCCTCTTGATCCCAACCCGCCAATGCGCGCCCCTTTCGAAATCCGGACTGCAGTGGCCAGGGCGGCCAACCGCTGCAGCGCGAAACACGGACATCTCCGGCATTCCCGCACTCTCAACAGTATATGTGGGAAAGGACCGGAAGATGTTGCCGAAAAAGGGCAGGAAGTTGCCAGCTTGGGAAGGCGCACTCGCCAGCCGTCAGGCCTATGCCGAAGTCATCGCAAATCTGCTGCGCAAGGAACATGGCGATACGCATCGCGCGGTAAAGCAACTGATGCGTCTGACCCATGCCAGCGAGCGATCCGCCAAGCACTGGATGGCCGCGCAACATGGGCCAGACACGGTCTTCTTCTTGCGTTTGGTTGCGACGTCTCCGGTTATCCGGGCGTTTGTCCTGGGCATCATCGAGAGTCAGCAATCAGCCTTGGCGGAGGCTGCCATAGTAGGGTCGGGCAGAGCATCTTTCGGGCACGGGCATCGGGAAGAAATGGCTGCGGGCAGATATTGGCCGAATTCTGACCCTATAAATGGCCCTGAAAGTGGCCCTGTAAATGACCCAATAACGGACGGGCTCAATGAGCGTCAGCGCTGGATACTCGACCGAGTCGCGCGCGGTTTATCGACGAGGGCGCGCGATGTTGCCGCGCATTGGCGGGTGAGCATCAAGTCCGCGCGGCGCGATATTGCAGGACTGTGCGCCTGCAATCTTCTGCACTTTGTCGGTGCCCGGAAAAATGGACGCTATCACCTCGTTCGCGCGTGAACGCCGATGATGCCGGCAGGACCATGCCTCGCGCACGGAAGGCATTGATAGATCGCTGTCCTTCCGGTGGGTCTGTAGTTAAGATCCATGCCATGAAACGTGACATGGATATGGTTCGCAACCTACTGCTGGAGATCGAGGACGGTCGGCGGGCGTTCGAATTGATGACCCCGGAGATCGCCGAGATACTGGGCGAAGATGGTGCAGGCAAAATGCCGCGCGAGCAGGCTGAGCTGATCGAATACCATCTGGCTCTGCTTGACGAGGCGGGTCTCATCACGATCCAGGCGAAGCTGTCCGGTGCGGTCTGGCAAATCGGTCAGATCACCTGGGCCGGCCACGACTTCCTCGACACCATCCGCGACCCCGCCATCTGGCGCGAGACAAAGGCCGGGGCCAAACAGGCCGGCGGTTTCAGCCTCGACCTCCTGAAGGCGCTCGCCAAAGGGCTGATCAAGAAGAAGATCGAGCAGCACACCGGCGTTGAGCTGGACCTCTGATCTTCAATGGAAATTGCGCGATTATAGCCTGATCCGTCCCTCGTGTCGGTCGGCTCCGCGCGGTCCGGCCAGTAGCGGCACCCGCTCGCGGGGATCATCGGCGACCCCAAAGCGCGCGCCATCACCGCCACCTCCTGCCCGCGGGAAGTCGCCTTCACGCGCCTCGATATCGTTGAGATGCGCTGCATCGCTTGAGCCGCATTGGCGTCAGGCTGCGGCTGCGGCACTACGGACGCCCTTCTGCCCGGTCGAAGGGAGACGACCGCTTGCACTTTCCCGCGAGGCGAGCCTGCGCAGGTTGCGGAGGGTTTCCAGTTCCTCCGGATGGCGGTCCAGAATCTCGATCAAGCCCACTGCGGCTTCGCTGGGCGGTGTGGCTCCGCTTTCATACTTCTGGAATGCGCGCCGTCCGCCACCAATAATCCGGCCCGCCTCTTCCTGGGTGAGGCCAAGCTTCTTTCGCACAGCCTTGACGCGCGCGGCATAAGCCGTTCGCAGCTCGAGATAGGCCTGATCCAGAGCTTGCAGCTCCGCCCCCGAATGGATGGAATCACCATTGTCTTCGGGATACCAGCCCGGCACCTCGACCTCGCGCGACATCGACCCAACGCTGACCGTTTGCACACGGGCGTCGCGACGGAGGACCTGGCCGGTCTCGGGATGAATCCGTGTCTGCGTCACCTTCAAACCTCCTTGAACGACGTCAGCACGACATCGATCAGCGTCTCGCCGGCAAACTTCAGATAGAGATACAGACCGTCGC
>Ga0209023_10008025_pt1 | contig 10674 bp, 10 predicted proteins | sample LakOneMetagenome_FD_187468 | JGI IMG/M metagenome (GOLD analysis project Ga0209023, IMG submission 187468) | Freshwater and sediment microbial communities from Lake Erie, Canada (SPAdes) (version 2) | ecosystem: Environmental > Aquatic > Freshwater > Lentic | place: Lake Erie, Canada...
TGGCCGAGCCAGTCGCGCGGCAGGTTCTGCTCGTAGCGCGCATGGCCGGTCTCGTGGATCGTGCCCATCAGGCTTTGCATCAGGTCGTCTTCGCGGTAGCGCGTCGTGAGCCGCGTGTCCTCGGGCACGCCGCCGCTGAACGGATGCGCGCTCTCGTCGAGCCGGCCGGCGTCGAAGTCGAAGCCGAGCAGGCCCATCACCTCCAGGCTCATCGCGCGCTGCGCCACCTTCGGGAACGGGCCGACCGGCACGATCACCGGCTGCGTCGCCTGGCGCTCGCGCGCCTGCCGCACCAGGCCGGGCAGCCACTGCTGCAGATCGCCGAAGACGCGATCGACTTCGGCACTCGTCGTGCCCGGTTCGAACTGGTCCATCAGCGCGTCGTACGGTGCCAGCCCGGTCGCGTCCGACAGCCGCTGGGCGACCTCGCGGCCGATGCGCAGCACCTCGCGGAAGTTCTCGAGAAAACCGACCCAATCGTTCGCCGGCCGCTGCGTGCGCCAGGCGTGTTCGCAGCGCGCAGCGACGAGCGACTGCGCTTCGACCAGCGCCTGCGGCAAAGCGTTCGACGCACGCCACTCGCGCCGCATCTCGGCCAGGTTGGCACGCGCGGCGTCGTCGAGCGCTTCGCGATCGGCGTCGGCCAGCAGCGTGACCAAGCTCGGGTCCGTGCGCAACCGGTGCAGCAGACCTTCCATCTCGGCCATGGCGTTGGCGCGCGCCTCGTTGCCCTTGGGCGGCATCATCGCCGCCTGGTCCCACCCCGCGATCGATTGCAGATGGCTGAAGTGATGCAACTGCATCCAGGTGCGTTGCAATGCGTCGTAGGCGGCGCCCATCGTGCTGTCTCCGGTACCGATCAAGGGGTGAATTGTCCCGGCCACAGCCACAGCATCCCCGCGGTCATCGTCAAGTAGCGTGCGAACTTGCCGATCGCCATGTAGAAAACGCACGGCCAGAACGGCAGTCGCAGCCAGCCGGCCACCGCGCACAGCGGGTCGCCGATGATCGGCAGCCACGACAGCAGGCAGCCCTTGGCGCCGAGCTTTTGCAACCACACCAGCGCACGCGCCTCGGTCGGCTTGGCACGCTTGACGTGCTCGTACAGGCGTTCGGCGCCGTAGCCGTTCCACCACGTGAACGCCCCGCCGAGCGTGTTGCCGGCGGTCGCGGCAAGGATCGCGGGCCAGAACAATTCGGGGCTGAGCTTGACCAGGCCGAAGACCGCCGGTTCGGAGCCGAGCGGCAGCAACGTGGCCGACACGAACGCCACGACGAACACCGTGCTGAGACCAAACTTGGGCAGCGCCAACAGCACCAACAGCGATTCGAGCCAGGCTTCCATCCGGGCCGATTATGGTCAGACCTTGGATCACCATCGTCGTCGATTCGGGCCCGCGCGCCCCGCTATACTGCTGCCTCCTTTTTCAGCACCCGGCTCTCACCTTCCCCATGCAGATCGGCCACATCACGCTGGCGAATCGCCTGTTCGCCGCCCCGATGGCCGGGGTGACGGATCGGCCGTTCCGTCGCCTGTGCCGGCAGCTCGGCGCGGGCTATGTGGTGAGCGAGATGGTGACCTCGCGCAAGGACCTGTGGAACAGCCTGAAGACCAGCCGCCGCGCCAACCATGACGGAGAGTCCGCGCCGATCTCGGTGCAGATCGCCGGCACCGACGCGCCGATGATGGCCGAGGCCGCTGCCTATAACATCGACCGCGGCGCGCAGATCATCGACATCAACATGGGCTGCCCGGCCAAGAAGGTCTGCAACAAGTGGGCCGGCTCCGCGCTGATGCAGGACGAGCCGCTCGCGCTCGAGATCGTCGAGGCCGTCGTCGCCGCGTGCGCGCCGCGCAACGTGCCGGTGACGCTGAAGATGCGCACCGGCTGGTGCGCGGCCGAGCGCAATGCGGTGCGCATCGCGCGCGCCGCGGAGTCGGCCGGTGTCGCGATGGTCACGGTGCACGGACGCACGCGCGAGCAGGGCTACAAGGGCCACGCGGAGTACGACACCGTGAGCGCGGTGAAGGCGGCACTCGCGATCCCGGTCGTCGCCAACGGCGACATCGACACGCCGGCGAAAGCCCGCGAGGTGCTCGCGGCCACCGGCGCCGACGCGATCATGATCGGGCGCGCGGCGCAGGGCCGGCCGTGGATCTTCGGCGACATCGCGCACTTTCTTGCCACCGGCACGCACCGCGCGCCGCCCGAGACGCAGCAGGTCAAGGCCTGGCTGATGGAGCACCTGCTCGACCACTACGCCCTGTACGGCGAGTTTTCAGGCGTGCGCAGCGCACGCAAGCACATCGGCTGGGCGGTGCGAGCGCTGCCGGGGGGTGACGCGTTTCGCGCGCGCATGAACCTGATCGACGACGCCGATGCGCAGTGGCGCGCGGTCGGCGATTGGTTCGACGGCCTCGCCGACACGCATCACCGGCTGCCGACGCCGTCCGTTTCCGACGCCACCGATGACGATGAAGAAGCCCACGCACATTGAAGAATGCGTCCGCGACAGCCTCGAGGTCTACTTCAAGGACCTGCGCGGCGTCGAGCCCGCGGCGATGTACGACATGATCCTCGCGGTGGTCGAGAAGCCGCTGCTCGACGTCGTGATGAAGCACGCCGGCGGCAACCAGAGCCGCGCCGCGGAGTGGCTCGGCATCAACCGCAACACGCTGCGCCGCAAGCTCGTCGACCACAAACTGATCAAGTGATGACCACTGCCCTGCTCTCCGTCTCCGACAAGACCGGCGTCCTCGAATTCGCGCACGCGCTGCACGCGCTCGGCGTCACGTTGCTGTCCACGGGCGGCACCGCGAAGCTGCTCGCCGACGCCGGCCTGCCGGTGACCGAGGTCGCCGACCACACCGGCTTTCCGGAGATGCTCGACGGCCGCGTGAAGACGCTGCACCCGACGATCCACGGCGGCCTGCTCGCGCGCCGCGACGTGCCGGCGCACATGGCTGCGCTGCGCGAGCACGGCATCGCGACGATCGACCTGCTCGTCGTCAACCTGTACCCGTTCGAGGCCACCGTCGCGAAGCCCGGCTGCACGCTCGAGGACGCGATCGAGAACATCGACATCGGCGGCCCGGCGATGGTGCGCTCGGCGGCGAAGAACTGGCAGGATGTCGCGGTGCTGACCGACGCCTCGCAGTACGCCAACGTGCTGGCCGAACTGCGCCAGCACGGCGCTGTCAGCCGCGCGACGAAGTTCGCGCTGTCGGTCGCTGCCTTCAACCGGATCGCGAACTATGACGGCGCGATCAGCGACTACCTCTCGTCGCTGAACGCCGCCGGCGAGCGGGACGCGTACCCGGCGCAGATCAACCCGCACTACGTGAAGCTGCAAGACCTGCGCTATGGCGAGAACCCGCATCAAAGCGCGGCGTTCTATCGCGACCTGTCGCCCGCAGCCGGCTCGCTCGTCACCGCCAGGCAACTGCAGGGCAAGGAGCTCTCGTACAACAACATCGCCGACGCCGACGCCGCCTGGGAGTGCGTGAAGAGCTTCGACGCGCACGACGCGCCTGCCGCCTGCGTGATCGTCAAGCACGCGAACCCGTGCGGCGTCGCCCTCGGCGCGAATGCGGCGCAGGCCTATGGCCAGGCGTTCAAGACCGATCCGACCTCGGCATTCGGCGGCATCATCGCGTTCAACTGCGAGCTCGACGCGGCCGCGGCCGCGTTGGTCGCCAAGCAGTTCGTCGAGGTGTTGATGGCACCGAGCTTCGCGCCCGAGGCGCTCGCGTTGTTCGCGGCCAAGCCGAACACGCGCGTGCTGCAGATCGCGCTGCCCGCCGACGGTGCGCGCGGCCGCAACGCGCAAGAGGTCAAGCGCGTCGGCTCGGGCCTGCTGATCCAGAGTGCCGACAACCGCGAGATGACGCGCGCCGAGCTCAGGTGCGTGACCACGCTGCAGCCGACCCCGCAGCAGCTCGACGATCTGCTGTTCGCCTGGAAGGTCGCGAAGTACGTGAAGAGCAACGCGATCGTGTTCTGCGGCGGCGGCATGACGCTCGGTGTCGGCGCCGGCCAGATGAGCCGCATCGATTCCGCGCGCATCGCCAGCATCAAGGCCGGCAACGCCGGGCTGACGCTGCAGGGTTCGGCGGTCGCGAGCGATGCGTTCTTCCCGTTCCGCGATGGGCTGGACGTCGTGATCGACGCCGGCGCGAGCTGCGTGATCCAGCCCGGCGGCTCGGTCCGGGACGACGAGGTCATCGCCGCGGCCAACGAACGCGGCATCGCGATGGTGCTGACCGGCGTGCGCCACTTCCGGCACTGACGTCGGCATGAAGCTCCCCGAGGCCGCGGGCCTGCTGCTGGCCACGATCGCGCGCCTGATCACCGGCGCGCAGGGCCATTGGCTGGGCTCGCCGCCGAAGGCCGAACAGCGCATCTATTTCGCGAATCACCAGAGTCACTTCGATTGGGTGCTGATCTGGGCCGCGCTGCCGCGCGACCTGCGCAATGCCACCCGCCCGATCGCCGCGCGCGACTACTGGACGGGCTCGAAGCTGAAGCACTGGATCACGCGAGAGATCTTCAATGCGGTGTATGTCAGCCGCGAGCGCTCGGCCGACGAAGACCCGCTCGAGCCCCTGATGGAAGCGCTGCGCCATGGCGATTCGCTCGTGATCTTTCCGGAAGGCACGCGCGGCAACAAGGGTGACCCGGCGCCGTTCAAGGCCGGTCTGTACCACCTCGCCGAGGCGTTTCCCGACGTGCAATTGATCCCCGCGTGGATCGACAACGTGCAGCGCGTGATGCCCAAGGGCGAAGTCGTGCCGGTGCCGATCCTGTGCTCGGTGACGTTCGGCGCGCCGATCACCGTCGCACCCGGCGAAGACAAGCGCGCCTTTCTCGATCGCGCGCGCAGCGCCGTGATCGCGCTGCGCTCGGCAAGCTGATCGGACACGCGGCATGGGCTCACTGCGCAACCTGACGATATCGGAGCAGATCGGGCTGCTCTTCGTCGTGCTGTTCGGTCTGTTGATGGCCGTGACGGTGATCGCGTTCACGCGCTCACTGCGGGATCGCGGCGAAGCCGAACTCGCGGCGCACGAGCAGTTCAAGCGCGACCTGCGTGCGGTCTGGGTCGGCGCGGTGCTGTTCTGGGTCGCCTGGGTGTCGGGCGCGTTCGTCTCGACGCTGCTGTTCGGCGTGATCTCGTTCCTTGCGCTGCGCGAGTTCGTCACGCTGACCCACACCGTGCGCGGCGATCACCGCAGCCTGCTGCTCGCGTTCTTCGTCGTGTTGCCGGCGCAGTACGTGATCGTCGCGACGCGCGAGTTCGACCTGTTCACGGTCTTCATCCCGGTCTACGTGTTCCTCGCGATCCCGGTGATCAGCGCGTTCGGCAACGACCCGAAGCGCTTTCTCGAGCGCACCGCGAAGATCCAGTGGGGCATCATGGTCTGCGTCTACGGAATGAGCCATGCGCCGGCGCTGCTGCTGCTGGACCTGCCGGACTACGCCCACCGCGGCGCGTTCCTCGTGCTCTTCCTGGTCGCGGTCCTCGCGGTCGCGCAGATCGTGCAGGAGATCGCGACGCGACGCATCCGCGCACTGCCGGTGGCACGTGCGATCAGCCGCACGTTCTCGTGGCGCGCGTGGGGGGTCGGCATCCTCGCGGCCGGGCTGTGCGGCGGGCTGCTCTATTGGGCGATGCCGTTCAAGCCCTGGGAGGCGGTGATCCTCGGCCTGACCGCCGGCGGCAGCGGCACGCTCGGCGAATTCGTGATGAAGGCGCTCAAGCGCGACGCCGGCGTGCGCAGTTGGGGCGGCAAGGCGTCGGTGACCGGTGCGGTCGGCTTGCTCGACCGCGTCGCGCCGTTGTGTTTCGCGGCGCCGGTGTTCTTCCATTCGGTCCGCTGGTACTTCGGCATATGACCGCGGGCCGGCCCAGCATGCGCATCCTCGGCATCGACCCGGGGCTGCGCACCACCGGCTTCGGCGTCATCGAGTGCGAGGGCGCGCGCTTGCGCTACATCGCCAGCGGCACGATCAAGGCCGACACCGCGGGCACGCTGCCGTTGCGCTTGAAGGTGATCTTCGACGGCGTGCGCGAGGTCGCCGCGCGTTACCAGCCCGACTGCGCGTCGGTGGAGATCGTGTTCGTGAACGTCAATCCGCAGTCGACGCTGCTGCTCGGCCAGGCGCGCGGCGCCGCGTTGACGGCACTGGTCAGCGACGAGCTCGCCGTGTCGGAGTACACCGCGCTGCAAATGAAGAAGGCCGTCGTCGGCCACGGCCAAGCGCGCAAGGAGCAGGTCCAGGAGATGGTCAGGCGACTGCTCGCGCTGCCCGGGCTGCCGGGCAAGGACGCGGCCGATGCGCTGGGCCTGGCGATCTGCCACGCGCATGCCGGTGCGTCGCTCGCCGCGCTGGCACGCGGCGCAGGTCTGGCGCCCCGCACCCACGCCCAGTACCGGCGCGGTCGCACTTACTGAATCGAACCGGCCGCGGGCGGGTTCAAGCGACAATCTCACCCATGTATGCGCTGTTTGAAGAGAGTGGCAAGTTCCTCGCCGGCCGTGTGATGACGGAGGCCGAGACGTCGATGCAGATCGAGCTCGACTCCGGCAAGCGCGTGAAGGTGAAGTCGGCCCATGTGCTGCTGAAGTTCGACAAGCCGCAGCCGGCGGAATTGATCGCTTCGGCGCAGTCGATCGCGAAGGAGATCGACCTCGATCTCGCCTGGGAGTTCGCGCCCGATCACGAGTTCGGATTTGCCGACCTGGCGCGCGAGTACTTCGATGCGAAGGCCAGCGTCGAGCAGCAGGCCGGCGCGCTGTTGCGCCTGTTCGAAGCGCCACACTACTTCCGGCGCAGCGGCAAGGGGCAGTTCAAGAAGGCGGCCGAAGAGATCGTCAAGGCGGCCCTGCTCGGCATCGAACGCAAGAAGCAGATCGCGGCGCAGATCGACGCGTGGGCCACCGAGCTCGTCGAAGGCCGCTGCCCGCCGGCGGTGCGCGAGCAGCTCTACCGGCTGCTGTTCAAGCCGGACAAGAACGCGCCGGAATACAAGGCCGTCGTCGAGGCCGCCCGGCGTTCGCAGACCGCGCCGCTCGATCTGCTCAAGCGCGCCGGCGCGATCGATTCGCCGTACCAGTTCCACTGGCGCCGCTTCCTGTTCGAGAACTTCCCGAAAGGCACCGCGTTCCCGGCGCTGCAGGCACCGCCGATCAAGGAGTCGCTGCCGCTCGCGCAGGTGCAGGCGTTCTCGATCGACGATTCGCAGACGACCGAGATCGACGATGCGCTCTCGGTGCAGGGCCTGGGCAGCGGCACGATCGTCTTCGGCGTGCACATTGCCGCGCCCGGGCTGGCGTTCGCGCCCGATGCTGCGCTGGACAAGGTTGCGCGCGAGCGCCTGTCCACCGTCTACATGCCGGGCCACAAGCTGACGATGCTGCCGGACGACGTGGTGCAGGCCTACACGCTGCTCGCCGGGCGCGAGTGCCCGGCGGTCTCGCTGTACGTCACGATGGACGAAGCGACGCTGGCGATCCGCTCGCACGAGACGAAGCTGGAACGCGTGGCGATCGCGGCCAATCTTCGCCATGACCAGCTCGACGACGTGATCACCGAAGCGACGCTCTCGGGCGAGGCCGCGGCGGACTACGCCTTTGCGCCCGAGCTCGCGTTCGCGTTCCGCCTCGCGCGTCACTTGAAGGCGCAGCGCGAGGTCGTGCGCGGCAAGCCGGAGCTCTTCAATCGCCCGGACTACGCCTTCCGCCTCGAAGGCGTCACCGGGAACGAACCCGACGGCACCGAACGCGTGCGCATCACGACGCGCCGACGCGGCTCGGCGCTCGATCTGATCGTCGCCGAGGCGATGATCCTGGCCAACAGCACCTGGGGCGGGTGGCTGGCCGAGTGCGGCGTGCCCGGTATCTACCGCAGCCAGGCGAGCATGGCGCCCGGTGTGAAGGTGCGCATGGGCACGAAGCCGGCGCCGCACGCGGGCATGGGCGTGGCGCAATACACGTGGGCCACTTCGCCGCTGCGGCGCTACGTCGATCTGGTGAACCAGTGGCAGATCATCGCCTGCGCGCGCCACGGTCGCACCGCTGCGCTGGTCGCGCCGTTCAAGCCGAAGGACGTGCAGCTGTTCGCGATCATCTCGGCGTTCGATGCCGCGTACTCGGCCTACAACGGCTTCCAGCAGGGCATCGAGCGCTACTGGACGCTGGTCTCGCTCGCGCAGGACCGGCGCGATGAACTGACCGCGATCGTGATGAAGGACGGCCTGGTGCGCGCCGACGAGTTGCCGCTGGTGTTTCGCGCGCTCGGCGCCGAAGCGCTGCCGCGCGGCGCGCATGTGCGCGTGAAGATCACCGGCGCCGACCGGCTCACGCTGGACGTGCACGCGAACGTGATCGGGCGGCTCGACGATGTGGCCGCCGCCGACACCGAAGCCGACGCCGACGACCTCGCGGACAGTGCCGGCCCGCTGACCCTGGCGATCGACGTCAACGGCGACGGTGGCGATGCTGCGGACGCGCCACAATCCGCCGACGCGGCGCCCGCCGCCCCCTAGGACGCCCCGCCCACGATGCTGCGCAAGCTCTCGACCCTGCAGATCGCGCTGATCTTCTCGTTCGGCGTGCATGCGGCGTTGTTGTTGGTGCGCATCGTCGATCCGGCGACCTTCAACCGGATCTTTCAGGACACGCCGCTGGAGGTGATCCTCGTCAACTCACGCTCCGGCGAGCCGCCCGAGAAGGCGCAAGCGATCGCGCAAGCGGCTCTGGCCGGCGGCGGCGATGCGGTGGCCGGCCGCGCGACCTCGCCGTTGCCGCCATCGGCGCTGATCGAGGTCGGCGAGGCGAACGAAGAGTCGCACAAGCGCATCGAGCAGTTGCAGGAGACGCAGCAGCAACTGCTCGCGCAGATCCGGCGCGAACTCGCGCTGCTGCCGGCGCCCGACCCGCAGCATGAGCAAGGCTCGCCCGACGAGCAGGCGCAGGAGGAGCGGCGCCGGCAGCTGATCCAGCTGCTCGCCGAGATCGAGAAGCGCATCAACGAAGAGAACGCCAAGCCGAAGAAGCGCTACATCAGCCCCGCGACACGCGAGGAGATCTATGCACTCTACTACGATCAGTTGCGCCGCAAGATCGAGGACCGCGGCACGCGCAACTTCCCGGAGAACAACGGCAAGAAGCTGTACGGCGAGCTGACCATGAACGTCACGGTCGACGCCGAAGGCCGCGTGGTCGAGACCGAGGTCGTGCGCCCGTCGGACTCCAAGACGCTCGACCGGCGCGCCATCGCGATCGTCCGCGCGGCCGCGCCGTTCGGGCCGTTCAGCGCGGCGATGCGACGCCGCGCCGATCAACTCGTGATCACGTCGCGCTTCAAGTTCACCCGCGAGGATGGACTCGAGACGACGCTGAGCGCGACGCCGTCCAACTAGGCCAGCTCACACTGCGATGGACCGCTACGTCGTTGCCGGCAATCCGGTCGAGCACAGCCAGTCGCCGTTCATCCACACGGCGTTCGCGCGCCAGACCGGTCAGGCGATGGAGTACGGGCGGCTGCTGTGGCCGATCGGGCACTTCGCCGAATCGGTGCGTGCGCTGGCCGAGAGCGGCGCGAAGGGCTGCAACATCACGGTGCCGTTCAAGTTCGACGCGTTTCGCGAAGGCCGGCGTCTGACGCCGCGCGCCCGGCTTGCGCAGGCGGCCAACGTGCTGCGCTTCGACGCCGAGGGTTGGCTGGCCGACAACACCGACGGTGTCGGCCTGGTGAGCGACATCGAGCGCAACGCCGGCGTCGCCCTCGCGGGCCGACGCGTGTTGCTGATCGGCGCCGGCGGCGCCGCGGCCGGCGCGCTCGGGCCGCTGCTGGCCGCGCGGCCGGCGCAGCTCGTCGTCGTCAATCGCACGCTGGACAAGGCGCGCGCGCTGGTCGAGCGGCATGCCGCGGTCGCGGCCGGCGTACCGCTACAGGCGCGCGCGCTCGACGACTGCGGCAGCGGCTACGACGTGGTGCTCAATGCTTCGGCGAGCAGCCTGCAGCAGGCGGCGATTCCGGTCGCCGCGAGCGCGCTCGCCCCCGGCGCGCTCGCACTCGACATGATGTACGGCCCCGCCGCGCGGCCGTTCATCGCGTGGGCCGAGGCGCATGGCGCGCGCGGCCGCGACGGCTTGGGCATGCTGGTCGAGCAGGCCGCGGCCGCGTTCGAACTGTGGCGGGGCGTGCGCCCGGACACGATCCCGGTGCTGGCCGCGCTGCGCGCGCGCATGGACCACGACGCCGCGGCGCGATGACCCGACAGTTGCTGCGCCTGGCCGCGCTGCTGGTGATCTCGCTGCTCTCGCTGCAGCTGTACTTCCTCGCGCGCGTCGCGCTGATGCGGGTCGTCGATCCGGAGTCGACCACGTTCCAGCGTTCCGAAGCACGGCGGCTGATCGGCGAGAAGCACGAGTTGCTGTGGAGCCAGCGGTGGGTCGACTACGACCGCATCGCACCGTCCCTCAAGCGCGCGGTGATCGCGTCGGAAGACTCCGCGTTCATCGACCACAGCGGGGTTGAATGGGACGCGCTCGAGAAAGCCTGGGAGCGCAATCAGAAGGCCGAGGCGCGGGTCGAGAAGATCAACGAACAGCTGGACCGGCGACTGCAGAAGTCCGGCAGCGCCAAGGCGCCGCCCAAGGCCGCG
>Ga0209023_10008027_pt1 | contig 10672 bp, 10 predicted proteins | sample LakOneMetagenome_FD_187468 | JGI IMG/M metagenome (GOLD analysis project Ga0209023, IMG submission 187468) | Freshwater and sediment microbial communities from Lake Erie, Canada (SPAdes) (version 2) | ecosystem: Environmental > Aquatic > Freshwater > Lentic | place: Lake Erie, Canada...
CGGCCGTGCACGAGCCGCGGGCGAAATTGCCCGAGGGGGCGGATCTGCATGCGGAGACGCGCCGCCTGCTCGCGCTTGCGGTCGGCATGCCGCGCCGGACCGCGGCCATCGACGACGCGCTCGACCGCTGGCTGCTGCACCCGCTGTTCGGCCTGCTCGCCCTGGGCGTGGTGATGTTCCTGATCTTCCAGGCGGTCTATGCCTGGGCGACGCCATTGATGGACATCATCGATGCCGGCACGGCCTGGTTCGGCGGCCTGGTCTCGGGCGCGATGCCGGCCGGCCCGCTGCGCAGCCTGCTGGTGGACGGGATCATCGCCGGCACCGGCGGCGTCATCGTGTTCCTGCCGCAGATCCTGATCCTGTTCGCCTTCATCCTCGCGCTCGAGGAATCCGGCTACCTGCCGCGCGCGGCGTTCCTGCTCGACCGCAGCATGGCCGCCGCGGGGCTTTCGGGGCGCAGCTTCATCCCGCTGCTTTCGAGCTTCGCCTGCGCGGTGCCGGGGATCATGTCGACGCGCTCGATCCAGGATCCGCGGGACCGCATCGCGACGATCCTGGTGGCGCCGCTGATGACGTGCTCGGCCCGGCTGCCCGTGTACGCATTGCTGATCGGCGCATTCATCCCGGCGCGCAAGGTCGGCTGGTTCAACCTGCAGGGACTGGTGCTGTTCGCGCTGTACGCGGCCGGCGTGCTCAGCGCGCTCGCGGTGGCGTGGCTCATGAAGAAGTGGAGACGCGACAAGAGCGAACACGCGTTGCTGCTGGAACTGCCTTCCTACCGGATCCCGCACCCGCGCGACCTGCTGATCGGCCTGTGGGAACGCGCGATGGTCTTCCTCAAGCGCGTCGGCGGAATCATCCTCGCGCTGACCATCCTGCTTTGGTTCCTGCTGTCGTTCCCGGGCGCGCCCTCGGGCGCCGCCGGGCCGGCGATCGACTACAGCTTCGCCGGCCGCATCGGCCACGCGATGACCGCGGTGTTCGCGCCCATCGGCTTCAACTGGCAGATCTGCATCGCGCTGATCCCCGGGCTGGCCGCGCGCGAAGTCGTGGTCTCCTCGCTCGCGACCGTGTATGCGCTGTCGGTGTCGGACGATGCCGCGGCGCAGGCGCTGTCGCCGCTGATCGCGCAGGGCTGGTCGGTGGCCACGGCGCTGTCGCTGCTGGTGTGGTTCATCTATGCGCCCGGTTGCATCTCGACCCTCGCGACGATCAAGCGCGAAACCGGCTCGTGGCAAAAGGTCGCGGTCGCCACGACCTATCTGTTCGGCCTCGCCTATCTCGCCTCGTTCGCGACCTACCAGGTCGCGGTGGCGCTGGGGGCGGGCTGATGCACCTGCCGCTGCCGCTGCAATACGCCGTGGTCGCGCTGGCGGTGTTCGCCAGCCTCGTGGCGGTGGTGCGCAGGCAGTTCCCGAACGCGACGCGCAGGCTGCGCATCGCCCTGGCGCTGCCGCTGTTGCGCGAAGGCGCGCCGCGTTGGCTCAGGCCGGTCGGGCGCGCGATCGCGCCGCCAGCGCGGGGGGCGGGCAAGGGTTGCGACGGTTGCGACGGCTGCGGGCCGGATTGACGCTCAGCGCCGGCGACCGCCCGGAGACGAGACTTCCACCGACAGGGTGAAGGTACGTTCTTCGTTCGGCTGCAACGCGCCGACGCCGACCAGCTGGCGCGCGACTTCCTCGCCGCGCGCGTTGCGGATGGTCAGCAGCATCGTGTATTCCCAGGCCGGGCCGTCGCCAGGATGGCGGACCGCGCCTTCCACGCGCAGCGGAACCTGCGTTTCCGCTGCGTTGGCCGCCTGCGCCGCGGAGTCGTAGCGCAGGTGGCCGCGGCAGGCCGGGCAGACCGCCGCGCTTTCGAGGATCGTCGCCTTGCAGTGTGGACAGGCGCGCGTCGCTCCGGCGGTGGCGGGGCGGGCCGTGGCCTTCACCCGTTGCCGCGTTCGCTGCTGCCGTTGCGGTTCGAGGCCTTGTCGCCCCAGTTGCCGCATTCGACGTGGCCGCGGATGCGCGAACCGGCGGCGACGGTGAGCGTGTCGGCCTTGAGGTCGCCGTGGATGGCGCCCGAATTGGTCAGCTCGACCTGCGAAGCGGCCTCGATGTTGCCTTCCAGTTCGCCGGACACGGTGACCTTGTTCGCGCGCACGCCGCCGGCGAGTTTCGCGCCGGGTTCGATGGTGAGGTCGCCCTGGACGTTGACGTCGCCCTTGAAGCGACCGGCGATGCGGACGTGGCCGCTGCCTTCGATCTTGCCTTCGATGGTGAGGTCGGAGGCGATCAGCGATTCCTTCGCGGCGTTCGCGACCGGACGCGGGCCCGGGGCGGGCTGCGCGGAGGAGGCCTCGACGGGCGTCGGCGCGGTTTCGCGCGGCGGCAGCGGATCCGCTGCGAACGAGGGCGCGACATCCTTTTTCGCGGCGGGTTGCGGGGTGTTGAAGATGGCCATGCTGGTGACTTCCTCCGGGGGATGCAGAAGACGCCCGCGAGCGCGCGGGGAGGCCGAGCCTAGCACGGCTCCCACGACGAATCCTTGATGCGATGCCGCAACTTGCGACGCCAAGTGCGCGCCAGCGTTGAAAACAGGAATGCCTACATCCTGAATACGCCGAAGCGCGCCGGTTCGATCGGCGCGTTGAGGCTGGCGGAAATTCCGAGGCCGAGCACGCGCCGGGTATCTGCCGGATCGATGATGCCGTCGTCCCACAGCCGGGCGGTCGCATACCAGGGACTTCCCTGCGATTCGTACTGTTCGCGGATCGGCGACTTGAACGCCTCTTCTTCCTCCGCGGTCCACGCGCCGCCCCTGGCTTCGATGCCGTCGCGCTTGACCGTGGCCAGCACGCTGGCGGCCTGCTCTCCGCCCATCACGCTGATCCGCGCGTTCGGCCACATCCACAGGAAACGCGCACCGTAGGCGCGGCCGCACATCGCGTAGTTGCCGGCGCCGAAGCTGCCGCCGATCACGACGGTGAACTTCGGCACGCTCGAGCACGCGACCGCGGTGACCATCTTCGCCCCGTCCTTGGCGATCCCGGCCTGCTCGTACTTCCTGCCGACCATGAAACCGGTGATGTTCTGCAGGAACACCAGCGGGATGCCGCGCTGGTTGCACAGTTCGATGAAGTGCGCGCCCTTGAGCGCGCTCTCCGAGAACAGGATGCCGTTGTTGGCGACGATGCCGATCGGGTAGCCGTGCAGGTGGGCGAAGCCGGTGACGAGGGTCTTGCCGTAGCGCGCCTTGAATTCCTGCAGTTCGCTTCCGTCGACGATGCGCGCGATCACTTCGCGGATGTCGAACGGGCGGCGCGCGTCCCTGGGCACGATGCCATGCAACTCCTCGGCGGCGTACAGCGGTTCGCGCGAGGCCTGGGTCGCAACCGGCACGAGCTTGCGGCGGTTGAACGAACCGGCGATGTCGCGCGCGATCTGCAGCGCATGCCGGTCGTCCTCGGCGAAATGGTCGGCGACGCCCGAGACGCTGGTGTGCACGTCGGCGCCGCCGAGGGTTTCGGCATCGACGACTTCGCCGGTCGCGGCCTTCACCAGCGGCGGCCCGCCGAGGAAGATCGTGCCCTGTTCCTTCACGATCACCGATTCGTCGCACATCGCCGGCACGTAGGCGCCGCCCGCGGTGCAGCTGCCCATCACCACCGCGACCTGGGGGATGTTCTCCGCGCTCAGTCGGGCCTGGTTGTAGAAGATCCGTCCGAAATGTTCCCTGTCCGGGAACACTTCGTCCTGCAGCGGCAGGAACGCACCGCCGGAATCCACGAGGTAGATGCAGGGCAGGCGGTTCTCGCGCGCGACTTCCTGCGCGCGCAGGTGCTTCTTCACCGTCATCGGGAAATAGGTGCCGCCCTTGACTGTCGCGTCGTTGGCGACGACGACCACTTCCTGCCCCATCACGCGTCCGATGCCGCAGACCATTCCCGCCGCGGGCGCGGCATCGTCGTACATGCCCTCGGCCGCGAGCGGCGCGATTTCGAGGAAAGGCGAACCGGGGTCGAGCAGGGCGTCGATGCGTTCCCGCGGCAACAGCTTGCCGCGCTCGGTGTGCTTCGCAAGGGCCTTCTCGCCGCCGCCACCCGCCGCGCGTGCGAGCCGGCGGTCGAGTTCGGCGACCAGTTCGCGATGGTATGCGGTGTTTTCCGCGAAATCCGGCGAGCGGGTGTCGATCTGCGAAATCAGCGCTGGCATGCGTGGCGATCGGAACGAGGATGGCGACAGGATAACCGCAGCGGACTGCGCGCCCGGCGCGCGCGTTGCCGCGGCGGAAAAGAAGAAGGCCCGCCGAAGCGGGCCTTCCCGGTACTGCTGCGTCGCGAGTCGATTACTTCTTCGCGGCGTCGTCGGCCTTGTCGGCAGCGTCGGCGGCGCCATTGGCGGCGGCGTCGGCGGCCTGGGCGGCACCGTTCGCGGCAGCGTCGGCAGCCTGCGAGGCGGCCTGCGCGGTCGCGTCGGCGGCATTGGCGGCGGCATCGGTCACGGCAGCCTGGGCGGCGTTACCGGCGGCGGCAGCGGCATTGCCGGTGGCGTCGGCGGCATTGGCCATCGCGGCCGAGGTGTCGCCCGAATCGGCGGCGGCATTCGCGGCGGCGGCGGCGTCCTGGGCCTGGGCGGCATCCTGGGCGCCTTCGGCGGCTTGCTGATCGGCGGGCTTGCAGGCGGCGAGGGCGAGCATGCCAGCGGCGAGGAGGACGACGAGCTTGGTGTTCATGGTAAGTCTCCCGAGGAGTTGTCTGAGGATTGTATTGCTGTCAGGCAACGCCTGTGCGCGCTGCTGGCCGGCATCCGCCGGCGGGCCACCATTGGAATCAAGGGGTGGGGCTTACGGAAAAGCCGCCGGGAAACCGGCGGCCTTTCCAGTTTCGCGAATCGGGAATCGCCGGTAAAGGAAATTCCCGGAACCCGAAGATCTTACTTCTTGGCCGTGTCGGCGGCGTCGGAAGCAGCGTCCTTGGCCTGGTCGGCGGCGTCGGCAGCGTTCTCGGCGGCATCGGCGGCGGCATCGGCCTTGTCCGTGGTCGGGGCAGCAGCGGCGGCGTCGGCCGAAGTGGCGGCGGCGTCGGCGGCCTGGGCGGCGGCGTCAGCGGAAGCCTGGGCGGCGTCGGCAGCAGCCTGGTCACCGGTGGTGGCGGTGGCGTCGGCGGCCTGCTGGGCGTCGGTGGCGGACTGCTGGGCGTCGGCAGCGGCGTCGGCGGCTTGCTGGCTGTTGGAGCACGCGGCCAGAGCGAAGCCCAGAGCCAGGGCGATCAGGGCCTTGTTCATGGTCATTAGATTCTTCCTCGTCGATGGGGATGGCAACGCGCAAATGCGCGCCCATAACATGATGACAAGCGGATTTCGCGTGTCAAGCGGTTGTCCGGTTTTTTTTCGTTATCCCGTCTTTAACGCCTTCACGCAATCTCCACGGCGATCGCCGTGGCTTCGCCTCCGCCGATGCACAGCGAGGCCACCCCGCGCTTGCCGCCCCGCTCTCGCAACGCGTGCAGCAGGGTGACGACCAGGCGTGCGCCGGAGGCGCCGATCGGATGGCCCAATGCCAGGGCGCCGCCGTTGACATTGAGCCGATCGTGGGGAATTCCGAGATCGTGCATCGGCGCCATCGCCACGCAGGCGAACGCTTCGTTGATCTCGAACAGATCCACGTCGCCCACCTTCCAGCCGGCCTTGTCGAGGACGTTGCGGATCGCGGCGACCGGTGCGGTGGTGAACCATTCCGGCGTCTGCGCGTGGGTCGCATGCGCGACGATCTTCGCCAGCGGTTCCAGCCCACGGCGCGAAGCTTCCTCCGCGGACATGAGCACGGTCGCGGCGGCTCCGTCGGAAATCTTCGACGACGAGGCGGCGGTCAGGACCCCGTCCTTGCCGAACGCCGGGCGCAGGGTCGGGATCTTGGCCAGGTCGATGCGGCCGGGTTCCTCGTCCGCGTCCACGACGGTCTCGCCCTTGCGGTCCTGCACCGTGACCGGGACGATCTCGCCCCTGAACGCGCCGGAGCCCGAAGCCTCCTGCGCACGCTTCGCGCTTTCCGCCGAGAACGCGTCGAGGGCGGCGCGGTCGAAGCCGTACTTGGCGCAGGCGGCGTCGCCGAACACGCCCATCGCCTTGCCGTCGTAGGGATTGGTCAGCCCGTCCCAGGCCATGTGGTCGAGGAATTCGGCGCTGCCGTAGCGGATGCCGGTGCGCGAACCGTTGAGCAGGTGCGGCGCGTTGGTCATCGACTCCATGCCGCCCGCGACGACGACGCTGGCGGACCCGGCCTTGATCAGGTCGTGCGCGAACATCACCGCCTTCATGCCCGAGCCGCAGACCTTGTTGATCGTGGTGCAACCCGCCGCATCCGGGATGCCGGCGCCGCGCGAGGCCTGGCGGGCCGGTGCCTGGCCGAGGCCGGCCGGCAGCACGCATCCCATGATCACCTCGTCGACCTGGTCGGCGCCCAGGCCGGCGTGTTCGAGCGCGCCGCGGATCGCGGCCGTGCCCAGCGCCGGGGTCGGAACGCCGGTGAACTGGCCGAGGAAGGAACCGATGGGGGTGCGCTTGGCACCGACGATCACGATGTCGGTCATGGGGCTCTCCGGGGTCGGGGCCGGCGCCGGGGCCGGTATCGGCCGATTATGCGACCGGATGCTGCGGTGCCGCAAACCACGGGTCGGGCAGGCGGAAGCAGGCCGCGAATCGCCTCAGCTGTTCCCGGCGAACAGCTCCCGGCCGATCAGCATCCGCCGGATTTCGTTGGTGCCCGCGCCGATGGCATAGAGCTTGGCGTCGCGCAGGATGCGCCCGGTGGCGAACTCGTTGATGTAGCCGTTGCCGCCGAGCGACTGGATGGCCTCCAGCGCCACCTGCACCGCCGCCTCGCTGGCGTGCAGCAGGCAACTGGCGGCATCGATCCGGCTCTTGTGCCCGGCGTCGTAATCGCGCGCGACCTGGTAGGCGAACGCGCGACTGGACTGCAGCGCGGTGTACATGTCGGCGACCTTGGCCTGCATGATGCCGAAGGTGCCGATCGCCTGGCCGAACTGGCGGCGGTCGCGCACGTAGGGCAGGGTGATGTCCAGCGCCGCCTGCATCAGGCCGATGGGACCGCCGCTGAGCACCAGGCGTTCGGTGTTGAGCCCGGACATCAGGACCTTGACGCCGTTGTTGACCTCGCCGAGCACGTTTTCGGCCGGAATCGCGCAATCCTCGAACACCAGTTCGCAGGTGTTGCTGCCGCGCATGCCGAGCTTGTCCAGCTTCTGCGCGGTGGAGAAGCCCCGCATGCCCTTCTCGACGATGAAGGCGGTCATGCACTTCGAGCCGAGCTCGCTGCTGGCCGTGCGCATGTAGACGATCAGGACATCGGCCTCGGGACCGTTGGTGATCCACATCTTGTTGCCGTTGGCGATCCACGCATCGCCCTTCAGTTCCGCGCGGCAGGACATCGAACCGACCACGTCGGAACCGGCGCCGGGCTCGCTCATCGCCAGCGCGCCCTTCCATTCGCCCGTGCACAGCCTGGGCAGGTATTTGGCGCGCTGCGAGTCGTTGCCGTTGGCGTAGAGGTTGTTGACGCAGAGGTTGGAATGCGCGCCGTAGCTCAGGGCGACCGAGCCCGACGCGCGCGAGATCTCCTCCATCGCGACCAGGTGGGCGAGGTAGCCCATGCCGCTGCCGCCGACTTCGCCCGGCACCGTCATCCCGAGCAGGCCCATCTCTCCGAGCTTGGGCCACAGGTCCTGCGGGAAGGCGTTGTCCTCGTCGATCTTCGCCGCGCGCGGCGCGATCTCGCTGTCGGCGAAGCGGCGGACCGCGTCGCGCAGCGCGTCGATGTCTTCGCCAAGTGGGAATGCGCGCATGGGAAAAAGTCCGGGATTCGAGATTGGGTATTCGGGATTCGGAAAGCGGGTTCCGGCTTCGGCTCGCGAATCCCGGATCCCGGCTCTATCAGTGCCCGCCGCGGATGCGGCCCTGGAAACGCGTGCGGCCGCGGCCGAGCGGCAGCTTCAGCTTGCCGATCGCGTCGATGCGTTCCTCGGCGAGGCGGTCGGCCGCGCGGTAGGTCGGGATCCCGTCGCGCTCGCTGATCTCGTAGATCCGCGCGAGGTTGTGGTAGATCGTGCGCATCATCCGCATCGCGCGCTCGCGGTTGTAGCCGTCGAGCTCCAGCGCCACGTTCATCACGCCGCCGGCGTTCACCGCGTAGTCCGGGGCGTACAGGATGCCGCGCTTCTCGACCTCGTCGCCGATCGCGTTGTTGGCGAGCTGGTTGTTGGCCGCGCCGCAGATCACCTTGGCCTTCAGCCGCGGCAGGGTGGCTTCGTTCACGGTGCCGCCGAGCGCGCACGGCGAATACACGTCGGCCGGCACGTCGTAGATCTCGTCCAGCCCGACCGCCTCGGCGCCGTGCTCGTCGACCGCCTTGTCGACCAGCGCCTGGTTGATGTCGGTGACGAACACCTTGGCCCCGCGCTCGCGCAGCAGCTTCACGAATTCCATGCCGACGTGGCCCAGGCCCTGGACCGCGTAGCTGTACTTGCCGACTTCCTCGTTGCCGTGCTTGCGCTGCAGCGTGGCCATCAGGCCCTGCAGCGTGCCGTAGGCGGTGAACGGCGAGGGATCGCCGGAGCCGCCGTGGACCTGGTGCACGCCGGTGACGTATTCGGTCTCGCGGTACACGTATTCCATGTCGTTGACGTCGATGCCGACGTCCTCGGCGGTGATGTAGCGGCCGCCGAGCGATTCCACGAACTGGCCGAATGCCCGGAACAGCGCCTCGGACTTGTCGGTCGCCGGGTTGCCGATGATCACCGCCTTGCCGCCACCGATGTTCAGGCCGGCGACCGCGTTCTTGTAGGTCATGCCGCGGCTCAGGCGCAGCACGTCGTTCAGCGCTTCTGCCTCGCTCTTGTACGGCCACATGCGGGTCCCGCCGAGCGCCGGGCCGAGCACGGTGTTGTGGATCGCGATGATGGCCTTTAGGCCCGCGTCCTTGTTGTGGCAGAAGACGACCTGCTCGTGGCCAGTGGTGTCGAGGGTTTCGAAAATCATCGCTTGCTCCGGGATGCGACCGTTCCGCAGGCCGCGCGGCGCCGGGATCGGTTCAGGGAAATCCGCGGTTTTTCGCGCCTGGAAAGGCAGGCCCGCGGCCGAGGGCGGGCATTCTAAAGGAATCGGCCCGTGCGGGCCCGTATCGTGGTGAACGCTAGAAGTCGCGGTAGCGTCGTTCGCGCAGCCACAGCGTCGCCAGCCATTTTTCCCCGCGTTCCACCGGCAAGCCGGCGTGCAGGCTGTCGGGATCGGCGAATCCGTCCGGACCGAGGTTGTCGAACGCGACCGCGCAGCCCGCGCGCGGGATGATGCGCACGCCCGGCGCGGGGAACTCGGTTTCGCCGCCGGCCGCGACCGGGTTCAGGTAGGCGCAGAGCGTGCGGATGCGGTTGCCGGCCTGCGGATGGTCGGCCTGGATCGATGCCGGCGGCAACGCATCGCGATGCGGGCGGTATTCCTCGCCGGGCGCGTAGCGCAGCACCGTGAGGTGCTCCGCGTTCACCAGCGGCAGGCCGGCGGCGACGGCCATCCGCGCCTGCACCAGGCGGATGGCGATGTCCTCCAGCAGCGGATCGAACGTCGCGCCGCTGCTGGTGCGCAACGGCATCGACAGCGGTGCGCCGGTCAGCGGATGCACGGTGCGCGAAGGCCGCAGGTGCAGGCGTGCATGCGCGATGAGCAGGCGGCACTCGTCCGCGGACAGCAGCCGCTCGCAGGTGGCGATGCGCGGTCGCGTCGCGCGCAGTTCCATCGCCGGCGGAACGATCCGCGAAGCGCATGGCTCCAGCGGCGCGGGGTCGTCCTGCGCGCCGGGCGCGTCGAACGGCGTGTCCGGCAATCGCTCGATGCCGGATTGCGCCAGTTGCCGGCGCAGGGCCTCGGCGGCGCGCGCATCGCGTTCGCAGCCCTCGCCGAGTTCCAGCCGCCGTTCCAGCAGCAGCGCCGCGATCGCATGGCCGCGCTGCGCGGCCGCGCCGAGCAGGCGCATGCACGCGGCCTGCGCTTCGGGCTGCGGCTTGCGGCCGAAGTGCACCGCGCTCGCAAGCAGCGCCGGCGCCAGCCCGGCATTGGCGGCGGCGAGCAGCCGCGCGTCCATGCGCGCGTCGCGCGGCAGCGCGGAATCGCCGCTGGCCACGAGCGCGAGCAGGTACGAGGCGATCGGGCTCGCGGGCTCGGCGCGTTCCAGCCAGCCGATCGCGGCCCCGGCATCGACCTCGCAGCCGATCCCGTGCAGCTGCATCCGCGCCAGTTCCACCTGCGCCCCTGCGTGCCCCAGCGCCGCGGCCGCGGCGAAACGCTCGCACGCGGCTTCCATGTCCAGCGCCTGTTTCGACGCCAGTCCCTGCTGGTGGAGGACGTCGGCGGATGCCGTGGCGGGGCTTGCCATGAGCGCAGGATAAGCCAGCAGGCCGCCTCGGCACCCCGCGCTACAATCCGGGATCGACCGAAAATGCCGCGAGCGTGCCGATGAGCACCCCAGCCTCGAACCTGCCCGAAGCCCGCCCCGACGCGACGCCGTTGCGCTTCGTCACCGCCGCCAGCCTGTTCGACGGCCACGACGCGGCGATCAACATCATGCGCCGGCTGATCCAGGCGCAGGGCGCGGAGGTGATCCACCTCGGCCACAACCGCGC
>Ga0209023_10008028_pt1 | contig 10672 bp, 9 predicted proteins | sample LakOneMetagenome_FD_187468 | JGI IMG/M metagenome (GOLD analysis project Ga0209023, IMG submission 187468) | Freshwater and sediment microbial communities from Lake Erie, Canada (SPAdes) (version 2) | ecosystem: Environmental > Aquatic > Freshwater > Lentic | place: Lake Erie, Canada | collected...
CGCCGACGCGGCCGACCTTCTTCATGTCCTGCATGCCGGCGATACCCGCCACCACGGTGCAGAAGATGACGGGTGCGATGATCATCTTGATCAGTTTGATGAAGCCGTCTCCCAAAGGCTTCATCTTCTCCCCGAGCTCGGGATGGAACACGCCCAGCAGGACGCCCAGCACGATGGCGAAGAGAACCTGTACGTACAGGATTTTATAAAATGGCTTTTTCATGACAACTCTTCTCGAGAGGTTGATGGTGAAGAGGATCATCACAAAAACTCACCGCCGTGCATATTGTGGATAACCGCAGGTCGGTGAATGACCGTCATATGGTTTATTGATGTCCGGGTTGATGGCGGATATTAATAAAACGGATGACAGGCGGTGGTGCAGCGTTGCACCATCGGGTGGCGGGTGCCGGGCAATGGCACGCGGTGGCGGCAAAGCTTCGTAGGGTGGGCTCTCGAGCCCACGCGGTACATCATGTGCGTATCGAAACGCCAACCCGGAGGATTGCGAACGTTGTCGGTTGCATTTGACGGCGGGGCGGGCACGAGTACGACCGCGTGGGCACAAGTGCCCACCCTACGAAAAGCAACAACCGCCGGGGATCCCATTACGGCTTGCGGTAGACCTTCCCGCCTTTCATCACGAACCCGACTTTGCGCAAAGCTGCGATGTCGGCAGTCGGATCCCCTTCCACGGCTACCACATCGGCCAAGGCCCCCGGCGCCAGCCGCCCCAACTCCTTGCCCTTGCCAAGAATCTCCCCCGCCACCGAGGTCGCCGCACGCAAGGCCTCCGTCGGCGTCATCCCCAGCCGCACCATCCATTCCAGCTCGCGCGCATTCGTCCCATGCGTGAACACCCCGACATCGCTGCCGTTCCCGATCACCACGCCGACCCTGCGCGCCAGCGCAAACGCGCGCGCCGCTTCCTTCATCGACGGCGTCGGCTCGCCGCCGCGCACGTGCTTCTGGAAGTATTCGCCAATCGCCTCCGGCGCCGTCAAGGTCGGAATATAGGCCGTGCCACGCTCCTTCATCAGCCGGAAGGTCGCCTCGCTCGCCCCGTACCCATGCTCGACCGTGTCGACCCCGGCCAGCACCGCCATGCGGATCGCCTTGTCGGTGCTGGCGTGCGCCGCCACCTTGCGCCCGGTGACGTGGGCTGCGGCCACCATCGCCTTCATCTCCTCGATGGTGAAGGTCGGGCGGCTGCTGCCGTCCACACCGGTGCGGTAGTCGGCGTAGAACTTGATCCAGTCGGCGCCGTGCGCGGCCTGCTCGCGCACGGCCCTGGTCACCTCGTCGATGCCGGTGGCCGGCTGGGCGCCGTAGGGAATCTCCATGTCGGGACGGTAGCTGCGCTCGGCCGGGCCGTAGCTGAAGCTGGCCACGATGGCCTTGGTGGCGATCAGCAGGCGCGGACCGTCGACCACGCCTCCCTCGATGGCGCGCTTGACGGCGACGTCGGCGTAGTTGGCGCCTTCGGTGCCGAGGTCGCGCAGGGTGGTGAAGCCGGCCTGCAGCGTGTCCTTCGCATGCTTGCCGGCGAGAAGAGTGCGGTACTCGACCTGCTCCTTGATCACCTGGTCGTCCCAGGTGGTTTCGTTATACGGGTGCAGCAGCACGTGCGAGTGCAGGTCGATCAGGCCGGGGATCAGGGTCTTGCCGGGCAGGGCGATGCGCTCGGCATCGACCGGGACGCTGATCCTGTCCGCCGGGCCAACCTCCTTGATGCGGCCATCGCCCACCAGCACGGCCCAATTGGCGTGGGGCTGGCCATCGCCGGTCCAGACGCGGTCGGCGCTGAGCAGGAGGGTGCGCGCCTCGAACGCGTGCGCGGTGGCGGTGGCGATCAAGGCGAGGGCGGTCAGGGCAAGCTTGCTGGTCCAGCGGCGCATGGTGGGTCTCTTATTGTTGTGAAGTTGGAATGATAGCGGACTGCTTCGCTGCATGGCAGGTGCTTGCGGTATCCTTGCGCCGACCAGGATTCGAAAGACAGGAATGACACAGGCAGGAAAGATCGACGTGACCACGCTCTTGCAGCAGGCCGTTGCCCACCACCAGGCGGGCCGGCTGGCGCAGGCGCAGGATGTGTACCGTGCGGTACTGGCCGAGACGCCGCGCCAGTTCGACGCGCTGCACCTGCTCGGCGTGGTGTACCGCCAGCAGGGCGACGCCGCGCTGGCGCTGGATCTGATCGGGCAAGCCATCGCCATCAACCCGGCGCAGGCCACCGCCCACTGCAACCTGGGCGCGGCCTTGCAGGACCTGGGCCGCAGCAGCGACGCCCTGGCCAGCTACGACCAGGCGCTGCGCCTGAACCCGTCGTATGCGATGGCCTTTGCCAACCGCGGCAACGCGCTGCGCAAGCTCGGACGCGCCAGGGAAGCCGTGGACAGCTACGAGCGCGCGCTGGCCCTCAGGTCGCCGTATCCGGAAGCGGCCTGCAACCGCGCGGCAGCCTTGCTCGACCTGGGCCAGCCAAAGGCCGCGCTGGAAGGCGCCGAGCGCGCACTGGCCGGCCAGCCCCGTTATGCACAGGCGCTGTGCGTGCGCGCGAATGCGCTGTATCTGCTGCGCCGCCTGCGCGATGCGGTCGACGGCTACGACACCGCGCTGGCCATCGACCCGACGATGGCCGAAGCCCATGCCGGCCGCGGCATGGCCCTGCACAAGCTGCGCCGCTTCGACGAGGCGCTGCGCAGCTACGAGCGCGCCCTCGCGGTGCGGCCCGAGCACGCCGTCACGCACGAGCATCGTGCGGCCACCCTGGTTGCGCTGGGGCGCCAGCCCGAGGCCATCGAGGCCTACCGTGCGGCACGCCGGATACTGGCGGCGCAGGGCGGGGACACGAAACAGGTGGACTTCGCGCTGGCCGCACTTGGCGTCGGCAACGCGCCGGAACGCGCGCCGCAGGAGTACGTGAAGGCGCTGTTCGACCAGTACGCCGGCCACTTCGACCAGCACCTGACCGAGGTGCTGGACTACCGCACGCCAGCGGCCATCGATGCCGCCCTGCGCAGCGCCCGGGTGGCCGTCGGCGGCGACGTGCTCGATCTCGGCTGCGGCACGGGCCTGTGCGCGCCCTATCTGAAGCCGGCCGCAGGTTCGCTGGCCGGCGTCGATTTGTCCGAACGGATGCTGGACAAGGCGCGCGAGACCGGCCTCTACGACCGCCTGGCCTGCGCCGACATCGTCGCCTTCCTGGCGCAGGAAAGCGCAGCATTCGACCTGGTCGTGGCGGCCGACGTCTTCGTGTACTTCGGCGACCTGGCAGAGGTATTCGCGCAGGTCGCGCGCATCCTGCGGCCGGGCGGTGCGTTCTGCTTTTCGACCGAAACCTGCGGGGGCGAGGGTTTCGTGCTGCAGGCGTCGAACCGCTACGCGCATGCAGCTGGCTATTTGCGCACGCTGGCGGCCGCGCATGGCTTGCAGGTCGCCTTGCTGGAAGCGTCGCCGCTGCGCAGCGAGAACGGCGCGCCCATCGTCGGACAGGTCGCCGTCCTGCGCGCCGCTTAAGCGCGTCGCGTCTGCACGCCCAGGCACAAGGCGCAGGTCAGCAGCGCCAGTCCCATGTGCAGCACGTACAGCGGCACGAAGTCGGCCCGCCCCACGCCCGCATGTCCGACCAGCACCACCGCGATCGCCACGCCCAGCGCACTGCCCAGCTGGCGCGTGGCCTGGTTCACCGCGCTGCCTACCGCATACTGCGCCGGCGGCAGGCCCGCCACGGCGGCGCCGGCCAGCGAGGGCAGCACCATGCCGACGCCGGTCCCGCTCAGCAGCACCGCCGGCAGCCATTGCGTCAGGTAATGCGGCTCGCTTCCCACCATCGAGAACAGCCACAAACTGCTGCAGGCGTAGATCAGCGCGCCGGGAACCAGCACGCGCCGGTGCCCGTAGCGTCCGGCGATACGGCCGGCGATGATCGCCGTCGGCACCACGGTCAGCGGCCCCGGGGTCACGGCCAGGCCGGCCGCCGGCAGGCTGTAGTGCCAGACGTTGGTGAGATAGGCGAAGTAGGAGAAGAACATCAGCGCGAACGCCGTGCCAAAGGCCAGCGTCGCCAGGTTCACCAGGCTGTAGCTGCGGTTCCGGAACAGCGCCAGGTCGACCAGCGGCGCCCTGGCCGTACGCGCCCACAGGATGAAGGCGCCGAGGCCGGCCACGCCCAGCAAGGCCAGCACGCCCAGCTCGACCCGGCTCCAGTGCGGCGACTCCGACTGCGTGATCGCCATCGCGAACGCACCCACCGCCACGATCAGCAGCAGCATGCCGACCACGTCCACGCGCCCCTTGTTCGCGCCGCCGCCCGCTTCGCGCAGACGCGCCGCGCCGTACCACAGCGACACGGCGCCCAGCGGCAGGTTCAGATAGAACGCCGCCGGCCAGCCGAAGTGCTCGATGACGGTCGTGCCCAGGCTCGGCCCCACGGCCGCCGCCAGGCCGCCGACCGCGCCCCACAAACTGACCGCCACCGCGCGCTTCTCCTTCGGAAAGGCGTCGAGGATGATCGACAGCGAGGCCGGCGTCAGCAGCGCCGCACCGAGCGCCTGGGCCACGCGCGCCGCGATCAGCAAGGCCACGCTGTCGGCCATGCCGCAGGCGGCCGACGCCGCCAGGAACAGCGTCACGCCGGCCAGGAACACGCGCTTGCGGCCGTGGGTATCGGCCAGGCCGCCGGCCGGCACCAGCATGGCGGCGTACACGATGGTGTAGGCGTTCAGCACCCAGGACATGTCGGCCGGCGTGGCGCTGGGGAAGCTGCGACCGAGCGGGCCGAAGGCGGCGTACAGCAGGGTGGCGTCGAGCGAAACCAGGAACACCGCGATGCTGGCGATCCAGAACACGGGCCAGGGCGAGGCGCCGGCTTGCGCACCTGCGGCCAGCGGGATGGGGGCGACGGAGGGATGGGTCATGTGCTTGTCCTCGGGTGATCAGCGCGCCAGATCGATGTAGATGCCGGGTTCGTTCGACAGGCCGCGCTTGATCCCCTGCGTCCATTCGTCGACGGCGACTTCGCTGGCGCCGGCTTCCAGTGCCGCATACGCGCGTTCGACCACGAACTCGGGCGCCAGCTTGGGCGCGTCGAATCCCCTGGTGAGGTCGGTGTCGATGAAGCCGACGTGCATCCCGAGCACCTGCGTATTTTGCGCGCGCAGTTCGTTGCGCAGGCCGTTGGTCACGCTCCAGGCAGCGGCCTTGGTCACCGCATACCCGGCCAGCACCGGCGCGCTGATCCAGCTCGATACCGACAGCACGTTCAGCAGCGCGCCACCGCCGTTCTTTGCCAGCACCGGCGCAAAGGCCTGGCTCACGCGCAGCGTGCCGTAGACGTTGGTCTCCATCATGCGCTGCGTGGCCTCGATGCTGCCGGCCTCAAACAGGCCGCCGACGGTGGCGATGCCGGCATTGTTGATGACCAGGGTGACGTCGCCGCAGTCGGCCGCGGCAGCGGCTACCTGCGAGGCGTTGTTGACGTCGAGCGCGACCGGGGTCACGCCGGGCAGGGTGATGCTGGCCGGGTCGCGCGCGGCGGCGTAGACCTTGCGCGCCCCGGCAACAAGGGCTGCGCGGGCAAAGGCGAGACCGAGGCCGCGGTTGGCGCCGGTGATGAAGACGGTGGCGTTGGCGAGTTGCATGGTGATCCTCTTTCAGGTTGGATGAATATGATGACTGTCATATTTTTTGGCGAGGTAGGGTGGGTTCTCGCACCCACCCTACCTCAATCGTATTGCGCCAGCAGCGCCTCGCGCGAGGCTTGCAGCAGGCCGCCGGCCTCGTCGCCGAGGGTACGCGCCAGCTGCAGGGTGCCGACCAGGGTGCTGGCGATGACCTGCGCCTGCGCCTCGGGCGCATCCGGCGGCAGGGCCTGGCGCACGTTGGCGATCAGGCCGAGCACGCGGCGGCGCGAGGCGGCCAGCACGTCGTCCTGCTGGCGGTGCATGTCGGAGCCGAGGGCAGCCACCGGGCAGCCCAGTTCGGCGGCAGCCACGTGGGCCTCGCTCAGGTAGCCTTCGACCAGGGCGCGCAAGGGGCTGACGCCGCCTTCGCGTGCCAGCGCGATGCGGCGCGCCAGCATTTTGGCGCTGCCGGCGCCGGCATGGTCGAGCGCAGCGGCAAGCAGGGCGTCACGCGACTTGAAGTGGGCATAGAAGCCGCCGTGGGTGAGGCCGGCTTCCTTCATCACCTCGGCCACGCCGACGCCGGCATAGCCGTGGCGGCGTACGGCGCGCGCGGCGGCGTCGAGGATGCGCTGGTGGGACAGCTCGCGCTTGGATGGCTTGGATTCAGGGTTCATGATGGCTGGCGCTGCAATATGATGGCTTTCATATTATGGCCATCATATTTTGGAGTCAAGCGGAATCTGCGCGCCGCGCGCTGGCGGCGCTTCCTTGCATCAAGCCATGAAACCTTCAAGCTCGGCGGCAATCTGCTGCGCCAGCTGGTGGATGTGGTAACCGTCGACGAAGCCGTGGTGGGCCTGTACCGAGAACGGCAGCGCCAGGCGGCCGTTCGGGCCGTCCTTGAACTTGCCCCAGGCCAGCGAGGGGATGTCGGGCGAACCGAGCGTGGCGGCCGGGTGCTGGATCGAGGTGAAGGCTAGCCAGGGGATGCAGGTGATGAAGACCTGGTCTTTCATCTGGCGCGGCGACAGGCCGGCGTAGGCGTTGTTCAGTGCCAGCATCGCGCCAGCCTCGTCGCGTGCGGCGACGCTGCGTTTGACGAACTCACGCAGATCGTCGGACCAGTCGAACAGGGCGAAATTCAGGTCGTGGTGCCCGTTGGTGACTGTGAACGAGGGCATCAGGCGGTCGATCTCGATGACTTCGCCTTCGAAGACGCGGTAGCGGAAGTTCGGGATGGCGAGCACCGAGCGCAGCACGGCGCACAGCAGCACGTGGAAGGGCGGCAGGCCTTGCGCCTTGCACCAGGGCCGGAAGTCCGGCAGGTCCATCGTGAAGCAGAGATTGACTGCAGGGCTGTCCATGCGGTCGAAGAGGTCGAAGCGGTCGCGCCGCCGTTCAAAGTGCTGCATGCGAGTGTTGCCTGGTTGATGAGGCCGAGATTGTCGCACACCGGATGGGTTTCGTAGGGTGGGCACCTGTGCCCACGCGGTCTCATCGAATGATCATCGGCGAACGAAAACGAAACCGGGATGTACGCATTGCCATTCCGTTTTGTGCCGCATGCATGCATGTGATGATTCCGCGTGGGCACGAGTGCCCACCCTACAAATGCGGATCCATTACCGATATCGGCCGATACCGTGAGGCAGCGCCTGATTTACTGTGCCGCCCAACCCCCATCCATATTCCACGCCACGCCGCGCACCTGCGCACCGGCCGGCGAGCAGAAGAACACCGCCAGCGCCCCCAGCTCGTCCGGCGTCACGAACTCGCCCGATGGCTGCTTTTCCGCCAGCAGCGCGCGCTTCGCCTCGTCGTTCGACACGTTTTCGCGCGCGGCGCGGTCGTCGACCTGCTTCTGCACCAGGGGCGTCAGCACCCAGCCCGGGCAGATCGCATTGCAGGTCACCCCGGTCTGCGCCGTCTCCAGCGCCGTCACCTTGGTGAATCCGACCAGCCCGTGCTTGGCCGCGACATACGCCGACTTCTGCGCCGAGCCCACCAGCCCGTGCACCGAGGCCAGGTTGATGATGCGGCCCCAGTTCTTCCGCTTCATGCCGGGCAGCGCCAGGCGCGTGGTGTGGAAGGCCGAGGTCAGGTTGATGGCGATGATCGCGTCCCACTTCTCGACCGGGAAGTCCTCGACCGGCGACACATGCTGGATGCCGGCGTTATTCACCAGGATGTCGACCCCGCCGAGCTTATCCGAAGCAAACTGCATCAGCGCCGCGATCTCATCGGGCTTCGACATGTCGGCGTTATGGTAGGCGGTCTGGACGCCGAATTCCTGGCCGACGTCGGTGTACAGCTTCTCGATCTGCTGGGCGTCGCCGAAGCCGTTGAAGACGATGTTCGCGCCCTGTTCGGCCAGCGCGCGGGCGATGCCGAGGCCGATGCCCGAGGTGGAACCGGTGACGAGTGCCGTTTTACCGCTTAACATCTTTGCGCTTGCAGTTGCATTCATACTGACCTCTTTAGAGTGGTGTTCAAGGTGCCTGCTCGGAATTGGTAGAATTCTAATCGCACTGCCAGCTAAAATGTCGGTTCGGCTGAACAGGCTGGCAATATTGTCACGATGGAGCGGGGATGAGCGAAGCGAGGATCAAACATGTGCAGTGCAGCTCGCGGGCTGGCCTGCACCGCATCGCCTACAAGGAGTGGGGCGACCAGGACAACCCGCGCGTGCTGCTGTGCGTGCACGGCGTTACGCGCGTGGCCGACGATTTCGACGCCCTGGCGCGCGAGCTGAGCGACACCTACCGCGTGGTCTGCCCCGACGTCGTGGGGCGCGGCCGTTCCGACCGCCTGCGCGACCCGCAGCTGTACGCGGTGCCGCAGTACGTGGCCGACATGGTCACGCTGATCGCACGGGTGACCGCGGGGAGCGCGGACAGCCGGGTCGACTGGTTCGGCACCTCGATGGGCGGCCTGATCGGCATGGTGCTGGCCTCGCTGCCCGATGCGCCGATCGCGAAACTGGTGCTGAACGATATCGGCCCGGTGCTCGACGAAGCGGCCATGCGCCGCATCGCCGACTACATCGGGCAAGACCTGCGCTTCCCGGACTTCGAATCCGGCGCGCGCTTCGTGCGCGACGTGTCAAGCTCGTTCGGCCCGCATTCCGACGAAGAATGGCGCAAGCTGGCCGCCGACGTGCTGCGCCAGGCGCCGAACGGCGAATGGGTGCGCCACTACGACCTGGCGCTGGCCGAGCCTTTCAAGGCGATCACCGCCTCGCGCGCCGAGATGGGCCAGGCGGCCCTGTGGCGCGCATTCGACGCGATCCGCTGCCCGACGCTGCTGGTGCGCGGCGAACTGTCGGACCTGCTGTCGCACGAGACGGCGCTGGAAATGACCACGCGCGGCCCGCGTCCGCAGCTGGCGGAAATCAAGGGCGTGGGCCACGCGCCGACCTTCGTGCACGCCGACCAGATTGCGCTGGCACGCGCATTTTTGCTGGGCTGAAGGCCCACAGTTTTAGATAGAAAGAGAAAAAATGGAAATCACCCGTTACCACGTCGGCAAACGCCTCTCCGAAACCGCGGTCTACAACGGCACCGTGTACCTGGCCGGCCAGATCGCCGAAGACACCACCCAGGACATCGAAGGCCAGACCCGCGAAGTGCTGGCCCACGTCGACCGCCTGCTGACCGAAGCCGGCAGCGACAAGACCTGCATCCTGATGACCCAGATCTACATCGCCGACATGGCCCACTTCGCCGGCATGAACGCGGTGTATGACGAGTGGGTCGCGCAAGGCCACACGCCGCCGCGCGCCACCGTCGAATCGAAACTCGCCAATCCGGCCTGCCTGGTGGAGATTGTCGTCACCGCCGCGCTGCGTTAAGCGATGGTCTCGACCGCCGCTCTCGGCGACGCCACCACCCAGCTGGTCCAGGGCCTCAGTCCTGAGGAATGCGCACGCGTCCAGCATGCGCTCGACTATGCCGCGGCCGCCTATGGCGAGCGCAGCCTGGCGTCCAGCCAGAACGCCTTCGAGTTCTCGCTGGGCGTGGCCGGCACGCTGGCCTACCTGCGTAGCGACGCCGAGACGCGCATCGCCGGCCTGCTGTTCGAGCTGGCGATGATCGACCCGGCCATCGTCGAGACGCTCGAACAGCTGTTCGGCAGCGAAGTGGCGACGCTGGTGCGCGGCGTGCAGCAGCTGATCCGCCTGCGCGACCTGACCGTGGCGCAGCCCGTGCTCGGGCGCGGCAAGAACGCGGCCCAGGAAGCGGCGGCCCACATCGAAACCCTGCGCAAGATGCTGCTGGCGATGGCGTCCGACATGCGCGTGGTGCTGGTGCGCCTGTCGTCCTGCGCCACCATGCTGCGCTGGTTCGCCGAGCAGAAGCGCTTCGACGACACCACCCGCGACTACGGCCGCGAGGTGATGGACTTGTATGCGCCGCTGGCGAACCGCCTCGGTATCTGGCAGCTGAAGTGGGAGCTGGAAGATTTGTCGTTCCGCTTCCTGCAGCCGGATACCTATAAACGCATCGCCAAGATGCTCGAGGAAAAGCGCATGGCGCGCGAAGGCTTCGTGCAGTCCTCGATCGACCGGCTCGAGGCGGAATTGAAGTCGGCCGGCATCAGGGCCGAGGTCAGTGGGCGCCCAAAACACATCTACAGCATCTGGAGCAAGATGCGCGGCAAGGACCTCGATTTCTCCGAGCTCTACGATGTGCGCGCCTTCCGCGTGATCGTGCCCGACGTGAAGACCTGCTATGCGGTGCTGGGCCTGGTGCACAACATCTGGACCCCGATCCCGAAGGAGTTCGACGACTACATCTCGCGTCCGAAACCGAACGGCTACCAGTCGCTGCACACGGTGGTGAATGCCGAGGACGGGCGTCCGCTGGAAGTGCAGATCCGCACCCAGGAGATGCATAACTTCGCCGAGTACGGTATCGCCGCGCACTGGCGCTACAAGGAAACCGGCGGCTCGACCTTCAAGGGCGAGAAGTACGACGAAAAGATCGCCTGGCTGCGCCAGCTGCTGGCCTGGAAGAGCGATGTCGCCGACGCCGTGGCCGGCGAGG
>Ga0209023_10008029_pt1 | contig 10672 bp, 7 predicted proteins | sample LakOneMetagenome_FD_187468 | JGI IMG/M metagenome (GOLD analysis project Ga0209023, IMG submission 187468) | Freshwater and sediment microbial communities from Lake Erie, Canada (SPAdes) (version 2) | ecosystem: Environmental > Aquatic > Freshwater > Lentic | place: Lake Erie, Canada | collected...
GGTCGCGATGACGGGTGTCGCGTCACCGTGGTGCTCGGCCAGCAGGCGACCGATGATGCGCTCGCTCTCACCGTTGCCGTACACCTCGGCCGTGTCGAAGAAGGTGACGCCGGCGTCGATGCTCGCCTGCCAGGCCTCGCGGATCGTGTGCTCGTCGAGGTCGGTGTCGTAGCCGCCCATCCCCCACGTCGACTTGTCGCCCCACGCCCACGTCCCCACGCCCAGGGGGTGGATCACGACGTCGGATCCGGCGAGCGAGACGGGTTCGACGGCCATGGCCGCACGCTACCCGCATGCCGTCAGGGCCGGACCGGCGATGTCCCGCCGGCCGACTGATCGAGCGCGTCCCCGAACCACCCGGTCCGCCGCGGTCGGGCTCGAGCCGGTCGGCCCGCCCGCCTCAGCGCGCGGGCGGGCTGGGGGCGGCCGTGGCCGGAACCCCCGTGCCGACTCCCTCGGCCGTCAGGGGAACGGGCAACTTCCCGGTGCGGAGGATCGCGCCGAGCCAGGGACCGTCCTCCCGGTTGAACAGACCTTCGATCGTGAGGCGTCCCGCCACCGGTGGCACCGGGGCGGGCACCGGCGTCGTACCGGCCACCGTCTCGTCGAGCATGAGGGCGACCCGGCCCAGGGGGCAGGTCGCCCGCCGCTCGGCGCAGGCCGCCTGCAGCTCGGCGAACGGCGCCTGCAGACCGGGGCTCACCTGCAGATCCATCGTTCCGCTCGACGCGGTCGCCGTGAGCGAGACGTCTGCCGCCAAGGCACCGTCGCCGGCGGCCACCACGAGCTGGTCGTCCACCTCGAAGCACGCCATGAGCTCCCGGCGCGTCGGCTCCCACTGCGGCACCGACCCCGGTGGACACGACGCCCCGGCCCCTTCGACGACCGGCGGGGAGGGGACCCCGACCTCACGGATGACGCCGCGCAACGAGGTCGCACCCACGAAGGTGAGGGCGGCCGCCGCCTGATCCGACGCCGGCGGCGGCAGCGCGTCGGTGAGCGAGAGCTCGCCTCCGGGGCCCAGCTCGGAGGTGACCTGGTCCCCCAGGGAGCGATAGCGCTGCGTCACGCGCTCGACGGTCGCGAGCCGGGTGGCCTCGTCGACGTCGGCCGGGAAGCGGTAGCGGTGGGTGTGCGCGTTCACGCGCGCCGCCGGCGTGTCGACGATCAACGACGACGACGAGGACCGGCGCACCCCGAGCACCGCGGCGCCCAGCACCACCACGACGAGGACGGCGGCGACCGTGGTGAGCGCCCGGTGGCGGCGCCGGATCCGGCCGGCGCGGTCCTCGACCACCGTGGCGGTGAGCGCGGACGGGATCGGCTCGGACAGCAGCGAGGTCGCGGCTCGCTCGAGGGGGTCCGGCTCGCTCATCCACCGACCTCCCCGACGAGGGGCGGGGGCGCATCGTTCGCCGACCCCGAGCCCGACCCCGATTCCGGCCCGAACGCCGGACCGAGCTTCGTCGCCAGCGAGCGGCGCGCGTCGGCCAGGTTCGACGCCACCGTTCCCCGGGACACGCCCAGCACCCCGGCGATCTCGGGTTCGGTCAGATCGGCGACGTAGCGCAGGACGATCGCGTGGCGCTGGCGATCGGGGAGCGCCCGCACGTGCCCCCACACGTCCACGCCCGTGACGTCCGGCGGAGCGGCGAACGGCACCGTGCCATCGAGCGACGTCGCGTAGAGCGCACGCTCGTGCGCCCGGCGCCGGAAGCGCCGGCGCATCATGTTCAGCGCGACCTTGTACACCCACCCGCCGGGGCGGTCCATCGGCCCGACCCGCCGCCAGGACACGAGGGCCTTGGCGAACGCGTCGGCCGTGACGTCAGCGGCGAGCTCGCGATCCCCGCAGAGCGCCAGCATCGACCGGTACACGCGTGGGTGCTCGACGTCGTAGAACCGGCTGAAGTCTGTCGACGTCACCACGACGTCGATTCTCCCCCGGATCGCGGTGCTCTCCACGGGGGGACGAGACCCGGGCCCCGCGAAACGTTGGGTCCCGAGTGGACGGTACGGGTGACGACGCCGAAGGAGGTGCTCGGGACGGTCAGTCCTCGTCGTCGTCCTCGAGCTCGGTGCGGGTGATCTCGATCTCGTCGATCGTGCCGTCACCGTCGATGTCGACGCCCGTGACCTCGGTCTGCTCGACCACCGTGAGGGTGCCGTCGCCGTCGAGGTCGGCGGCCAGCGTCTCGGTCACGTCGACGATGTCGGGCACGCCGTCCCCGTCGAGGTCGACTGCCACCGTCTCGGTGATCTGGACGATGTCGGGCACCCCGTCACCGTCGAGGTCGACGGAGTCCGTCGTGGTCGTGACGATGATGTCCGGCACCCCGTCACCGTCGACGTCGATCGCCGTGACGTCGACGGTCTCGACCACGTCGACGATGCCATCGCCGTCGATGTCGATCTCGGCGGTGGACGACGCGGTGATCGCGGTGGCGCCGCCCTCGTCGTCGAGCGTCGTCTCGGGGGCATCGGCATCCTGGGGATCGGTGTCGCTCACTGCTGGTCTCCGTTCGTCGCCGCGCCGGCCCGGGGTGGACGGTCGAGGTGAGGGGTCACCGTACCCGCAGGAGCGAGCGCGGGTCTCGAGTCGCGATCGTCGCGCCGGGCGCGTCGGTGGTCGGATCGCATGGCGCCACGAGCGCGGATCTGGCGGAGACGTGCATCGCTGCGGGGCCGGGCGGCACGTGCCGGAGCGATAGTGCCGTCGCCCTCGAAGAGGCGGGAACCCTCGAGGGCGACGGCGATCGAGAACCTAGCAGCCCATTCTGTTTCCGTGCACGTTCTGTGCAAAGAACATCCGTCTGCGTGACGAGCGGCAGGCCACGGGCACCGCGCCGGAGGCCACCGCAACTTCCCGCAGAGGGCTGATCCCCGCCTCACACTCTCTTCACAGCTGCTCCCGATCATGCGGTGCAGGGCCCAGGACGGCGAGCACCCCCGACACCGCCTGAGCTCGAACCCGAAGCATCCCGACCACCGAACCTGATCACCGAACCCCCAACCCCGAACCCCGAACCCCCAACCCCGATCCCCCGATTCAAGGAGCAACCTCCGATGCGCAAGTTCATCGCCACCACCGCCGCCGGACTGGCCCTCGCCACCGGCTCCGTCGCCGTCGCGTCGTTCACGCCGATCACCTCGGCGTTCGCACAGAGCGGCACGACCCAGACCGCGCCGGCCGACGGGCAGCAGAACCCGGCGGCCGGTCAGAAGGGCCACCCGCGCGCCCGGCAGCTGGCCAAGGCCGCGATCAAGGATGCGGCCGGCGTCATCGGCGTCTCGCCGGCCGACCTGGCCAAGGAGCTCAAGGCCGGGAAGTCCGTCGCCGAGGTCGCCCAGACGCACAACGTCGACCCCCAGGCCGTCATCGACAAGCTCGTGACCGATGCGAACGCCAAGGTCGACGAGGCCGTCGCCGCCGGCAAGATCACCGCGGAGCGCGGCGCGACCGCCAAGGCGAAGATGAGCGAGCGGGTGACGAAGCTCGTGAACAAGCACTTCGACGGCTCCCACCGCCCCGGGGCCACGCAGAAGTAGCCAGCCGGTGCGGCGGGCCCGTCAAGGCGCAGGATGCGTCGTCGGGTCCGCCGGGTGCACTGCCACGTGATCGCCGGCCGTGAGGTCGGCGATCACCGCGTTGCCCGTGAGGTCGATGGCGCCCAGCGCGCGCTCGTTCGTGCGGTCGTCGGGACGGATGCCCACCCGCGACCTCGGCGCATCGCGCAGGTCGACGCGGCGGTCGGTGCCGGCGGACCCGCTGGTTCCCGGCGCGGTCGGGTCGCCTCCGCGCAGGCCCGCCCGGACCAGCGCCTCGACCTCACCCGGCAGGGCGGCGAGAAGGCCCTCGCGCCCGGCGTCGTGGACGTCGTGCGCTCCACCGAAGGCCTCCGACTCGGGCACGTGCGCATCGACCAGGGCGCGGAAGCGGCGCACGATGCGCTCGCAGTCGGCACGGAGCTCGGCGGTCTCGGCGCGCATCCGGTCCACGGGCACCCCGGCGGCGACGAGCCCAGCCGTGGTGACGTGGAGGCCGTCCTCCACGTCGTCCCCGAGCCCGTCCCCGAGCTGGTCCCTGAGCTCGTCCGCGAGCTGGTCCGCGACCTGGTCCCTGGGGTCGTCGCCGAGGTCGTCGACGAAGCCGAGGATGTGGGCCAGGCTCTCCCCCGTCTCCCAGGCGTGCAGCAGCGCGGCGATCGACGCAAGGGAGAAGCGCTCCTCGAGCAGCCGGGCGATGACGCGCAGCCGGGTCTCGTGGTCGGCGTCGTACTGCCCGGTGCGGCCCACGATCTGCGGGGGCGGGAGCAACCCGCGGTCCTGGTACGAGCGGATGGTGCGCGCCGTCGTCCCCGTTGCGCGTGCCAGCTCGTCGATCGTGTACCTCGGGCCCTCCACCACCGCCGCGGAACCTACAAGCAGGGACATATGGTCCTGATCTGCTGTCCGTTCGGCAGCGACCGCGGGGCGCGTGAGCTCGCCGCTGCCCGGCCCTCCCGGCGACGCCCCCGCCGCCGGACCTGCCGGGTTCATGCCGCGCGCGCCGCCCGGACGACCTCTGTGGCGAGCCAACGACGGGCCACCTCGTGGGACTCGGCATCGCCGAGGTGCACGCCGTCGGGCCGGAGTCGCTGGTCCTCGCCCGTCGTGGCCAGCCAGGCCGCGAAGTCGACGACGGCCATCGTTCCCGGATGTGCCGCGGCCACCTCGCGCACGAGCTCGTTCACGCGGGCGATGCGCTCCGGGTGCTCGAACTGCTCGAGCTCGGGCTGTCCGGACGTGCGGACGTTCTCGCCCACGGGGGGCGAGGTGAGCCACACGACCCGGGCGCCCTTCGCGCTCAGCACCGTGACGGCGTGATCGAGCTCGCCCTTCAGGTAGGCGTCGTACACCGGGTCGCCGGGCGCCCGCCACGCGGCATCGCCCGGCAGCTTGCGTTCGGCCGCGTCCCACGGACCCTCCTGGACGATCGCCACGTCGGGCCGCAGCTCGTCGATCGACCGGGCCCACTCGTCGGGCCACGCCGCGCACTGCTCCGGCACCGTCTCGACCCCGCCACCGGACTTGCGCTCGCCGCCGCGGCCGATGCCGCATCCGAGCTGGGTGTGGCCGCCGACCGGCGCCGCCTGGCCGGTCTCGGAGAGCACGTCGCCGAGACCGAGACCCGTCGTCAGCATCGTCGAGTCGCCGAAGATCGCGGTGCGAGGCACCGCCGGCAGCGGGGCCGGTCCCGAGGGCGCGCGGCCGGCCGGCTCGGGCGCGGCGCCCGCCTCGCCGGCTGCGGTGGTCTCGCCGGGCACCGGTGCCGTGCTCGTGGGCGGCGCCACCGAACGGGTGGTCGGGGGCGCCGCGGCCGTCGCGGCGTTGCGTGCCTCGAGCTGCTTCTGTGCGGCGGCGAAGTCGTTGACGAGCGGCGGGGCAGTCGCGCTCAGCACCACCCCCGCGGCGGCGATGAGCCCGGCGGCCCCGAGGGCGGCGTGGCGCAACGGGATCTCCCGCCCCGGCAGCAGCGGGCGCCCTTCGCGGATCGGCATCTCGAGGTAGCGGTACGAGAGGCTCGCGATGCCGATGGTCACCACCAGCTGGTAGCCGAACAGCGCGAGACCGGAGAAGCCGGTGTTCTCCTCGTTGAGCCACACGAAGATGGGCCAGTGGTACAGGTACACGCCGTAGGAGATCCGCCCCATGAGGCGCAACGGCGCGGCGCCGAGCAGCGTCGCCAAGGGCCCGACCGGCAAGAGCGCGCCGAGCAGCGCGACGGCGGACACCGCGGCGTAGAGCACGAAGCCGCCGTGGTAGAGCCACGGCGACGAGTGATCGGTGACGACCCACGCACCCACCATGACCACGAGCGCGACCGGGCCGGCGAGCGCGAGGAGCGACGCGTGGCGCACCGTCCCGGTGGCGAACGACGAGAGGCGGGGCCCCGCCAGCGCGACCGCGAGCAGCGCCCCGACGAGCAGCTCGGCGGCCCGGGTGTCGGTGCCGTAGTAGATGCGATCGATCGAGAACCCACCGAAGAGCGCAAGGCCCAGCGAGCCCACGAGCAGCGCCCCGAGCACGGCCGCGAAGCCCTGCTTGGACCACCGCAGCACCTTGAGCACACCGAAGGCCAGCAACGGGTAGAGCAGGTAGAACTGCTCCTCGATGGCCAGGCTCCAGAAGTGCAGCACCGGTGAGGGTGCGCTGAACATGTCGCCGTAGGACTGTCCCGACAGCACGAAGCGCCAGTTGGCGACGTAGCCGACGGCTCCGGCCAGGTCGCCCGCGAGCCGCTGGCGCTGGAGCGGATCGGCCGCCACCGCGCCGAACACCACGACCAGCGCAAGCGTGGCGAGCGCCGCCGGCAGCAGCCGCCGGAAGCGGTGCGCCCAGAACGTGCGCAGGTTCACCGAGCCGGTGCGCGTGTGCTCGGCGAGCAGCAGCGACGTGATCAGGAAGCCCGACAGGGTGAAGAACGTCGACACGCCCAGGAAGCCACCCTTCGCCACCGCGAAGCCGCCATGGAAGACGAGCACGGCGACGACGGCGAGCCCGCGCAGACCCTCGAGACCCGGGAAGAACGGCAAGCGGGCCGCCTCGCCCGTGCCGTGCGAGCGCGCCGCGGGGAGCGATGCCCGCGTGTCCACCGACGATGGCGCATCGGAGAGGGGCGCATCCGGCCGGGGCGCGAGCGGGGGCACCGCCACCTCGTCGCGCACGACGGTGGCGCCCACGGGCGCCGCACGGTCGACGGGCCCCGGCGCATCGGGCGCATGGGGCGCATCCGGCGCGTCGCTGAACCAGTCGTGCGGCACCGACACCGCCGCCGGAGTCGGCGTCGCGTGCGCCACCGGGGCCGGGCGCCGCGCGCTCGCGGGTCCACCGGTCGCTGGGGCGGGATCCGCCACCCCCACGGGTCCCGCGCCGGGCACCGCGTCGTCCTGCACCATCGCATCCTCTCCTGGCCGGCACCACCGGCCTCCAACCGCCGGCGCCACCACCGGCGCCAGTCGTCACTGCAGATCGTTCACACGCCTAGGCGGCGCCACCCTCGAACCACGAACCTCGCGCTGCCCCGGCCAACCGGTGCAGCCTCGCCCGACCACCACGCCGGGCCCTCACCAATCACGTTCACCACAACTCGTAGCGAGTCACCACGACTCACCCACTCGAACCACCCGGGCCCCGTCCGCAACCACGCGGACGCATCCTCACACCCAATCACAACCCGCCCGTCGCATCCAGCACATGCTGGGCACGGCGAGGCACGAGACCCTCCGTCAGCCACGCAGCGCGACTTCCTTGCACAAGCGTGCGCAGGGAGTGGTACAACTACCGAACCGCGTAGGTCGGATGACCCACGTCACAGTGAACCGCGACTTCACTGTCAGTGCAAGCTGTTCCCGTTGACAATGTCTCACCATCTGGTGATACTGTCCCAAAGCCCTCAAGATGTGCCGCTCGTCACAGCGTCGGACATGGTGTGTCCGGCGCCGGGAACGGCACGCGATCGAGGGACGGAAGGGGCCCGGGGCTCTGCCACCGGTCTCCTCCGGCAAGTTCGAAGTGGTGTTCGTGGCTCAGCAGGTGTGGGTGACGGACCGGTGAGCAGCCACAGCGTGGTGGCGACACCGGTCCCGTGACCGACGCACCCGCTCGTTCTGGTGCCGTGGCGTGGTTGCTGCGGTTCGGTTGCCAGTGGCTTGGTTGCCGGTGGTTTGGTTGCCGGTGTCTTGGTTGCCGGTGTCTTGGTTGCCGGTGTCTTGGTTGCCAGTGGTTTGGTTGCAGTTGGTTCGGCTGCCGGTGGTTCGGTGGCCTCTGGTGTGAACGACGTGGTGGTCCACGGCGATCCGCCGGCGCAGGGGTGCGCCGGGAAGCTCCGGTTGTGGTTGTAGGAGCCGAGATCGATCGTGCGCTTCCCGGACCCGGGTGCGCTGCACCTGGTCGCTGAGGAGCGAACCCGGCCGTCCCCGGTCCGGGAGGTCCCCACGTCGGCAGGTGCGCAGTGGAACTGGGACTCCGTGGTCGCTCACACGCGGCACACGGGATCCCTGGAAGGAGTGGTTCCTATGGGCGATGCCGTCAGCATCGTGATCCCGGCGTACAACGAGGCCGACCGGTTCGCCGTCTCGCTGCCCCGGTTGCGCAGCGCCCTCGAGGCGAACCCGACGCTCGAGGTCATCGTCGTCGACGACGGCAGCACCGACGCCACGGTCGACGTGGTGCTCGATCATCTCGGCGGCTGGCCCGCGACCAAGCTCGTGCGCCTCCCGTGGAACGGCGGGAAGGGTGCCGCCGTGAAGGCCGGGGTCGGGGTCGCCAGCGGCGGCATCACCTGCTTCATGGACGCGGACCTGTCCGCCGACCTGGCGGATCTGCCTCGCCTCCTGAACGCGCTGGACGAGGCCGACATCGCGCTCGGGTCGCGCACCATCGCCGGGTCCCGGGCGATGTACGAGACCCCCTTCCGCCGTGTCACGAGCAAGGCGTTCAACGCGGTCGTGTGCGGGGTGGCCGGGGTGATCGCCGCCGACACGCAGTGCGGCTTCAAGGCGTTCCGCACCCCCGCGGCGAAGCTGCTCTTCCACCTGGCCAAGGTCGACGGCTTCGCCTTCGACGTCGAGGTCCTGCTGCTCGCGCAGCTGCTCGGCTACCGCATCGCCGAGGTGCCCGTCGGGTGGACCGAGGCACAGGGCTCCAAGGTGCACCCGCTGCGCGATCCCACCCGCATGCTGCGCGACGTGTTCAAGACCCGTGTGCGCTACCGCGACGAGATCGCCGAGTTCGCCCGGCGCGAGCCCAGCTCGCCACCGGTCTCCTTCGCCCTGGCCCACCACGAGCTCGCGATCACGATGGCCGCACTCGACGACGCCGTGCGGGCCAAGTCCGATGCCCGCGAGGCCGGCGACGACGACCTCATCATCGATCTCACGACCGACGTGACCACCGACCTGGCCGCCGCCATGGCCAGCGAGATGATCCACGACGCGACCCGCGAGCTGACGCCGGAGGCGTGGAGCAGCCGGCGACCGACCAATCCGCACGACCCAGATCCCCGCAAGCCCCTGGCCGGTGTGGTTCACCCGAACCCACCGGCCAGGTTGCGGGCAGGGTCGACCGACTCGGCGGAGCAGCAGCCGAGTTGACAACCGGTGCGCCACAGGCGCCCATGAAAGGGATCACGTTGCGGGGAACCAACGTCGAACCGAACCTCCGTCCGATCGGACCGATGGCGAGCCCGCGACGCGCCGCGCTCGTCACGCCACCGACGCCCGCGCGCCGCGCGGCTCCTGCGGGAGGTGCGCGATGAGGGTCGTCTTCCTTGCGTGGCGCGACCTCGCCCACCCCAACGCCGGCGGCTCCGAGGTGGTGGTGGACCGCCTGATCGAAGGGTTGCGCTCGCGCGGCCATGAAGCCGAGCTGGTCTGCGGCGGCCCCGTCGACACCCGGCCGTACCCGGTCACGCGCAACGGCAGCACGTACAGCCAGTACCTCCGGGCGCCGCTGACGGCGCGGGGCGTGCGCGAGGCCGACCTGCTCGTCGACGTCGTCAACGGCATGCCGTACTTCACGCCGCTGTGGTGGAAGGGGCCACGGCTGTGCCTCGTGCACCACGTCCACGGCGAGCAGTGGCAGCACTACTTCCCGGCGCCGGTGGCCGGCGTGGGTTCGTTCGTCGAGGCCCGGCTCATGCCACGGGCCTACCGCGACACGAACATCATCGCGATCTCGAGCTCGACCCGCACCGAGCTGCAGGGCATCGGCTTCCAGGCCGAGATGATCCACCTCATGCACAGCGGGCTCGACGACGAGCTGTTCGACGCACCCGTGCCCGAGGCCCCGGACCCGATGTTCCTGGCCTTCGGTCGGCTCGCCCCGAACAAGGGCTTCGACCGCTTGCTCGATCTCTGGGAGCAGGTGCGCGAGCACACCGGCGGCCGGTTGGTCATCGCCGGCGACGGACCCGAGCGCGAGCGCCTGGTGGCCCGGGCGGGCGCCGGGGTCGAGTTCACCGGCCGCGTGTCCGAGGAGCGCAAGCACGAGCTGCTCGGCTCCGCCTGGCTGCTGGTGCACACCGCCCACCAGGAGGGCTGGGGGCTCGTCATCATGGAGGCGGCCGCGTCCCACACGCCGGCCGTCGCGTTCGACGTGGTCGGGGTGCGCGACGCCATCGTCGACGGCGTCACCGGCGTGCTCGCGCCGGACGCGGATGCGTTCGCCCGGGAATGGATCACCCTGACCGAGGAACCCGAGCGCCGGCACCGGTTGGGGGCCCAGGCCCGCGCCCGCGCCGGCGAGTTCACCTGGGACGCGACCATCGACGCCTTCCTCAAGGCGGCCGCCGCGGCTGGCGCCGAGGTCGACACCCGGCGGACATCGATCGGCGCGCCCGCGGGGGCGGCGACCGCCACGGTCTCTTCCGGTTCCCCCGGATCCGCCGAGCGCATCGTCGACGCGATCGACAAGGCCACCGCGCCGACCGACACCGCGATCGACGTCCTCGACACGACCGTCCGCTCGGTCACCGATCCCTCGTCGCTGCCCTCGGGCCTGGCCCGCAGCGCCCAGCTGTTCCAGCTCTTCCGCCGCGAGCCCACCGATCCCGACACCTTCTACCGGTTCCTCGCCGCCGACACGATCCGCCAGCTGCGCGACTTCGGCTCGCTGACCGGGACCCACGCCG
>Ga0209023_10008030_pt1 | contig 10671 bp, 8 predicted proteins | sample LakOneMetagenome_FD_187468 | JGI IMG/M metagenome (GOLD analysis project Ga0209023, IMG submission 187468) | Freshwater and sediment microbial communities from Lake Erie, Canada (SPAdes) (version 2) | ecosystem: Environmental > Aquatic > Freshwater > Lentic | place: Lake Erie, Canada | collected...
GGCTCAAGCAGGTGGTCAACGAGCTTGAAAAGATGCCCGAAGCGGTGCTGTTCATTGACGAGATCCACACCGTGATCGGCGCTGGCGCGACCAGCGGCGGGGCGATGGACGCCTCGAACCTGCTCAAGCCGGCGCTGTCCTCGGGGGCGATCCGCTGCATCGGTTCGACCACCTACAAGGAATTCCGCAACCACTTCGAAAAGGACCGCGCGCTGCTGCGCCGGTTCCAGAAGATCGACGTCAACGAACCGACCGTCGAGGATACGATCAAGATCCTCAAGGGCCTGCGCAGCGCTTTCGAGGAACACCACAAGGTCAAGTACACCCCCGAGGCGATCAAGACCGCGGTCGAACTGTCAGCGCGCTACATCAACGACCGCAAGCTGCCCGACAAGGCGATCGACGTGATCGACGAGGTCGGCGCGATGCAGATGCTTGTTCCCCCCAGCCGCCGCAAGAAGACGATCGGCCCGCGTGAGATCGAGGCGGTGATCGCAACCATGGCGCGAATTCCGCCCAAGTCGGTATCGAGCGACGACCGGCAGGCGCTCGAGCACCTCGAGAAGGACCTCAAGCGCGTCGTCTTTGGCCAGGATCAGGCGATCGAAGTGCTCTCCAGCGCGATGAAGCTAAGCCGCGCCGGCCTGCGCGATCTGGAAAAGCCGATTGGCTCGTTCCTGTTCTCAGGGCCCACCGGGGTCGGCAAGACCGAGGTTGCCAAGCAGCTCGCCAGCATCCTGGGGATTCCGATCCAGCGTTTCGACATGTCCGAATATATGGAGCGCCATTCGGTCAGCCGCCTGATCGGCGCGCCTCCGGGCTATGTCGGTTATGACCAGGGCGGGCTGCTCACCGATGCGATCGACCAGCAACCGCACTGCGTGCTGCTGCTCGACGAAATCGAGAAGGCCCACCCCGACCTGTTCAACATCCTGCTGCAGGTAATGGACAACGGCCGGCTCACCGATCACCACGGCAAGACGGTCGATTTCCGCAATGTCGTGCTGATCATGACCACCAATGCCGGGGCCAGCGACATGGCAAGGCAAGGCATCGGGTTCGGCGATGTTTCCAAGGCCGATGCTGGCGACGAAGCGGTCAAGCGGATGTTCACACCCGAATTCCGCAACCGGCTCGATGCGATCGTGCCTTTCGCGTACCTCGGCACCGAAGTGATCGCCCGGGTGGTCGAAAAGTTCGTGCTCCAGTTGGAACTGCAGCTGGCCGACCAAAACGTCCACATCCAGTTTGACAGCGATGCCCGCGAATGGCTGGGCAAGCGCGGCTACGACAAGCTCTATGGCGCGCGGCCGATGGCGCGGCTGATCCAGGAAAAAGTCAAGCAGCCGCTCGCCGAGGAACTGCTGTTCGGCAAGCTGCGCCATGGCGGCGAAGTGCACGTTTCGGTCAAGGATGAAGTGTTGGCTTTCGAGCTGACCCCGGCGCCGCCGAAATTGGGCAAAGGCAAAGTAAAACCTCAGAGCGCGGTTGCCGCCGAAAAGAAGTCCAACAAGCGAAAGGCTTGATTGTACCTTCCGGACGTGTTCTACAATTGGGTCCGGGGCATGACCGGTACCGATTCATCTTCGCGTGTTGAAACGATCACCGCCTTTCTGGCGCGCGTATTTCCGTTTGGCACCATTCCGTTTCCTCGCAAGTCTGGCAACGATCCTACCGCCGGGATGCACTATGCTTTCAACTATGCCGAATGGAAGGGCGGTGGAAAAGGAGGGGATCCGGCGCGCGGCGAGGCCCTGTTGAAGAAGCTGCGCGCCGCTGGCGCGTTGACCAAGCCTTGGCCGCTGTGGCCGCCTGACATGTTCGGGGTGGTCGCCACTTTACTTGAACAATCGGGGACCTATTTACGGATGGTCGAGCTCGGCGACCGCAAGGTTGCGGCGGCCAAGCCCGGTTCGTGCGCCGTCTGCTACGACGCCAAGGCCCTGGTCGAAGCCACGGTCACCTCTCAAAGCCTGGCGCTCGACACGCAGGTTCTGGAGGTCTGCCGGATAATCGGCGGGCTGTGGCGCGAGGGCTGCCTGTTCATCAGCGGCGATGGCGGAAAGCCCAGGATCGATCCGGCGGGACCTGAGGCCAGCTTCATTGTCACCAGCTTGCAATCGAACTGCCGCGATGCCCTGGCCGAGCTGGAAGACAGGTTTCGGCCCGAATTCAAGGATGAAGGCGCAGTAAGCCGCATGTGCGATGCGGCGATCGATTGCTTCCTCAAGGCATATTTCGACAACCAGGGATCTTCGACCAAGCCCGCTCATGTGCTGCGTTCGAGAGTCCTGCCGGGGCTGGACACGCTATTGCTGCCTTGCCTGCTAAAGGCGCGCCTGCTCGACAAGCCGGTCAACGGCGACAGTGACTATGAGCGGCGGCTGGAAGGCGTGAGCCCGACGTGCCGGTTCGAAGTGACCCTGTGTTTGTGGGCTTTCGCTTTCATCGCCGATCTGTGGAACGAAATCGAGAGCAACTCCCGGCCTTATGTTCTCGGCAGAAGCCACCCGGATAGTCTTGAACCTTGGCAGGTGGCAGCAGTTCTGCTGTTGGCGATTGCCGACGAGGCCGGGCGCGGGATTGGCTTTTCGGGTCCGAAGCCGATCATGAGGCAACATACTGCCCTGGATGAAAGCAATCGCAACAAGGTAGCGAAGAGTGACGCAATCGGCCTGACCTGCCGCAGCCTGTGGGAGGCACATGCCGGCGTTCTGATTCGCAACAACACCTATCCTCGCAACCTAGCGCGGTGCATCGATGAATCGGTGTCCACCGTGATGCCCAAGGCGCGGGTCCCGGCGGCGGGCTGCACGATCCGCTCGCTCTCGCACCACCTGGCGCTGTTGCCCCCCAAGGGCCGGATCCGAACTCGCTGGGCTCAACAGAAAACTGTGGATGAACACCCCACCTTTAACCTGCTGCTGGTGCCCTATCCCTACGAGATCCGATCGAGCGATGTCACACCGCTCGCAGCCGATCTCGCCGATCGGAACAAGAGCTGGGGCCGGTTCAATATCGATCCCGACTGGCTGGCGCGCGATCCGGGCAAGCCCGGCTTGGCGCTAACCAAGGTCCAGACGCGCAATCGGATGTGGCAATTCGTCGAGGCGCTGATCGGCGACCAGCCTGAGGGGGTGATCAACGGAATTGTCTTTCCCGAGGGCGCGCTCACAGAGGACGTCCTGGCTGCAATTGCCGGCAAGCTTGCGCGCGACCAAAAGTACAAGTCGATCAGCATGTTGACGGCTGGAATTACCGACTACGACGACAAGCCCGGCAACTATGTCGCCACATTGCTGCGAGACGAGGGCGCGACTGCCTGGCACACGATCTTCGTCCGCTCGAAGCATCACCGCTGGTCGCTCGGCGAAACCCAGCTGACCAGCTACGCGCTGTCGAACCGACTGCCGCCCAACCGGGTCTGGTGGGAAAACATTCCGCTGCCTCCGCGCGAGCTGCATTTCGCCGAATTCAGCAAAGGTTCGGTGATGACTTCGCTGATCTGCGAGGATCTGGCGCGGATCGACCCGTGCCAGGCCGCCTTGCGCGCAGTCGGGCCCAACCTGACCCTAGTCTTGCTTATGGACTCGGCTCAGATTACCAGTCGGTGGCCGGCGCAGTACGCCGGTGTACTTGCGGACGATCCGGGAACCTCGGTCTTGACCCTGACCAGCTATGGCTTGCTGCGGCGCTCCAATCTTTCGGATGGTCATGATTCGCGTGCGATCGCGCTGTGGCGCGAACCCTATGGCGGCAAAGCCCGTCAGATCGACCTTCCCCAGGGCTATCACGCGCAGCTGCTGTCGCTGCGCCGCACTCGGCACCGCGAAGTGACCCTTGACGGGCGCGGCGATGCCTCAAGCGCGGTGGTCTGGAAGCTTGCGGGAATCGTGCCGATCCGGGTCGCCAAGAATGCCCATCCGCCCGGCTATCCCGCCGATGGCTTCTAAAGCTTTGGTTAAGGCTACTGGCCGATAATGTGAACACTTCCCAGGGATGGCATGATGAGAAACTTGAAGCACAATCGGGAAAAGGCGATGCGCGAATATGGCGATGCCTTGCTGCTGGCAGTGATCAACCGGCAGCCAGAGGCGTTTCGGTCCGAGCGCCCAAATCGCGGCCAAGCCGCCGCTGCGGCTTGTCCGCCGAACGAGCCGAAGTCCGAAAAGTGAACCTTTTACGAGTTTCGTGAAAGATCGGATGGCGCGAATATGGCGCGTGATTGATCGGAGCGCCTTGCCCGGCTAGCAGTCGATTGTGAAACCCAAGCTCCTGACCACCCTGCCCGGCTATACCCGCGCAGCATTCGCGGTCGATGCCCTGGCCGGCTTGACCGTGGCTATGGTCGCCTTGCCACTCAGCATTGCGATTGCAATTGCCTCGGGCGCGCCGCCCGCAACCGGACTTGTCACTGCCATCGTTGGGGGCTTCCTGATCTCGCTGCTGGGCGGCAGCCGGGTGCAGATTGGCGGTCCGACCGGTGCGTTCATCGTGGTGGTCTATGGAGTGATTGCCCGGCACGGCTATGACGGGCTGGTATTGGCGACACTGATGGCCGGGACGATCCTGGTACTGGCCGGATTGCTTCGGGCAGGCAACCTGATCGCCTTCGTTCCCGAAGCGGTGGTTAACGGCTTCACGATCGGTATCGCCGTGGTCATCGCCAGCAGCCAGCTCAAGGACTTCTTCGGGCTGACCGCCCCCGCCTTGCCAGCCGAGTTCGTGGGCAAATTGGGAGCCTTGTGGGCCGCGCGCGGCAGCGTCAACTGGCAGACGCTGGGCATGGGCCTCGCGGCGCTGCTGCTGATTGTGTTCCTGCGCCGCCGCTTCCCGCGCTTTCCCGGCCTGATTGTGGCCATGGCGGCGATATCCGGCCTGATTGCCTGGCTGCACCTGCCGGTCGATACCATCGCCTCGCGCTATGGCCAGTTGCCCGCCGCACTGCCAAGCCCGGCGCTGCCCGCGATATCGCTGGCCCGGCTGAGCGAACTGCTGCCCTCTGCGCTGGTGATTGCTTTCCTCGCGGCGATCGAATCGTTACTCTCGGCGATGGTCGCCGACCGGCTGATCGAGGGTCACCATCGCCCCAATGCCGAAGTCCTCGCGCAGGGTTGGGCCAATATCGGCTCGGCGCTGTTCGGCGGGCTGCCGGCGACCGGCGCGATTGCCCGGACTGCCACCAACATTCGCGCCGGAGCGACAACGCCGGTTGCCGGACTGGTCCATGCGGTCACGATCCTGGTGGTGATGCTGCTCGCAGCGCCGCTGGCAGGCTACCTCGCCATGCCGGCAATGGCCGCGCTGCTGCTGACCACCGCCTGGAACATGAGTGAGCCGCACAAATGGCGCGGCTATTGGGCCTCATCGGTCAGCAACCGAATCCTGCTGCTGCTCACGCTGGCCTTGACCGTACTAGCTGATCTTACAGTCGCAATCGGGGTCGGTGTGGGTCTTGGGCTGGCTTTGCGGCTGCGCGACAGTCGGCAGCAAGCTGAGGAATGGCATACGCCCGAACGCTAGTTGGCTATTCGCACCAGCTTGTCGCGCCCGGTTGCGCCGCGCAACAGTTGCAGTCGTGACGTCGCGATCCCCAGCGCTTCGGCCAACAGTTCCAGCACGGCCTCGTTAGCCTTGCCATCCTGCGGCTTGGTGCGAACTTTGATCAATACAATGCTGTCACCCAGCTCGACACTCTCGCTACGGGCGCCGGGTGTCACGCGCAGCGCCAGCCGGCCCTCGCTGTCGGCCAGCGCGCGGATTGCCGCGGCAGGCGGGAATTCAGCTTTCGGGCGTGCCATCCCTTTGGCCATCGTAAAGCGCGGCGTGGACCTTGGCGTTTTCGACGTAGTGCGCGACGCCCATTTGCAGGCCGGCGATCGCGCGGTCGTCAAGCTCGCGCATGAACGCGGCGGGTCGTCCGGCCCAGAGTTGGCGCGCAGGGATCCGCTTGCCGGGGCTGAGCAATGCTCCTGCCGCCAGCATCCCTTCGCGCTCGATCACGCAGCCGTTCATGGTCGCCGCAGCGAAACCGACGAAGCCCTTGTCCTCGATCACCGTGCCGTGGATCATCGCCATGTGGCCGATCAGCACGTCCTCACCAATCAGCGTCGGGAAGCCATCGGGCGCGCCGGGCATGGCGGCATCACAGTGGATCACGCTGCCATCCTGGACATTGGTCCGCGCCCCGATCACGATCCGGCTGACATCGCCGCGCAGTACGCAATTGTACCAGATGCTGACATCCGGACCGATCTCGACATCGCCGATAATCCGGCAACCGGGCGCGATGAAAGCGCTGTCGTGGATTCGCGGGGCCTTGCCGTTGATGGCCATGATCGTGGTGTCGGGGCGGTTGGTGGTCATCGCATTCCCAAGAAGTTGTTCCAGGTTACATAGGGCAGGATCGAAGCATAGTCATCGCGCCAGACGTGCGCTGCCGGGGCGCCCAGCGCGCGCCACGGATATTGCGGGGCAAGGCTGCGGATCCGTGCGATCTGCCCCGGATCGCGGCTGACCGCAACCCAGCTGGTCGCCCAGTAATCGGTATCGGGCTGGGGATTGTCATCGCGCAGCGCAGCATGGAGCCCGCGCGCCTTGATTTCGGCCGCCAGCGCCGGTTCAAGGTCGATGTAGTTGTTCGAGATGTGGACCATCATCACCCCACCGGGGCTGAGCTTGTCGAGATAGACCCCAAACGCTTCGTGGGTGAAAAGGTGCATCGGCACCGAATCCGATGAAAAAGCATCGATTGCCAGCAGATCGAAACTGCCATCCGGTTCATCGGCCAGTTTGAGCCGGGCATCGCCCAGCACCACGCGGGCCTGCGGTGCGCATCCGGACAGGTAAGTGAACGTGCCATCGCGCGAGAGTTCGAGCACCGCCGGATCGATTTCGAACAGGGTCAGCCGCTCACCCGGCTGGACAAAACAGGCCAGCGACCCGGTGCCCAGCCCCAACACCCCCATGTGCGCCGTATCGCCGATCAGTTCGCGCGGATGGCTGAACACGATTCCCGCACCCGAACTTGGGCCATAATAGGCCAGAGGAGTGCGCTGCCGCGCGGGATCGAGCGATTGCTCACCATGGGTGGTGGTCCCATGGAGCAAGGTCCGTAGGCGGCTCTTGGAATAGTCGCGCACGGTATAGATCCCGAAATAGCTGCGCGTACGCAGACCTTCACGCGATTCCTCCAGGGTATCGAAACCGCCTTGCGCCAGCATCACTGCGACCAGCAGCGCCACCGCCAGGCCGCGCCAGGGCACCAGCGCGAGCCCGACAATCGCGAGGAGCAGGGCCAGGGGCCAGCGTTCGGGCCGACTGTCGACATAATAGTTGGCGTCGTAGAGCCACCAGCACAGCAGCGCGGCTGCCAGTATAAGCCCGGCCAGCGCCAGCCGGCGCAGCGCAGGGTCAAGGTCAGTCGCATTGCGCCAGTCGGGCAAGGCCCCGCGCGGCAGCAGAAAGGCCGCAGCAAGCACAAGCAGCGGATATTCCCAAACCCAGTCGAATGCCAAAGGTGCAATCAGCGCGGTAAACACCCCGCCCAGTGCCCCGCCAGCCGACATTGCCAGATAGAATGCCGTGAGCTGCGAGGCTTCGGGTCTGAGGTCATAGAGCCGCGAATGCAATGCCGTGCAGACCAGGAACAGCATCAGCAAGCTGCACAGCAACGGCACGACCCCCATCCAGCCGAACGAAACCGCAGCCATCCCGCCAATCGAAAGCACGGTCAGCCAGGCCAGGGCGGAAAGGCTCCGGGCCGGAAGGCGCCAGTCGGCAAAAGCGATCGAAAAGCTGAGCAGATAGAGCCCCAGCGGCACGACCCACAACAGCGGCATGGCGAAGACATCGGTAGTGAGGTGCGTCGTCGTCGAGAGCATCAGCCCGGATGGAACTGCCGCCAACACAATCCACAACGCCCGCTTTCGGCCTGGAATTCTGCCGCTTTCGACACTCTGCGGTATCATCTTACCACCAGATTCGATCAGACCCCAACGCGCGCGCGCGGCCAGTACAATCAGGACCAGCAGCAGCAGATAGCCCAGGCTCCAGGCCCAGGCCTGGGCCTTGAGCGGCAACAACGGTTCGGCCAGCAAGGGGTAAGCGATCAGTCCGCCGAAACTGCCCAGATTTGAAGCGGCATAGAGCGCCCAGGGCTGTCCGGCGTCAGGATCAAGCGCATACCAGCGTTGCATCAGCGGAGCCTGGGCTGAAACCGCGAAAAACACCGGCCCGATACTGAGCAGGAACAGCAACGGCACCCACCACACCTCGGTTCCCGAAGCGGGTGGGGCGAGCTCGGCAAGCGAAACCGGCAAGGTCAGTGCAGCAAGCGCGAACAGCGCCAAATGGATTGCGGCCTGGCGGCGCAGCGGCAGCCGCGAAAGGCGGTGCGCATACCAATAGCCGCCCAGCAGCAAACCTTGATAGACCAGCATCGCGCTGTTCCAGACATTGGGCGCGCCGCCCAACCGCGGCAAGGCCATGCGCGCAACCATCGGCTGGATCAGGAACAGCAGGAAGCTGCCGGTCAGAATTGTCGCGAAGTAGAGGGTGCGGTTGGCGCTGTTCACAGGTTGCGCCATGCATTGCGATCAAGCGAATAGGTGACGTGACGCAGCAGCGGATCATTGGCCGCGAGCCGTGGGTGGTCGAAATCGAGCTCCGGTCGATAGGTCATCCCGAGCCGCTCCATGACCGCGCGGCTGCGATGGTTGCCGGTGTGGGTGATCGCCCAGAGCGACGGATCCGGCAGATTGGCGAAGAACCAGTCCGTCGCCGCATGCGCGGCCTCGGTGGCATAGCCTTGCCCCCAGCAGTCGGCAGCAAGCCGCCAGCCGATTTCGGTGTTTCCCTCGATTGGCCAGAACTTGCCCGGGATAAGTCCGCACCAACCAATGAACCGCCCGTCCGATCGGCGCTCCAGGGCCCAGGCGGTGTAGCCGTTTGCCTGCTCGATCGCGTCAATCCGTTCGATCAGCGCCGCCGTCTCTTCGCGCGACATGAGCGGTCCGAGCGTGGCCATAACAATGGGGTCGGCACACATCTCGGCGAAAGGATCGAGATCCTCCGGACGCCAGGAACGCAGCCGCAGCCGGGCAGTCTCGATCACGATGCCGCTCATCCCGCCTGCGTCCAGTCCCCTCGCCCCAAGTGATAGACCGTAGTCGGATTGTCTTCGGGCGGATAGCCCGGATCGGCGTAGTCGAGATCGGGCCGCCGCCTGAAGCCCAGCCGCGCCATCATCTGGGTCGAGGCCTGATTTGATTCGCTGGTCTGGGCCCAGATCTCGTCAAGGCCGCAGACCGTAAATCCGTGGCCGATCACCGCTCGCGCAGCTTCGCTGGCCAGGCCCCTGCCCCAATGGCGTTCGGCGAATGACCAGCCGACCTGGATTCCGCTGCGCAGCGTCGGGGGCGCCAGTTCTTCCCATACCTGGGCGAGCCCGCAGCGACCCACCGGCTGCCCCGTTTCGCGCAGCACCACGGTCCAGAAGCCATATCTGCCTTCAGCCAGCGCAGACTTGTCGCGCTCAAGGCTGCGGGCGACGGCATCGGCGTCGCGAACCCCGCCAAGGTGACGCATCACGGCTGGCGTATTGAGCTCGGCCAGTTGCCAGGCAAGGTCATCCGGCACCGGCGGCCGCAGCAGCAGCCGCTCGGTCTCGATCATGCCCCCAGCAACCGCGCCGCATGCGCCGCGTGATAGGTCAGCACACCCGAGCAACCAGCGCGCTTGAACGCCAGCAGCGTTTCCAGCACCAGTGCATCGCGATCACCTGCCCCGGCGGCAGCGGCATGTTCGATCATCGCGTATTCGCCGCTGACCTGATAGGCGAAGACCGGAACCTCGAAAGTCTCTTTGACCCGGCGGACAATGTCGAGATAGGGCAGACCCGGCTTGACCATCACGCTGTCGGCGCCTTCGGCGAGGTCCATCTCGACTTCGCGCAGCGCCTCCTCGGCATTGCCGGGATCCATCTGGTAGGTCTTCTTGTCGCCCTTGAGCAGTCCGCGCGAGCCCACCGCATCGCGGAACGGGCCGTAAAACGCGCTGGCGTACTTGGCCGCGTAGCTCATGATCTGCACATTGGCATGCCCGGCCTCTTCCAGTGCATCGCGGATTGCGCCGATCCGGCCGTCCATCATGTCGCTGGGGGCAATCACGTCGGCTCCGGCGGCAGCCTGGTTGAGGCTCTGGCCGATCAGCACCTCGACGGTCGGATCGTTCATGACATAGCCCGCGCCGTCGACCAGCCCGTCCTGCCCGTGACTGGTATAGGGATCGAGTGCGACATCGGTGAGCACGCCAATCTGGTCACCGCAGGCCTGCTTGATCGCCCGAATCGCCCGGCACATCAGATTGTCGGGGTTGAGCGCTTCCTTGCCATCGTCGCTGCGGCGATCGGCCTGGGTGTTGGGGAACAGCGCCAGACAGGGGATGCCAAGGCTGACTGCTTCCTTCGCTCTGGCGGCAATCAGATCAACCGACCAGCGCGACACGCCGGGCAACGAGCCGATCGGCTCCTCGACACCTGAACCTTCGGTCACGAACAGCGGCCAGATCAGGTCGGCCGGGGTCAGCACGGTTTCGCGAAACAGTGCGCGGCTCCAGGCCGAGGCACGGGTCCGGCGCAGGCGAGTGGCGGGGAATTGACCTGTCATGGGC
>Ga0209023_10008031_pt1 | contig 10671 bp, 11 predicted proteins | sample LakOneMetagenome_FD_187468 | JGI IMG/M metagenome (GOLD analysis project Ga0209023, IMG submission 187468) | Freshwater and sediment microbial communities from Lake Erie, Canada (SPAdes) (version 2) | ecosystem: Environmental > Aquatic > Freshwater > Lentic | place: Lake Erie, Canada...
CCCGCCGGTAAGAAATTGCCACCATTTTCCGAACCGTGACTCAATGATTCCTTAAACGAGACTAATAGGGTCAGGGGCATGTGGATCGACGAGAACAGTGCCGACGTCATCAAAGTGGACTTCGAAGCGCTTTACCACGGTGATTTCCTTGTGGAGGGTGACACCTCCGAGCAGTTTGAGGATCTCCCCCCACTGGCCAACGCCAGCTGACCGACGCGCGCCATACAAGGCCGCGTCGGACCGACGTAGTTTCGCGCCGCGTCGAACCGCTCTCCAACGCACACAGTGCCCGCCTGGATTCAGGCGGGCACTTTTGCGTCTGAGGCTGTGATGAGCTGTGAACAGCCCGAATCAGACGTTCGCGTCCGTCCGGACCATTCCGGCGAGTCGCCCGGTGATGAGGTCCTCGGCCTCGCTGACGATCCGGCTGACCAGGTCGCCGACCGTCGGAATGTCGTGGATCAGGCCCATGACAGTGCCCACCGACCAGATTCCGGCGTCGAGGTCACCCTCATCGAAGACGCGTCGGCCACGGGATCCCGCCACCAGGTCCTTCACCTCGTCGAACTGACCGCCACCGTCGAGGATCTCCACCACCTCACGGGACACCGCGTTGCTGGCCACCCGGGCGGTGTTGTGCAGGCTGCGGAAGATCAACTCGGTGCCGCGTTCGTCGCCGTCGACGATGGCCTGCTTGACGTTCTGATGGATGCAGGACTCGACGGTACACATGAAGCGACTGCCCATGTTGATGCCGTCGGCGCCCAACGCCAGGGCAGCCACCAGGCCGCGGGCGTCGGCGAATCCGCCGGAGGCGATCATCGGGATCTCGATCTCCCTGGCCGCCGCGGGGATGAGCACCAGGCCCGGGATATCGTCCTCGCCCGGGTGTCCCGCGCATTCGAAACCGTCGATGCTGATGCCGTCAACGCCCAGGGTCTGCGCCTTGATGGCGTGCCGCACCGAGGTGCACTTGTGCAGCACCTTGATGCCGTTGTCGTGGAACATCGGCAGGTGCGGCGCCGGGTTGGAGCCGGCCGTTTCGACGATCTTGATACCGGCGTCGACGATGACCTGCCGGTACTCGTCGTAGGGCGGTGGGTTGATCGCCGGGAGGATCGTCAGATTGACACCGAACGGCTTGTCGGTGAGATCGCGGGTCTTGGCGATCTCGTTGGCCAGCTCCTTCGGCGTCGGCTGGGTCAACGCCGTGAGGAACCCGAGCGCCCCCGAATTAGCAACGGCGGCAACTAATTCGGCGCGACCGACCCACTGCATACCACCCTGGGCGATCGGGTGCTCGATATCGAACACCTCGGTGAACTTAGTGATCAGTGTCATATCGCCTTTCCTTACCGCGGCTACCGCGGGGCCATGCGAATGGCGCCGTCGAGACGGATCACCTCGCCGTTCAGCATCGAATTCTCAACGATGTGCACGGCCAGCGCACCGTATTCGGCCGGGTTGCCCAGCCGGGACGGATGCGGCACCTGTGCGCCGAGCGAGGCCTTGGCCGGCTCGGGCAGGCCCGCCAGCAGAGGCGTGTCGAACAGTCCCGGCGCGATGGTCATCACGCGGATCTTCTTGTCGGCCAGGTCGCGGGCGATCGGCAGGGTCATTCCGACCACGCCACCCTTGGACGCCGAGTAGGCGGCCTGCCCGATCTGACCGTCGAACGCCGCGACCGAGGCGGTGTTGATGATGACGCCACGCTCCTCGCCGACCGGGTCGTTGTTGACCATCCGCTCGGCACCCAGTCGCAGCACATTGAAGGTGCCGACGAGGTTGATGTTGACGATCCGGGCGAACTTCTTCAGGGGATAGACCCCGCCCTTACCAAGAACCCGGATGGCGTCGCCGGTGCCCGCGCAGTTGACCACGATGCGGACCGGACCCATCGACTCGGCGATATCGAACGCCTGGGTGACCGCGTCCTCGTCGGTGACGTCGGCGGGCGCAAAGCGCACCCGGTCGCCCAGTTCGGACGCCAGGTCCTCGCCCTTCGAGGACGGCAGGTCCAGGATGACGACCTTGGCACCGGAGTCCAGCAGTGCCCTGGCGGTCGCCAGACCCAGCCCTGAAGCGCCGCCGGTGACGACGGCCACCGCGTCCTTGATCTCCACGTATGTGATCCTTTCGCGCATTCCGATTTCCGGCCCAGGGCCGAGTCGACCTACTGGTTGGTTGGGGACTATACCCAGTCCCGCAGCACCGCCTCGGTGTCGGCACCCGGAACTCCAGGCGGGGTCGGCTTGTCCGGCACGGTGCGGGAAAACCGCGGGGCCGGCGCCGGGAAGATCGAGCCGGCCTCGGTGTAGAAGGTGTCCCGCGCGGTGTTGTGCGACTCGGTCTCGATCTCGGCGAACGACAGCACCGGCGTCACACACGCATCGCTGCCGGCGAAGATCCTCGCCCAGTGGTCGCGATCGTGGGTGGCGAAGGTTTCGGTGAATATCGCCCGCAGTTCCGGCCAGCGTGCGACGTCGTTCTGGCCGGGCAGCGCGGCGCCGTCCAGTCCGAGTTTCTCGAGCAGTTCGGCATAGAACTGCGGCTCGATCGAACCGACGGCTACGTAGCGTCCGTCGGCGCATTCGTAAGTGTCGTAATAGGGCGCACCGGTGTCGAGCATGTTGGTGCCGCGCACATCGCTCCACAGACCGGTGTGCCGGAACGCGTAGATCATGTGTGCCAGCACGCTGGACCCGTCGACCATCGCGGCATCGATCACCTGGCCGTTACCTGACTGTTCCCGCTCCCACAGTGCCGAGAGGATCCCGACGAGCAGGAACATCGACCCCCCGCCGAAGTCGCCGACCAGGTTCAGCGGCGGCACCGGACGTTCGCCGGCCCGGCCGATGGCGTGCAGCACTCCGTTGAGCGAGATGTAGTTGATGTCATGACCCGACTGCTGGCTGCGTGGGCCGGTCTGGCCCCAACCGGTCATCCGCGCGTACACAAGGCGGTCGTTGACCTTGGCGCAGTCGGACGGACCCAGTCCCAGCCGTTCGGTGACGCCCGGCCGAAAACCCTCGATGAGCACGTCAGCCCTGGCGATCAGGCTCAGCACCAGGTCGCGGTCCGTAGGGCTTTTCAGGTCGGCCGCCACCGACCGCCGGTTGCGCAGTGAGTGGTCCCTGCTCGGGCCCGCCTTGGGCGTCTTGCTGGGGCGCTCGACCCGTACCACGTCGGCACCCAGGTCGCCGAGGATCATCGCGGCGTGCGGCCCCGGGCCGATCCCGGCCAGCTCGACAACTCTCAAGCCCTTCAGTGGTCCCGCCATGGTCTACCGCCCTTCGTCAGTGAAGCCCACTCTTTGTACCTCCCTCGCCAAGAGCCAACGCAGCGGGTCTACCGTGCAGCCATGAATTACACGGGTATCTCCGACCTCACCGTCGCACTCGACGACGGCGTGCTGTCGCTGACATTCAACCGACCTGACAGCCTCAACTCGCTGACCGAGGCCATGCTCAAAACACTCGCCGACACGTTGGAGCACGCAGCCACCGATCCGGAAGTCAAGGTGGTCCGACTCGGCGGGGCCGGACGCGGATTCAGTTCGGGAGCCGGCATCAGCGCGGAAGATCAAGCCGCCGCGACAGTGTCGATGACGGTCGATCCATTGCTCGCCGAAGCTAATCGGGTGGTGCGAACTCTCGCAGCACTACCCAAGCCGGTTGTTGCCGTGGTGGGTGGACCGACCGCCGGCGTCGGCGTGTCGCTGGCGTTGGCATGCGATGTCGTGCTGGCTTCGGACAAGGCATTTTTCCTGTTGGCATTCACCAAGATCGGACTGATGCCCGACGGCGGGGCCTCCGCACTTGTGGCCGCCGCGATCGGCAGGATCAGGGCGATGCGGATGGCCCTGCTGGCCGAGCGCATCCCAGCCGCCGAGGCGCTGGAGTACGGACTCGTCAGCGCGGTCTACCCGCACGACGATCTGGAAGCTCGGGTAGCCGAGGTGATCAGCACCCTGATGTCCGGACCGGCGGTGGCGCTGCGCAAAACCAAGCAGGCCATCAACGCCGCGACACTGACCCAACTTGATGCCGCGATCGACCGTGAGACCGAGGGGCAGCTCGTACTGATCAAATCGCGCGACTTCGTCGAGGGCACCAAGGCTTTTCAGCAGCGTCGGGCGGCGAACTTCACCGACGTCTGAGCTGTCGCTACAACCCGAAGATCGGCGGCAGTGCGAGCACCATGAACGACCCCCACACCAGGTGGGTGAGTACCGGTGCCAGCACACCCCCGGTGGCGCGGCGTTCCAGCGCACATATCGTGCCCAGGATCAAGGCGGCGAAGCCGAGCATGGGATTGCCACTGACTGACGTCGCGCCCACGTACAGCAGGGTCGAAATCGCCACCGGGTGGAATCCGCCGAGCGCGGTGTAGAGCGCGCCGCGGAAGAACAACTCCTCGGCCACGGCATTGATCAGTGCGATCAGCACAATGAACCCGACGTGGCCATGATTGGTGTATTCGAGAACCCGGGAGATCCGCTCGGCGACCGGCGGGATCTCCCGCGCCACCAGTCCCCCGGCGAGGAATACCCCGCCCAGCAGCGCTCCGATCGCGATCCCGGTGAGCACTGGACGCTGATTGCGCCCGCGCCAGTTGATACTGCCCAAATGCAGTGGTCCGGAAAGGATCGTGCCCACGGTCCACACGGCGCCCAATGACACCGCCGACACGAAGAACGACTGGTCACCAGGCTGACTTCGCAGCGAGTAGCCGAGCAGCACAGCGCCGACCACCAGGACCACGACGACGATGAGACGCCGTCGGCGTATCACCGACGGCCATTCGTGATGCGGCACAGCGGCATTGGTGGCGGCCGCGAGGATCTCGCCGGACATCCTCATAGCCTAACCGGCTCCGGGCCTACCGGTGCGGTCAGCCCTGCGGGGCGTCGCGGTGCATATCGATGAGCTGTTCGTAGACGGCGGCGTTGTGACGGTTGCCGGCAACTTCGGCATCGCTGAGCTCGCGGCGCACTTTGCCGGGCACCCCGGCCACCAGGGAACGCGGCGGAACGATCATGCCCTGGGGTATGACGGCGCCTGCGGCCACCAGCGAGCCGGCACCGACGACCGCCCCGTTGAGCACGATCGCACCCATTCCGATCAGTACCCCGTCCTCGATCGTGCAGCCGTGCAGTACCGCGTTGTGACCGACCGTGACACCGGCGCCGACGCGTACCGGGAAACCGGGGTCGACGTGCACCGTCACACCGTCCTGGATATTGGCGCCGACACCGATATCGATCAGTTCCGCCTCGGCTCGCAACGTTGCCGAGTACCAGACCCCGGCCCGGGCGGCCAGGTGTACGTGACCGATAAGGCTCGCGTTGGGTGCCACCCAGGATTGCGGGTCCAGCTGCGGGGTATGACCGGCAACGGTCACGATCAGGGGTTCGGCCATGGCGGCCATCGTAAGGCCGGTCAGCGCGGCCCTCGCGGCGACCTGCGGGTTGCCCGCCAGTTCGTCGTTTTGAGTAACGAAAGGGCTTCCGACTACGATTCCACAGGCGTTACGGATTGCACAGGCGTTACACAAACGATTGAACGATTCAGGAGACCTCACGTGAGCACTCGTACCAAGACCCTTGGCGTTATCGCGGCCATCGCCGCGATCACCGTCGCGGTTCCCACCGCCGTGCAGGCCTACGCCGAGCCCACGCCGGTCGACCCCGCCACACCGACAACGGCCACCCCGGTTCCGACGTCCACGAAGGTGCCCGACCCGCAGGGTCCCGGCTGCGACGCCTACCGCAGTCAGGTGCCCACCGGCGCCGGGTCCATCCCCTCCATGGCGCTACAGACCGCGTCCCAGGCCATCGCCGCCAACCCCGATCTGAGCACCTTCAGCGCCGCGATCTCGGGCAGGCTGAATCCCGATGTCAATATTGTCAGTGTGCTCGACGGGGGTCCGTATATCGTCTTCGCGCCGACCGACGCGGCATTCTCGAAGTTGGATCAGGACACACTGGCGACACTCAAGACCGATCCGACGGTGCTCCTGCCGGTGCTGTTTTACCACATGGTGCTGGGTAATGTCGGCCCCGCCAATATCGCCGGAAAGATGCCGACCCAGGACGGCCGGGCGGTGGTCGTCACCGGTAAAGATGGCGATATCAAGGTCAACGACAACCGGGTCACGTGCGCCTACGCCGTCCGCGGCGGGTACATCTACATGATCGACACCATGCTGACGCCCCCGGTGTCGGCCGCCGAAGCCGGTTCGACTGCCACCTCGGGTACCGAGACGGCTACCTCTGCCACGCCTTCGGCGACGACATCGGCGACGACATCGGCCGCTCCGGCCAGCGAGTCACCGGCGGCACCGACGACGTCGGCCGCGCCGGCGTCAGCGACTGAGGCGGAACCCAACACGACGGCCGCTCCGACAACGACCGCCAAGCCTGCCGCATAGGTTTTCTGACCTCAACGGTCAGGCTCACCGCGCCTTCCAGACCGGCTGGCGCTTCTCAGCGAAGGCCATCGGGCCCTCCATCGCGTCTTGGGACCGGAAGACCGCGTTCGTTTCCCGATTGGAGCGATCCCAGGAAACCCTCTCTGCGGCGATGGTGCCGTCATCGGCTCCTGCCGCCACCCGCTTGCTGGCCTGAACCGCCAGCGGCGCGTTGACGGTGATCCGCTCAGCCAGCGCGATCGCGGCGTCGAGCACGGAGTGCCCGTCCGGGACAACCTCGTTGATCAGGCCCCACCGCAGGGCCTCATCGGCGGTGATCGGCTCGCCGGTGACGAGCAGTTGCATCCCGATCTTGCGGGGCAACTGCTCGACGATGCGGAACACCCCGCCGGCTGCCGCGATCAGTCCGCGCTTGACCTCGGGCAGGCCGAACTTCGCGCTGGAGAGTGCCACGACGAGGTCACTGGCCAGGGCAAGTTCGGTCCCACCACCCAGAGCGGTGCCGTTGACGGCCGCGATGGTCGGCTTGTCGATGAAATGCTGGACATAGCCGGCGAAACCCCACTCGGGATGATCGGGATGGTAGATGTTCTCGCGCCGCGATATCGCCTTGAGGTCAGCCCCGGCGCAGAAGGATTTGTCGCCGGCGCCGGTGATCACCACGGCCCATACACCCGGGTCGCCCTGCGCCTGTTGCAGCGCATCGCCGACGCCGATGCTGACAGCGGCGTTGACCGCGTTGCGGGCATCGGGGCGGTTGATGGTGATGACAAGGATGTTGCCCCGGCGCTCGGTGAGAGCGCCGGGCGCTTCGTCCGACGACGATCCTTGAGGAGCCGGACCGTCAGACACCGTATCGGCCACTACAGCAGTTCGAGAATCGTGGCGTTGGACTGCCCGCCGCCCTCGCACATCGTCTGCAATCCATAGCGAATGTTGTTGTCCCGCATGTGATACAGCATCGTGGTCATGATGCGGGCACCGGATCCGCCGAGTGGGTGACCCAACGCGATGGCACCGCCGTTGGGGTTGAGTTTGCTCTCGTCGGCGCCGATCTCTTTGAGCCAGGCCATCGGGACCGGGGCGAAGGCTTCGTTGACCTCGAAGACGCCGATATCGTCGACGCTTAAACCTGAGCGCTTCAGGGCCTTCTCAGTGGCCGGGATCGGAGCGGACAGCATCATTACCGGGTCGGCGCCCGCGAGACATGCGGTGTGGACGCGGGCAATCGGCTTCAGGCCCAAGGACTTCGCCTTCTCTGCCGACATGAAGAGCAGGGCACCCGAGCCATCGGAGATCTGCGAGGAGTTACCGGCGTGGATCACACCGTCCTCGGAGAACGCCGGCTTGAGCTGACCCATCTTCTCCAGGGTGGTGCCGCGGCGGATGCCTTCGTCCTTGAGCACCACGTTCCCGTCCGCGTCTTTGATGCCGATAATCTGGTCGTCGAATGCGCCGGAATCCTGTGCCTTGCCTGCTTTTTCGTGCGAGTCCAGCGAGAACTGGTCGAGCATGGTGCGGGTCAGGCCCCACTTGGTGGCCATCATCTCAGCGCCGATTCCCTGGTTGGGCGTGCGGTCGTAGCGGCCCTTGAAACCTGCCGAGTAGGGGTTGCCGCCGTTGGCCAGTGAAGCGCCCATCGGGGTGCGCGACATCGACTCCACGCCGCCTGCGACGACGACGTCGTAGTGACCGGCCATCACGCCGGCCGCCGCGAAGTGCACCGACTGTTGGCTGGAGCCGCACTGCCGGTCCACCGTCACACCGGGAACCGACTCCGGCCAGCCGGCGGTCAACACCGCGGTGCGCGCGATGTCCAGTGCCTGCTCGCCGGCTTGCATGACGCAACCCCAGATGACGTCATCGACGATCTCGGGATCGATCCCGGCGCGCTGTGCCAGGCCGTTGAGAACCTGAGCCGACAGCTCGGCCGGGTGCACGCCGGACAGTCCGCCGTTGCGCTTGCCGACTGGTGCGCGTACCGCCTCGACAATTACCGCTTCCGCCATCGGGCTTCTCCTTATCAGTGGGGTGAGTGGTGGGTGAGATTCAGTGTTGATCTTCGATTCATAGCACCGCGGTGCCGGTCACCGGTGGCCGGGGTCAACCAACTGTTCGGTCAGCCCCGACGCCGGGCGGATCAACGTGCACCGGAACGTCGTCGGCCCAGGGTTGCCTGATCACCATGTCGGCGACCTCGACGAATCCACTCTCGAACTGACCGGTGGCGGCATCGACGAGGCGGTAGCGCTGGGTCTGGTTGTGGATCGGCTGCGCATCGAGCAGCACCACCCGCACCTCACCGGGTTCGAACCGGCAGCGGCGCTGCAGGGCGGCGATGAGTTGTTCGTTGTGCAGGTGGCCGTCGCCGAAATTCCAGCCCAGCGCCATGCTGCAGATGCGCTCGCCGTCGGTCACCGAGTACTCGTCCTCGCTGTGCGGGGCCATCGCCCGGTGAGCCAGAGTGAACAGTGCCTTGCCGTGGGTGTTGAATCCGCGGAACGCATACCCCATGTACATCGGGATCTGCGCGGCTTCCTTACTGCCGTAGAACTTCTCCAATTGGGCGGCCGGCATGTTCGCGACAGCGATGATGCCGTCGGCGATCTTCGCCTCGGCGGAGGCCTTGATGCACCACAGCGTGGTGTCCCAGTTTCCCGCGTAGTACCGCATGCCCGGCAGGAAGGAAATTTTGCGCGGCATGAGGTTACCGGTGATGACGATGCCCGCCATCACCGCGAACAGGATGACCGGCAACGGGTTGGTGATATCGCCGAGTCCGACGTCTGGATGGCCGACGAACAATGCCAGCACCGCGAAGATCATGAAGACGTTCCATTCCAGCGGCACCCCCATCGGGATCGCACTGAGGATGCCGAGGTGAAAACAGATCATCACGAACGCAGCCACGTAGGTGACCGGGCCGCCGCCGGAGAACAGCAGCACCAGTGGTACGCCCATCTCGATTGCAGTGCTGATGTGGGCGACGGCGCGGGAGAGCCGTCCGGGCCGCAGGTCATCAGGGAAGTTCTCGAAGAACTTCCGCTTCAACGCACGGGACCGGATCACCGGACTGTTGGACATCATCGTCGAGATGACGAACGGGAAGTGCTTGTTGAGCTTCGAGGTGGCCGCGCCCATCCAGATCACCACGCACGCCAGCTTGGCCGCGATGATCACATTCTCACCGCCGAACAGGAAGGCCACCACGAAGGGCGCGTAGACCTCACCTCGAGCGGCCAGGAAAAGAATCTTGTCGCGCAGGCCGGCCGCGGCGAGCAGGCCCAGGATGGTCCACGACTGCCAGGCCGGCAGCAGGCCGATCGCGGTGCCCAGCGCGGGATCAGGCCCGGTGCCATCGGAGAACAACGCGACCACCAGCATGATCAGCAGCGCCGCATAGAGCACTACGTCAAACGGTTCGCGGTTGTCTCCCGCGGTCAGCGGCACCCGGCGCGGCCAGGGTGGCAACCGGATGGTGTTGGGCCGCAGCCAGTAGATGATCGACCCCATCGGCGGGAAGAAGCGATTGTTGAGCGGACCGAAGCCGCAGCCGAGGCCGATCACTTCGAACAACATGGTGTAGAGCACGACCTTCTGGAAGACGATCGGCTCGCTCCACCACTGACCGATGTTGCCCAGACCGTCGATACCCCTGGTGGCCAGCGCGACAAGCACACCGAAGAGGATGTACAGACCGATCTTGACGACGTAGAAGAGGTGTAGTGCCACCGGCGTGCCGAAACCCACCTCGGCCCAGTGCCGGGCCATCGGTTTGATCTTCTCGGCGCGGGTGCCCCTACTCCACTCATCGAAATCGATGACGGGCACTTCCTGTTTCAGAAATCCCATGCGAGCAGACTAGAACGCCACGATGGTGAGTTCAGACTTTCGCTGGCGGCCGGTAGAACAGCAGCAGCTGGCCGATTCCGCCGGCCAGGCCCAGTCCGAGCGCGATCAGCAGGCCCGACCAGCCGTGCAGCAGATGAGCGAACCTGGTGCCGGCGAACAGGAGGTGGTCAAGGCTCAGTCGACCGGGAGCGACTGCAACCGATACCGCCGCGGCCGCCAGCACCAGGTTGTACTCCCAGCCCTCCTTGACGATGAAGAACCCGTTTCGCCGGTGCACCGTCCACGCGGCCACCAGCATCAGCGCCACGAAACCCGCCGCCGCGACCGGCGTCAGCAGCCCAACGGCCAGGCCCAGGCCCGCGGCCGTCTCCGTGCTCGCCGCTACCC
>Ga0209023_10008032_pt1 | contig 10671 bp, 11 predicted proteins | sample LakOneMetagenome_FD_187468 | JGI IMG/M metagenome (GOLD analysis project Ga0209023, IMG submission 187468) | Freshwater and sediment microbial communities from Lake Erie, Canada (SPAdes) (version 2) | ecosystem: Environmental > Aquatic > Freshwater > Lentic | place: Lake Erie, Canada...
GTGTTTTTAAACTTAAATCGCTAATCTATGCACCACTGGAAGCGTGGCTGAGCGGTTTAAAGCACCGGTCTTGAAAACCGACGAGGGTGTGAGCCCTCCGTGAGTTCGAATCTCACCGCTTCCGCCAAATATCGTAAAAAACCCTTGTTTTTACAAGGGTTTTTTATTGTCTTTAATTTAAGCCCACATAGTAGCCCACATAAAAGTTCTGATTGATTCAGTTCTTATCAGATAAAATCGGAAGACTTTGGACTGTTGCTTAAAGTTGCAAGTTGTACAGTAGGTTCTAACAAAAATAATTATTTCTAATTTTTATAGCACTTTTCTGTTAGACGGATTGATTGCATATTCTTATTGCCTTGAACACTCACTCTCATTAGCACATGACCACCCGTTCTTATTCAATTGATCACTCATAATACCCATACTGTATTAGTTACCTAAATTAGGGCAGGTCAAGGATCAACCGACGTTTACTTTCTATTGAGAACAGTAAAACTCAAACCTGTAAATAAGCCAAAAAATATCCCTCATTTTCTTCAAGACGACGCATTGTGTCGCAAGTTTGGCTGATAATAACTCAACATGTCATAACTCTGGATTATTTAGAAATGCGTAAAAATGCACAGGATAATAAACAAGAACTTAAAAACTCCATGAATAAATCAAAACGTCCTGACACTATGGAGACAGTTTTATTTGCCATTGCACTGTTGCAACGCATTCCTCGACACAAAAAAATAACTGCATCAGAGTTACGAGACCAGCTTAGTGATGCGGGGATAGAACGTGACTTGCGTACAATTCAACGACAACTTGAGATGCTAAGTCGGTATTTTGGGATCGATTGTGACAAACGCAGCAAACCTTATGGCTATAGCTGGTTTAAATGTTCAACAGGATTGGCACTACCCATATTAAGCAGACAAGAATCGCTTTTGCTTGCCTTGGCAGAACAACAGTTAGCACACTTACTCCCATCAAGTCTGATGAAGTCAATGGAAAGCTTTTTTTCTCAAGCCGACTATGATTTGAGTTCAAAAAATGAAGCTAGTAAAGAAAGAGAATGGCTATCAAAAGTGCGTGTAGTCAGTGAAACGCAACCGTTGATTACGCCAGAAATTCAATCAGATATTTTTGAAGAAGTGAGTAACGCACTATATCGCAATCAATGGTTGAATGTGGAATATTGCAACTCGTCAGGCAAAATCACCGATAAGGATGTCATGCCTTTGGGTTTGGCACTTCAAGGTACACGACTGTATTTGGTCTGTCGTTTTCATGGCTATGATGAGGAACGCTCGCTCGCTTTACATCGCATTCAGCACGCGAAAGCATCCAATTTGACCTTTGAACGACCTACCGATTTTGATTTGCAGCAATATGATGCAAACGGTCAATTTGGCTTCGGACATGGAGAGCGAATCACTCTGACTTTTATCGTTAGTAAGAATAGTGGCTTTCATTTACTTGAATACAAACTATCCAAAGATCAAACCGTCAAAGATTTGGGCGATGAGTTAGAAATTACTGCGACTGTCGTAGATAGTGCGCAACTTGATTGGTGGCTGAATGGTTTTGGTGATGACGTTCGAGATGTTTCTAAAGAACCTGTAAATCCTGAACGCGATTCAATTTATGAGGATGTATTGTTATTTATATTGGAAAAACAAAAAGTCTCACCTTCAGCCATCCAGAGAACCTTCTCTATTTCATACAACCGCGCGACCAAGATCGTTGATGAAATGGAACAACTGGGTATCGTCAGTGCCATGAGTTCAAATGGAAAACGTGAAATTCTATTGATGACTTAACACCCAGAATCCAGTTTTCATACGACGCAGTATGTCGCAGTAGTACGTTATGATGATTTCAATGTAAGCAATCCAGTGAGTCAAAGAACATGCCTAAACATCAGATTTCAAATTACGAGGAACTGTGTAAATCACTCTCTTCATGGGGTGAATGGCATGATTTAAGCTTAGCCGAACAACGCGCACTGGCCGAAGATGAACGTGAATCTATTCGTAAAGATTTAGTCAGACATGGTGAGTTAAAAAAATCCATCCAGCAAAAATTGGCAAGTGACCCGAGTCCAATCGTTCGCCAAGCGCTTGCAAACTCCACGGATTTGGGCAGATCAGCCCAGATTCAGCTTGCAGGCGATGACAGCAAGCTGGTGCGAATGGCACTTGCTGGCCAATATGGATTAAAGAAAAGTGTGCAACGGAAGCTCGCAACAGACGAAAGCATGGAAGTCCTTAAAGAGCTATTGAACAATAGGGAACTCATAGAGTCAATTCAACTTGAATTTGCCAATCATCCTTGTTTAGTGACGCGGCAGTATTTAGCGAGTAATGGCGCATTACTAGCTTCCATTCAGTCACAGTTTATTAATGAGAAAAACCTCACAATTCGATTAATTTTAGCGCGTAACCCAGCATTAATTGAGGATTTACAGCTTACTTTTTCTGAAGATAAAAGCATTTTGGTAAGGGAGGCTTTGGCTGAAAATTATAATTTAAGCGAGGTCGTTCTGGAACGACTTGCTGAAGATCAGGAGTCCGTGCGCATCAAACTGGCACGCACTACACATGACATCGATATACAGCTCAAGTTAGCGGATGATCACTGTAAAGGTGTACGAATGGCGCTTGCAGGACAACGCTGCCTCGAACCAGGAGTTCAATGCAAACTTGCCGATGACACGAGCCATGATATTCGTGAAACTCTCATGCAAAACGATTTTTTAACCGAATCAGTTCAGATGATATTTGCCAATGATGAAAGAATCTCGATCCGAAAACTTCTTGCAAGATTCGATGAGATTTGTGAGTCTGCGCAGATCAAACTTGCTAAAGATTCGAGCATCGCAATTCGTCAAGCACTTGCTGAAAACCATGAAGTTTATAGTGATATTGCACGCCGTAAACTCGCAAAAGATAAGGTTGAAGAGATTCGTGTTGCCTTGGCGAGCAGTACGGGTATTGGTAATTACGCACACAATACTGATATTCAACTCTTGCTTGCAGATGATTGCAGCGAAACTGTCCGTACAGCTTTGGCTGAAAACGACACCATACATCAGGATGTGATGCTTAAACTTGCGGAAGATTCCAGTAGTCTTGTGCGCGAAGCATTAGCGCAAAACTATGAAATCAGTAAAGCTGTTTTGAAAAAACTTAAAAAATACAAAGAATCATCTAACTAAGCCACCAGCTCGCTTTTCAAAAAGGCTAGACATTAATGTCTGGTCTTAGGATTCGTTTTACCTAATTTTTCTAAAAGGAGATTTATCATGAATATGATTTATTGTCAGGGTTGCGGTCATAAAATCCACGAAACGGCAGTTGCATGTCCAAGTTGTGGCGCACCACAAAAAACAAAAGTTGTCGCAGTCGTCAAACGCAATCCAACAACCCTTGGACAGTTGCTATTTTCCTTTGAAGGTAGGATTTCGCGGTCAAGGTATTGGTTGGAGTATTGTTTACCTGTCAATGTGATGGCTGGATTATTATTGCTGGTTGATTCTAGCGGTAGTCTCACCGCGTTATTGCTCCTTTTATTCTTATATCCAACGCTTGCTGTCACCTCTAAACGCTGTCACGATGTGAACCGTTCGGGATGGTTTATGTTGATTCTTTTAATTCCTATTTTGGGTATTTGGCCGTTCATTGAGCTAGGTTTTATACGCGGAACTCGGGCAGAAAATCAGTATGGGATTGATCCGTTAGGGATACATTAGATAAAAAATCACATAACAATTTGAAAAATATTTTTTCACAAATTAAGGTATGGAAGACTTTATGAATTTTGATATTGATTGGCAAAGACTATCTGATGAAGACATGTTTTCATCTACTGCCGAGGCAAAAGCGACTCTCACTAAGAATGAACTAATCTTACTTTTTCATCATAAAGATGCTGAATATGGATATGAGTTTTCAGGACGAATCAACCTTGCGTTACATCGCAACCCCCAGACAATTCGAGGGCTTTATCAAGACAAAAAATTCGGAAAAACTATTGAGACTCCATACGAGTTAACAGGGGCATTCGTAGAGGATAACTGGCAAGAGTTTGAGGGTAACTGGGAAGAAGGAGGCGAGATTTTTCAATTCACGGCGCTTTGTGCTGATGAGTTTGAAGTTGTGCTCCCAGCAGTCCATAAGTTGAAGATCGTAGAAAACGATACTCCTACTCAAGAGGAATTTGTTGAGGCTGAAAGTGCAATCGAGATTGAAGCTCCCGTTGCCAATCGTTTTTCAAAGCGGCAACGCGCGGCAAGAAGTGATGCTCGGGTTAGAACGATTCAGCGCAAAATTGAATTGCAATATGGGTTACCTAGAGGTTCGATCAAGCTGTGCAATCCTGACCGTTCAATTATCAGTCCACTTGCAAAAATTGGAACGTTTAGAGAACGATGGGAGTGAGTCATCTTTGGTTTCATTTTTCAATTTTTGCCATTGCTGAAATCTGGATGAGTAAATACTTTAAAGGATGTAAAAATGAGTACTACTGTGAGTTTACAGTCGAATCTAAATAAGACTGAAAATGACTTTCAGGGTCAACTAGAAAGATTTTTCAGTTCATGGTCAAAGTTACCACCTCAAGAAATCGAGCAGATTGAACAGCCAATTATATTTAGTCCTGAAAAATTAGATGATCTAAATAATTTTCTGACTACATTGCTACCACCTGCAATGTTAGCTTTAAAAAAATGGCGTAGCTTAGGTAGTGAAATCAATGTATGGGAGGTTGCTGGTCTCAAGTCTGATGAGGTGCGTAATAGTAAAGTTCTGAATTGGTTACTAGACAGCTATGGGAGTCATGGTCAAGGAAATGCAATTCTGCTGAAACTTTTAAGCTTCCTTGAATCTCGTTTTCCTGACTTTCCTAAATTTAATGGCGGAATTGGACACTATTCGAGCCAAGTAGAATGCTGCCCGCTTGGAGATAGAGAGAGTCGAGTTGATATTGAAATTAATGGGCAGGATTTTCTCCTGTTTATTGAGGTGAAAATCAATGCAACCGAAACCAAATACCAGCTTGACCGCTATCTTGAAAGCGCAGAGGCGAAAGCAGGAAAGAACAAGAAGTGGTGCGTGTTATATCTGACACTGGATGGGAAACTTGTTCAAACAAACAATGTGGATGCAGCAAGAGTAAGGCTCTCAAAACATCTTTTCCCACTGTCTTGGACAGATATTGTGGAGGTACTTAAAGAGTATCTTGAAGAACTTCAAAGCGTTGATTTTTCAAGAAATAGTTTTACTTATCGTACTATCAAACAGTTTATTTCACACATTGAAAAATTTAATCGAATTAGGAGAAAACTATGAGTAACAAAGAAGCTGCAAAACTAATTATTGAAAACATTCAAATGTTGGATGACTCTTATACAGTAACTGAAAGCGTTGAAAATAATATCTTTGATGAAATCTACGCCTTTATTGAAGAAAATGTCGAAGAGTTTTCTAAAGATAGTATCGAAGAATTTTCTGATGAATGGTTTGGCAAGTATGTACACGATGAAACTTGGCCTTGGTTTGCACCAAAAAAATGGCAGGTTGGTCAAGGTGACTCACTTGATACACTAGCTGCATATTATCTTGCAGCTCGACTGAAGTCGGATGCTGATGATAACTGGAGTTTAACATCGCTTTTTGCCTCTGGAAAAAGCTCATACGGTTTTTGGGTAGAGTTAGATCGATCGCAATTCCAGAAAAAACCAACGGTGCGAGAATTGAAAGCATTTACTTTAGGACAAAACCAAACACATTTTGCAATTGAAAAAGCTGGATTTAAATTTTATCCCGAGGATGGGGCATGGTTTCTTCCTTTCACTCTGGATGTCAATCAGGTCGCAGAAAACTACGTATCTGACAACCTTGTAGACGCCTTTGTGCCAATTACTGATGCACTGAAAAAACTTCAAGAAGCCCATCCTCACTTTGTGAATATTATAGAGGAAGCAAAAAAAGCGTTTGGTGGAGTTGCTTTGAACGATGTATCAGAAACCTAAACGCAATAGATCAATAAATCACTAATTATTAGGGATAATCGAAATGGCTAAATGTAAATATTGCGGTGCAACAACAACCGCTGGTGGTTCATGTTCCAAAAGTCCTTCGGGTTTTCATGTGGTCTATATTGCAGGAAAGTGTATTTATTGTAGCAGTACTACCAGCGCAGGTGGCTCATGCCCTAAAAGTCCCTCCGATTGGCATGTGGTCGATGCTGGTGCGAAAAAATGCATTTATTGCAGCGCAACCTCAAGTGCTGGCGGCTCATGTAGCAAAAGCCCATCTGGTGGGCATGTGCTTGGTGGCGGAATGATGTAATTTCACTTAATCAAGAATAAACAAAACCCCATTTCATTGAATGGGGTTTTAGTCGATAGGAACTAAAGAAATGACAAGAATACTCAAAACGCTTGACCAAATTGCTCGCGAAAAGCAAAGAAATGTTTTATTTGTTACTTTCCACAAGGAAGACATAAACATATTCGATGACGAGGGTGACGACGAAATAGACCTAGATGACGATTATGAACAATGCGATAAACGAAAGGCATTTATACAATTGTTGGATGAAAACCACATCAGTTTTCAAGAGTGTTTTGGATTTGAACCAGGAGTGATGTCCATGTCCTATCTAGGGCAAATTTATCTTGATGTACCCTTTGATGAATCCAATCCACAATATCAACTCATCAATCAATATGTAGAAAATCCTGATGGTAGCCTAAAAGATCCTGATGTAGCTTTGTATTGCTTATCCTTAGAAATGGCAATGGAATATAAACATCTTGATGATCCTGAATATTGGAATCATGTATGAACCAAATTTCTTTAGTAGATCGCGTGAAACATTTCGATATGAATATCACTGGGCGGGATTTTGCAGTTGGTGATATTCATGGTTGCGATAGGGAGTTGCAAACTGCGCTTAACGCCGTAAAATTCATCGAACAAACAGACCGACTTTTTAGCGTTTGCGATCTTGTAGATCGAGGTGAAGAATCTGAACCAAATCTAATCTGACAGATGCCTATGCAAAACTGGTGACTGTCAGCTCAGGTCTGAGCTACTACAATTGAAGTACCTGCCATGTTTGGCAATGTCTATTTTATTGATACGGGCGCGGGGCTTGGTGGATATTTGAAGGTGATACGGCTTGATTAACTGATGACAACGATCATAGGCTCATCCGAATGGTATGTTTTTGGTTGGTCATGTTCAAACGCCATTCAGTGGTCACTTGCCATGAGAATTGGTGCGCAAGTGGGACGCCATTTTGCAATTGATTGAACTATTTCTGACACTCATCATTTCTTAAATGAGAATACAACTTTTTTTGATGGCATTTAGTGGGGTGGACTTGTTTTAAGTCCACTAGCTCAAACGACAGCTACCTATATCTGTATCCTCTCTGCTGGATGTTGTTCATACAGTTTCATTTACAAAGACTTAGGTTTTCCCTTTCGAGGTCTTCCTGATTGACTTTTTTCAGGTATCTTCCCTTTACCAAAAGCTCTATTTTTGCTGTTAAACATTACTGAGCGAATTAAATAATCCTTCTTTACTAGATATAACGCCGTTGTTATGACGTTATCTCTCAGAGCTTGTTCATGATGGCTAATCATGCCTATACCTAGTTTTTTATACTTTTCCTTTTTTGCATTGCAATTCCAATATAAGCCTTCTCCGTTGGTAATTTCATTACTCCATAGTTCACCTATAGCTTGAGCTATTGTAATGTCTTCACGATGTTCAGAACCATCTAGAAAAAACATCATGTGGTAATGGAACTGCTTGATTTGAGTATATTCCAGTTTCCACATGTAACCGATAAAGCCCTTTGAATATTGCTTCTTGAGATGCTTAATCAGATCGTCTCTATGTTTTTGAACTTTAAGAGACCAATCTTTTAAAAACTTAAGCTTCTCTATACGTTTTACAAATGGTTTATGCATATTACTTTTATTTTCATTGGTAATTTTTTTATAAAAGCCATTTTGATTTTCTGAGGTCACTAATAGTCCTTTACGGTAGGTTAAATCTATTCGGATTACCAAAAGTCTTGAACGATACTCAAAAAGTCCATTGATATATTTTTTTACCTCATTCTTGTACTCACTGGCATATTTTCTCTGCTGTGCAATTTCTTTTTTAAAAGCATCAGATAGTAGTCCTTTTCTTAAAGCTATTACGAAATCTATGTCATGAAACTTTCTGTATTCTACTTTTGTTTTCAAATAGAGATTCACATAAGGGGAAAACTTACTATTTGGAAAATTTTCTTCTAACTCATATATATATCGATCATTTCTATACTGTAAGAGATTTTTGTATTTTCTTAAGATAAATTTCATTCCTAATGAGTCAATCAATAGTTGCTCATTTTCATTTTTTAGCTCTTGAAGAAGTTTATCTATGGCATCGAGTTGCCTGTAAGTATAAAAATTAATATCTTCGATTGTTAATTTATTATTACTAGTAATAAATATGTTCTTATCATCTAAAAATTCAGTCATAGATGTTGATGTATACATTTAGGTATTGCTCCAATATTTGTAAGGATATGAAATTAAATATCTATTTATAAATGATAATAAATCTCAATAACATAGAATACATAATTAATTTATTTTATTTCAATAGGTTGAGCTATATTTACTGCGGGGTTTGGTGGTGGTTAAATGTTGTGCAGTTAGTAGGATAACAGAGTGTAAAAAACTAATAGGATTTATATTATCCTATTAGTTTTATTTGCTATGATCAATTCATTTTTCCACATATTTGTATTTTTGATTAAGAACAGCTTAACAATGGCTTTCTCATAATTTGAGTTGAACAACTGCTTGAAAGAATTTACTAAGACGTAGGATGTTGAAAGGATTGATTCCAAATAATCACAGATACATATCATTAACATGAAGATTGAATGTTTATTTTATTCCTTACATTCAAAATCATAGGCTTGCCAATCGGTAAGCCTTTTTCATTTAATGAGGTTTATCTTATGAATATTACATGCCCATATTGCTACTCAGCCAATGTCAGCCGTGCAATCGCACAGCCTGCAAGCAATAACAGTTTTTCTTCTATGGCAGGTGCAGGGATTGGTGCAAGTCTTGCCAAAAGTCTTTCTACGCCATTTTCCCCTTTATTTGGTGGACTGGCAGGTGCAGTGGTTGGTGGCTTAATTGATAGTTTGGTTCAGCCGTCACAATCGCAACAGCCGTCTAGTTACTTTCATTGTCACAATTGCCAGCGCAATTTCAACTAGTACAGGAGAAATCATCATGGCACATCAACTTGAACAAATGGCGTATGTTGGAGAAACCCCGTGGCATGGTCTGGGTAATCAACTCAGCCCACATCAACCCATTGATGTCTGGGCGCAGCAAGCAGGTATGGATTGGCAGATTGAATCTTCCGATGTCAGTTATATGGCGAAAAATCAACGAGGACAATGCATCATTTTGCCTTATGAGGAACAGCGTGTTTTATACCGCTCAGATACCCACGCACCTTTATCTGTGGTCAGCCAACGTTTTCAGGAAGTCCAACCCAAAGAAATTTTGGAGTTCTATCGTGACCTGACGGAACAATCGGGCTTTGAACTGGAAACCGCAGGTGTGCTTAAAGGAGGTAAGAAGTTCTGGGCTTTGGCACGTACAGGGCAGAGTACCGCACTCAAGGGTAAAGATGTCAGTAATGGCTATATCTTATTGGCAACCTCCTGCGATGGAACACTTGCGACCACGGCTCAATTTACTAGTATTCGCGTGGTGTGTAACAACACATTGGCGATTGCCTTACGTGGGCAAAATACCAGTACGGGTGTGGTGAAAGTCCCCCACAGTACCCGATTTGATGCTTCGATGGTCAAGCAGCAACTTGGTATCTCAGTTCGTGCATGGGATGAACACATGTATGAAATGAAGCAATTGAGCCAGCGTAAAGTCAGCCAGCTTGAAGCCGCATCTTATATTGATGCTGTATTTAACAATACCAGCCTGAGTATTGCTGAACAGGACGATAATCTTATTCAGTTCTACCGTGATGTGGCTGAAAAAGCCGCAGCCGAGAATGTCAAAAAGTCCGAACCTAATGGACGAGCCATGTCCAAAGTCATGGATATGTTCAATGGTCAAGGACGAGGGGCAGAGCTTAGTTCAGCGAAAGGTACAGCCTATGGCTTGTTATGTTCTATCACGGAGTTTGTCGATCATGAACGTCGAGCCATGAGTACCGATCACCGACTGGATTCTGCATGGTTCGGTACAGGTGCAGCCATGAAACAACGAGGACTGGAACAGGCTTTAAGAATGATTGCCTGAGTTCATTTCAATCGTATTAGCCGCAATCCCCACTTTTGCCACATCACCCCGATGTGGCATTTTTTTATGCCCAATTTTTATTTTTACAGAAATGGAGTATCTAATGAACCATATTGTTGAACCTCGTAGTATCAATTCCACGGCGTATTATCCATTACCGCAACCATTGGTAAAAATGCCTTGTACTCGTGCCAAGCGTTTGGTGAAAACCAAAGGCATGAGCCGAGATCAATGGTTACAAGTCAGAAAACAAGGCATAGGTAGTAGTGATGCAGCCGCAGCTTGTGGACTCAATCCATATATGTCGATGCTGGAACTGT
>Ga0209023_10008033_pt1 | contig 10670 bp, 8 predicted proteins | sample LakOneMetagenome_FD_187468 | JGI IMG/M metagenome (GOLD analysis project Ga0209023, IMG submission 187468) | Freshwater and sediment microbial communities from Lake Erie, Canada (SPAdes) (version 2) | ecosystem: Environmental > Aquatic > Freshwater > Lentic | place: Lake Erie, Canada | collected...
CGGTCAGGCGGGATCGCCCGCGTCCAGGCCCTTGAGGTAGGGCCGCGCCGCGAGGATGGCCTGGCTGCGGTTGCCGACGCCCAGCTTCTTGAAGATGGCCGACAGGTGCTGTTTCACGGTGCCCTCGGTCAGGTTCATGTCGCCGGCGATCTGCTTGTTCAGCCGGCCGTCGGCCAGGGCGACAAGGACGCGCAGCTGGGCCGCCGACAGGGTCGAGACCCGGTGCTGGAAATCCACCGCCGCCGGATTGGCCGCCGGGGTCTCCGGGAACGGAACCTGTTCGCCGCGCAGGATCGCGCCCACGGCGTTGACCAGCGAAGACACCGGGGCCGACTTGGACAGATAGGCCGACGCCCCGAAGGTCCGGGCCAGAGCCACCGTATGGGAGTCGGCGCGGGAAGAGACGATGACGACCGGACAGCCAGGCAGAAGTTGCTGCAGGCGGATCAAGGCGCTGAACCCTGTCGCGTCCGGCAAGATCAGATCCAGCAGCACCAGCTTGATGCGCGCGGCGTTGGCCCGGGCGTAGGTCTCGGCCTCGGCCGCCGTCGTGACCCGGCCGACCTCCAGATCCGGATAGGCCGCGCCGACCGACAGTTCGAACGCTTCTCCGACCAACGGGTGGTCGTCGACGATCAGGACAATCGACTGCATGGCGATGAATCAAGGCCTCCTGCGCGTATATTCCCCACAACCGGGAAGAGAGGCAAACAGGAATAGGACAGCAACGAAAGATTATCGAATACTTTCCGCAATTTCAGCAGTGTTTGCAAAGCCGCGTCAGAGATACAGTCAATTTGTGTATTCGGCCGATCAAAATCAGCAGCTGAAGAACCTCCCCCGGTGCAAGTTCATCACCGACGTCAGGACCGTCATCCCGATCAGGATCGACACCGGGCCAGCCGCCTTAACCGACGTTCCGCAGGCGAGATCGCGAACGGTTCCAGGCCAGGAGGATCGGCTCGGGGACGGGATCGCGGCTTCGAGCCTTCGGCGCCGTGGACAGGCCCGGTGACCTCGCTCATAGGGAGGCCGTGACCGCTTCCGCCCAAAGCCCGGAGTCTGCTCCCGCACCGGACGTCCCCAAGGCCCCCGCCGGGACGTCAGGACGGCGTCACGATCTGGACTGGCTGCGCATCGGCGCCTTCGCCCTGCTGATCGTCTATCACGTCGGCCTCGCCTACGGCCCCTATGACTGGCACGTCCACAGCGCCCATACGCTGGAATGGATTCGCGAGGGGGTGTTGATCACCAACCCGTGGCGGCTGACCCTGCTGTTCCTCGTCTCCGGCGCGGCCCTGCGGTTCATGACCCTGAGGAAGACGCCCGCCGAGGTCGCAAAACTGCGCCTCGCCCGGCTCGCGCCGCCTCTGGTGTTCGGCGTCCTCGTGCTGGTCACGATCCAGTCGTGGATCGAGTCGATGGACAAGTCGCATACGCCGATCAGCTATCCGGCCTGGCTGTGGCATGAGTTCAGTCCCGCCGGCCTCGCCGACGGGGTGCCCCTGAACCACCTCTGGTTCGTCCTCTATATCGCCGTCTACAGCTTCATCGTCGTGGCCCTGCTGAACCGGCCCGGCTGGATCGCCTGGGCGGAGGCGAGGATCGGCCCGGCGCTGGCCGGCTGGCGGCTGCTGGCGATTCCCGCCCTCTATCTGATGGTCGTGCGGTCCTGGTTGTTTCCGCATTTCGGCCTGACCAACAACATCGTCTGGGACTGGTACAACCACGCCCAGTCGCTGGCCGCGTTCCTGTTCGGCTTCCTCGCCGTGCGGCAGGAGAGCCTGTGGCGCGACTTCCAGCGGTTTCGCTGGATCGGCCTCGGCGTCGCCGCCGTGGCCCTGCCCCTGATGATGCTGCAGGTCGCCCATCCCGGCGGCGGCGCCTTCCACGGGATTCCGCGCAATATGGTCGTGGCCGTGGACCAGTGGGCGGTGATCGTCGCCGCTCTCGGCTTCGCCAGCCTCTATCTCCGGACGTCGACCAGCCCGGCCCTCGCCTATCTGAACGACGCGGTCTTCACCCTCTATCTGGCGCACCAGACCATTCTCGTCTGCGCCGTCTGGCTGATCCGGCCCGCCGGCCTGCCCGTCTGGATCGAGGCCCCGACCCTGATCGCCGTGACCATCGGCGGCAGCCTGCTGATCTATGAGATCGTGCGCCGCGTCCCCCTGCTGCGTCCGATCTGGGGTCTCAGGCCCCTGCCGGGCCGCGGTCTGTTCTCGGGCCTGGCCGTGACCCGCTATCGCCGCCGCCGCATCCTGCTGGGAATCGGCGTCTTCGCCCCCATCCTGGCCTTCGTGGTGGTGGGGCTGGCCATCCTCGGCTACCCGGGCTTCAACAATGCGCGGCAGTATCTGAGCGAACTGGGCGGGGCGTCGTCCCCCATGCCGATGCTGTTCAACCGGGGTGTCTTTATCGCGGGCGTGATGGCTGGGTTCGCCGGCGTCGGCTTCGGCCTGGCCGTGATCGCAATCACCCGCGCCCATATCGCCGGCTGGTTGACCGCGATCGTCTTCATTCTGGCCGGAACGGGCCTCGCCCTGTCGACCCTGTTCCCGTACCCAGACCCCCGGCACATGTATATCAACATGGGTCTGGGCATTCAGGTCGCGCCCCTGCTGCTGCTGTGGGGTCTGGCCGGAAGCCGCGAGATGTCGCGCCTCAAGGCCTTCCTGATCGGGGTCTTCGTGGTGATGACAGCCTTGACCGTCATCACCTATCATCTGGTGTTGCCGGGGACCGTGAACCCGTCAAACGTCGGCTGGTGGGAGCGGGTCTACGCCGTCGTTCTGGTCGGGTGGGTCGGGATCGCGGCCTGGGTCCTGGGGCGTCGCCTGAGACATCAGGCCGAGGCCGAATAGTTCCTGCGCTCTCGAAAAAACACGGGGCCATCACAACTCTGTGATTGATTTTCACGAAAATGCGTTCATGCTGCATTGCAGTAGTCCAGCGCATCTCCGCCTCCCAGCGCGGACTTTTCGGGAAATCGAAGTCGCCATGAACAGCCTGGCCCTGCGTAGCGAGGATTTTCTGTCCGGAGCCGTCGAGTACGGCGCCGATGGATGGCTCCCTGACGAAGCGCCGCTGAATATGCCGCGTCAGGACTTCAATGTTGAAACCGCGACGGTTTCGGCGCCGACCGCGACCTCGCCCGTGAACGTGAAGGCGCGCCGCCTGGTGCTGCTGGCCGCGACGACGATCGTCACCGCCCTGGCCGCCGTCGCCCCCTTCATCCTGTACGCCCGCCACGGCTTCGATGGGCTGGAAATGCTGGCCTTCGGCCTGTTCCTGATTCTGATCGCCTCGATCGCCTGCTGGTTCTCCAACTCGGCCATCGGCCTGTGGGTCCTGATGACGGACCGTGAGCAGGACGACCTCGACTTCCGTCCGCACCCGTCGGCGCCGACGACGCGCACCGCCCTGCTGATGCCGCTTTATAACGAGGACGCCTATACGGCCCTCGCCCGCCTGGCCCAGATCGACGCCGGTCTGGCCCGCCTGGGCGTAACCGACGCCTTCGACCTGTTCGTGCTGTCGGATACGAACAAGGAAGAGGCCCTGATGCTGGAACAGGCGGCCTTCGCCGGCTTCCGCATCCGCGCCCACTCACAGGCCTTCTATCGTCATCGCGACCAGAACACCGAAGCCAAGTCGGGCAACATCACCGACTGGACCCGCCGCTGGGGCGCCGCCTACGACTTCATGATCGTGCTCGACGCCGACTCGACCATGGCCGGCGAGACCGTCCTGCGCCTGGTCGACGCCATGGAGCGCAATCCGGGCATCGGCCTGATCCAGACCGCGCCGACCATCGTCAAGGCCTCGACCCTGTTCGCCCGCGTCTCGCAGTTCAGCGTCAAGCTGTACGGCCGCGTCGCCGCCGCCGGTCTGGCCTGGTGGACGGGTTCGGAAGGGTCCTACTGGGGTCACAACGCCATCCTGCGCACCCGCGCCTTCGCCGAGGCCGCAGGTCTGCCGGTCCTGCCGGGCAAGAAGCCGTTCGGCGGTCACATCATGAGCCACGACGTCGTCGAGGCCGCCCTGCTGCGCCGCGCCGGCTGGGCCGTCCACGTCACCGCCGCTCTGGACGGTTCGTGCGAAGAAACCCCGCCGACGATCACCGACTTCATCCGCCGCGAGCACCGCTGGTGCCAGGGCAACCTGCAGCACATCGCCCTGCTCGGCTCGCGCGGCCTGAACGGCGCCAGCAAGATGCAGCTGTTCATGGGCGTCCTGGCCTATGTCGCCTCGCCCCTGTGGTTCGCCTCGCTCGTCACCGGCCTGGTGATCCAGCTCTACTATCCGATCGACTGGGCCTCGTTCTTCTACTTCCTGCACCCGCAGTTCACGCCCTTCATGCTGGCGTCCCTGCTGGCCGGCGTGCTGCTGATCGGTCCCAAGATCATGGGCGCCGCCCTGGTCCTGTCGCGTCCGCGCGAACGCCGGGCCTTCGGCGGCGGCTTCCAGATCATCAAGGGCATGTGCGCCGAGGTCTTCCTGTCGGCGACCCTGGCCCCCATCCTGATGGTCGCCAACACCGTCTCCGTGACCAAGATCCTGTGCGGTCAGGACGCCGGCTGGCATGCCCAGCAGCGTGACGCCGACGGCATCACCTGGGCCGACGCCTTCCGCTCCATGCGTTGGCAGATGGCCGTGGGTCTCGGCTTCTGCGCCGCCCTCGCCTTCCGTCCGGACCTGGCCACCTTCTTCATGCCGATCGTCGGCCCGCTGCTGCTGGCCGCCCCGATCGCCGTCTGGACCTCGCGCCGCACCACCGGCGAGGCTCTGGCGGCCCGCGGCTTCCTGGTCACCCCGGCCGGCGACGAGCAGAGCGCCACGCCTTCGGTCCTGCACGGCCCGGTCCGCCCGAACCCGCTGACGGACGGCGCCAAGGTCCGCGCGTTGCGCGCGCTCCAGAACGCATAGGCCCAACGCTCACCGCATAAGCAAAAGGCCGCGCACGGGCATCGTGCGCGGCCTTTTTGTTTCCGGGGTACGGCCGGGTTCTAGAGCTGGCCCATCGAGTTGTCATGGTGCACGGCCTGCTGCTTCAGCCAGTCGACGAAGGCCGTGGCGCTCGGCGAGGCCGGGCGGTCGCGCGGCAGGACCACGTGATAGGCGAAGCCCACCGCCTGGCTGCCGTCCGCGAAGGGCGCGACCAGTCGGCCTGAGCTCAGATCCGCCTGGGCCAGGGTCCGTTTGGCCAGAGCCACGCCCCGACCGGCCAACGCCGCCTCAATCACCATACTGGCCTGGTTGAAGCGCGGGCCGCGGCGGGGATCGGAATGCTTGACCCGCCGCGCCTTCAGCCACATCGCCCAGTCCGGCCGGCCGGGATCGCCGTCCTCGGACATGTCGTGCAGCAGGGTGTGGTGGGCGAGGTCCGCCGGAGTCCGGATCGGATGTTTGCCGTCCATCAGCGAGGGCGACGCGACCGGCAGCACCGTCTCGGCCATCAGCCGCTCGACCACATGGCCCGGATAGTCGCCGGGGCCGTAGCGCACGGCCAGATCGGCGCCGCCCTCGCCCAGGGTCGCCGGCTCCATATCGGCCGAGATCCAGACCTCGATCTCGGGATGGGCGGCGTGGAAATCGTCCATCCGGGGCATCAGCCATTTGGAGGCGAACGAGGGGGCCACGCTGATCGACACCTGTTTGCGGCGCGGCGGCTCGCGCAACAGGGACGAGGCGTCCATCAGCCGCTCGAACCCCTCGCGCAACAGGGGCACGGCCCCGCGGCCCAGATCGGTCAGTTGCAGCCCCTTGGCCTCGCGCTTGAACAGCGGGCCGCCGACGATGTCCTCCAGCAAGCGAATCTGCTGACTGACGGCGCCCGGCGTCACCGCCAGCTCGTCCGCCGCGCGTGAAAAGTTCAGATTTCGCGCGGCGCTCTCGAAGGCGCGCAGGGCATTGAGGGGGAGCAACGGTCTGGCCATGGCCGTTAGAAATCCTATCAGCGCGACAAAGACAATCTGGTTTGTGCAACGCATCGCGCGGGCAGAGGGTCAGATCACGACCCACGGACAGGCTTGACCTACCGATCGAGGCCGGTGGAGCCTGATATGAGAGTTTTCCTTGCGTCCATCCCGATGGACGGCGCCCGCGTCATCATCGTCGGAGACGGCGAAGCCGCCCTGGCCAAGCTGCGGCTGCTCGGCAAGACGCCCGCCGATCTGGTCTGGTTCGCGCCGGGCGGCGCGCCAGTGGGCCCCGGCGCCCTGCAGGGCGGCCCGACCGCCGTGGAACGGTTTCCCGTCGCTGACGACCTGACCGGCGCACGGCTGGTCTTCATCGCCGTCGAGGACGAGGCCATCGCCCGTGAACTGGCTGTGCTCGGTCGCGCGGCCGGGGCCCAGGTCAATGTCGTCGACAGGCCCGGACTGAGCGACTTTCATACCCCGGCCCTGATCGACCGCGACGAGGTCGTGATCGGCATCGCCACCGGCGGCTCGGCCCCCATCCTCGCCCGCGACGTGCGCAGCCGCATCGAAGCCGCCCTGCCCACCGGCCTGACCCAGGTGGCGAAACTGGCCCGCGACCTGCGTGAGACGGTGATCGCCAGCATCCCCGACTTCATGGCGCGCCGACGGTTCTGGGAAAAGGCCTTCCGGGGCCCCGCCGCCGACCTCGCGGCCGCCGGCCAGACGGCCGAGGCGCGCCGCGAGATGCTGCGCCTGCTGAACGTCGCCGCGCCGGAACAGGGCGTCGTCCATATCGTCGGCGCCGGTCCGGGGGATCCGGAACTGCTGACCCTGAAGGCCCTGCGGGTGCTTCAGGACGCCGACGTCATCATCCACGACCGGCTGGTGCCCGACGCCATCCTCGATCGCGCCCGCCGCGACGCGCGCCGCCTGTACGTCGGCAAGGCTCGCGCCGAACACTCCGTGCCGCAGGACCAGATCGAGGCCCTGATGGTCGAGGAGGCGCGGCAGGGTCACCGCGTCGTCCGCCTCAAGGGCGGCGATCCCTTCGTCTTCGGCCGCGGCGGCGAGGAGCTGGAGGCCATGCGCCGCGCGGGCGTCGCCGTCTTCGTCGTGCCCGGCATCACGGCGGCCATCGGCTGCGCGGCCTCGGCCGGCATCCCCCTGACCCATCGCGACCACGCCCAGTCGGTGACCTTCGTCACGGCCCAGGAGAAGCCCGGCGGCGTCGGCCCCGACTGGAGCCGGCTCGCGGCCCCGAACCATACCCTGGCGATCTACATGGGGGCCGACCGCGCAACCGAGACCGCCGCGAACCTGATCGCGGCAGGGCGCTCGCGCGAAACGCCGGTCGCCATCGTCGAGAACGGCAGCCGCCCCGACGAACGGGTCATCACCGGGTCGCTCGGCGATCTGGGCAGCCTCGTTTCGCGTGCAAACCTGACCGGCCCGGCCCTGCTGTTCGTCGGCGAATGCGCGGCCTTCTCGGCGGCCCAGCTCGACGTTCGCGCGGAGCGGGTCGCATGAAGCTGATCACCGCCAACCGCCTGTCCGACGGCCGGGTCATCTATGTCGGCGAGGACGCCGCCGTGGTCGAGGACATCGCCTCCGCCGCCCTGTTCGAAGGCGACGAGGCCGATGCCGCCCTGATCGCCGCCGCCTCGCAGCCCGGCGCCTTCGTCAACGCCTATCTGGTCGAGGTGACCGGCCACACCCCCTCGGGCCGCGACCGGCTGAAGGAGACCATCCGTTCGGCGGGTCCCACGGTCGGCAACAGCCTCAGATTTCACGAGACCGCCTGATGTACCGCTATGACGAGTTCGACGCCGCTCTGGTCCGGGAACGGGTCGAGGAATTCCGCGACCAGGTCGAACGCCGCGCGTCCGGGGCCCTGACCGAGGACGCGTTCAAGCCGCTGCGGCTGATGAACGGCGTCTATCTGCAGCTCCACGCCTATATGCTGCGCGTCGCCGTGCCCTATGGGACGATGAACGGCGCCCAGATGCGCAAGCTGGCCCACATCGCCCGGACGTACGACAAGGGCTACGGCCATTTCACCACGCGGACGAACATCCAGTACAATTGGCCGGCCCTCACCGACCTGCCGGCGATCCTCGGCGATCTGGCCGAGGTCGAGATGCACGCCATCCAGACCTCCGGCAACTGCATCCGCAACACCACCACCGACGTCTTCGCCGGTGCGACGGACGACGAGCTCGAGGATCCGCGGCCCTGGTGCGAGGTCATCCGCCAGTGGTCGACCATCCATCCGGAATTCTCGTTCCTGCCGCGCAAGTTCAAGATCACGGTCGTCGCCTCGAAGAAGGACCGCGCCGCGATCCGCACCCACGACGTCGGCCTGCAGATCGTGAGGGGTGAGGACGGCGGGACCGCCTTCCGCGTCTTCGTCGGCGGCGGTCAGGGCCGCCTGCCGCATATCGGTCAGGAGATCGCGCCCGCCGTTCCGGGCCATGCGTTGCTGGCCTATCTGACCGCCATCATCCGCGCCTGGAACCTGCTGGGCCGTCGCGACAACATCCACAAGGCGCGGATCAAGATCCTCGTCGCCTCGCTGGGTATCGACGCCTTCCGCGAGGAGGTGGACCGGCATTTCGCCACCCTGCGTCAGGAAGATCTGCGCGTTCCGGATGAGGAACTGGCCCGTATCCAGGCCTATTTCGCCCCGCCCGCCTTCGCCGACCTGCCCCGCCAGTCCGCCGCCTTTGACCGCGCCGTCCTCGCCGATCCCGACTTCGCCCGCTTCAGCCGCAACAACGTCCGCCGCCACAAACAGGCGGGCTATGCCTCGGTCGTCGTCTCGCTGAAGCCGCTGGACGGCGTCCCCGGCGACATTACCGACGCCCAGATGGAGGTCGTCGCCGATCTGGCCCAGCGCTACTCCTTCGATGAGGTGCGGGCGGCCTACGAGCAGAACCTGGTCCTGCCCCACGTCCGGCTGGACGACACGCCCGCCCTGTGGCGCGAGCTGCTGGCGGCGGGTCTGGCCACCCCCAACGCCGATCTGGTCACCGACATCATCGCCTGCCCCGGCCTCGACTACTGCTCGCTGGCCAACGCCCGTTCGATCCCGGTGGCGCAGGCTTTGTCGAAGCGCCTCGCCGACCTCGACTATCAGGAAAAGGTCGGGCCGCTGCGCATCAATATGAGCGGCTGCATCAACGCCTGCGGCCATCACCACGTCGGCCATATCGGCGTGCTGGGTGTCGACCGGAAGGGCGAGGAATACTACCAGATCACGGTCGGCGGCTCGCCCGACGAACAGGCCGCCCTGGGCGAAATCGTGGGCCGATCCCTGCCCGCCGACGCGGTCGCCCCGGCCATCGAACGCGCGCTGGACCGCTATCTCGAGATCCGTACCGAGGGCGAGCGCTTCATCGACACCGTCCGTCGCACCGGCGCCGATCCCTTCCGCGACGCCATCTATGCCCCCTTCCTGAAGGGCGAGTTCGCCGATGCCTGAGCTGCAGTTCCTTGAATCCGTCCAGAACGGCCCACGCCTCAGCGTCACCACGCCGCTGGCGGAGGTCGAGGCCGCGGCCGCGACGACCGACGTGCTGGTGCTGGAGTTCGACGCCTTCCGCGACGGGCGCGGCTTTTCGCTGGCCTCCGTCCTGCGCGAGCGAGGCTACAGGGGTCGGCTGATCGCCGCCGGCAAGGTCCTGCCCGATCAGGCCCGGCACCTGCGCCGCACGGGCTTTGATGCGGTCGAGCTGAACCCGGGCGACGATCAGGCGACCTGGCGGCGGATGGATACGGCCTTCGACGCGGCGTATCAGGACGCCGTCGACCCCGCCCCGACCATCTGGCAGCGCCGCGCCGCCGCCCGGGCTGCGACGCCGCCGACGCCGCCGACCGAAGGCGCGCCGAAGACCGAGGCCGAACTGCAATCGCTTGCCGACCGGCTGAACCTGCAGCTCGCGGGCGCCGATGCGGCGACCATCCTCAAGGCCGCGCTGGATCGGGGTCTGGGGCTGAAGACCGCCGCCATCTCCTCTTTCGGCGCCGAGTCGGCCGCCCTGCTGCACCTGATCGCCGAGGAGGACGCGGCCCTGCCCGTGGTCTTCCTCGAGACCGGCCAGCACTTCTTCCAGACGCTGCAGTACCGCAGTCAGCTGACGCAGAGCCTCGGCCTGACCGACGTGCGACTGGTCACGCCCGATGCGGGCGAGAAGGCCGATCTCGACGCCCGCGACGACCTCTGGAAGACCGACGCCGACGCCTGCTGCGACCTGCGCAAGACCAGACCGCTGGCCCGCGCCACGGTCGGCTTCACCGCCCTGATCACCGGCCGCAAACGGCATCAGAATTCGGTCCGCGCCGCCCTGAAGCCGTTCGAGGTGCTGGACGGAGTCGTGCGGATCAATCCGCTGGCCGACTGGACCGCCGCAGATGTCGAAGAGCACCTGACCGCCCACGCCCTGCCGCGTCACCCGCTGGTCGAGCAGGGCTATCTGTCGATCGGCTGCCACACCTGCACCCAGCCGGTTAAGGCGGGCGAGGACGCCCGCGCCGGCCGCTGGTCGGGGATGGACAAGACCGAGTGCGGCATTCATCTGGGACGTCGAGAGCCCCTCGCGGCCTGACGCCTGCCCCCCCTGCCCCCCGCCTGCCCGCCGATCCGCTGAAAGACTTCCCGTGACCGTCACCCGTTCCGTCACCGACCTGATCGGCAACACGCCGCTGATCCGGCTGAACCGCCTGTCCGAGGCGACCGGCTGCGAGATC
>Ga0209023_10008034_pt1 | contig 10670 bp, 8 predicted proteins | sample LakOneMetagenome_FD_187468 | JGI IMG/M metagenome (GOLD analysis project Ga0209023, IMG submission 187468) | Freshwater and sediment microbial communities from Lake Erie, Canada (SPAdes) (version 2) | ecosystem: Environmental > Aquatic > Freshwater > Lentic | place: Lake Erie, Canada | collected...
ATGTTCCGGGCCACAATCAGAATGCTCAGCCACAAACAAAAAAGGAGTGCCGATCACTCGGCACTCCTTTTCATATTCTGGCTCCCCGACCTGGACTCGAACCAGGGACCTGCGGATTAACAGTCCGTCGCTCTACCGACTGAGCTATCAGGGAATTGTGTTGCTCTTCAATCTTAACTTGCGTTCAAGTTCGAAGAGCCAAGATTCTAGAGGACTTTGGCGATGGCGTCAACGACGAGATCGATATTCTTCGAATTCAGCGCGGCAACGCAGATGCGGCCGGTGTCGACCGCATAGATCGATTCCTCGCGCAGCTTGCCCACCTGCTCCTTGGTGAGACCCGAATACGAAAACATGCCGACCTGCTCGCGCACGAAACCGAAGTCGCGCCCCGGCGCCCTGGCAGCCAGCTTCGTCACCAGCTCTTCGCGCATCGCCTTGATGCGCACGCGCATGCCGGCCAGCTCGTCTTCCCACAGCTGGCGCAGTTCCGGGGTCGACAGCACGGTCGCCACCACCTTACCGCCGTGCATCGGCGGGTTCGAGTAGTTGGTGCGCACCACGCGCTTCAGCTGCGACAGCAGGCGTGCCGCTTCTTCCGACGACGAGGCCACCACCGACAGCGCGCCGACGCGCTCGCCGTACAGCGAGAACGATTTCGAGAACGAGTTCGACACCAGCAGCGGGCCGCCGGCTTCCACGAAGCGGCGCACCACGGCGCCATCTTCCGCGATGCCGGCGCCAAAGCCCTGGTAGGCCATGTCGAGGAAGGGAACCAAGCCGCCTTCGGTGACGGCGGCGATCACCTGGCCCCACTGCGCTTGCGTGAGGTCGGCGCCGGTCGGGTTATGGCAGCAGGCATGCAGGACGACGATGGAGCCGGCGTCCATCTTGCGCAGCGAGGCCAGCATGCCGTCGAAATCGACACCGTGGGTGGCGGCATCGTAATAGGTGTAGTTGTTGACCACGAAGCCGGCCGACTCGAACAGCGCGCGGTGGTTTTCCCAGCTCGGGTCGCTGATGAAGACTTCCGCATCCGGCGCGAAACGCTTGAGGAAATCGGCGCCGATTTTCAGGGCGCCGGTGCCGCCGATGGCTTGCACGGTGATGGCGCGCTTCTCTTGAATTACGGCGCTGTCGGCCCCAAATACAAGCTCTTGCACAGCCTTGTCGTACATTGCCAGGCCGTCGATCGGCAGGTAGGTACGCGGCGCTTGCTGCTCCATCAACTTCGCTTCCGCCTGTTGCACGCACTGCAGCAGAGGCACCTTGCCATTATCGTCGTAATACACGCCCACACCCAGGTTGATCTTGGCCGGATTGGTGTCGGCGTTGAATGCTTCGGTGATTCCCAGGATGGGGTCGCGCGGGGCCATGTCGATGGCGCCGAAGAGGCTGGCGGAGGCGGTAGAAGTCATCGTGATAAACTGAATTGTCGGTGAGTTCGCAGCTGTTGTATAGACAGCGACGCTGCTGCAGGAACGTTGCTGCGGTGCGGCAAGTGAACTCCCATTCTAGCAAAGGTCGGACAACATGGCAGATATATCAGCTGTAAGCGCAACCGCAACCGGTCCCGAGCCGACTGTGATCACCTACCCGAATTCGCCGTTCAAATTGCACCAGCCCTTCCCGCCGGCGGGCGACCAGCCGACCGCGATCGAGGGCCTGGTCGAAGGCATCGAGGACGGCCTGATGTACCAGACCCTGCTTGGGGTAACGGGTTCCGGTAAAACCTACACGATGGCCAACGTGATTGCCAAGGCTGGCCGTCCGGCGATCGTGTTCGCGCCGAACAAAACCCTGGCGGCCCAGCTGTATTCGGAGTTCCGCGAGTTCTTCCCGCAGAACGCGGTCGAGTATTTCGTGTCCTACTACGATTACTACCAGCCCGAAGCCTACGTGCCGCAGCGCGATCTCTTCATCGAAAAGGACTCGTCGATCAACGAGCACATCGAGCAGATGCGTTTGTCGTGCACCAAGTCGCTGATGGAGCGGCGCGACGTGGTGATCGTCGCCACCGTGTCGGCGATCTACGGTATCGGTAATCCGAACGAATACCACAAGATGATCCTGACGCTGCGCCACAAGGACAAGGTGGCCCAGCGCGACATCATCGCGCGCCTGATCCAGATGCAGTATTCGCGCAACGAGATGGACTTCGGCCGCGGCACCTTCCGCGTGCGCGGCGACACCATCGACATCTTCCCGGCCGAGCACGCGGAACTCGCGATCCGCGTCGAGATGTTCGACGACGAAATCGAATCGCTGCAATTGTTCGATCCGCTGACCGGCCGCGTGCGCCAGAAGATCCCGCGCTTCACCGTGTACCCGGGTTCGCACTACGTCACGCCCCGTTCGACCGTGCTGCGTGCGATCGAGTCGATCAAGGCCGAGCTGAAGGACCGCCTGGAAGAATTCCGCCAGCAAAACAAGCTGATCGAGGAACAGCGCCTGGAACAGCGCACCCGCTTCGACCTCGAAATGATGGCCGAGATCGGCTTTACCAAGGGCATCGAGAACTACTCGCGCCACCTGTCGGGCGCGATGCCGGGCGAACCGCCGCCGACCCTGGTCGACTACCTGCCCAAGGATGCGCTGATGTTCATGGACGAGTCGCACGTGCTGGTGGGGCAGTTGTCCGCCATGTACAACGGCGACCGTTCGCGTAAAACCAACCTGGTCGACTACGGCTTCCGCCTGCCCTCGGCGCTGGACAATCGACCGCTGAAATTCGAGGAATTCGAAGGCAAGATGCGCCAGACCATTTTCGTGTCCGCCACGCCGGCCGAGTACGAAAAGGCGCACGCCGACAACGTGGTCGAGCAGGTGGTGCGCCCGACCGGCCTGGTCGACCCGGTGCTGATCGTGCGCCCCGCCCTGTCGCAGGTCGACGACCTGATGAGCGAGATCAACGACCGCATCAAGAAGGACGAGCGGGTGCTGGTGACCACGCTGACCAAGCGCATGGCCGAGCAGCTGACCGAGTATTTGTCGGACCACGGCATCAAGGTGCGCTATTTGCACAGCGACATCGAGACCGTCGAGCGCGTCGAGATCCTGCGCGATTTGCGCCTGGGCACCTTCGACGTGCTGATCGGGATTAACCTGCTGCGAGAGGGCCTGGACTTGCCGGAAGTGTCGCTGGTGGCGGTACTGGATGCCGACAAGGAAGGCTTCCTGCGTTCCGAGCGTTCGCTGATCCAGACCATCGGCCGCGCGGCGCGTAACCTGAACGGCGTGGCGATTTTGTACGCGGATCACGTCACCGACTCGATGCGCCGCGCCATCGACGAAACCGAGCGCCGCCGCGCCAAGCAGATCGCCTTCAACGAAGCCAACGGCATCACGCCGAAGGGTGTGCAGAAGAAAATCAAGGAACTGATCGACGGCGTCTACAGCAACGCGGCGCAGAAGGCCATGGTCGAGGGCGTGCACGAGGATGCGGCGACGGCCAAGGTCGAGTCGATGAGCGAGAAGCAGATCAGCAAGGAGATCAAGCGCCTCGAGAAGCTCATGGTCGACCACGCCAAGAACCTCGAGTTCGAAAAGGCGGCCCAGGTGCGCGACCAGCTGCATGTGCTGAAGCAGCAGGCCTTCGGGGCGCCGGGGGCGGACAATGTGGTGTCGATGTTAGGGAAGTAAAACGAACGGCGCCGGTGGCGCCGTTTTTTTGGGGGCCAGAAGTTTCGTAGGGTGGGTTCTCGAACCCACCAGCTCTCACGTTGCCCAGATTGGTGGGTTCAAGAACCCACCCTACCGCTTGAACATCCTCGGATCAAACCTGAACGACCGCGCAACGCTCAGCTTCACCCCCTCGTACGCCGGATGCGCCGGATTGATCACCAGGTTCACGCCCTCGCCCACGATCACCGACGGCACGCGCATGTAAAGGTATTCCCGCTTCTTCAGGAAGGCCGTCCCGAATGCGGCCGCGCTGCCGCCATCCTCCAGCGCATCCCAGCCCTCCGGCAAGTCCTCCGCCTTCACATCCAGGCCCAACCCGGGATCGTCGGGCAAGTCGATCGCCACCAGCACCAGCGGCTCTTCCTCGACTTCCTCGGTGTGCACGAACTTTTCCAGCACCGCCAGCTCCACCGTCATCGCCGCATACAGCGCCGGTACGCCCTCGTTGTGCCAGTGTCCGCCACTCTCACGGGCGCCCTTGCATTCGCGATCGAGCGCCGCCTTTTCGATTGCAATTCTCCAGGTTCTCATGGGTACTGTTGCATAGCCAAGTAACGGCTTCAGCATACAACGCCCGCCCCGCCCTGCCGCGCACGTATGCAAGGAGAAACATACCCCGCCGCACAGCCCAAAAAACAAGAGCGGCCCGAAGGCCGCTCCTGTCATGCGATCGCTATCCGGCCCGCAGGCCGGAGCGGATTACTTCTGCTTGCGACGGCGTGCTGCGCCACCCAGCATCAGGGCGCCCAGGCCCAGCAGTGCAACGCTGGTCGGTTCTGGCACCAGGGTGATGTTGCCGCCGGTCGCGGTGTACAGGAAGTCCTTGTAGCCGCCCATGATGATGCCGCCGAAGTAGGTGCCGAAGCTGCCTTCAGCGTAGCCCAGCGAGGTGAAGCGGCCGCTGAAGGTGTTGTTTGCCACCAGCATCAGCTCGCCGTACATCTCGACGAACGATGGGCCGCCCGAGTCGCCGCCGCCGATGCCCGATTCGCGGTCGTTCGGCAGCACCGGGGTGCAAACGCCGAAGAAGTCGCAGAAGGTGTCGCGGCCGGCGCCGTCGAAGTCGGCGTAGAAGACTTCCTGGTTGCCGCCTTCGAAGCCCTGTTCGTCGTCGAGGTCGATCAGGTCGACGTAGTTTTCGCCGGTGCGCTTGATGTTGAAGGCCGGGTTGATGTAGTAGCCGTTGACGCCATCGCCCGAGGTGCCGTAGCCGGCCATGATGATGTGGGTGCCGGCGTTGATCGGGTTGACGGCGACCTTGTAGATCTTGGCCGAAGCCGGTGCGTCTTCCGCCAGGGTGATGACAGCGACGTCATCGTTCACGCAGCCGCGGGTGCCGTCAGGGCAGTTGTTGAAGCCCTGGTAATCCTGGTGCACGGCGAAGCTGCTGGCGTTGATGATGGCATTGTAGGTACCGGCGCTGTTGAAGACCACGCGCACGTCGCTGCCTGGCTTGTTCAGGTCGACGTAGGAACCGTTGCCGTTGGTGTCGACGCAGTGACCGGCCGAGACCACCTGGCGCTTGCCCACCAGGGCGCCCGAGCAGATGAACGACTGGTTGTCGTAACGGATGTTGATGCTGACCACGCCCGAGAATTTCGACGAGGCGACGTTCGGATCGACGTGTGCCGCTGGGCTGTCCGGCAGCGCGCCCGAGGTGATGGTCGGGGTGACGATCGAGCCTGGGGTGGCGGCGATCGAACCGGCGTGGGCTGCGCCCATGCCAAACACGAGGCCGGCAGTAGCGGCAGCACCAGCGATTTTCTTCAAAGACAGATTCCGATTCAGCATTTGTTTTCCTTTTAGTTTGACTAGATCTCTCTCACGGACAGCCCACTTACCGTGTATAAACTGTTTAGCAGAAACCATGCCAGCTGGAAAATAATGCATCAATTCAATATGTTAGCCACTTAACATATTCAATCTGTATCCTGATTGTAAAAATTTCCGACATTCAATTACAAATGCCGGAAGGCGGCTGCGCTTACTTCGCGTCCTTGACTTCGACCAATTCGACGTCGAAGATCAGGTTGGCGTTCGGCGGAATCGGACCGGCACCACGTGCGCCATAGCCGAGCTCCGCCGGGATGACCAGGGTGCGCTTGCCGCCCACCTTCATGCCCACCACGCCTTCGTCCCAGCCCTTGATCACCGCGCCCATGCCGAGCGGGAAGGTGAACGGCGCGCCGCCCACCGAGGTATCGAACTGCGGCCCGTGGCCCTTGGGTGCTTTCGGCGAATACAGCCAGCCGGTGTACTTGACGGTGACGGTCTTGCCGGCTTCGGCGAGTTTGCCCTTGCCGACGACGGTGTCGGTCTTTTGCAGCTGCATGCGCGCCGGTGCTTCGGCTGGGGCCGGTGCGGCGGGTGCGGCGGCGATGGCACTGCCGGCGCACAGGACCAGGGCCAGCCCGAGGGCGGAAACGTGTGATGTCATGGGAAAGCCTTCGTAAGGATTGTCTGCACTATTTTTCAGGCAGCCGCCATCTTTCCTGTTGGCACGGGCGACTGTGCGGGCAGTATTCCCTAGTCGGGGGTTTCGCACAAGCTCAAAGCTCGGCTTGCTGGGCTTGCTGGACTTGCGCGAGGATCTCCGCCACCCGGTCGAGGTCGGCGGGTTTGACGAGGTGATGGTCGAAGCCGGCCTCCATGGCCAGGCGCTGGTCTTCCGGCTGGCCATAGCCGGTCAGGGCCACCAGCACGGCGCCCTGCACTTCGGGGATGGCGCGCATCTGGCGCGCCAGCGCGTAGCCGTCGGTATCGGGCAGGCCGATGTCGAGCATCATCACGTGCGGCCGCACCTGGCGCGCCCGCTGCAGCGCGCCCCGGCCGTCATACTCGACCGACACCGCATGCCCCTGCACTTCCAGCAGCGTGCCCAGCAGCTCGGCGGCATCCTGGTTGTCGTCCACCACCAGCACGCGCAGCGGCGCCTGCTGCGGCTTTTCCTCCGCGCTGCCGGCGGCAGGCGCTTCCGCCTCGACTTCCAGGCGCGGCACGCAGATCTCGAATTCGCTGCCGCGTCCGCCGTCTGGCGCGGCGCGCGCGTCGACGGTGCCGCCGTGCAGCACGATCAGGCTCTTCACCAGGGCCAGGCCGATGCCCAGCCCGCCCTGCGAACGGTCGGGCGTGCGCTCGGCCTGGGTGAACAGGTCGAAGATATAGGGCAGCACGTCGGGCTCGATGCCGATGCCGTTGTCGGTCACGGTCACCGTCACGCGGTCGCCGTGGGCGAACACGCGCAGCGCGATCTGCCCGCCCGCCGGCGTGTATTTGGCGGCGTTGTTCAGGATGTTCGACAGCACCTGCACCAGGCGCGTGCGGTCGCCCAGCACGTGCACCGGCTCGCCCGACAACTCCATCGTCAAGGCGTGGCGCTTGGCCTCGATCAGCGGCCGCACCTGTTCCAGGGCGCCGGCCACGATCGTGTTCAAGTCGAGCTCTTCCTTCTCCAGCGTGACCAGGCCGCGCGTGACCCGCGAGACGTCGAGCAGGTCGTTGACCAGGCTGGTCATGTGCTCGGCCTGGCGCGAGATGATCTCGCTGGCGTTGCGCACGGCCCTGGCGTCGAGGGTGCCCATTTTGAGCAGGTGGGCGGCGGTGGTGATCGGCGCCAGCGGGTTGCGCAGTTCATGCGCCAGCATGGCCAGGAACTGGTCCTTCTGGCGGTTCGCGGCGCGCAGCTCGTCCTCGATCTGCTTGCGCGGCGTGACGTCGCTGCCCTCGACGAAGATGCCGACCACGTTGCCGTGCGGGTCGCGGATCGGCTGGTAGACGAAGTCGATGTAGCGCAGCTCCAGCGGCGCACCTGGCTCGCGCGCCACCTTCAGCGGCAGCGCGTGGCCGACAAAGGGTTCGCCGCTCGTGTACACCTGGTCGAGCAGTTCGAAGAAGCCCTGCCCTTCGACTTCGGGCAAGGCCATGCGCGCGGTCTTGCCGACGATGTCGCGGTAGCCGATCAATTGCTGGTAACTTTTGTTTGCGATCTCAAACATATGTTCGGGACCGCGCAGCACGGCGATGATGCCGGGCGCCTGCTCGAACAGCGTCATCAGGCGTTCGTTCTCTTCCTTGCGGTAGCGCTCGCCCAGCACCTGCTCGGTCGCCTCGACGCAGGCGCAATACACGCCGCCCACCGCGCCGCTGTCGTCGCGCACGGCCGAATACGAGAAGGTGAACCAGGTCTGCTCGTCGTAGCCGTGGCGGTTCATCAGCAGCGGCAGCTTTTCCCACCAGGTGCCCTCGCCCTGCAGGGCGCGCTCGACAATGGGGCCGATGTCGCCCCAGATCTCGCCCCAGATATCCTTGAAGGGCGCGCCCAGCGAGGACGGATGCTTGTCACCGAGGATCTCGATGTAGGCGTCGTTGTAGAGGAAGGCCAGCTCCTCGCCCCAGGCCACGAACATCGGGAACTTCGAGTTGAGCATCAGCGCCACCACCGTGCGCAGCGCCTGCGGCCAGCCGCGCGGGTCGCCGAGCGGCGAGCGCGACCAGTCGTGGGCGCGCATCATGGCCCCGGCCTCGCCGCCGCCGCTGAGGAACATCGGCAAGCCGGCGTCCGCCGAGGCCTCGGGCAAGGATGGTGGGTGCGCGTCGCTCATGTCAGAGGGTCTGGACGAATTCGCGGATACCGCCGAGCAGCATCTCGACCGACATCGCCGTCAGGATCAGGCCCATCAGGCGCTCGAAGGCGGTCATCACCTGCGGACCGAGCTTTTGCTGCAGGCGCTCGGCGCTCAGGAACACCGCCAGCCAGACCACGCCCACCGCCGCCAGGGCCGCGACGTGGACCATGGTGTCGGAGAGCGTCTCCGAGCTGAACAGCAGCACCGTGGCCAGCGCCGACGGGCCCGCCAGGGCGGGAATCGCCAGCGGCACGATGAAGGGCTCGCCATGCTCGCTGTGGCCGAGCACGCCGTCCGGATGCGGGAAGATCATGCGGATCGCGATGATCAGGAGGATGACGGCGCCGCCGATGCGCAGCGCGATCGGGCTCAGGTGCAGGGCGGCCAGGAAGTGCTGGCCGAAGAACATGAAGACCAGCAGCAGCAGGAAGGCGATCGCGCATTCGCGCACCACGATGCGCGGGCGGCGGTGCAGCGGGGTGTCCTTCAGGGCGGTGGCGAACAAGGGAACGTTGCCGAACGGGTCAGTGACGAGGATGAGGAGGATGAAGGTCTGGAAGAAGCTCTGGGTCATGGTTCTTATTGTTTGTGACGTTCCGGGCGACGCGGTCGAGGCTTTCGTAACAATCTTAACCGATCTGCACTGGGCTGTTAACTTGATAACGTGCGGTAAGGCTCAGGATAAAGAAAAAGCCAGGGCATCCTGCGACACCCTGGCCTTCGCGGGACCGGCATGGCGCGGTGGTTTCCCACCATGCCATGCCGACCCGGGTCTTTCTGTACCGATTACTTGTCGAACTTCTTCAGCCACGCCGACAGCTGGTGCGGACGCAGGCCGTCATAGTCCTCGAACGGCTGGTGGATCCACGGGTTGTGCGGCAGGTCTTCCAGGTGGTAGTCCGGCTTGAAGGCCGAGGTACCTTTTACCCAGATCACGGCCGACTTCACTTCGGTGACGTCGGCATAGTTCTCGGTCAGGTGCTCGCGCACTTTCTGCAGGGTGACGCCCGAATCGGCCAGGTCGTCGACCAGCAGGATGCGGCCGGCCAGCGGGCCCTTGGTCATCGTCATGTACTTGGCGATGTCCAGGTTGCCTTGCTTGGTGCCGGCTTCTTCGCGGTAGGAGCTGGTCGACAGGATCGCCAGCGGCACGTCGAAGATACGCGAGATCACGTCGCCCGGACGCACGCCGCCGCGCGCCAGGCACAGCACCATGTCGAACTTCCAGTTCGATTCGTAGACTTGCAGGGCCAGGCGCTCGACCAGGCGGTTGTACTCGTCCCAGGAGACCCAGAGGTCCTTGTCGGTCGATGCAGGGGTATTCATTTTTCAGTCATTCCTATTTTTATATGGGTGCTTACGAAGCAAACGGGTGACGCAGGACAATGGTTTCTTCGCGGTCCGGACCGGTCGAGACCATGTCGACCGGGATACCGACCAGCTCTTCGATGCGCTTGATGTAGGCGCGGGCATTCGCCGGCAGTTCTTCCATCGATTTCGCGCCGACGGTCGATTCGGTCCAGCCCGGCATTTCTTCGTAGACCGGCTCGCACAGCGCGGCTTCTTCGGCGCCGACCGGGAAGATGTCGGCTTCAACGCCGTTGATCTTGTAGCCGGTGCACAGCTTCAGCGATTCGATGCCGTCCAGCACGTCGAGCTTGGTCAGGCACATGCCCGACACGCCGTTGATCTGGACCGAGCGGCGCAGCAGTGCGGCGTCGAACCAGCCGCAGCGGCGCGCACGGCCGGTGACGGTGCCGAACTCGTGGCCGACGCGCGACAGGTGCTCGCCGACGCCTTCAGCGGTCGACAGTTCCGACGGGAACGGGCCCGAACCGACGCGGGTGGTGTAGGCCTTGGTGATGCCCATGATGTAATGCAGCATGCCAGGACCGACGCCGGCGCCGGCAGCGGCGTTGCCGGCCACGCAGTTCGACGAGGTGACGAACGGATAGGTGCCGTGATCGACGTCGAGCAGCGAGCCCTGCGCGCCTTCGAACAGCAGGTGGCCGCCGGCCTTGTGCGCGGCGTACAGCTGCGACGAGACGTCGCCGACCATCGGACGCAGGCGCGGCACCAGGGCCATTGCGTCATCGAAGGTCTTCTGGAAGTCGATCGCTTCGCCGCCCAGGTAGTTCACCAGCACGAAGTTGTGGTATTCCAGGTTTTCCTTCAGCTTCTCGGCGAAACGCTCTTCGTTGAGCATGTCGGCGATGCGGATAGCACGGCGCGCGACCTTGTCTTCGTAGGCCGGGCCGATGCCCTTGCCGGTGGTGCCGATCTTGTTCTCGCCGCGCTTGGCTTCGCGTGCCTTGTCGATGGCGACGTGGTAAGGCAGGATGACCGGGCAGGCTTCCGAGA
>Ga0209023_10008035_pt1 | contig 10669 bp, 2 predicted proteins | sample LakOneMetagenome_FD_187468 | JGI IMG/M metagenome (GOLD analysis project Ga0209023, IMG submission 187468) | Freshwater and sediment microbial communities from Lake Erie, Canada (SPAdes) (version 2) | ecosystem: Environmental > Aquatic > Freshwater > Lentic | place: Lake Erie, Canada | collected...
AAGTCGTCGACAGCGTGCTTGTCGCCGACAGACCGACGCGCGAGCCGTGCTTCCACCCACGGCCGAGCCCTTTCCGCGTGGCCGGCGGCCCGAATCTGCCATTCGTCCTCACGCACACTGCGACACTAGTCACCCTCGAACGGAAGGCATGAGCCGTGGACGTTTCGCTGCAAGGGCTGCTGCGGTCGCTGCTGGAATCCGGCTCGGAGAGCAACCCTGCCCTGAACGCCCTGATAAGCGACTACGCCAGATACCACCTCGTGCTCGTGTTGGTGGGCGGCGTGTTCCTGGTCGCCCTGATTCTCCTGAGCGCATTCCTGTGGCGACGGTTCCGGCGGGCTCGCCGGCGCCGATCGCGCGGTGCGCCGCCGCGACGGCCACCAGTTCGCCTGGCCGAGCAGCGCGGCGATCGCCGGCACGGTAATGGTACGGACGATGAACGTGTCCAGCAGGATTCCCACGCCGATCACGAAGCCGCCCTGGACCACGATGCCGATGCTGGAGAACAGCAGGCCGGCCATCGATGCCGCGAAGATCAGGCCCGCGGCGGTGATCACCCCGCCCGTCGAACCCAGCATCCGGATGACGCCGTAGCGGACGCTGTGCGCGGACTCGTCGCGCATCCGCGAGATCATCAGCATGTTGTAGTCCGCGCCGACGGCGATCAGCACCACGAACGCCAGCGGCGGCACGCTCCAGTGCAGCTCCTGGCCGAGCAGGAACTGGAAGACGCAGACCCCGATCCCGATGGCGGCGAAATACGACACCACGACGGATGCGACGAGGTACAGCGGTGCGACGATCGCGCGCAGCAGCACCATCAGGATCAGCATGACGACGATCAGCGTCGCGACGATGATGTACCGGATGTCCTGCTGGTAGTAGTCGCGGGTGTCGCGCAGCGCGGCGGGGTAGCCGCCCATCGAGATGGTGGCATCGGCCAGCGCGGTGTTGGGCTGCGCGCCGCGGGCGATGTCGCTGATCTGGTTGACCTGGTTCATCGCCTCGGCGCTGAACGGGTTGAGCTTGGTCTGCACCAGGTAGCGCACCGAGTGGCCGTCGGGCGAGATGAACGCCTTGGCGGCCTTCTCGAATTCCGGCAGACCCAGCACCTGCTCGGGGATGTTGAAGCCCGCCTGCGACGGGTCGGACGCGTCCTTCTTCATGGTCAGCAGAAACGCCGACGCCTCGTCCAGGCCCGCGGCGATCACCTTGATCTGCGTCACCACCTGATCCACGCCGCCGGCCACCTGCTGACTGCCCTCGGCCAGCTTGTTGGCGTTCTGGTTGAGCTGGGTCAGGCTGCCCTTCGCCCCGCCGGGCCGGTTCAGCCCGAGGCTGTTGACCGCGTTGGCGACCGTCGCCATCGCGGCGTTGAGCTTGGTCACCGTCGCGCCGAGGGTCTGCTTGTCCCCCAGCCCCTGCAGCTGATGGGCGGCGTTGTTGATCTGGTCGACGCTGCCGGCGTTGCGCTGGTCGAGGATCTGCTCGAACTGTCCGCGGGTGGCCGCGCACGACGGGTTGGCGTCACACACCGGGTTGTTCTGCAGCGCCGCCAGCACCGGGCCGACCCAGCCGAACACGTTCTTGACGGCGAAGACGTTGAGCCCCATGGACCGACCCAGGGCGTTGAGGCCATCGACCAGTTCGGCGGCGGCCTCCACGTCGCGCACCAGCTGGTCCCCGCCGTACTGGGCGCGGATGTTGGTGAGCTCGTCGACCAGGTTCTGCAGGCCCGGTGCCACCTTGTTGATCTGTTTGCGCACGTCGGCGAGGTTGGCCGCCAGCGTGTTCGCCCCGTTGCGCAGGCGGTTCAGGTCGCCGGTGCGCTGGTTGATCTGACCGGACCCGTCGGCCAGCCGGGTGCCGACGATCCCGGCCTGGAAGGTGGCCCGGAACTCCGGGGGTACCTCGCCGAGCGGCCGGGTGATGCCGCTGATCCGGGCGATGTCGGGCAGCTGGGCGACACGCGAGGCCATCTGCTCCAGGTCCGCCAGCGCACGCGGGGTGCGCAGGTCGTTCGGTGACTGGATGAGGATGAATTCGGGGATGGACTGGCCGATCGGGAAGTGGCGTTCCAGCGCGGCGTAGCCGATCGAACTGGACGCCGACGGCGACACCGATTTCCGGTCGTCGTAGTTGTAGTGGGAAAACAGCGCGCTGCCGCCCAGGATGGCGAGGATCAGCAGGCTGGCCACCAGGTAGTGGACCGGCCGTCGCACGATCCGGATGCCCGAGCGCCGCCAGAAGCGGGCGGTCAGCTCGCGGCGGGGCCGCACCCAGCCGCGGGGCCCGGCCAGCGTGAGGATCGCCGGCAGCAGGGTCAGCCCGGCCAGGTAGGCGACGGCGATGCCGATCGCCGCAGACATGCCGACGGTCCGGAACACACCCATCTGGGCGAAGTTCAGCAGCAGGAACGTTACGCCGACGGTGGCCGCCGACGCGGTGATCACCTTCCCGATCGACGCCATCGCCAGACGGACGGCACGGTCGGAGTCATCACCGGCCCGTATGTAGTCGTGGTAGCGGCTGATCAGGAAGACCGCGTAGTCGGTCCCGGCGCCCGCCATGATCGCGCTGAGGAAGACGATGGACTGGTTCGACACGCCCGCGCCGGTCAGTTCGGAGAACCCGGACACCAGCGCCTGCGCGATCACCAGCGACGCCCCGATCGTCACCAGTGGCAGCATCATCGTCACGACGTTGCGGTACACCAGCAGCAGCACGGCCAGCACCAGGATGCCGATCGCCAGCTCGATCGGCATCCGGTCGCGGTCACCGGCGACGGTGAGGTCGGCGACGGTGGCCGCGGGGCCGGTGATGTGCACCTCCATCGAGGTGCCCGCGACGGCGCGGTTGACGATCTCGGAGACCCGGTTGAAGGCGTCGAAGGCGCCCGGCGTTCCCAGCTCCCCGGCCATACCCACAGGAACCACCCAGGCCTTGTTGTCCTCACTGGTCAGAAAAGTCCGCAATTCGCGGGTGGTGAGGAAGTCCTGGACCATCACGACGTCGCGCATGTCGTCGTGCAGCGCGTCGACGAGCTTCTTGTACGTCGCCTCGTCGGAGCGTTGCAGGCCCTGCTCGTTGATCAGCACGACGACCATCAGGTTGTCGTTGGTCGATTCGTGGAACGCGTCGGTCATCTTCTGCGCGGCGACGCTCGACGGCGCGTCGGCCGGCAGGATCGCCAACGGATGCTTCTGGGCCATCTCGCCCAACGACGGGACGGTCAACGGCAACGCCGCAGCCAGGGCGATCCAGATCGCGATGACGGCCCACGGCCAACGAACCACGAAGTCGGCTAGCCGCCGCATATTGCTCCCGGCACCGAGAAACACGGTGCGCTAGGCGTGCGCATCGAAAAGCCCTCCTCTATGCGACCCGCCCCCAGTGTCCGGTGTCGGCAACCCGCGAGGTCACCGACCGCATCGCCTCCATGTACCGGTTCGCCGACTTGCGGGCAATCGGGTTGTCGGGATGCATGATCGCCATGACCGTACCCTCAGCGTATCGGAAGATGTAGATGGTCAGCTGGTAGGAGAAGCGCCCATCCGGGTAGATGCCGATGTTGTTGGCCAGTCCTAGATCGGCCGCTGCGAGGATCGCGTTCAGCGGCGCCGCGCCGCCGTGCAGGAAGTTCGTCACCGGGAAATTCGGCCGCGGCCACTTCAACCATGGCGCCAGTTCCAGCACCCGGTAGTACGGTACCCGGGACATGTTCAGCCCCGAGTCGAACGCGGCCTGGGCCGCCCCGGCGGCCTCGGTGAAGCTGGTCGCCGCGATCGGGACGGTGATCGGGATCAGGCCGGTAAACCAGCCCTGCGTCATGAAATTGTCGTCCACGGTGCGGGAATCCCGCGGGGTGAGACCGTAGTACGTCAGGGCGCCGGTGAACTCGTGTTCGACCAACCCCTGACAGGCGAACAGTCCGCCGACGAACCGGGTGCCGGCGGCCTGGCAGGCGTCGTCGAATCGCTGTGTCTGCGGCGCGTCCATCAGCACCAGCGAGCTCATGTCGCTGCGCGTCGAGGTCTCCGGATCACCCAAAGGCAGTGGAAATTCTGGGAATCCGTTGTGATTGTCCTCCGCGAATTCGATCCAGGCGCGCACGCCCGGCGAGTCCAGGGTCAGCTCCGCGGCGTATTCGCTTTCCCGGACACAGAAGTCGTCGAAGCTGCCGGCGTCCGGAAGGACCAGCGCCTCACCGCCGTCGTTGAGCGCCGCGTACATGCCGTTGGCTTCCATCATCGTGGTGCCGATCAGCGTCGCATCGCCGTGCACGTGGTCCATCGCGGCGAAAAACGTGAAGTGATCCTCGCTTTGGATGATCCCGAACGTGAAACAGCCCCACTCCAGCGGCGTCGGGATGTCGGTGACGTGCGCCCGGATCTGCTCGACGCTCAGTTCGCCGTGGTCGACGGGCTCGAACTCGATCTCCTCCGGATCGACCAGCGAGTGCCGAACGAACTGATCGTCGTCGGTGTGCTCGAACCAGCTGCGGAACGTATCGTGCCTGCGCAGATAGGCGTTCACGGCCTCGTTCATCGCCCCGATGTCGCAGTGCCCGGGCGCCTCGCAACTGGCGATGATCTGCCGCGAGAAATTCAGCCCCGCCGCGTGCCGGTCGCAGTAATTGCGCAGGTGTTGGCCCTGCATAAAGCTGATCGGCACCGGGCTGACCGGAGCGCGTCCCGCCGATTCCATCGCCGCCGCCGTGGGGTGCCACGAAGTCACCCGGCCCGATTCCACTTCCCACTCCCCGAGTGGACCCACGGTGAACTTCCCGATGCGCAAAAGCTTGGACCTCCAAATAATCCCCGGCTCGGTATCGGGCACTAACATACTCCGGGTCGAGTCGGCCATAACGTGCGTCACCCCCCGCCGCATAGGTGCGCGTGCAATAGTGATCGCCGTGCGGCGGACGGGTCGAGTGTGATCCACGTCAAGCCGAGCTCCGGTCGGGAACCGAATCAAGGAGGACGACCATATGGGATCAGCGGAATTTACCAACAGCCAGGAAGCACGATTCGCCGTCGTCGGATACGCGGCGCGCTTCCCCGGCGCCCCTGATACAGAACGGTTTTGGGATGTTCTGAGCCAAGGTTGCGACGCGGTGTCGGAAGTTCCTACAGACCGTTGGAATGCCGACGACTTCTTCGACCCGGATGCGGGAACACCCGGCAAGGTGGTCACCCGTCGCGCGGGCTTCGTCGACGACGTCACCGGATTCGACGCGCCGTTCTTCGGCATGTCGACCCGCGAGGTCCGGATGCTGGACCCGCAGCACCGGCTGCTGCTGGAGACCGCGTGGCGCGCGATCGAACACGCCGGCATCGCGCCGACCGATCTGGCCGAATCCAACACCGGCGTATTCGTCGGCCTGGCCACTCACGACTACCTGGGCATGGCCTCCGGCGAACTCGACTACCCGGAGATCGAGGCCTACATGGCCATCGGCACGTCGAACGCCGCGGCGGCCGGCCGGATCAGCCACCGGCTCGGGCTGCAGGGACCATCGGTCGCCGTCGACACCGCGTGCAGCTCGTCGCTGGTGGCGATCCATCAGGCCTGCCAGGCCCTGCAATTGGGTGAATGCGACCTGGCCCTGGCCGGCGGGGCGAACGTCATCCTCACCTCGGCGACCATGATCACCTTCTCGCACGCGCACATGCTGGCTCCCGACGGCCGGTGCAAGACCTTCGACGCCGCCGCCGACGGCTACGTCCGCGGCGAAGGTTGCGGCGTCATCGTCATCAAGCGACTGGAGGACGCGGTCCGCGACGGCGACCGGATCGGCGCGGTCATCCGCGGCAGCGCCATCAACCAGGACGGCGCATCCGGAGGCCTCACGGTCCCCAATGGCGTTGCCCAACAACGGGTTATCGCCGACGCACTGAAGCGCTCCGGTCTGCAGCCCGGTGACGTCGACTACCTGGAGGCACACGGCACCGGCACTTCCCTCGGCGACCCGATCGAGGTGCAGGCCGCGGGCGCCGCCTACGCGCCCGGCCGAGATCCCAACCGGCCGTTGCTGATCGGGTCGGCGAAGACCAACATCGGGCACCTGGAGGCCGCCGCGGGTATCGCGGGCGTCATCAAGGTCATCCTGTCGCTGGAGCACGAGCTGCTGCCGCGTCACCTCAACTTCGAGACTCCGTCGCCGCACATCCCGTGGGACCGGCTGCCGGTGCAGGTCGTCACCGACGCCACCGCGTGGGAGCACACCGACCGCCCGCGCATCGCCGGCGTGAGTTCGTTCGGGTTCGCCGGGACCAACGCGCACGTCATCCTGGAAGAGGCTCCGGTGCCCGCCGAGCCCGAGGCCGAAGCGCCCGCGCCGGACAAGCAGCAGTTCAACCTGCTGCCGCTGTCCGCCCGGACCCCGGAGGCGCTGGCCCGGATCGCCGGTGAATACCGCGACTGGTGGACCGCGCACCCCGACGCCACCCTGGCGGACATGAGTTTCACCGCCGGTGCGGGCCGGGCCCATCTGGAGCACCGGGCCGCGCTGGTGGCCAACTCGGCCCAGTCCGCGCTCGAGCTGCTCGGCGCGGTCGCCGACGACCGGCCCGCCCCGGGCCTGTTCCGCGGGCAGTCCCAGGACGCACCGAAGACGGCGTGGCTGTTCAGCGGCCAGGGCAGCCAGTACCCCGGCATGGCCCGCGAGCTCTACAACACCGAGCCGGTGTTCGCCGAAACCGTGGACCGGTGCGCCGCGGCGACCGCCGATGTGCTGGAAAAACCGTTGCTGGAGGTCATGTTCGACCTGGACAGCCCGGATTCGGGTACGGGACTGCGCCTGACGACCTACGCGCAGCCGGCGCTGTTCGCCGTCGAGATGGGCCTGGCCCGACTCTGGCAGTCCTGGGGCTTCGAACCCGACGTGCTGCTGGGCCACAGCGTGGGCCAGTACGCCGCGGCCTGCGTCGCAGGCGTGTTCAGCCTGGAGGACGGAGCGCAGCTGATGGCCGAGCGCGGCCGGCTGTTCGGCAGCCTGCCCGAAGGCGGCCGGATGGTCGCGGTGTTCGCCGACGCCGCCCGGGTTGAGGCGCTGACCGACGCCGTCCCGGAGATTTCCGTGGCCGCCTTCAACGGCGCCAACACCGTGCTGTCCGGTCCCGCGGGCGCGCTGGAGTCCGCGGTGGCGCCGCTGACCGCCGACGGCGTCCGGGTGGAATGGCTGGATACCAGTCACGCGTTCCACTCCGCGCTGCTGGATCCGGTGCTCGAGGAGTTCGAGGCGTGCACGGATCGCGTGAATATCGCTGCGCCGCAGCGGATTCTGGTGTGCAACCGCACCGGTGCGACTCTGGGCCGCACCGTCAAGCTCGACGGTGCCTACTGGCGCAAGCACGCCCGCCAGCCGGTGGAGTTCGCCAAGTGCGTGCAGACCCTGGCCGAGCTGAACTGCAAGGTGCTGCTGGAGATCGGTCCGCAACCGGTGCTCACCGCCACCGCGCTGCGGGCGTGGCCGGACTCCGTCGCCACCCCGAAGGCCGTTGCGTCGTTGCGCCGCAATACCGATGACGACCGGCAGATCACCGAGGCCGTCGCCGCCCTGTACGTGGCCGGACATCTCCCGCGCTTCGCCGCGTTCCGCCGGCCCGGTGCCCGCAAGCTCGACCTGCCCGGATACCCGTTCGAGCACCGCCAGTACTGGTTCCGCGACAATTGGCAGCATCCCACTTCGAAACAGGGCGCATCCGGACCCCGCACCCGGACCCTCCGCCTGCTCGAGGACGGCCGGATCGACGAGCTCGCGAAGCTGCTGACCACCGACGGTGACGATGAGGCGATCCGGGACCTGTTGAACCGGATTGCCGCGCAACACAATCAGGAACGCACCACCCGGTCCATCGCCGACGACCGCTACGAGTTCCGCTGGGAGACGGTTGCCGCCGGCCCCGGCGGGACCGCCGAGCCGTCGAGCTGGATCATCGTGGCCGACGACCCGGACACCGTCTCCCCGCTCATCGCGGCGCTGGACGCGGCCGGCCACCGGCACCGCATCGTCGGCCTGCCAGCCTCCGATGCCGACGTCGATGAACTCGCCGTCACGCTGCGCGAGGCGGCCGCCGAGGACCCGGCGCTGCGGATCGCGAACGCCGCGGCGCTCGGCGGATTCGATGAGACTGCGGTGCAGTCGCTGCTGCGGATGCAGCACGAGGTGCTGGCCGGAACCCGGCGGCTGCTGCGGGCCGCGGTTGCCGCCGAATTGCGCACCGAGATCTGGACTCTCACCCGCGCGGCGCAGCACGTCACCGACACCGACACCGTGGCGCCGGACCAGAGCATCCTGTGGGGCTTCGGGCGCGCCGCGGCACTGGAGCTCCCGCAGCTGTGGGGTGGGCTGGTCGACCTCGCCGAGTGCAGCGCCGAGGAGTGGTCGAACTTCGTCGAACAGGTCACCGGCGCGACCAAATCCGCCGCCAAGGAGGACCAGTTCGCGCTGCGCGGCGAGACCGCGTGGGTGCCCCGGCTGGTGCGCCGTGACGGCGCCCCCGACGGCGCGGTACTGCAGTTGCGCGACGACGCAACGTATCTGGTGACCGGCGGGCTGGGTGGCGTCGGACTGGAGATCGCCGGCCACCTGGCCGCCCACGGCGCCAAACACCTGGTGCTCACCAGCCGTCGTACCCCCACCGACGAGACCCGGGCGCGCATCGAGGCGCTCGGCGCGCAGCACGGCTGCGACATCCGTGTCATCAGCGCCAACGTCGCCGACGCGCGGGAGACGGCCAACCTGCTGGCCACCATCGCTGCCGAACTGCCGCCGCTGGCCGGGATCGTGCACGCCGCAGGTGAGAACGCCATCACCGCACTAAGTGAGTCCGACCCCGAATCCCAGCAGGTCGAACTCGGCCAGGTCTTCGCCGGGAAGGTCTGGGGCGCCTGGAATCTCACCGAGGCCACCGCGGATCTACCCCTGGAGTTCTTCCTCAACATCTCCTCGATCGCCGCAGTGTGGGGCGGGTTCGGCCAGACCGCCTACGGCGCGGCCAATGCCTTCCTCGACGGGCTGGTCTGGTACCAGCGGGCACACGGTATCGCCGGGGCGAGCGTGAACTTCGGCCCGTGGTCCACCGGTATGGCCGATCCGGCCGCCCGCGCCAAGCTGGAGCAGCGCGGCATCCGGACCCTGTCACTGGCCGACGCGCTGGCCGGCCTGGCCGATGTGGTGGGCTCCGACGGGCCCGCGCAGGAGGTACTGGCCAAGGTCGACTGGGCTCGGTTCCTGCCGCTCTACGAGCAGGCCGGGCGCCGCGGGTTCCTGGCCAAGTTGGAGCGCGAGGTGCCCGCTCAGTCGAGCGTCGCCGCGGTGCTCACGGCGTCCGGGAAGACCGCGTTCGTTGAGCGGTTGCAGGCCGCCCCGATCCAGCAGCGCAAGCGCCTGCTCACCGACTACCTGCGCGACGCGGTGGCCGAGATCACCCGGGTGGACGTCGCCGAGATCCGCGAGGACGCCGGGTTCTTCGACCTGGGCATGGATTCGCTGATGGCCGTCGAACTGCGCCAGCGCATCGAAACCGGCATCGGCCACCAGATTCCGGTCACCCTGGTGATGGACCACCCGCGGCTCTCCGATGCCGCCGACTATCTGCTCGGCGAGGTGCTGGGCCTGTCGGATCAGAAGACGGCGCCGGTGGCGGCGGCGGTGACGACGCGCACCGACGAACCGATCGCGATCGTCGGGCTGTCCTGCCGGTTCCCCGGTGCGCCGAACCCGGAGGCGTTCTGGGAACTGCTCTCCGGTGGCGTCGACGCCATCCGCGAGGTCCCCGAGGACCGCTTCGACATCGATGAGTTCTACGACCCGGATCCGGAGACCCCGGGCAAGACCTACACCCGCTTCGGCGGGTTCCTGGACGGCATCGACGGATTCGACCCCGAGTTCTTCGGCATTTCGCCGCGCGAGGCGGTGTGGATCGAACCGCAGCAGCGGCTGATTCTGGAGACCGTCTGGGAGGGCCTGGAACGGGCCGGATACTCCCCGGCGTCGCTGCGCGGCAGCCGCACCGGTGTTTTCACCGGCGTGGCCGCCAACGAGTACGCGCATCTGCTGTCGGCCGAATCCATCGAGAAGATCGAGCCGTACTTCATCACCGGCAATGCGCTCAACGCCATCTCCGGCCGCGTCGCGTTCGCCCTCGGCTTCGAGGGCCCGGCCGTCGCCGTGGACACCGCGTGCAGTTCGTCGCTGGTCGCCGTGCACCAGGCCTGCCTGGCGCTGCGTTCGGGTGACTGCGACATGGCGGTGGCCGGCGGGGTGAACGTCCTGCTGAGCCCGGTGACGGTGATCGCCGCGTCGCGGGCCCGGATGCTCTCGCCGGTCGGGAAGTGTAAGACGTTCGACGCCTCCGCCGACGGGTACGTGCGCAGCGAGGGCTGCGGCGTCCTGGTGCTCAAGCGGCTCTCCGACGCGATTCGCGACGGGGACCGGGTGCAGGCGGTGATCCCGGCGACCGCGGTGAACCAGGACGGCGCCTCCAGCGGCCTGACCGTGCCCAACGGCGGTGCCCAGCAACGGCTCATCAACGCGACCCTGGCGCGCGCCGGACTGTCCGGCGGTGACGTCGACTACCTGGAGGCGCACGGCACCGGCACCCCGCTCGGTGACCCGATCGAGGTGCAGGCGGCCGCCGCGGCCTACGGCGCCTCCCGCGAC
>Ga0209023_10008036_pt1 | contig 10668 bp, 8 predicted proteins | sample LakOneMetagenome_FD_187468 | JGI IMG/M metagenome (GOLD analysis project Ga0209023, IMG submission 187468) | Freshwater and sediment microbial communities from Lake Erie, Canada (SPAdes) (version 2) | ecosystem: Environmental > Aquatic > Freshwater > Lentic | place: Lake Erie, Canada | collected...
GGTGGACGGGGAGCGCCTCGTGATGGCCGAGGCGCTTGTGGCCACGGTCATGGGCGACGACGCCGTGGTTGAGCGCACCATGCCGGCCTCCGAGCTGGCCGGTGCCGCCTACGAGCCGCCCTTCGGGCACATCCCGGGCAAGCACATCGTGGTGATGAGCGACTTCGTCACAACGGAGGACGGCACGGGCATCGTGCACCTGGCGCCGGCCTTCGGCGAGGACGACATGCGCGCCGCGCGCGAGCACGGCCTCGATGCTCCCAACCCCGTTGATCGCCAGGGGCTGTTCACCGGCACCGTGCCGGAGGCTGCCGGCGTGTTCGTGAAGGACGCCGACCGCCAGCTCATCGCTGACCTCGAGGGGCGCGGCCGCGTATTTCGCGAGAAGCCCTACGAGCACTCGTACCCGCACTGCTGGCGCTGCTCCACCCCGCTGCTCTATTACGCCAAGCCGTCGTGGTACATCCGCACCACCGACGTGCGCGATCGCATGCTTGCGCTCAACGAGCAGGTGGGCTGGCACCCCGATCACGTCAAGCACGGTCGCTTCGGCCGCTGGCTCGAGGGCAATGTCGACTGGGCCATCAGCCGCGAGCGCTACTGGGGCACCCCGTTGCCGTTCTGGCGCTGTGGCGACTGCACCAAGGTCACAGCCATCGGCTCGTTCCAGGCGCTGCGCGACCACGCCATCGTCGCGGTGGGCGAGGAGTTCGACCCGCACCGGCCGTTCGTGGACGAGGTGCCCATCCGCTGCGAGTGCGGCGGCACCGCGCACCGCGTGCCGGAAGTTGCCGACGTGTGGTTCGACTCAGGCGCCATGCCGTTTGCCCAGCACCACTATCCCTTTGAGGGTGAGAACGGCCTTGACGGCCGCTTCCCCGCCGACTTCGTGTGCGAGGCGCTCGACCAGACCCGTGGGTGGTTCTACTCACTCCTGGCCGAGGGTGCGCTGCTGTTTGACGAGGCCCCGTACCGAAATGTGGTGTGCCTTGGCCTCATCCTCGATGGCGAAGGCCAGAAGATGAGCAAGAGCAAGGGCAACGTGGTGGAGCCCTGGACGGTGCTCGACCACGCTGGCGCCGACGCCTTCCGCTGGTACTTGTTCACCGCGCAAAGCCCCTGGGATTCGTTCCGCTTCAGCCTCGACGTGGTGGACGAGACGCGGCGGCGCTTCCTGTTCACGCTGTGGAACACCTACGCGTTTCTTGCCACCTATGCATCGCTGCCGGACGGCTTCACGCCCGGCGACCCCGCTCCGCCCGTTGCAGAGCGGGGGGAGATGGACCGCTGGGCGCTCTCGCGTCTCGACGCAACCATCGGGGCGGTGACCGATGGCCTGGCCGGGTACGACCCCACCAACGCAGGTCGCGCGCTCGAATCGCTCGTGGACGATCTGTCCAACTGGTACGTGCGCACGGGTCGCCGCCGCTTCTGGCGCAGCGACGACGCCACAGATCGCGCGGCGGCATTCGCCACGCTGCACGAGTGCCTGCGCACCATCTCGCTGCTGCTGGCCCCGTTCTGCCCGTTTGTGGCCGATGAGATGTGGGGCAACCTGATGGCCGCGCACGATCCCTCTGCCCCGGAGAGCGTGCACCTCGCCAACTGGCCCACCGCAGGTGATCGTCGCGACGAGGCGCTCGAGCAGGCGATGGCCGCAGCGCTTGAGGCCACCACGCTGGGTCGATCGGCACGCAAGGACGCCAAGTTGAAGGTGCGCCAGCCGCTGAAGGAGGCGGTCATCGCGTGCCCGCCCGCAACCGCCCGCCTGCTGGAGGGCCTGTCGTCGGTGGTGGCAGATGAACTGAACGTGCGCGAGGTGCGCTTTGTCACCGACGCCGGTGGTCTGGTGGATGTGACCCTCAAGCCCAACTACCGCTCGCTTGGCCCTCGCTTCGGCAAGGGCATGCCCGCGGTGGCCGAGGCGGTGGCTGCGCTGGACGCCAATGAGGCGGTGCGCAACCTCGATGCCGAGGGGGCGATCAACGTGATCGTCAACGGCAACGACGAGCGATTTGACGACGCCGACCTGCTGCGTGAGGTTCGCCCCACCGAGGGCTACGCGGTGGCCGAGGGCGGATCGCTCGCCGTGGGCCTCAGCACCGAGATCACGCCCGAACTGGAGATGGAGGGCCTGGCCCGCGATCTGGTGCGCGCCATTCAGAATGCACGCCGCACCGCCGACCTCAAGGTGGAGGATCGCATCGTGCTGCACCTTGACGGCTCGGGGCGCATTCGGGAGGCCATCGATGCCCACCGGGCGTATATCGCAGGCGAGGTGCTGGCCACCGAACTCACGGTGAGCCACGGCATGCCGTTCACCCCGGCGTTCCGCGAGGACGGCGAGATCGACGGCGAGCCCGTGTCAATCTCGCTGGCCCTCGCGTGAGACCCATTCGGCCATGAGCACCTTTCCGCTTCCGGCACACACGCCCGCTGCCGTGCACCCCTGGGCCCCGCGCTTTGCACAGGCCATCACGGGCATGCTGTGTCTTGAGGCGGTCATCTTCCAGACACAGGCCGTGGTGGTGATCGCCGCAGCATTCATCGGCCTCGCGCTCATCGGCCCGCGGTGGTCACCTGTGGCCTACCTGTTTGCTTTGCTGCCGGTGCGTCCGGCCGAACTTGAGCCGTCCCGCCCGGTGCGGTTCGCCCAGATCATCGCCATCTCCATGCTGGTGGTGGCTATCGCGCTGCTCTACTCCGGCCTGTCGCTGGCAGGCTGGATCGTCACGGCCATGGTGGCGGCGGTGGCGCTGTTTTCGGCCATCAGCGGTATCTGCATCGGGTGCATCGCCTGGAAGCAGCTCATGCGGCGTGGTGGGTCAGCGCACGACCTGAAGAAGGCATTCGCGCTCGAAGGGGCAGGCCCGTGGTTGCTGGTGGTGACGGCCCCAAACTGTCCGCGCTGCGGCCCGGCCAAGCGCGCCATCGAGGACGCCGCCGGCGCGCACGATGTGGTGAGCGTCGACCTGAGTGAGCACCCGGAGGCCGGTGCCCTCCCCATATGGAGCGTTCCCGCCGGCGTCATCGTCGAGCCGTCGGGCAACGTGGGCCTGGTGAAGACCGGAACGATTGGCGCAGCCGAGGCGCGGGAACTGGTGAGCGCCCTCAGGTAGGTGCGGCGCGCGCCGAAAGCCGTGCCCCGATCCGTCGACGCCGCGGAGATCGTGCCCCGCGGGGCCGCTACTTCTGAACCTTCTCCCGGATCTTCACCGAAAGGTCCACGTCGCCACGCACGCGACGCCAGCACTCCGCAGGGTCAACGCCAGCCTTCTCGCAGATGTCTTCAAGGCGACGGAGCATGGTGACGTCGGGCAGCAGCAGGCCCACCACCACGCCGTCAGCGATGGTGATGTCCACGCCGGGCTCGCCTTCCACTTCGCGCAGTTCCATCTTCGCGAACGGCTGAATCGTGCGAAGGCTGAAGTACATCGGGGGCATCGGGCGGTCGGTCATTGTGACTCCAGGTGCGGTGCGACGAGGCGGATGAGCTTCTTGGCCGATGTGGAGCCGGTGAGGCGTCCGATCTCCGAGCCGTCGCGGAACAGGATGATCGTCGGGAGGGAGAGTACGTCGTGGCGGGCAGCAGGTGCCGGGTGTGCGTCCACATCGAGCCCGAACACATGCAATGCCCCTGCGTGGTCGTGGGCGAGTTGCTCCACGGTGGGCGCGATCTTTGCGCACGGCACGCACCACGGCGCCCAGAAATCCACCAGCGTGAGGCGGCCGGCGGCAAGGGCCTCCGCGTCGAAGTCCGCGCCCGCGAGCGCGGGTACATGCGGCGCGTCGGTCAGTAGTGGATGTCCACGGGCATGCCCACGACGACGTCCTCGTACAGCTTCTCGTTGTCGGAGATGCGCATGCGCATGCAGCCATGGCTGGCAGCACTGCCGATGCTCCAGGCGGCAGGGGTGCCGTGGATGCCCACTGCCGGCGCCGACGTGCCGATCCAGCGCGTGCCCAGGGGGTTGCCGGGGCCCGGCGGAATGGGACCGAGGCCCTTGGCCCACGGGGAGTCGGGTGGCAGCCACGTGGGGTGCTTGCGCATATCCGTGACCTTGAACGACCCCACCGGGGTCTCGTGGCCAGGCATGCCGATGGCAATCCCGAAGGTCGCGTAGGCACGGCCATCGCGGTAGAGCGTGAGGCGCCGCTGGTTGAGCGAGACGTCAATGCGCCCGACCATCTTCTTCAGCGTGGCCGCATCGACGCTGCCGGTCTTCGGCAGACGGAACCGCTTTTGGTACCGGGTGACCGCCTTGACGGTCTTCTCGTCGTAGTTGCCGCTGAGGCCGCCCTTCCACAGGTGGATCGCGGCGAGCCGCTCCTGCAGTTGCTTCACGTCCTGCCCGGTGGCGCCGACGGTGAGCTGTGACACACCGAACTGCGACTGTGTGTCGACGAACGACGTGAACGACTTCTTCGCCCTGTTGCCACCGCGATCAGTCACCCAGATGGTGATGGTGTTCTTGCCCTCGGGCAGGCGCCCGGTGGCCAGCGCAAACCGGTTGCCGTTGAGCGAGAGCCCTGTGTCGCCATCGGTGCCCGATGCGTCCGATCCCTTGATGCGCACCACGCCCACGCCGTTGATGCTTGCGCCGTAGGTGAGCAGTGCGGCGTTCTCGCCCCCCACCTTGCCGTAGATGATCGGCTGCGGGGTGGAGGTGAGCTTGGCCAGCTTGCCGGTGGCTGCGAGCTGCAGCGTGGGGGGCACGGTGTCCACGTACACCCGCTTGGTCTTCGTGGTGCTGTTCCCGGCCCGGTCGGTGGCGGTCACCCGAAGGGTGGAGGCACCATCGGGCAGCTGTGCGCTGGTGGCCCAGGCCCCGCCGGTGCCCGCTGCCTCAGCGCCCGCGAGGCCATCGGAGGCCCAGGTGATGCGAATGGTGCTGTGCGGTGTGGCCACGCCGGCAAGCGGCACGGTGTGCGCGTTGAAGCCGTCTGCCGCCGGCCGGGTGACGGTGAGTCGCGGCGCCCTGCGGTCCACCGTGAAGTCCCACGACTTCGACGCGGCACCACCCATCAGGCCTCCGCCGGTGGAGTACGACACCGCCATCGTGTGCGGCCCGTTTGCCAGACGCGGCATGTCGAGCGTGATGCCGTCTGCTGCACCCCGAACCTGACCCGTCACGTCGTTGTTGTCAACGGTGACGCGGAGGTTCCGCATTGGGGCACTGGTGGTGCCCACGACAATGAGGCGCTTTGAGGGGTTGATGGCCCCACCCGCCGTGGGCTGGATGGGGTCGATGGAGGGCTGGCCGCCGAACAGTGACATCACGAACAGCGCGAGTCCCACGACGGCGAGTACACCGAAGCTGACGAGCGCGATGACCCCACCGTTGGTTTTCAGGCCCTGCATGACCCCGTTTCCGGCCGCGTTGATACGCGATGGATATTACCAGCGAGTGCCTGCCCGATTACCCCGTCGGATGGTCGGTTTCGGGGGTTGACGTTCCCGTGGAACGCCCGGCCCGGAATGGCATCAGCGGGCGAGTTCGCGAAGCAGGGCAAGCACTCCGTCGGTGCCCTGAAGCGCCAGGTCGGCAGCGTCGCGCACCTCGGGGTTCACCTCCGGCTGGTCGGCCACCACGCAGTGCGCGGCATCGAGGCGGCCTGCGGCGGCCATGTCACGAAGCGCCCGCCAGGCGTCCATGTCGGTGCGGTCGTCCCCCACGTAGACGGCCACCCGGGCGCCCGACGCACCGACGATCTCGTGCACCACCGTGCCCTTGTCCACCTCCACGTCGGGCAGCACCTCAAGAATCATGCGTCCGGGCCGCACACGCAGGCCCGCGCGCCGCGCCGCGTCGGCAACGTCCGTCTGCAAATACGCATCTGCCGTCGTCGTGTCAGGCGCCTCGCGGAAGTGCAGGCTCACTGACGCGCCCTTGTCCTCCATCCACACACCGTGCGACGCCAGCACGCCCGGAGGGTGCGCTGCGACAAAGGTCCGCATGGCCGTTGCGTGTGGGCGGGCTGCTGCCACCAGCTGGGCAGCGCCACCGGGCAACGCCACCTCCAGCCCGTGATTGCCGCCCCGGGCAAGGCCCGCCACCGGCACCATGCGGTCCACGTCGGCAAGGCCGCGTCCGCTCACCAGACCCACCAGCAGGTACCGGTCGCGCAGCGCTGTCAGCAGGACGAGGGCCTCATCCGGCACGCACGCGTCGCCTGCATGCGGCACGATTGGGGCCAGCACCCCATCGATGTCAAACAGCAGCGCGGTGCGCCCGGCGTCGTGCCGCAGGGCACGCGCGAGGTCAGCCATCACATGGTTCGAGGAGGTCATGTCGCCCGAGGCTAACAGCGCGATCACGCGTGACCTCGTGCTGCGCCTGGTGATCGTCGGCGCGGCAGGCGGCGCGTTCTCGGCGCTCTTCGGGGTCGGCGGCGGGGTGGTGATGGTTCCGCTCCTGATCATGCTCTGCGGGTACGGATCCCGCGCTGCCACGGCCACCTCGCTTGCGGCCATCGCGATCATCGCGCTCTGGGGCACACTCACCCATGGCCTGCTCGGGAACGTCGACTGGGCGCTTGCCGCGGTTGTGGGCGTTCCCGCGCTGCTGGGAGTCGTGGTCGGGGTGCGCCTTCGGGCACGCATTTCGTCGTCCACCATCTCGCGCGCGCTTGCGGTGGTGCTGGTGGCGGCCGCCATCCTGTTGGTGGTGAACCCGTGACGGCCTACCTGATCGCCGCGGCCATGGGCGTTGCCGGCGGCTTCATTGCTGCCCTTGCCGGGGTGGGTGGCGGCATCATCTTCGTGCCCGCGCTCGCGTTGGTGCTGGGGCTCACCCAGGTGGTGGCTGAGGCGACGTCGCTGCTTGCCATCGTGCCGGTGGCGATCCTCGGCACCTGGCAACAGCGCCGTACCGGCGACGTGCATGTCCGCGATGCGGTCATCATCGGCGTGGGGTCGGTGGTGACCGCCGTGCTGGCGGCGCTCGTGGCCGACGCCGTGCCCCAGCAACTGCTCCGCGTGCTTTTCGCCCTGTTCATGATTGTCGTCGCATGGCGCATCTGGCGGGGTGCCGAACGCGATGCAGTCACGGATACTCCGACACCGCCCGCGCACGAGTGACACTTCGGGAATTCCGGCTGCCGTAGGTCCTTTGCAGGCCCCCGACCTCTGTCTAGGGTGATCGGGTGCCGTCAATCGCCCCCCATGAACCCGTCCGCCGTGGGCGAGGGCGCCCCCGCAGTCCCGGCGTGGAGGATGCGGTCCTCGGCGCTGCGCGCGCTCTGCTGATCGAGAAGGGCCTCGCCGGATGCACCATCGCCGCCGTGGCGCAGCGTGCGGGCGTTGGCAAGGGCACCATCCACCTCAGGTGGCCCGATCGGGAGTCGCTGGTTGTGGACGCCCTGGGCGAGGTGATGGTGGTGGTCTCCGAACCCGACACCGGGAGTGTCCGCGGGGACCTTCTGGCGATCCTTGACGAGGTGACCGAGTCCCTTCGCGGCGAGGGCGGCCCACTGCTGGCCGCCACCCTGTCGGAACTGCCGCGGTACGCGAAGCTGCGGGCGCTCTACGAGGAGCGGGTGATGATGCCGGTTGTCGCCATCGTGGGGGAGGTCGTGGCTCGCGCCACCCGACGGCGTGAGATCCGGAAGGTCAACGACATAACGCTCGTCACCGACATGATCTTCAGCCCGCTCGTCATACGCGTGCTGGTACGGCAGCAGCCCATTCCGGCCGCCATGCCCGGGGCGCTCGTCGACACTCTTCTGGACGGGCTCAGGCCCAGATAGCCCGGCCCTCCGGTAATGCGGGGGCTACGGGATGAGCGACTGCGCGGCGCCCTGACACAGGTCGATGACCGGCTGTGCCAGCACCGCCAGCAGCACGATGCCAACGCCGCCGATCGCCGCCACACCAGCCACCGGGCCGGGAACCCGGAGCCGGCGGCCCCCGTCGGCATTTGCGGGAGCAGGTGACCACATCACGATGCTCACGCGCAGGTAGTACACCACACTTACCACGCTGGCGAGTGCCCCAACGATCGCGATCCACAGCATGTCTGCGTCGATGGCGGCCTCGAACAGCATGAACTTGCCGATGAAGCCGGCAAGCGGCGGGAACCCTGCCAGCGACAGCATGGCCAGGGTCATCACCAGCCCCGCCCATGGGCGACGACGGCCGTAGCCGGTGAACGCCTCGATGCGGTCGCCGTCCTCCACCTCGCGCTCCCGCAGGATGACGATGGCGAACGCGGCCAGGGTCGTGGTGACGTAGGCGATGAGGTAATAGGTGACGGCGCGTGCGCCGTACTCGGTGCCAACGGCAACGCCGATGAGCAGGTACCCCGCCTGCGCGATGCTCGACCAGGCCAGCATGCGCTTGACGCTGTCCTGCCGAAGCGCCCCGATGTTGCCCACCACCATCGACGCCGTGGCGATGGCACCGATGAGCACCCGCCAGTCGCTCACCATGCCCTGTGCGGCGCCGGTGAAGACGATGAGGAATGCACCCATGGCTGCCGTCTTGGTGCCGGTGGCCATGAACGCCGTCACCGGTGTGGGCGCACCCTCGTACACGTCGGGCGTCCACATGTGGAACGGCACGGCAGATGCCTTGAAGCCGAGGGCAACGGCCACGAGCGCCATGGCGCCGATGAGGAGTGGCTGCGAAGTGAGCGGACCAGCATCGGCGAGTGCCGTGGAGATGCCCTCGAGTGACGTGGTGCCGGTCATCCCGTACAGCAGTGCGAAACCGTAGATGAGGAGTGCCGTGCCGATCGCGCCGGTGATCAGGTACTTGAGGCCGCTCTCGAGCGACCGCTCGCGCACCACCTCGATGGCGCACAGGATGTACAGCGACACCGAGAGCAGCTCGATGCCGATGAACAGCACGATGAGGTCGCCCGCGGTGACGGTGACCATCATTCCGGTGGCCGCGGCCAGGATGAGCCCGATGTACTCCGGTCGGCGCCCTGCGCCGGCAGGCTCGCCCCACGACAGGGCAATGACGGCCAGCGCAGAGATCATGATGATCCACGTGAGCAGGATCCCCAGGCGGCTGATGTGGATCTCGCCCTCGAAACCGTACTGCGAATCGCCCCACATGCCCGTGACCACCACGAGTGTGGCCACAATGCCGGCGATGCCGAGCCACTCGGGCAGGCGCCGCATGGCACCCCGCAGGGCAAACGCCCCTGAGAGGATCGCCAGTAGCGTGACCGCCGACATGATGTAGAGGGGTGTGCCCACGACGTAGTTCACGGGCGGCTCCCAGTGGTGACTTTCCCAGGCACGATCTGGGCGGCAGGGCGATCTGCGGCGATCTGCGCCGGTGCGATGGCGCGGTCGGTGGATGCCCCGGTTGCACCCACCAGCGCCTTGGGCCAGAGGGCGATGAAGAACATGATGAGGATGAGCGGCACCAGGATGAGCGCGTCGCTGCGACGCATCTCCGTCGCGCGGCCCTCGTCGGTCACGCCCGTCACCGGCCCGTTCATGGTGCTCTGGTACATCCGCAGCATGTACACCGATGCGTAGATCACACCGAGCATGGCGATGACCGCCATCCAGGCGTACTGGTTGAACACGCCGCCGAGGATGAAGAACTCACCCACGAATGAGTTGGCGCCGGGCAGGGCGAGTGATGCCATGGCCACGATGAGAAACGCCACGGCCAGACGCGGCGCACCCTTGGCCAGACCGCCAAGGCGGTCCATGTCCTCGGTGCCGCCGCCGCGCCCGATGATCATCACGATGGTGAACGCGGCGGCCACCACCACGCCGTGGTTGACCATCTGCAGCACGGCACCCTGGGCGGCCATCGAGTCGAACACCATGATGCCCAGCACGATGAAGCCCAGATGCGCCAGGCTCGAGTAACCCACGAGCAGCCGCATGGTGGGCGCCCGCCATGCGAGCAGCGACCCGTAGATGATGCCGATGAGGGCGAGGATGGCGATGGGGATGAGCAGGTTGTTGGCGCCCTCGGGGAAGATGGGCACACCCACGCGCAGCAGGCCGTACACGCCAGCCTTGCTCATGAGCGCGGCCATCAGGGCCGTCACCACGATGGGTGCCTGGCTGTAGGCCATTGGCAGCCACCCGTGGAAGGGCCACAGCGGCAACTTGATGGCGAAGGCCAGTACGAACCCGGCGAACAGCAGCGTGCTGGCGGTGCCGCTGAACGGCACACCGTGCAGGTCGCTGATGAGGAACGACAGATGCCCGATGTGGTCGCGGGCAATCATTGCCGTGCTGATGATGGCCACCAGCATGATCAGGCTGCCCACCATCGTGTAGACGACGAAGGTGATTCCCGCGCGCCGCCGGTCGTCCCCGCCCCAGGTCCAGATGAGGAACGCGAACGGGATGAGCATGAACTCCCAGAACACGTAGAACAGCACCAGGTCGCCTGCCGTGAACAGGCCGAGCAGCCCCACCTCTGACAGCAGCAGCAGCGACAGGAACATGTTGCCCCGCTGCGGCAGCCGCTGGGCAGCGGCGATCATGCCCAGCGAGAAGAGCACGGTGGTCATGAGCACCAGCCAGAGGCTGATGCCATCCACGCCCAGGTCCCACGACAGGCCGATGCTCTGCACCCAGTCCGCGTGGTCCACCATCTGCATCGTGCCCACGTCCCGGTTGAACATGGCCACGATGACGATGGACACCAGCAGCGTGAGCAGCGCGCCGGCGATGCCGATGGCGCGT
>Ga0209023_10008037_pt1 | contig 10667 bp, 11 predicted proteins | sample LakOneMetagenome_FD_187468 | JGI IMG/M metagenome (GOLD analysis project Ga0209023, IMG submission 187468) | Freshwater and sediment microbial communities from Lake Erie, Canada (SPAdes) (version 2) | ecosystem: Environmental > Aquatic > Freshwater > Lentic | place: Lake Erie, Canada...
CCGGCGGCCGGAGCCGCGGCGACGGCGACCGGAGCGGCGGCGGTGACCTCGAAGGTCTCCTCGAACTTCTTCACGAACTCGCTCAGCTCGAGCAGGGTCAGTTCCTTGAACGCGTCGAGCAGTTCGTCAGTGGTCAGCTTTGCCATTTTGGGATCCTTTCCAGGGGTTTGATGAGTTTGCCGGTTGATTGGCTTGGGTTATTCGGCGTCGGCAGCCGGAGCCTCTTCGGAAGCGGGGGCTTCCTCGGCGGCGGGGGCTTCCTCGGCGGCCGGGGCGGCGGGAACGGTCTCGCCCTCCTCGGCACGCTTGTCGGCCAGTGCGGCCGCCAGTCGTGCGACCTGGGAGGCCGGGGCGTTGAACAGCGCCGCAGCCTTGGACAGGTTCGCCTTCATGGCACCGGCCAGCTTGGCCAGCAGCACCTCGCGGCTCTCCAGGTCGGCAATCGCCTCGACCTGCGCGACGGTCAGCGCCGCGCCGTCCATGTAGCCGCCCTTGATGACCAGCGACTTGTGGTCCTTGGCGAACTTCTTGATCGCCTTGGCGGCGTCGACCGGCTCACCGCTGATGAACGCGATCGCCGTCGGGCCGCTGAAGAGGTCGTCGAGACCCTCGATACCGGCCTCCGACGCGGCCCGGCGGACCAGGGTGTTCTTGGCCACCGAGTAGGTGGTCCCGGCGCCCAGTGAACGCCGCAGCTCGGCCAGGTTGGCCACCGTCAGGCCGCGGTATTCGGTAATCACCGTGGCAGTCGAGGAATTGAACTGCTCGGTGATCTCGGCAACGGCGACGGCCTTGTCAGCCTTGGCCATGCATGCCTCCCTCTGTCCGAAGATGTGAAATGTGAAATTCAGGGTGTTCCACCCGAAGAACGACGAACGCCCCGGCGCAGGATGCGGCCGGGGCGTGCAGAATTTGCTGCCTCGTCCTCCTGCGTGGGCCGCCGGGAAACTCCCGGACCTTCAACCGATTGCTCGGTGACCGACGGTCTTCGGTGGATCGTCGTCAACAATAGCGCTCGGTCCCCTGATCCGCCAAAACGGGCGCCGACGGCCGGCGATGCGTCCCGTACTCCCCGCGGGGGTGCACCACCATCGGCCACCAGAACCACCGGCCCAGCATGGTCGCGATCGACGGCATCAGCAGCGACCGGACGATGAAGGTGTCCAGGATCAGGCCGATGGCGATCGTCGAACCCATCTGCGCCAGCACGGTCAGATCGCTCATCAGCATGCCGGCCATGGTCGCGGCGAACACCATGCCCGCCGAGGTCACCACACCGCCGGTGCCGCCCATCGCCCGGATGATGCCGGTCTTGAGCCCGGCGTGGATCTCCTCCTTGAACCGGGACACCAGCAGCAGGTTGTAGTCCGAGCCGACGGCCAGCAGGATGATCACCGACATCACCGCCACCAGCCAGTGCAGCCGGAAGCCGAACAGGTCCTGCCAGATCAGCACCGACAGGCCGAACGACGCCGCGATCGAGCTGGCCGCCGTCGCGACGATGACCAGGGCGGCCACCGCGCTGCGCACCAGGATCAGCATGATCATGAAGATCAGGGTCAGCGACGCCACCACCGAGATCATCAGGTCGTACTTGGCGCCGTCGTGCATGTCCTTGTAGGTCGCCGCGGTGCCACCGATGAACACCCGCGAACCCGACAGCGACGACATCTTCAGCGCGTCCTGTCCGGCCTTGCGCTCGCCTGCCACCCGGTCGATGCCCTCCGGGGTGGCCGGGTCGCCCTCGTGGGTGATGAAGAAGCGGGCCGACTTGCCGTCGGGCGACAGGAACTGCTTGAGGCCGACCTGGAAGTCCGGGTTGTCGAAGGCCTCCGGCGGCAGGTAGAACAGGTCGCCGTTCTTGGCGTCGTCGAAGGTCTGGCCCATCACGATGGCGGTGTCGTTGAGCGCCCCGAGCTGGTCGATCATCGCCTGGAAGGTGCTGTAGGTGGTCAGCGTCAACGCCTGCGTGGTCTTCATCGAGGCGATCATCGGCGGCACCAGCGCCAGCATCTGCGGCATCAGCCGATCCATCTCGGTGATGCTCTGCGACATCTGCCCGAACTTGTCCGACATCTGGTCGAATCCATCCAGGCCGTCGAACAGCGACCGGATCGACCAGCACATCGGGATGTCGTAGCAGTGCGGCTCCCAGTACAGGTAGTTGCGCAGCGGCCGGAAGAAGTCGTCGAAGTCGGCCATGTGATCACGCAGGTCGGAGACCACGTCGACCAGCTCGTCGGTGGTCTTCTTCATGTCGTGGGTGTTGTCGACGAGCTTCTGCATGACGGAGTACATCTGCGTCATGGTCGTGATCATCACGCCCATCTGGTCGGACATCTTCTTGATGTCGCCCATCCGCTCCTTGAGGTACGGCAGGCTCTGGTTCTGCACCTGGCTGCCGACGGCGTTCTGGAACGGGATCGAGCTGTGCTGTATGGGGATACCCAGCGGCCGGGAGATGCTCTGCACCATCGCGATGCCCTCGACGCCCAGCAGGTTGCGGGCGACCTTGTCCAGCACCAGGATGTCCGCGGTGTTGCGCATGTCGTGGTCAGATTCGACCATCAGGATGTCCGGGTTCATCCGGGCCTCGGTGAAATGCCGCGCCGCGGCCTGGTAACCGAGGTTGGACGGCGCGTCCATCGGCAGGAAGTGCTTGTCGTTGTAGTCGGTCCGGTAGCCGGGCAGCCCGAGCATGCCGATCAGCACGATGGCCAGGCTGACGACGAAGATCGGCGCCGGCCACCGCACCACGGCGGTGCCGACCTTGTACCAGAACCGGCCGGGCCGGGCGGTCTTCGGATCGTAGAGACCGATCTTGCTGCCCAAAAACAGCGCGGCCGGACCCATGGTGACGGCCGAGGCGATCACCACCAGCATGCCGATCGCGACCGGTTCGCCCATGGTCTTGAACCAGGTCAGCCGGGCGAAGGACAGGCAGTACACGGCGCCGGCGATGGTCAGCCCGGATCCGATGATGACATGGCTGACCGAGTGGAAGGTGACGTAGTAGGCGTCGTCCTTCTCCAGCCCGGACTGCCGGGCCTCGCGGTAGCGCCCGAACAGGAAGATGCCGTAGTCCGTCGCGGCCGCAATGGCCAGCATCGTCAGGATGTTGCCGGCGAAGGTGGTCAGCTCGAAGGCACCGTGCATCGCCAGCACGGAGACCACGCCGCGGGCGGCCAGCAGGCCGGTGAAGGTCAGGATCAGCTGGACGATCGTGGTGATGATCGACCGGTAGACCACCAGCAGCATGAACGCGATGGCGATCAGGGTGATCAGGGTGATCTTGGCCAGGCTGGCGTTGCCGATGATGTGCATGTCGTTGCTGAGCGCAGCCGGGCCGGTCACGTAGGCGTGCACGCCGTCGGGCGCCGGGGTGTCCGCGATGACCTTGCGGACCGCCTGCACCGACTCGTTGGCCAGGGTCAGGCCCTGCTCACCGGCGAGGTTGAGCATCACGTAGGCACCCTTGGCGTCGGCGCCCTGGGCTCCGGCGGCGGTCAGCCGCTGGCCCCAGAAGTTCTGGATGTGCTGGACGTGCTCGGGGTCCTTCTCCAGCTTGGCGATGATCTCGTCGTAGTACGCGTGCGCCGGCGGGCCCAGCTCCTGGTCACTGTCGATGACGATCATGACCGTGCTGTTGGAGTCGAACTCCTGGAAGTTCCCGCCCATGCGCTTCATGGCGATCATCGACGGCGCGTCCTTGGGTGCCATCGGCGCGGCGTGCTCTTCGCCGACGATCTCCAGCTGCGGCGCGATCACGTTGACCACGACGGTGAAGACGATCCAGAAACCGATGATGGGCACCGCGAGGATGCGCATGGCGTGGGCGGCCTTGCCGCGCTTGATTCGGTGCGGGGCGTTCGAGCCGCCGCCCAGAACGGGGGCAGGTGCGCTCATGCGGACTTCACCAGGCAGTAGGTCTGCGGGTTGACCCCGTCAGAGGTTCGTTCGTCCTTGACCACATCGTCGACGGTGATTCGGCAGGTGACGCCGGCGCCGTCGGCCTGCACCATGATGTTGGCGCTGACCGTCGGCAGTGTCGTGGTCACGGTGGCCGACCACGGCAGCGGGGCGTGCTCCACGTTGTGCAGGTTCGCGACGTCGTCGAAGTAGCTGATCCGTGCCGTCGTCCCCGGCGGCCCCAGCACGTCGTAGACCACGACCTTCGGGTTGAACTGCACGATCTCGATGCCCGCGCCGGCGTTGGCGTTGAGGTCCTCGGAGGCGAACTGCCCGTGCAGCCGGTTGACCACCAGCCCGGCGAAGGACAGCACCACGATCAGCACCAGCGGGATCCACGCCTTCTTGGCCCCGGCGCCGATGGCCCCGATCAGTCGTTTCACCGCGCACCTCCGGCCTGGTGTCCCTCGCACTCGTCCCGCCGCGCCGATTCGGCACGCTCCATCAGCCGCCCCAGAATCGGCTCGACGTCGCGGGCGCACCGCAGCAGCGTTTCCCGATCCTCGGCGGGCAGGCCCGCCATCAGCTCGTCCAGGCGAGCGCGGCGGTGGCGCTTGCGGGCCCGGAACAACTCCTGGCCCTCCTCGGTGACGCCGATCAGCACCGCCCGGCCGTCGTCGGGGTCGCGATGACGCTCCAACAGACCCTGGCGTTCCATCCGCTGGATCAGCTGGGTCATCGACGGCTGACTGACACCTTCCAGCGTGGCCAGGGTGGTCAGCCGGGTCGGGCCCTCGCGGTAGACGCGGTTGAGCAGCAGTGCGGCCGAGCCGCTGAGGTTGGTGCGGTCACTGAGGTGCCGCACGCTGAGGTCGACGCCGAGGTCGAAGGCTTCCCCGAGCTCGTCGTGACGAGCCGCGGCGTCCGACGATTGCATGAGTGGAGTTATATCATTGTCGTTATGTAGCTGCAACGCGGAGGGGCGCCGGGGCCGCTGCACATCGGATGCCGACACCGCCGAACCGTGGCACGCTGGAATGCGAAGCGGCCACCGCAGGCAAGGAGCAACCGTGACCGACAAGCCATCCACCGGCTGGCGGGACCCTCTGACGCTGGGCTGGCAGGCTCACCGCGGCCTGCTGCTCCTGCGGCTGCGCTGGCACGAATCCGCCCAGCGCTATCTGGTCCGGGACGCCCGGACTTCCTGATCGACGCACCGTGACCCGGGTCACGGGATTGGAGCCGCCTCGGGCGGGTTTGGCACACTACAACAATGAGTACGACCAAACATCACCGGGAGGTCGCCAAACTGGACCGGGTGCCCCTGCCGGTCGAGGCGATCCGGATCGGCATGACGGGTTGGCAACTGCTGCGCACCCTGGCCCGCGTCGTCACCAAACTGCCCGCCGGCGGCGCACTGCCGGACAAGGTCGTCCGGGAGATCCCGCAGACCTTCGCCGACCTCGGCCCGACCTACGTGAAGTTCGGGCAGATCATCGCCTCCAGCCCCGGAGCCTTCGGCGAGCCGCTGTCGCGGGAGTTCCGCAGCCTGCTCGACGCGGTACCGCCCGCGGACACCGAGGCCGTGCACCGGCTGTTCGCCGAGGAACTCGGTGACGAACCGCAGAACCTGTTCGCGCACTTCGAGGAGAAGCCGTTCGCGTCGGCCTCCATCGCCCAGGTGCACTTCGCCACGCTGCACACCGGCGAAGAGGTCGTCGTCAAGATCCAGCGCCCGGGCATCCGCCAGCGGGTGGCCGCCGATCTGCAGATCCTGCAGCGGTTCGCCCAGCTCGTCGAACTGGCCAAGGTGGGGCGCCGGCTCTCGGCGCGCGACGTCGTCGCCGACTTCGCCGACAACCTGGCCTCCGAACTCGACTTCCGCATCGAGGGAGGGTCCATGGAGACCTGGGTGGCCGGCCTGAAGGACTCCCCGCTCGGCGCGAATATCAAGGTGCCCGAGGTGCATTGGGATCTGACCTCCGAGCGCGTGCTGACCATGGAGCGGGTGCAGGGCGTGCGCATCGACGACGTCGCCGCGATCCGCAAGCAGGGATTCGACGGCACCGACCTGGTCAAGGCGCTGCTGTTCTCGACGTTCGAGGGCGGCCTGCGGCACGGGCTGTTCCACGGCGACCTGCACGCCGGGAACCTGCTGGTCGACGACCAGGGCCGGATCGTCTTCCTGGACTTCGGCATCATGGGCCGCATCGACCCGCGGACCCGCTGGCTGCTGCGCGAGCTGATCTACGCACTGCTGGTGAAGAAGGACCACGCCGCCGCCGGCAAGATCGTCGTGCTGCTGGGCGCCGTCGGCCGCACCAAACCCGAGGCCGAAGCCGCCAAGGATCTGGAGGCGTTCGCCAAGCCGCTGACGCTCAAGACCCTCGGCGACATGTCCTACGCGGAGATCGGCAAGCAGCTGTCCACGCTGGCCGACGCCTACGACGTCAAACTGCCCCGGGAACTGGTGCTGATCGGCAAGCAGTTCCTCTATGTCGAGCGGTACATGAAGCTGCTGGCGCCGAAGTGGCAGATGATGAACGACCCGCAGTTCTCCGGCTATTTCGCCAACTTCATGGTGGAGGCCGGCCGGGAATACCAGGAAGCACACCCCGGAGACGATGCGGAACCGTCCGCGGAGGAGGCCCAGTGAGCACCCCGGCACGCACCGGTTTCGCCCGTTCCGGCGACCTGGACATCTTTTACGAGGACATGGGTAATCCCGACGACCCCGCGGTGCTGCTGATCATGGGTCTCGGTGCGCAGCTTCTGTTGTGGCGCACCGGTTTCTGCGAGAAGATCGTCGACCGCGGATACCGGGTGATCCGGTTCGACAACCGCGACGTCGGGTTGTCCAGCAAGCTCGACGGGCAGCGCGCACCGGGTTCCCAGTACGCGGGGATGTTGCGTTCGCAGGTGGGCCGGCCCAGTCCCGCGGTGTACACGCTGGAGGACATGTCCGACGACGCGGCCGCTCTGCTGGACCACCTCGACATCGAACGGGCGCACGTCGTCGGCGGCTCGATGGGCGGCATGATCGCCCAGGTCGTGGCGGCCCGGCACGCCGAACGGACCCGCTCGCTCGGGGTCATTTTCTCCTCGAACAACCAGCCCGCGTTGCCGCCGCCGCACCCGAAGGCGCTGTTCTCCCTACTCAAGGGCCCCGCGCCGGATTCACCGCGCGACGTCATCCTCGACAACTCGGTGCGGGTGAGCCGGATCATCGGCAGCCCCGGCTATCCGGCACCCGAGGAGAAGCTGCGCGCCGAGGCCGCCGAGAGCTACGACCGCAGCTTCTACCCGGTCGGTGTCGCCCGGCATTTCGGCGCCATCCTGGGTAGTGGCAGCCTGCGCCGCTACAACCGTTCGGTGTCCGTGCCGACCGTCGTCATCCACGGCCGTTCCGACAAGCTGATGCGGCCGGCCGGCGGCAAGGCGATCGCCAAGAACATCCCCGGCGCCCGCCTGGTGCTGTTCGACGGGATGGGCCACGACCTGCCAGAACCACTGTGGGATCCCATCGTCACCGAGCTCGATACCACTTTCCGCACCGCCGCGAACTGACTTCTGTCACCCCATCCGGGGCCGTTCGGCGCGGTTCGGCACCCCCGCGGCGACCCCCCTGCGTCGTATCCTGAGGCTCTGGTTACGAAACGCGATGGGCAGGAGTCCCCCGATGAGACACGAATCGAATCTGAAGCCCAAATACGAAGAGCTGTCATCGATTTACGACATCTCCAACGAGTTCTACGAACTGTTCCTCGGCGACACCATGGGCTATACCTGCGGTTACTTCGAGCGCGAGGACTCCTCCGGCGACGAGGCGCAGATCGCCAAATTCGACCTGGCCCTCGGCAAACTCGGACTGCAACCGGGAATGACGCTGCTCGACATCGGTTGCGGCTGGGGCGCCGGCATGGCGCGCGCCGTCGAGAAGTACGACGTCAACGTCATCGGCCTGACGCTGTCGGGCGAACAGCAGCAGTACGCGATCGAGAAACTCTCGAAGATCCCGACCACCCGCACGGTCGAGGTGCGGCTGCAGGGCTGGGAGGAGTTCGACGAGCAGGTCGACCGCATCGTGTCGATCGGCGCGTTCGAGCACTTCGGCTTCGACCGGTATCCGGCATTCTTCCGGATGGCCTACGACGCCCTGCCCGACGACGGGGTGATGCTGCTGCACACCATCACCGGCTTCGACCTGCGCCGCGCCCAGGAGCTGGGCCTGTCGATGACCTTCGAGCACGCCCGGTTCGCCAAGTTCATCGCCGACGAGATCTTCCCCGGCGGCCGGCTGCCGTCGGTGCCCAAGGTGCAGGAGAACGCGGAGGCGGCCGGGTTCACCGTCGCCCGCGTGCAGGAGATCGGGCCGCACTACGTGCGCACCCTGGCGATCTGGGAGGACGCCCTGCACGCGCACCGGGACGAGGCGATCGCGCTGCAGGGGCAGGTGGTCTACGACCGGTTCGACAAATACCTCAGCGGCTGCCAGAAGTACTTCGCGTCCGGGCACATCAGCGTGCACCAGTTCACGCTGACGAAGTAGGACTCGCTAGACGAGCGGCACCTCGAGGATCGGGCGGTCGACCGCCGCGCCCGGCCCGTCGAAGTGCCACCACTCCCCCGAGTACACGCTGAGCCCGCCGGCGGCCATCGCCTGGCGTAGCAGCGCCCGGTTGGCCTGCGCCGCCGCGCTCACCCCGTCGGTGGCGTAGGCCAGTGCCCGCGGGCTGAAGTCGTCGAACCCGGTACCCATGTCGAGCAGCCGGCCCGCGGCGTCGACCAGGGTGACGTCCACCGAGCGCCCCGCGGTGTGGCTGCGGGCACTGGTTCCGGGCTTGGCCACCCAGTTCGGGTCGGGCACCACCTGGAACATCTTCACCTGAACCGAATGCGGCCGGTAGCAGTCCCAGAACACCAACCGGGCGCCCTGTGCGCGCAGCGCCGCGGCCGCCGTCGTCAGGCCCGGGGCCAGGGATTCGTGCACCAGGCACTGCGCGCCCGTCGGGTAGAGCTGCGTGCCGGTGAAATTGTCCGTGGTGGCGTAGCGCAGGTCGACAACGGCGTCCGGCACCACCCGGTGGATCTCGACGAACCCGGCCTCGGCCGCGGTCGGCTCGGCGGTTGCCACGGCCGGGTTCAACGTCGCCGCGGCGGCCGCCGCGCAGACGAATGTGGACCTGCTGCGCGCCAAACGGCGGGTCAATCGCAACAGGTCCACAATCGGCATGCGTAGATCTATGCCTCTTCGACGAAATTCCGGGTGACAGCCGGGTCGACCGGGATGCCGGGGCCGGTGGTCGTCGAGACGACGACCTTCTTCAGGTAGCGGCCCTTGGACGACGACGGCTTGGCGCGCAGGATCTCATCCAGCGCGGCGCCGTAGTTCTCGGCCAGCTTGGTGTCGTCGAACGACGCCTTGCCGATGACGAAGTGCAGGTTGGCCTGCTTGTCGACGCGGAAGTTGATCTTGCCGCCCTTGATGTCGGAAACCGCCTTGGCGACGTCCGGGGTGACGGTGCCGGTCTTGGGGTTGGGCATCAGGCCGCGCGGGCCCAGCACGCGGGCGATCCGGCCGACCTTGGCCATCTGGTCCGGGGTGGCGATCGCGGCGTCGAAGTCCAGGAATCCGCCCTGGATCTTCTCGATCAGGTCGTCGCTGCCGACCACATCGGCGCCGGCGGCGATCGCGGCCTCGGCCTTCTCGCCGACCGCGAACACCGCAACCCGGGCGGTCTTACCGGTGCCGTGCGGCAGGTTCACGGTGCCGCGCACCATCTGGTCGGCTTTGCGGGGGTCCACGCCGAGCCGGATCGCGACCTCAACGGTCGAGTCCTGGTTCTTCGACGAGGTCTCCTTGGCCAGCTTCGCGGCCTCCAGCGGGGTGTACAGCTTGGTCTTGTCGATCTTGGCGGCGGCCTCGCGGTATGCCTTGCTGTTCTTGCTCATTGCGTTCTCCTGATTTCTCAAGGTCGTGGTTTGCGGGCCGAAGCGGGCCCTCCCACTGCTTCCTGTTGCGTTGAGTCAGACGCCACGCGGGGCATCCACTCGAACTTTTCGTGCGTGAGTTCTCACTCGACGGTGTCGAGCGTCGCTCGGGTTATTCGACGGTGATGCCCATCGAACGCGCGGTGCCGGCGATGATCTTGGCGGCGGCGTCGATGTCGTTGGCGTTGAGATCTTCCTTCTTGGTCTCGGCGATCTCGCGCACCTGATCCCAGCTCACCTTGGCGACCTTGGTCTTATGCGGCTCGCCGGAGCCCTTCTGCACACCGGCGGCCTTGAGCAGCAGCCTGGCGGCGGGCGGGGTCTTCAGGGCGAAGGTGAAGCTGCGATCCTCGTAGACGGTGATCTCCACCGGGATGACGTTGCCGCGCTGCGACTCGGTCGCGGCGTTGTACGCCTTGCAGAACTCCATGATGTTGACGCCGTGCTGACCCAACGCAGGGCCGACGGGCGGGGCGGGGTTGGCCTGCCCGGCCTGGATCTGCAGCTTGATCAGCCCGGTGACCTTCTTCTTCGGGGCCATTGGGGGGTGTTTCCTTTCCTAAATGTCAGATCTGGGCGACCTGTGTCAGATCTTGGCGACCTGAGTGAAGGCCAGCTCGACGGGTGTCTCGCGACCGAAAATGGACACCAGCACCTTGAGCTTCTGCTGTTCGGCGTTGACCTCGCTGATCGACGCCGGCAGCGTCGCGAACGGTCCGTCCATGACGGTCACCGACTCGCCGACCTCGAAGTCGACCAGGATTTCC
>Ga0209023_10008038_pt1 | contig 10667 bp, 9 predicted proteins | sample LakOneMetagenome_FD_187468 | JGI IMG/M metagenome (GOLD analysis project Ga0209023, IMG submission 187468) | Freshwater and sediment microbial communities from Lake Erie, Canada (SPAdes) (version 2) | ecosystem: Environmental > Aquatic > Freshwater > Lentic | place: Lake Erie, Canada | collected...
CCCCCTTGCGAGCCGATCAGCACGGTCAGCGACCCTTGCGTGATCGGCCCTCCGGACTTCGTCAGATCTCCCAGCCTTGCTGCCGGCTTGCCCATGGTGATTCCCTCTCGATATCATTTTTGGTGTGGCGACACCCCTCTGGAAGGGGCTTCAAATCGCCGCGCATGATAGGTTCGAGGGAGTGCAAAACAGCTGCCGGAGCGGGCTTGTTTTATCGTCCGATACAACTCTTACTCGGTCATTGGAGACCTGTCGAAAAGACGTTGTAGTTTGATATTTCATCGCGATTTTCGAGGCGCATACGCATTTGAAAATCTTGATGGCGAGTGAGGTACGCCGGGCTTGCTACACCTGCTGCTGAAGCCGCGCAGACGTCGACGGCGTCGTCGACATTGCTGTCAGTTATGCAATAGGCCGCTGGTGGCCTGAAAGAACCCGGCGCGGCGCGCTGGCAAGCGCACCCGACACTGCCGCATGCCGCGATGGCGCCATCACACGCAGCGCGCGCCGTCCACCTCGATGCACACACCGCTGATGAATGAGCCTTCGTCGCTGGCCAGGTACAGCGCTGCGTTGGCCACGTCCAGCGCGGTGGAGAAGCGGCCCAGCGGGATGGTGGCCAAAAACTTGGCGCGGCGGGCTTCGTCCACCGGGCCGCCTGCGAACTCGGCAGCCAGGCCGGTGTCGGGGTTGAACACGGGGTTGATGCAGTTCACGCGGATGTTGTCGGGGCCCAGTTCGGCGGCCATGGACTTGCTGGTGATGATGACGGCGCCCTTGGAGCCGTTGTACCAGGTGAGGCCCGGGCGGGGGCGCAGCCCGGCGGTGGAGGCGATGTTGATGATGCTGCCGCCGCCGGCCTTGCGAAGCTCGGGCACGGTGTGGATCGCCGACAGGTAGATGCTCTTCATGTTGATGGCATAGACCTTGTCGAAGTCTTCTTCGCTGACCTCCAGCATGGGGCGGTTGCGGTGCGTCCAGCCGGCGTTGTTCACCACCACGTCCAGGCGGCCGTACAGGCGCACCGTTTCGGCCACCAGGGCCTTCACGTCGGCGGAGAGGGTCACGTCGGCCTTCACGAAGGCGGCCGTGCCGCCAGCGGCGGTGATCTCGCTCACCACGCGCTGGCCGCCAGCTTCGTTAATGTCGTTCACGATGACTTTGCCGCCCTCGGCAGCCAGCCGCTTGGCGATGCCTTCGCCGATGCCGTTGCCGGCGCCGGTGACGATGATGGATTTGTTCAACACGCGCATGGAAAGGCTCCTCGATTCGATCGATCAGACATTACGGGCAGAAAGGCAAGAATAAAACGGTGGATCATCAAAATTGATAGCTGCCAGCGATTTTCCAGTAAGCGGTAGAGGCATTTTTGATGCAAATTTTCTAGGGCTCACAATGGCGGGACCGATGCGGCCAGTGCGGCCGATGCCGCTGATGTGGTCGACGCGGCAGACGTTGCCGGCATGGCTGCTGCGGCAGTCGCAGGGGTGGTGGCTGCAACGCGCTCGGCGCCTTGCGCTGGCAGTTGTGTCTGGGTCTCAGCCTGGGCTACAGCCTCGGGCGCCCGGCGGTAGAACTGCGGAAAGTACTCTTTCACGCCGTCGCCGTTGAAGTCCCAGCCCGTGCACTGCCCCAGGTGGCGGGGCGGCTCGTCGGAGTTGGCCGATGCGAAGACGGCGGGCACCGACTGGAACGCCGCCGTCGCCAGGTTGAACAGCAACTCGCGCAGGTGCGTGCAGCTTTCCACGCCGCCCAGGTGCTTCTGGATGGCCTGGCGCCAGCCGCGCGCCATGCTGCAGCCCACCATGCGCTGCAGCGCGGGCTGGGCCGCGGAGCAGTCCTTGAGTGGGTGGGCGTCCATGGTCACGTCGATGGCCTGCACCACGAGCTGGCGGTTCACCGTCACGCGCAGCCACATGTGGTGGATGGGTTCGCCAGCGCGGCGCGTGCCCGTGGCATCGCGGAACGAGGGCGCGTCGTAGGCCTTGCTGTCGTGCAGCTCGCCTTCGATGTCCCACAGGCCGTCGTCACGCTCGAAGCCCTGGTAGTTCACCCGGCGGACGTGCTTCAAGGTGCGGGGCGCGGGTGGGCTCAGGGGCATGTGGGGTGCAAGCGTCGTACGTACAGAAGAGGCAGAGAGTAGGGCCAGCCAGCTGCGCCGTCGCGCGCGGACGCGACAGGCTGAGGACGGGGCGATCGGCCGTGCAGCGATCAGCCGTACTTGATGGCCACTGTTTTGAGCGTGGTGAAGCCGTAGAGCGCCTCGAAGCCCTTTTCCCGGCCGTAGCCGCTCGACTTGACGCCGCCGAACGGCAGCTCCACACCACCGGCTGCGCCGTAGTTGTTGATGAACACCTGGCCGCTGTGCACGCGCTTGGCCATGCGGAACTGGCGTGCGCCGTCGCGCGTCCAGATGCCGGCCACCAGGCCGAATTCTGTGGCGTTGGCCAGCTCCACCGCGTGGTCTTCGTCCTGGAAGGCCATGGCCGACAGCACGGGGCCGAAGACTTCTTCCTGCGCCAGGCGGTGGTTCACGGGCACGTCGCGCAGCAGCACGGGGGCCTGGTAGTAGCCGGTGTCGGGGGCATCAGGCGCCACCACGCCCTGGGCCACCATCGGGATGCCGGCCACCTGGGCGTCCGACAAAAAGTCCCACACGCGCTGCTGCTGCGTCTGGCGGATGAGCGGGCCCAGGTCCAGGTCCATCGCGGCGGGGCCCACGCGCAGCTTTTCAAACGCGTGGCCCAGGCGCTCGAGCAGCGGCTCGTAGATCAGCGAGTCGATCAGCACGCGCGAGCCGGCCGAGCAGGTCTGGCCTGAGTTCTGCACGATGGCGTTGATGACCACGGGGATGGCGGCATCGAGGTCGGCGTCGGCAAAGATGATCTGCGGGCTTTTGCCGCCCAGCTCCAGCGTCACGGGGCAGTGGCGCTCTGCGGCCACCTGCTGGATCAGCGTGCCGATCTTGGGGCTGCCGGTGAAGCTGATGTGGTCGATGCCGGGGTGGCGCGCCAGCGCGTCGCCCACCTCGTGGCCGTAGCCGGTGACGATGTTCAGCGCGCCGGACGGAAAGCCCACCTCGGCCGCCAGTTGCGCCACGCGGATCAGCGACAGGCAGGCGTCTTCGGCCGGCTTGACCACGCAGACGTTGCCGGCCGCCAGGGCGCCGCCCACGCTGCGCCCGAAGATCTGCATGGGGTAGTTCCAGGGGATGACGTGGCCGGTGACGCCATGCGGCTCGCGCCAGGTGAGCACGCTGTAGCCGTCGGGGTAGGGGATGGTCTCGCCGTGGAACTTGTCGCACGCGCCGGCATAGAACTCGAAGTAGCGCGCCAGCGCAATCGCATCGGCCCGCGCCTGCTTGGTGGGCTTGCCGCAGTCGCGCTGCTCCAGCGCGGTGAGCTCGTCGGCGTGCTCGAGGATCTTGGCCGAGAGCTTTTGCAGCAGCCGGCCGCGCTCGACCGGGGCCAGCTTTTGCCACACGGCGTTGTAGCACTGGCGTGCCGCGTGCACCGCAGCGTCGATGTCTTCGGCGTTGCTGCGCTGGATCTCATCGAACGGCTGGCCGTCCGACGGGTCGATCACGGGGATGGTACGGCCCGAAGCGGACGCCACAGAGGCGTTGGCGATGTAGTTCAGTTGCATGGCCGATATTTTGCCCGGAAATGGAATGTGTGCTTAGTATTTGTGTGAGAAGTGCCTGTAGCGCCACATCCGCAAGCGCTAGGGATCCTCTGCCCGAATCGAGCTGCCAAGTGTGTGCTGCGGATCGGGATGGAGTGCAAGGCGCAAAACGCAGCAATAGCCGTAGCTATTGCGAGTATTTGCAACGCCGCAGGCCGCCCGAGACCGCAGATGCACACGGCGCGATGATTCGTGCAGAGGGTCCCTTAACGCTATTGATTTGATAGTTCGGTCAGTAGCACGCGGCGCGCAGCGCGGCCAGGTCCAGAATCTCCACCTCGCCGCGCTGCACGCGCACCAGGTGGCGTTGCTCCAGGTCTTTCAGGATCTGGTTGGTGGTCTGGCGGGAGATGGCCAGCATCAGCGACAGCTGCTCTTGCGAGATGGACAGCACACGGCGCGACTGGCCCTCGGCGGTCCACTGGCCGTAGCCCTCGGCCATCATCACCAGGCGGCGCGCCAGGCGCTGCGGCGCGGGCAGCAGGGCCAGCTCTTCGATGGCGACAAAGGCGGTGCGCAGCTTGTCGGTCAGCAGCAGCGCCAGCGCATGCCAGTGCACCGGGTGCGCCTGCAGCCAGGCCTGAAGCCGCTCGTGCGGCACCTGCATCAGCGTGCTGGCCTCGGTGGCATGCGCGTCGTGCGTGCGGGCAGAGCCGTCGAACACCGAGATCTCGCCAAACCAGTGCGGAGGTTCCAGCCGCGTGAGCAGCGCCGAGCGCGCCTCGTTGGCCCGCCCGCCCGTGCCCGAGATGCTGATGGCCCCGCGCACCACCGCATACAGCCCGCAGGGCGCATCGCCGCGCAGGAAGAGTACCTCGCCCGCGTTCAGCTGGCGCAGGTGCGCCATCTCGATCAGGGGCTGGGCAAAGTCGGGCGGCAGGTGCGCAAACCAGCGGCCGGACTCAAGGATGGGCAGGTAGGCGGCGGGGTCGGTCATGCGGTCTGAATGCGGCGCAAGTTGGAGTGGGGAGTGGGCAGGTGGCGCCTGGGGAACGCCGGCAGAGTGTGCCTTTTTTGTCGTGTGCACGACAGACGCTGGCGGGCCGCGGGGCGAGTATGGATGCTGCTCAAAACAATAGCCGGAGACACCCATGAAAACCCTGATCGACCACCTGTCCCAGTACGCCGACTACCACCGCGACCCGCGCAACATCCACACGCATTTTGTCGGCGTGCCGATGATCATGTTCGCGGTGGTGGTGCTGTTGTCGCGCCCCGCGTGGATGGTGGGCGATCTGCCGCTGACGCCGGCGTTGCTGTGCGCGCTGGCCGCCAGCATCTTCTATGTGCGCCTGGACACCCGCTTTGGGCTGGCCATGGCGGCGATTTTGGCCGCCATGCTGGCAGCGGCGCAGTGGCTGGCGGTGCAGAGCCTGGCCGTGTGGCTGGGCGCAGGCATCGGCCTCTTTGCGGTGGGCTGGGTGATCCAGTTCGTGGGCCACTACTACGAAGGCCGCAAGCCCGCGTTCGTGGACGACCTCATGGGGTTGCTGGTGGGCCCGCTCTTCGTGGTGGCCGAGTGGGCCTTTGCGCTGGGCCTGCGCAAGGAAGTGCAAGCCGCCATCGAAGCGCGCAGCGGCCCGGTGCGCCTGCGCACGGGGCAGGCCGCGGCGTAAGCACGGCCAGGCCGCGTTTCGCACCGCGCGCCTCCTGCTTTTCTTCCTCTTCTTCGTCTTTCTTCTCCTTGTCGTCGGGATAACTGCATCCGGCCCACGGCGCCTGTCCAGGTGCCGTGGGCGCTGCCGTTCGTACCCGCATTGAACGGAGCGCGGCCCCCGCCGGCCGCGTGTGCCCATGAGCTTTGTGTCCATCTTGCCCACGCTGCTGTTCATCGCGCTGGGCCTTGTCATGTTCGGCCTGGGGTTGTCGCTCACCGTGAGGGACTTTGCGCGGCTGGCGCAGCACCCGCGCGCGGTGGTGCTGGCCCTGGTGCTGCAGGTGCTGGTGCTGCCCGCGGCGTGCTACGCGCTCATCGTGCTGCTGGGCGTGGCGCCGCTCTATGCCGTGGGGCTGATGCTGCTGGCCGCATCGCCCGGGGGGGTGTCGGCCAATTTGTTCAGCCATTTGTTCGGTGGCAACGTGGCGATGAACATCTCGCTCACGGCCATCAACACCGTGCTGTCCATCGTGAGCCTGCCGCTCATCACCAACTGGGCCATCGGCACCTTTGCGCACACGGGGCAGGTGGTGCCGCTGCAGTTCGGCAAGGTGGTGGAGGTGATCGTCATCGTGCTGGTGCCGGTGGTGCTGGGGATGTGGGTGCACCGGCGTGCGCCGGCTTTCAGCGCGCGCATGGAAAAGCCGATGAAGATCTTCAGCGCCGTGGTGCTGGCCGCGTTCGCGCTGATTGCCATCGCCAAGGAATGGACGGCGCTGGTCGAGTCCTTCGCGGGCATCGGCCCGGCGGTGCTGCTGTTCAACGCCATCAGCCTCGCGTCGGGCTACTACCTGGCGCGGGCGGTGGGGCTTGCCAAGTCGATGGCCACGGCCATCAGCTTCGAGATCGGCATCCACAACTCCACGCTGGCGATCTTCATCGCGCTGTCGGTGCTGGAGAGCTTTCAGTTGGCGTTGCCGGCGGCCATTTACTCGGTCAGCATGTATGTGATGGCGACGCTGTTTGGGATGGTGGTGCTGCGGCGGCGCGGCGCTACCCATGCAACGTGATCTGCGTGCGGCGTGGGGGCGATGAGGTTGTGAGCCGCGGCCGCCGTTCGGGCTGAGCCAGTCGAAGCCTTGCGCAGCGCTGTGGCAGGCTCAGCGTGAACGGTGATGGGCGGTTCGGTACAGGCTGCCAGCATCACGGCATCACGGCAGTCGTTCGCCTGCCACGGGCCGCGACCGGTACAGCACCCCGGCCGTGCACACCGCACACAGCGCCACCAGCGCGCAAAGGTAGGGCAGGGCTGCAGACAACGGTGCGCCCAGCTGGTTGAGCCGCAGCGACGCCTGCACGCCCGAGGTGCTGGGCAGCAGCCAGCGCAGCCACTGCAGCGGCCCGGGCAGGGCTTCCACGGGCCAAGAGAAGCCGGCGACGAAGGCGATGGGCAGGGTGGTGAACAGCAGCACCTGCAAGGCGCGCTCACGGTTGCCGAACCACAACCCCAGCAGCGCGCCCAGCGCGGCGATGGCGGGCACGTAGCAGGCCAAGAGGGCCAGCGCGCCCAGCGGGTTGCCGCCGCGCGGGTAGTCGTGCAGCACGAAGATCCAGCCAAAGTAAAACAGCCCGCTGGCCCAGCCCAGCGTGCACAGCGCCAGCAGGCGCCCCAGCCAGGTGGTGGCGTCTGCGCGGTGCTGGCCAGCCTCCACCCAGGTACCGACGAGCAGCGCAGCGCCCATGAGCAGCGTCTGCTGCAGGATGAGCAGCGCCACCGCAGGCACGACGAAGCTGCCGTAGCCCTCGGTGGGGTTGAACAGCGCCACCATCTGCAGCTGCACCGGCGCGCGGCTGGCGCGGGCCTGCTGCGCGCTCTGGCCGGCGGCCTGCAGCTTGCGGATCTCGACCCCGGCAGAGACGGTACCTACGGCCTCGGCAAAGCCGTATTGCACGGCCTTGTTGAGCAGCGCATACGCGCCATTGGCCTCGATGCTGACCACGGCGTTCTCGCCGCGCACCACGCTGCGCTTGAGGCCTGCGGGGATGACTGCGTAGCCTTCGATCTCGCCGCGCCACAGGGCCTCCTGCGCCTCGCGCTGGCTGCCGGTGACCAGGCGCACCTCGATGCGCGGGTCGGCGTCGGCAAAGCGCGTGATCTGGCGCGACAGGCTGCTGCGGTCCATGTCCACCACGGCCACGGGCACGCGGGTGAGCACCTCGTCCGCGTAGAACCAGGGGTAGAAGAAACCGTAGAGCACCGGCGCGCCGATCAACAGCAGCAGCACGCCCTTGTCGCGGGCCACGTTGGCCAGGGCCAGCAGCCAGGCCTGCAGCAGGTTGCGGGGGGCGGTGGGTGGGATGGTCACGGTTGTCATGTCAGATGGCGATGGTGGCGCTGTGCCGCTGGCAATGTGTAAGGTGCGCAGGTATTGCTCCCTCGCCCCTCGCGGGAGAGGGTTGGGCAGAGGGGGCTGCTGCCGCAAGCCAGTCGCTGCGCTCCATCTCAGCGACCTCCCCACGTCTCGGGCTGCCGGACTGCGCGGTGCAACCCCGCCGCGCTCACCAGCCACAACACCAACGCGGCCACCAGCAGCGCCACCACGGTCGACACGCTGGTCGCCAGCGGTGCGTCCATCTGCAACTGCTCGATCTGCAGGCGGATGTAGTGGGTAAAAGGCATGGCCTCGGCCCAGGCGCGGGCGCTGGCAGGCATGCCGGCCAGTGGAAACGCCACGCCGCTGAAGGCAAAGGCCGGCGCCGCAAAGAAGCCCGCACCCGACAGCGCGGTACGCAGCGATCGGCTCAGCGCTGCCAGTGCTGCGCCCGCCGTGAGCGACACGGCCATCAGCAGTGCCAGCGCGCCTGCCACCCACCACAGGTTGCCCGGCGGGTGCCAGCCCCGGCCCCAGGTGATGCCCACCAGCGCGAGCAGACCCACCAGCGTGAGCGACGCCCAGGGCAATGCCAGCTTGCCGGCCAACGCGCCTGCAGTGCCGACGAATGAACCCGCGCCCAGCCACTCGCCCACCGTGCGGTCGCGCAGCTCGCGGCCCACGGCCCAGGCGCCGGCGGTCATGGCCAGGATGTGCAGCAGCGCGGGGATGAGCGCCGCGCCCAGAAACTGCTCGTAGTTGCTGGACACATTGAACAGCGCCACCATCTGCGTGCGGATGGGCTCCATGCTCACGCGCACGGCCCGGGCCGCTTCGCCGCGCTTGTTGCGTGCGGCCATCTCGATGCCGGCCGACAGGGTGCCCACTGCCGTGCGCACGTCGCGCTGCAGCAGGCCCGAGTGGGTGCCCATCTGCGCGTTGTGCAGCAGCGTGACCTGCGCAGCGCGGCCTTCCTTCACGGTGCGTGCAAAGTCGCGGGGAATGATCACCACGGCATACACGTCGATGCTGCGCAGCCCGCGCTCTGCCTCGGCCCCGTTGATGTAGTGCTGGGTGACCTGCACACCCGGCGTGGCGTCCAGCATGCGCACCAGTTGGCGCGACAGGCTGGAGTGGTCTTCATCGACCACGCCCACGGCCAGGTGGCGCGGCAGTCCGGCTGAAAAGATCCACCACAGCAGCGCCACGCCCAGCAGCGGCACCCAGGTGACCATGGCCAGGTCCCACGGTTCGGCCCAGAGGCGGCGTGCTTCGCGGCGAAAGCTGTTTGCTATTGAATTCATAGCTGCTCGCGCTTGCTAGACAAGCGGTAGAGGCACTTTTTTCTTGAATTCCCACTCCTGGGCAGGGTCCGAGCCCGAGCCCTAGCCCGAGTCCCCATCGGAGTCCGACGGGTCGATGCGCAAAGCCGCACCCCGCCCCCGCCCCCGTCCGTTCGGGCTGAGCCCGTCGAAGCCAGGGCGAAAGTGCCGCGCAGTCTTGCGGCCATCACGTGCCGTACGGCGCAGCGCAGCCGCAGGGTGCTGAGGAAGCACATCGAAGTCACCACGCCCGTCACTGCACCAGCACCGTCATGCCCGGCCGCGCGCCTTCGATGGGCGCCGCAGGCCGCGCCCGCACTTCGAACGTGCGCACGTCGAACCCCTGGCCCGCACGCGTGGCGCGCCAGGTGGCGAAGTCGGGCAGGGCGGCGGTGTGGTAGACCTTGAACTTCACCGTCTTGTTGCCATCCTTGCCGTCTTTGCCATTCAGCGCCGGCAGTGTGGCGTCGAATTCCTGGCCGATGGCAAAGCGCTGCAGGCGGTCTTCGCGCACGTTCAGCACCACCCACTGGTCCTTCAGGTCCACCACCGTGACGACGGCCACGCCCTGCGGCGACAGCTCGCCGGTGCGCGCGAGTACCTTGGCCACTTCGCCGGCCACGGGGCTCTTCAGTTCAGTCTCGGCCTGCGCGGCCTGCACCTCGGCCACCACGCCGGCCACCTGGCGCGCCTGGGCGCTGGCGGCCGAGCGGTCTTCGGGGCGGGCACCGGCGCGGGCCAGGTCGTACTGCGCCTTGGCGGCCAGCGCCTGGTCGCGTGATGCCTTGAAGTTGGCCTCTGCCTCGTCGCGCTTTTGCGCGGCCACCAGGCCCTCGCGGGCCAGGCCGTCGACACGTTTGAAGGACGACTCGGCCAGGTCTGCGGCGGCCACGGCGCGCTGCCAGTTCAGGCGGGCCATCTCCACCTCTTGCGGGCGAGCGCCGTGCTGGGCCTTGTCGGCCACAGCCTGGGCGGCCTCTTGCGCGGCGGTGGCCTGGGCCAGCTTGGCCTGTACCTCGGGGCTGTCCATGCGGATCAGCGGCGCGCCCACGGCGATCTGGTCGCCTTCCTTCACCAGAATCTGCGCGATGCGCGCGGTGACCTTGGGGGCGATGTCGGCTTCCTGCGCTTCCATCTGGCCCTGAAAGACCTCGGGCGCGGGCTGCGAGGCCTTCCACAGGCCGAAGCCCACGAAGCCGGCCACAGCCACCACGGCGACGGTGCCGATCACGGCGGCCTTCTTGCCGTTGCTTTTGTTGTGGGTGGGGCCGGACGGGTGGGCCGCGGGGGCCGTGGTGACCCTTGTGGCGCTGGTGGCGTTGCTGGCCGTGCTGGCCGTGTGGGGCACGCCGGCTGTGGGGCGCGCGCTGGTGTCGGTCGGCTCGGCGGGGGTGTTCGTGTGGTTGCTCATGGGTGGGCTCACTCTACTTTCAGGGCGTCGGCACGCGCCATGTATTTGCCAAAGTCTTCCGACAGGCCGCAGCTCTCCAGCAGGTCGGCCAGGGCCTTCACGTAGTCGTGGGCGGCCTGGGCGCGTTCGGTCTGGGCCTTGGCCTGGTTGACCTGTGCGTCGATCAGATCCAGCGTGGTGCTGGTGCCGGCTTTCAGGCCCGCAGCGCGCAGGCGCAGCACTTCGTCGGCCAGCTCCAGGCTGGGGGCCATGGCCAGGAACTGCCTGCGGGCCTGCTCCAC
>Ga0209023_10008039_pt1 | contig 10664 bp, 9 predicted proteins | sample LakOneMetagenome_FD_187468 | JGI IMG/M metagenome (GOLD analysis project Ga0209023, IMG submission 187468) | Freshwater and sediment microbial communities from Lake Erie, Canada (SPAdes) (version 2) | ecosystem: Environmental > Aquatic > Freshwater > Lentic | place: Lake Erie, Canada | collected...
GCGGCGGCGAACACGCTCAGCACGTTCCTGGTCGTCTCGGCGGCCTCCACCGGCCTGTCGCCCGCACTGGCCGGCACGACCCTCACCTGGGGCAGCGCACTGACCATCGCCACCCGGATCGGCGGCGGGCTGGCCGCCGACCGCTGGCGGCACGGCCACCTGACGGTGGTGGCGCTGGCCCTGGCGGTCGGCGCCGGCGGGCTGACACTGCTCGGTACGGCCGGCGCGGTGGCGATGGTCGCAGGGGTGACCCTCGCCTTCGGCCTCGGCTGGGGGTGGCCCGGCCTGCAGAACTACGCGGTGGTGACGCTGCACCCGCAGGCACCGGCCGCGGCGACCGCGATCACCCAGACCGGCGTCAACGCCGGCTCCGCGGTGGGGCCGCTGCTGTTCGGGGCGGTCGCCACCGGCTTCGGCTACCCGACCATGTGGAGTTGGGCGGCGGTGTCGATGCTCGGCGCCGCCGGACTGATGCTGTACGGCGCGCAGCGCCTCACCGCCCACGGCCCGATCCCCCGGCAACGCCAGCGTCGGCGAGGCGCCCCAGCGCCACCACCATCCGCCGCAGCGGCACCGAGGCGGACAGGTAGAAGCCGACCAGCAGGTACGCCACCAGTAGTACTCCTGCCGCGGCGGCAAGCTCCACCTTGTACGCCTTCTGCTGGAATCCGTCGATCCGGATGCCGATGAGTTCCCGCTCGATCGGCAGCAGCAGCGCGGCGCCCACCCTGCTGTCCGGTTAGTCAGTCAAACACCACGACCTAACCGGTACGTTCGGCCACCACATCGCAGAGCGAGGCGAGCGCCGCCCGGGCCGCCGTGTCCGGCAGCACCGACAGCCGTGATCTGGCCTGGTCGGCGTAGTCCCGGACCGTCTCGCGCGCCTTCTGCATCGCGGCCGACGCCCGCAGCAGCACCAGCGCCTCCGCGTGCAGCGCCGGGTCGACCAGCGGGCCGGACGACAGCAGCTCCCGCAGCCGCGCCCCTTCTGCGCCGCCGTCCGAGCTGGCCAGGGCGTACAGCATGGGCAGGGTGAGGACGCCTTCGCGCAGGTCGGTGCCGGGGGTTTTGCCGGACTGGGTGGATTCGCTGGCGATGTCGAGCAGGTCGTCCGAGAGCTGGAAGGCGACGCCGATCGTCTCGCCGTAACCGGCCAGCGCCTCGACGGCTTCCTCACCGAGCCCGCCGAACATCGCCCCGAACCGGGCGGAGGTGGCGATCAGCGAACCGGTCTTGTCGGTGATGACCTGCAAGTGGTGGGTGATCGGGTCGGCCTCGCGCGGCCCCACCGTCTCGGCCAACTGGCCGTGGACGAGTCGGGAGAAGGTGCGCGCCTGGATCCGGACCGCGTCGGGCCCCAGATCGGCGGCGACGTCCGCGGCGCGGGCGAACAGGTAGTCGCCGACCAGGATGGCGACCGAGTTGTTCCAGCGGGCGTTGGCGCTGGGCGCCCCGCGCCGCACGGGGGCCTCGTCCATCACGTCGTCGTGGTACAGCGTGGCCAGGTGGGTCAGCTCGACCACCACGGCGGCCGGCACGACCTCGGCGGCGGCAAGGTCACCGAAGCTGGCCCCCAACGCCACCAGCAGCGGCCGGAACCGCTTACCACCGGCCGACAGCAGGTGCGCGGCGCACTCGGCGACGAACGGGTCGGTGCTGGCGACGTGGTCCCGCAGCGCCTGCTCGATCTCGGCCAGTCGGGCGCCGATCGCTGCTTCCTGCGCCGGGTCGCCGAAGGCGAATCCGATCGCTCCGAGCGTGTTGTGCTCAGCCAACTGACGCCGGCCTCCGGCGGACGGCGCGTCGGCGGACGACGCAGCGACGGACGGGACTTCGACGGAGTCGACGCGCATGTCAGGAGTGCTCACCACGCCACCACCATTCCATACCTCCACTCCCCTGGGCAGCACACCCCGGCAGTACGCCCGCCGCACCGGTCAGGGCGTGGCGAGAAAACACCAACCTTCGTGCCCGACACTCACATATCGGGCACGAAGGCGCCCGTTAGGCCGGGTTCCAGGCGGAGAGCCGTCCACGGTGATCAGTCACGCCACAGAGAATGGGCCGGACCCGTGGCAGTAGCCACCGATCCAGCCCATTCGTGCGCCTATACGAGTGTTACCGCAGGAACTGTGCGGCCGCGTCGGTCAACTCCAGAATCGGACCCGGCACCACGCCCAGCAGCAGCGTGCCGATCAGGCCGAACGCCAGCGCCATCGAGGTGAACACACCCGGCACCGACACCGCCGGTGTCGACTCGCCCGGCTCCGACAGCCACATCAGCACGACCACCCGCAGGTACGGGAAGGCCAGCACCATGCTCGTGATCACACCTGCTATCACCAGCCAGGTCTGGTCGCCGCCGATGCCCGCGCCGAACACCGCCACCTTGGCCATGAAGCCGCTGGTCAGCGGGATACCGGCGAACGCCAGCAGGACGAAGGTGAACAGGCTCGCCAGCAGCGGTGACCGCTTGCCCAGACCCGCCCAGCGGGACAGGTGGGTGGCCTCACCGTCGGCGTCGCGGACCAGCGTCACCACGGCGAACGCGGCGAGCACCGACAGGCCGTACGCGACCAGGTAGAACATCGTCGAGGACAGGCCGTCCTTGGAGAAGGACAGCACACCGACCAGCAGGTAGCCGGCGTTGGCGATCGACGAGTACGCCAGCAGGCGCTTGATGTCGGTCTGCGTGACCGCCATGATCGCGCCGACCAGCATGGTCAGCACCGCCACGACGCCCAGGATCGGCCGGTAGTCCCACGAGATGGACTCGAAGCCGGCGTAGAGCACCCGCAGCAGGGCACCGAACGCGGCGACCTTCGTGCAGGCCGCCATGAACGCCGTCACCGGCGTCGGCGCACCCTGGTACACATCCGGGGTCCACACGTGGAACGGGGCGGCGGCAGCCTTGAACAGCAGGCCGATCGAGATCATCGCCAGGCCGGCGAAGAGCAGCCCGGACCCGCGGGTCGAGGCCTGCGCCGCGTTGTGGATCGCGGCGAAGGTCAGGCCCACGCCGCCGCTGTCACCGGCAGTACTGACGTAGCCGTAGACCAGGGCCATCCCGAACACGAAGAAGGCCGAGGCGTACGAGCCGAGCAGGAAGTACTTGACCGCGGCTTCCTGGCTGAGCAGGCGACGGCGGCGGGCCAGCGCGCAGATCAGGTACAGCGGCAGCGAGAAGACCTCCAGCGCGACGAACATCGTCAGCAGGTCGTTGGCGGCCACGAAAAGGGCCATGCCGGCCAGCGCGAACATCACCAGCGGGTACACGTCGGTGGCGCCGGCGCTGTTGGCCGCCTGCTTGCGGTCGGCGTCCGAGCCGGCGGTGATCGCGGCCTGCGCCACGAACGGTCCGCCCTGCTCCAGCGAGCGCTCCGCGATCAGCAGCAGCGCGATGATGCCGAGGACGAAAATGCCGCCCTGCAGGAACAGCGTCGGCCCGTCGATCGACAGCGCCCTACCGGCGGTGACGACGGCGAACGTGTCCTTCTGCGACTGGATCACGACCAGCACCAGCGCGGTCAGCAGACCGGCCAGCGACAGGACGAGCTGCGCCCAGTACCGCATCCGCCGTGGCAGGAACGCCTCGACCAGTACGCCGAGGCAGGCCACGCCGAACAGCACCAGCATCGGCGCTACCGCGGCGTAGTCGATCGACGCCAAGGTCAGATTCTTCATCGGGTTGCCTCCGCGTGGGCTGCGGTCGGAGCCGGGTCGGACTTACCGAGGTCCGACAGCGTGGCCTGAACGGCCGGGTTGATCACATCGGTGATCGGCTTCGGGTAGAAGCCGAACAGGATGATCAGCGCGATCAGCGGGCCGACGACCAGCTTCTCCCGCCAGTCGAGGTCCCGGCGCATCGCGTCGAGCTTCTCCAGCATCGGGTTGGGCGTGCCCTGCACCGTGCGCTGGAACATCCACAGCACGTACGCGGCGGCCAGGATGATGCCGGCCGTGGCGATGATCGCCACCGTCTTGTTGACGGTGAAGACACCCAGCAGCACCAGGAACTCGGAGATGAACGGTGCCGTACCCGGCAGGGCCAGCGAGGCCAGGCCGGCGAAGAACAGCACCCCACCGAGAACCGGCATCAGCTTGCCGGCACCACCGAAGTCGCCGATCAGGTTCGAGCCGCGGCGCGTCACGAACATGCCGACCACCAGGAACAGCAGGCCGGTGGCCAGACCGTGGTTGACCATGTACAGCACGGCACCGGAGGCGGCCTGGGTGGTGAAGGCGAAGATGCCGATCCCGATGAAGCCGAAGTGGGCGATCGACGTGTACGACACCAGCCGCTTCAGATCCTGCTGACCGATCGCGACCAGGGCCGCGTAGAGGATGCCGATCAGGGCCAGCGCGATCGCGTACGGGGCGAACCACTTGGTCGCCTCGGGGAACATCGGCAGGCAGTAGCGCAGGATGCCGAACGTACCGACCTTGTCCATCACGCCCACCAGCAGCGCCGCCGCACCAGCCGGGGCAGCCCCACCAGCGTCGGGCAGCCAGGTGTGGAACGGGAAGAACGGTGCCTTCACCGCGAACGCGATGAAGAAGCCGAGGAACAGCCAGCGCCCGACACCCGTGTTCATCTGCAGGTGCGTCAGCGACTCCCAGTCGAAGGTGTGCCCACCCACGACCCACACGCCGATCACCGAGGCCAGCATGAACAGGCCACCGACCAGCGAGTACAGGAAGAACTTCACCGCGGCGTACTGGCGCTTCCTCGTGCCGGTCGCCTCGTCCCGATCGCCGTAGGAACCGATCAGGAAGTACATCGGGATCAGCATGACCTCGAAGAACACGTAGAACAGGAACAGGTCCGCCGCCGCGAACACGCCGATCATGCAGCCCTGCAGGGCCAGCAGCAGCGCGAAGTAGAACGGCACCGACCGCTTCGCCCGCTCGGCGTCCTTCCAGCTGGCCAGGATCACCAGCGGGGTCAGCACCGCGATCAGCAGCAGCATCACCAGCGCGATGCCGTCAGTGGCGAAGGTGAACCGCACCCCCCACTGCGGAATCCACGCGTACGACTCGCGGAACTGGAACCGACTGCCCTGCGCCTCGAACTGGGCCCACGCGACCAGGGCCAGCACCAGGATGCCCAGCGACCAGATCAGCGCGACCATCTTGGCCAGCTCGGCCTTGGCCCGCGGAATCACACCCACGAGCACCGCGCCGACCAGCGGCAGGACCGTCAGTAGCGAGAGAAACGGAAAGTCCGCAGACTTCACGCGATCCACCCCATTTGGATTGCCAGGAACGCGGCCACGATGACCAGCGCACCCGTGAGCATCGACAGCGCGTACGAGCGCACGAAGCCTGTCTGAAGCCGGCGCAGACGACCCGAGCCGCCGCCGACGCCCGCGGCCAAGCCGTTGACGACGCCGTCGATACCCCGGTTGTCCAGCCAGACCAGGGCCCGGGTCAGGAAGACGCCGGGCTTTTCGAACACGGCCTCGTTGAACGCGTCCGTGTACAGGTTGCGGCGAGCCGCGGTGACCAGCGGTCCGGCCGGCTGCTCCGCCAGGGCGGTACCGGTCCGGAAGATGAACCAGGCCCCACCGGCACCGATCGCAGTCACCAGCAGCGACAGGATCGTGATGATCGTGTGCGACATGACCGGCTCACCCTCGACGTGGTGGCCCAGCGTCGGCACCAGCCAGTCCGGCACCGACGTCGCCATCAGCCCACCGGCGGCGACCGAGCCGACCGCCAGCAGCATCAGCGGAATCGTCATCACCAGCGGCGACTCGTGCGGGTGCTTGATGTCCTCGGTCCAACGCTTCGGCCCGTGGAACGTCAACACGAACAGGCGGGTCATGTAGAAGGCGGTCAGGCCCGCACCCAGCAGGGCGGCGGTACCGAACACCCACGGCTTCCAACCCTCGCCGATGTACGCGGCGACGATGATCGGCTCCTTGGAGAAGAAGCCGGACAGCGGCGGAATACCGATGATCGCCAACCAGCCGGTCATGAACGTGATCCAGGTGATCCGCATGTACTTCGCCAGACCACCGAACCGGCGGATGTCGACCTGGTCGTTCATGCCGTGCATGACCGAACCGGCGCCCAGGAACATGTTGGCCTTGAAGAAGCCGTGCGCCAGCAGGTGCACGATGGCCAGCGCGTACGCCGCGCCACCGAGGCCGACACCGAGGAACATGTAGCCGATCTGCGACACCGTCGACCAGGCCAGCACGCGCTTGATGTCGTCCTTCGCCGAGCCGATGATGCAGCCCATCAGCAGCGTGACCGCACCGACGCAGACCACAATCAGCTGCAGCGTCTCGTTCGCCGAGAAGATCGGGTTCGACCGGGCGATCAGGTAGACGCCGGCGGTGACCATCGTCGCGGCGTGGATCAGGGCCGAGACCGGAGTCGGGCCCTCCATCGCGTCCGGCAACCAGGCCTGCAGCGGGAACTGGCCCGACTTACCGCAGGCGCCCAGCAGCAGCAGGATGCCCATCGCCAGGATCGTCGACTTGCCCAGCGTGCCGACACCGTTGAAGACCTCGTCGTACTGGGTGGTGCCCAGTGTGGCGAACATCAGGAAGATGGCGATGGCGAAGCCAGCGTCACCCACCCGGTTCATCAGGAAGGCCTTCTTACCGGCGGTCGCGGCCGACGGCTTCAGGTACCAGAACGAGATCAGCAGGTACGACGCCAGACCGACGCCCTCCCAGCCGACGTAGAGCATCACGTAGTTGTTGCCCAGTACCAGCAGCAGCATCGCGGCAACGAACAGGTTGAAGTACGCGAAGAACCGACGCCGACCGGCGTCGTGCGACATGTAGCCGGTCGCGTACAGGTGGATCAGTGAACCCACGCCCGTGATCAGCAGGACGAACACCGCCGCCAGCGGGTCGTACAGCAGACCGAAGTCGACCTTGAGGCCGCCGACGTGGATGTAGTCCCACAAGCTGATCGTGACGGACCTGTTGTCCAGACCGCGCAGCGAGAAGAAGGCCATCAGGCCGTAGACGAACGACGCGGCCACACTGGCCACACCCAGCCAGTGCCCCCACTTGTCGGCGCGTTTGCCGAGCAGCAGGAGCACCGCGGCGCTCGCCAGCGGGATGGCGACCAGCAGCCAGATGTGGCTGAGCAGACCGCTGGCCGGCGCGTACGTCACCGGTGTCATCTCCATGTGTTCCACCAGGTGCACCTCAGTACTTCAGCAGGTTGGCGTCGTCGACGCTCGCCGAACGCCGCGTCCGGAAGATCGACATGATGATGGCCAGACCGACCACGACCTCGGCGGCGGCCACGACCATCACGAAGAAGGCCATCACCTGCCCGTCCAAGCCGCCGTTCATCCGGCTGAACGTGACCAGCGCGAGGTTGGCCGCGTTGAGCATCAGTTCGATGCACATGAACAGCACGATGGCGTTGCGCCGCACCAGAACGCCGGAGGCGCCAATGGTGAACAGCACCGACGCCAACACGATGTACGCAGAGGGGGTCACTTCTCGGTTCCCTTCAACGCGATCTCGCCGTCGGTCATCTCGCGCAGCGGCATGATCGCCGGCACGCTCTGCTCGGCGAGCGATCCGTCAGGCAGGCGGCCCTGGGTGGCGACCGAGTCCGATGTGGCGTAGATGCCCGGACCGGCCTTCGGGCCGGGGTAGTTGCCCGGCAGGAAGCGGGCCCGCATAAGGTCCGGCTGGCCGATCTTCTCGGCCTTGGTCTTCTCGACGTGCGCCAGCATCATCGCGCCGACCGCGGCGGTGATCAGCAGCGCCGAGGTGACCTCGAACGCGAACAGGTACTTGGTGAAGATCACCGCGGCGATCTCCTGCACGTTGTCGTTCGTCTGCTTCTGGGTGAAGTTCGCCGAGGTGGCGCCCTTCAGCGCCCGGTGCATCGTCGCGCCGACCAGACCGGCGAAGCCCACACCCAGCAGCACCGCCGCGGTGCGCTGGCCGCGCAGCGTCTCGATCAGCGAGTCCGAGGCGTCCCGACCGACCAGCATCAGCACGAACAGGAACAGCATCATGATCGCGCCGGTGTAGACGATGACCTGGGCGACACCGATGAACGGGCCGGCCTGGATCACGTAGAACACACCGAGGCAGAGCATCGTGGTGACCAGGAACAGCGCCGAGTGGACCGCGTTACGCGCCCACACCATGCCGATCCCGCCCAGTACGGCCAGCGGCGCCAGGATCCAGAAGGCGACCTGCTCACCGCCGGACATGTTCGCGGCCGCCGCCGCGAGGACCTGATCCCTCATGCGTTCCCTGCCTTTGCCGGCTCGGTGTCCTTCGCCCGATCGGCCTGCTGCTCAGCACCCGGGAACGTGGTGCCGGGGTGCGGCTGCGGCCGGGTCGGGTTCGGTCCCATCGGCGAGGTCTCCGCGCCGGCCGAGGTGCCCGGGTTGGTCAGTGCGCCGACGTAGTAGTCCTTCTCGGAGTCGCCGAGCCGCATCGGGTGCGGCGGCTGCTCCATCCCCTGCAGCAGCGGCGCGAGCAGCTGCTCCTTGGTGAAGATCAGATCCTGGCGGTTGTCGCGGGCCAGCTCGTACTCGTTGCTCATGGTCAGCGAACGGGTCGGGCAGGCCTCGATGCACAGGCCGCAGAAGATGCACCGGGCGTAGTTGATCTGGTACGTGCTGGCGTACCGCTCGCCCGGCGAGAAGCGCTGCTCCTCGGTGTTGTCGCCGCCCTCCACAAAGATCGCGTCGGCCGGGCACGCCCAGGCGCACAGCTCACAACCGATGCACTTCTCCAAGCCGTCGGGGTGACGGTTGAGGATGTGTCGGCCGTGGTACCGCGGTGCGGTCTTCGGGTGCTCGAACGGATAGTCAGTGGTGACTACCTTGCGGAACATGTGGGCGAAGGTGACGCCGAAGCCCTTCACCGCGTCGGTGACGGCACCCACGTCAGACCCCCTTCTCTTCGGTAGCGACTGTGGTCTCTACGTTGGCCGGCTGCCGGTCGGCGACGGCCCGGCGAGCGCGCGGGCTCGGCGGGACCTGCAGGTCCAGCGGCGGTACCGGGAAGCTGCCCGCGGGGCGGGTGGCCAGCTGCTCGGCGAGGTCGGGCTCCGGCTGCCGGCGGGCGGCCGGCCAGAGCGCGGCGGCGGCCGTGACGACCACCAGCACCCCGCCGATGATCAGCCAGCGGCTGTAGCCGGACGGCTGGTGGTTCTGGAGTGTCTTGATGCCGGCCAGGGCCACGATCCAGACCAGGTTGATCGGGAGCAGGACCTTCCAACCGAAGCGCATGAACTGGTCGTAGCGCAGGCGGGGCAGCGTGGCCCGGACCCAGACGAACAGGAACAGCAGCAGCGTCACCTTGGCGAAGAACCAGAGCATGGTCCACCAGCCGGTGTTCGCGCCCGACCACAGGGTGATCGGCCACGGGGCCCGCCAGCCGCCCAGGAACATCGTGGTGATCATGGCGGACATGCCGACCATGGCGACGTACTCGGCGAGCATGTAGAGCATGAACTTGATCGAGGCGTACTCGGTCATGTAGCCGGCGACCAGCTCCGACTCGGCCTCGGGCAGGTCGAACGGGGCCCGGTTGGTCTCACCGAACGCCGAGACCAGGAAGACCAGGAAGCTCGGGATCAGCAGCAGCGCGAACCAGCTCGGCCAGTGCAGGTTCAGCGAGTGCACATCCAGGCCGAACAGCGAGTCAATCCGGTCACCGCCGGCCTGCGCGGCCACGATGCCCGAGGTCGACATCGTGCCGGAGGTCATGAAGACCGCCACCAGCGACAGACCCAGCGCCACCTCGTACGAGATCATCTGGGCGGACGAGCGCAGACCACCCAGCAGCGGGTAGGTCGAACCGGAGGCCCAACCACCCAGCACGATGCCGTAGACGGCCATCGACGAGCAGGCCAGCGCGATCAGCGCGCCCACCGGCACATCGGTGACCTGCAGGGCGGTGTGGTGACCGAAGATCGACACCATCCCACCGAACGGGACGATCGACAGCGACGTGATCGCGAAGATCGCGCAGACGGTCGGGGCGAAGAAGAAGACGACCTTGTCGGCCGTCTTCGGCATCAGGTCCTCCTTCAACATGCCCTTGATTCCGTCCATCAACGTCTGCAACAGACCGAACGGGCCGACCTGGTTCGGGCCGGGGCGCTGGGCCATGTAGGCCACGACCCGACGCTCGAACCACACGCCGAGCACCGTCAGCGCCATGCCGACGACGAACGCGAACAGCATCTTGCCGAGGACGATCCACACGTTGTCGTGGCCGAAGTCGGTCAGCTGCGGGTCCTGCGCGAGCAGTTCCGTGATCACTGGTTACCTCCAGTGGTGACCTGCGCGGTGGCACCCAGGTCGGCGGCGCCGGTCACGGCGGACGCCGCGACCGTCACCACAGCTCCTGATGTCGCGCCGAGACTACGACGGACAGTGGCACCCGGTGAGTTGGTAGGCAGCCAGACCACCGTGTCGGGCATGTCGGTGATCACCGCGGCGAGCGTGAGCGCACCCCGGTCGGTACCGACGGTGACCGCGTCGCCGTCGGCGACACCGATCGAGGTGGCCAGAGCCTTGCTGATCCGGACCACCGCCGGGCGACCGGTACCACCCAGGTACTCGTCGCCGTCCAGCATGCTGCCCAGGTCGATCAGCTGGTGCCAGGTGGCCAGGACGGCCTGGCCGGCACCGGCGCTCGCGGCGGCCGCCGGAG
>Ga0209023_10008040_pt1 | contig 10663 bp, 10 predicted proteins | sample LakOneMetagenome_FD_187468 | JGI IMG/M metagenome (GOLD analysis project Ga0209023, IMG submission 187468) | Freshwater and sediment microbial communities from Lake Erie, Canada (SPAdes) (version 2) | ecosystem: Environmental > Aquatic > Freshwater > Lentic | place: Lake Erie, Canada...
CTGCGCTGGGCGCAAGCCCCGCCAGCAGCGCGCCATGCACCCTGCCTGCGGCCCGGCACCCGGCCGGTGGCTGTCCCGGCTGCGGTTCAGCATTTTGTGCCATGGTTTTCGTGCCGCGAGGAAGCCTGAGCAAGGTATCGTCGGCCCCTATTTTTGCTGCGCGCCGGGCCGACTGGGCGGCGCGCCCCTCCAGGAGTTTTGCCCATGTTTTCCCGTAAAAAGCAGCCCCCCATCAAGAGCCTGATCGCGCAGGGCACCAAGATCGAGGGGAACGTGCACTTCGTGGAAGGCATGCGCATCGACGGCGAGGTGGTGGGCGACATCCGTGCGGCGCCCGAGCAGCCCAGCATCCTGGTGATTTCGGAAACCGCCCGGGTTGAAGGCGCGGTGCACGCCACCCATGTGATCGTCAATGGCCAGGTGGAGGGGCCGGTGCATGCCACCGAGCTGCTGGAACTCCAGCCCAAGGCTAAGATCACAGGGAACGTGCACTACAAGGCGCTGGAGATGCACCAGGGCGCGGTGATCGCCGGGCAGATGTGCCCGGTGGCCGTGCTGGTGGAGGAAAAGCCCCCACTGAAGTTAGCGTCAAACGGGCAGTGATCTGAATTCCCGAGCGGTCTGCAGTACTATTACCCGCAAAATTGAAAACCGGAAGGACACCCCATGAGCGCAGTTGCCGAGAATATCCAGACCGAAATGCCAGCCCCCATCCTGTTCACGGACAGCGCGGCGGCCAAGGTGGCGGACCTGATCGCCGAAGAAGGCAACCCTGACCTGAAGCTGCGCGTGTTCGTGCAGGGTGGCGGTTGCTCCGGCTTCCAGTACGGCTTCACCTTCGACGAGATCACCAACGAAGACGACACCACCATGACCAAGAATGGCGTGTCGCTGCTGATCGACGCCATGAGCTACCAGTACCTGGTGGGCGCCGAGATCGACTACAAGGAAGACCTGCAGGGCGCCCAGTTCGTGATCAAGAACCCGAACGCCACCACCACCTGCGGCTGCGGCTCCAGCTTCTCCGCCTGATTGATGTACGGGTATGCCAGCAGGGCACTGCGATAACTGCCCTGCCGACGACACAAGCCGCCTCCGGGCGGCTTTTTCGTTGGCGCCCTCCTGAATTTGCAGCGACTTTCAGCGCCGCGCCTGCCAACGATCTTGTGAGCCGTCCATGCAGCAGCCATCCTCGCCCCCGCCACAGTCCGCCACGCCGATGTCAGCACCCACGCCGACGCCCTCGCCGCAATCGCTGAAGCTGCTGCTGTGGCTGGTCGCGGTCGGCTTCTTCATGCAGACGCTGGACGCCACCATCGTCAACACCGCCTTGCCGGCCATGGCGCGCAGCCTGGGCGAGAGCCCGTTGCGCATGCAGTCGGTGGTGGTGGCGTATTCGCTCACCATGGCCATGCTGATCCCCGCGTCGGGCTGGGTGGCCGACCGCTTCGGCGCGCGGCGGGTGTACCTGGCGGCCATCGTGCTGTTCGTGCTGGGCTCGGTGTGTTGCGCACTGGCGCAGAACCTGAGCCAGCTGGTGGCGGCGCGTGTGGTGCAGGGGCTGGGCGGGGCGCTGCTGCTCCCCGTGGGGCGGCTGGTGGTGCTGCGCACCTTCCCGCGCGAGCAGTTCCTGCAGGCCATGAGCTTCGTGGCCATCCCGGGGCTGATCGGCCCGCTCATCGGGCCCACGCTGGGCGGCTGGCTGGTAGAGGTGGCGTCCTGGCACTGGATCTTCCTCATCAACGTGCCGGTGGGCATTGTCGGCTGCATTGCCACGCTGCGCTTCATGCCCGGCGGGCCCGTCACCTTCGTCGCGCGTTTCGACTTGGCGGGCTACCTGATGCTCGCGTTCGGCATGGTGTCGCTCTCGCTCGCCCTGGACGGCCTGGCGAGCATGGGGTTGCGTCAGGCCAGCGTGCTGGTGCTGATGGTCTTCGGGCTGGCCAGCCTGGTGGCCTACTGGTTGCACGCCGCGCGCAAGCCGGACCCGCTGTTCTCGCCCAGCCTGTTCACGGTGGACACGCTGCGCATCGGTCTGCTGGGCAATCTATTCTCGCGCCTGGGCAGCTCGTGCATGCCGTTCTTGATTCCGCTGCTGCTACAGGTGAGCATGGGGTATTCGCCCATGCAGGCCGGCATGATGATGCTGCCCGTGGCCATTGCCGGCATGTCGATGAAGCGCTTCACCACCACGCTGATCACCCGCTTCGGCTACAGGCGCGTGCTGGTGGTCAACACGCTGCTGGTGGGCGTCACCATGGCCAGCTTCGGGCTGGCGAGCCCCGCGCAGCCGCTGTGGGTGCACATCGTGCAGCTGGCGGCGTTCGGCGCGGTGAACTCGCTGCAGTTCACCGCCATGAACACCGTCACGCTCAAGGACCTGGAGCACGCCATGGCCAGCAGCGGCAACAGCCTGCTGTCGATGGTGCAGATGTTGGCCATGGGCATGGGCGTGGCGTCGGCCGGGGCGGTGCTGGCGGCCTTCACCAACGTGTTCCCGGCGGGGTCTACAGGGCAGGCGCTGGCAGCGTTTCAGGCCACCTTTGCGTGCATGGGGCTCATCACCATCGCGTCGGCCAGCATCTTCTGGCAGCTGTCGCCGCACGACAAGACCAGCAGCCGGGCCGCGGCGTCGGCGGATGCGGCAGAGCCGGGCTGACAAGGCGGGCGAGAACGCTGCGGCTGCGAAGAGCCGCAACAGCTCCTCAGGGCAACAGGCTGTCAGGCTGGGTAGATGGCGCCCAGCACGCGGGACCCCACGGCGCCGGTCACGCTCGACAAATTGCCCGGCTGGCCCGTGACCGCCTGGCGCGCCAGCCAGGCGAAAGCGGCGGCTTCCACCTGCAGGGCGGGCAGGCCCAGCGCATCGGTGGCCACCACGCGCAGGGCGGGGCACAGGGCCTGCAGGCGGACCATGAGGTGGGCGTTGAGTGCGCCCCCGCCGCACACCGCCAGCGAAGCACTATATTTTTGATAGCTACTTGCGCTCATCTGGCAAGCGGTAGCGGTGAATTCGGTCAGTGTCGCCTGCACATCCACAGGCCGGGCGTCCGCCCACGCGTGCAGATGCGCCTCCAGCCAGCGGGGGTTGAACAGGTCGCGCCCGGTGCTCTTGGGCGCGGGCCTGTGCAAGAAAGGCTCCTGCAGCAGCGACGCCAGCAGGCCCGGCAGCACCTGCCCGCTGGCCGCCCAGGCGCCGCCTGCATCGTACGGCTGGCCCGTGTGCTGCTGGCACCAGTGGTCCATCAGCGCGTTGCCAGGCCCGCAGTCGAACCCGACCACGCTGCCGTCCGCGCCCAGCACGCTGAGGTTGGAAATGCCGCCGATGTTGAGCACCAGCACCGTCTCGCCAGCCCGGCCGAACACCCCCTGATGAAACGCCGGCACCAGCGGCGCCCCCTGGCCGCCGGCCGCCACATCGCGGCTGCGAAAGTCCGCCACCACCGCAATGCCGGTGCGCTCGGCGAGCAGGGCGGGGCTGCCCAGCTGCAGTGTGTAGCCGGTGCCGTCAAACTCCTGCGGGCGGTGGCGCACCGTCTGCCCGTGGGCGCCGATGGCGCGGATGGCAGTGGCGGGCAGGCCGCTCTGCGCCAGCAACGTGTGCACCACCCCGGCATATGCCCGCCACAGCGCATTGCCTGCCAGCGCGGCGCGGTGCAGTTCGTCGTGGCCAGAGGTATTGAGCGCCAGCAACTCGGCCCGCAGCTCGGGTTCGAAGCCCGCGCTGGCGTGGTGCGTGACCACCATGCGCGGCCCGGAAAAGTCGGACAGTACCCCGTCGATGCCGTCGAGCGAAGTGCCCGACATCAGGCCGATGTACAGCTCGGAGGCGCTCACAGGGGCCGTGTGGACTGTGGTGGCGTGGACTGGAAAGCCCCGCGCTCAGATACGACACCAAGTCGGTGGCAACTGGCGCGGCGAAGGCCAGCGGCCGCCGCGCAAGGGCCGCCCCGCCGCGTATGCGGCGCTTCGCTTGCGTGCGCTGGCGGCGTCCCCACGTGGGGGGAAGGCGCGCAGTGACTCAGGGGGGAATCACTCTGCACTGGCTTGCTCGATCAATGCCGCAGCATTCAGCTGAATGCGCATGTTGGACGCCAGGCGCTGGAAGGCGGGGCGCGATGCGGCCGAGATCGGCGCGGCAGCGTCGCTGGCGGCCACGATGGTTTGCGGGTCCTGGTGTACGCCGTTCACGCGAAACTCGAAGTGCAAATGCGGGCCGGTGGCCCAGCCGGTGGAGCCCACGGCGCCCAGGGTCTGGCCCTGTTCGATGGATTGGCCCTGGCGCACGTCGATGCGGCTCAGGTGGGCGTACACCGTGACGTGCTGGTTGCGGTGCTTGACGAACACCACGTTGCCAAAACCGTTCTGCACGCCGGCAAACTCGATCACGCCGTCGCCCACGGTGCGCACCGCGGTGCCGGTGGGGGCTGCGAAGTCGGTGCCCAGGTGGGCGCGCCAGGTCTTCAGGATGGGGTGCAGGCGCATCTTGAAGCCACTGGTCACGCGCGAAAACTCGACGGGCGAGGTCAGGTAGGCGCGGCGCATGCTGTCGCCGTCCAGCGTGTAGTACGAGCCCTTGCTGCCCGGCTCCTGGAACCAGATGGCCTGGTGGGTCTTGCCGTTGTTGACGAACTCTGCGCTCAGCACGCGGCCGCTGGACAGGGGCTCGCCGTCGGCCTCCAGGGTTTCGTACACCACGGAGAACCGGTCGCCCTTGCGCAGCGAGCGGCGAAAGTCGATGTTGCCCGAGAACAGCTCGGCCATCTGCACGGCCACGCCGTCGGGGATGTTGGACGCATCGGTGGCGGCGAACAGCGAGCTGTTGATGACGCCGCCCGACAGGCGGCTGCTGGCCGTCAGTTTGGCGGTCTCGACGCGCGAGGTGAATTTGCTGTTGCCCGCGCGCTCCACGATCAGGCGGCGGAAGTTGCCGCTGTCGTCCGGCACCCAGCGGGCCGTCAGGCGCACCAGGCGGTGGTCGTCGGTGGTTTCTGCCGACACGATGCGGCCGGTGCGGCCGAGCATGTTCTGCCTGACGGGAGTATCGCCGCGCATGAAGGCGGCGGCGGCCGGGTCGGCCACGCCCAGGCGCTGCAGCAAGGATTCTGGGGTGTCGCTGCTGCGCACCTGCTCGGAGCGGTAGAGCGAGAAGCCCGGCGCATCAAGCTCGCCCAGCACGAGGTTTTCGGCCAGCGATTCGACGGGCAGCGTCACCATGCGCACCGGCATCTCGGCCGGGTCGGGCGCGAAGGACGCCACGGCGAATGCGCCGCCGCCGCCTGTCAGCAAGATGGCTGCAATGGCGGCGGTGATGCGCTTGGGGTGTTGTTGAATCGTGTGGGACAGCCGGTCAAGCAGAGCCGTGCTGGCGGTGGTCAAGCCATGAATCAAAGGTCTATCCCCAGGGTGAACGTGGCTTCAGGACACTCCCCCGCTGCGCGCGCTAGCGGGGCAAGGCCGAAGGCACAAGCTGTCAGGTGCAAGGTAGCGGGTGCAGGCTGAAGGCGTCGCAACACCGGGCCCACTAGAATCCCGCCTTGGCAAGGTGGGCGCAAGTATAGCGGCGCACGCTGTCTAGACATCCCAAAAAACCCTTATGAATCAATCTGCTGTTACAACAAGCCCGGTGTCCGATGGTGTAGGAAAGGCGCTCGAAATTTCGCTGCGTGGCGTGGACGAGCTGCTGCCCCAGGACGAGTGGGTCAAGAAGCTCGTGCGCTCCGAAGCGTCGGGCCAGCCCCTGCGCGTCAAGCTGGGGCTGGACCCCACCGCGCCCGACATCCACATCGGCCACACCGTGGTGCTCAACAAGATGCGCCAGTTGCAAGATCTGGGCCACCAGGTGATCTTTCTGATCGGCGACTTCACCAGCCTGATCGGCGACCCCTCGGGCCGCAACAGCACCCGCCCGCCGCTCACCAAGGAGCAAATCCAGGCCAACGCCGAGACCTACTACCGCCAGGCCAGCCTGGTGCTGGACCCGGCCCGCACCGAGATCCGCTACAACAGCGAATGGAGCGAGCCCCTGGGCGCCACCGGCATGATCCAGCTGGCCGCGAAGTACACCGTGGCGCGCATGATGGAGCGCGACGATTTCCACAAGCGCTTCACCACCGGGCAGTCCATTTCGGTGCATGAATTCTTGTACCCGCTGATGCAGGGCTACGACTCGGTGGCGTTGAAGAGCGACCTGGAGCTGGGCGGCACCGACCAGAAGTTCAACCTGCTCATGGGTCGCCACCTGCAGCAGGAATATGGCCAGGAGCCGCAGTGTGTGCTCACCATGCCGCTGCTGGTGGGGCTGGACGGCGTGGACAAGATGTCCAAGTCCAAGAACAACTACATCGGCATCGCCGAAGAGCCCAACACTATGTTCGCCAAGGTGCTGTCCATCAGCGACACGCTGATGTGGGACTGGTACACGCTGCTGTCCTTCAAGAGCCTGGCCGACATTGCCGCGCTGAAGGCCGAGATCGCCGGCGGACGCAACCCCAAGGACGCCAAGGTGATGCTCGCCAAGGAGATCACCACCCGCTTTCACAGCGCGGCGGCGGCCGATGCGGCCGAGCAGGACTTCATCAACCGCAGCAAGGGCGGCGTGCCCGATGAGATCGCCGAGGTGAGCCTGTCCGGCGCGCCGCTGGGCATCGGTGCGCTGCTCAAGCAGGCCAACCTCGCGCCGTCGGGCAGCGAGGCCAGCCGCCTGATCGACGGCGGCGGTGTGCGCGTGGATGGCAGCGTGGTCAGCGACAAGGGCCTGAAGCTCGACGCGGGCACCTACGTGGTGCAGGTGGGCAAGCGGAAATTCGCACGGGTGACGCTGGCTTGATGGGCCTGCAGCGCTCGCTGTAGGGGCGCTGACAGCTAGTAAATTGGTAGCTAATCTGCCCCGTCCAGGTCGTCATTGAGATCCGGGTCCGGCACATCGCCAATCGCTTCGCGCGTCGCCTGGGCCTGCAGTTCCAGCCAGGCACAGAACGCCTTGATCTCCGGGCGCTGGGCGCTGCGGGGGCCCACCATCAGCCAGTAGGTCAGGGGCGAGTCGATGCGGTGGCCGGGCAGCACCTCCACCAGGTCGCCCGAGGCCAGCGCGTCCGCGATCAGCGGCATGCGGGCCAGCGCCAAGCCCTGGCCGGCCAAGGCGGCCTGCACGATCTGGTGGGCGTAGTTGAAGTACAGCCACCGCTCGGGCTGCAGCTTGGCCAGGTCGCGCGCGTCAAACCAGCGGCGCCAGCTCAGGTACTCGAGGTAATGCGTGCGGTGGGCGTCGCCCGCCTCGATCAATGTGAATTGCGCCACGTCGGCGGGCGTGCGCAGCGGCTTGCCGCTTTTGAGCAGCCAGGGGCTGGCCACCACGGCCAACTGCTCGCCGAACAGGCGCGTGCCGCCCTGGGTGGCGCCGCCGGGCATGGCGTAGCGCAGGGCCAGGTCCACGTCCGAGGTGTCCAGGTCGATCTGCACATCGCTCGCATCGATGCGGATGTCGATGCCGGGGTTGTCGCGCTGAAATTCCTCCATGCGCGGGATGAGCCACATCGACGCAAAGCTGGCCCAGGTGCTGATCGCCACGCTGCGGCGCCCGGCCGTCTGGCGCACCAGGCGCACGGCGGCGTCCATGCGCTCCAGCGCCGGGGCCACGACACGCTGCAGCTGCGTGCCGGCGCCGGTCAGCTCCACGGCGCGGGTGTGGCGCAGGAACAGCGCCACACCCACTTCTTCTTCCAGAGCCTGGATCTGGCGGCTGACGGCCGACTGGGTGAGCGAGAGCTCGTCCGCGGCGGCGCGAAAGTTCAAATGCCGCGCCACGGCCAGAAAGGCGCGCCAGTGGCCGGTGGCCACGGGGCGGGTGCGAAGGACGGCGGGGGAGTACTCGGCTGAGGCCATGGTGGGGCTCCTGTAGAGGCCAGATTCATGCGTCGATGGAATGAATAGCGTACCGCGTTTTCATTGGACTGTGTGGAGCGCCAACGGCACCATTCAGGCTCATCAACGCGTATTCATCGCACCCAAGGAGCCCGTCATGTCAGCCCGCAACGTTCTGGAATCGCAACAATCCGTCCAAGCTCTCACGGCTGGCCGTCCTGCGGCCGGTTGCTGGAAGCTGAACCCCGGCCGCGCCCTGTCGCTGCACCCGCGAGAGCACGGCGTGCTGGCCATCGCGCAGGGCCGCGTCTGGGTCACCCTGCGGGGCCCGTCGCTGGCCGGGTTGCCGGCGGATTTGAGATCTGACCTGCCGATGTGCTTGGCCGACTATGTACTGCACGCGGGCGAGCGCCTGGTGGTCGCGCCCGGCCAGCATGTGGTGATGGAAGCCTGGAGCCCCTCCGGCACCCCGCCTGAAGCCGTGGCCTTCGAGTGGGTGGCGCAGCCCGCGGCTGCACAGGCTCAGGGCCTGCTGCGGCCCGGTGTCGAGTGGGAGTGCAGCGTCGCCTTGCCCCTGCGCGACTTGATGCAGGCCCTGGGGCAGGGCGGCCGTGCCGTGGGCCAGGCGGGCGTGCAGGTGTTGGGCGCAGGCAGCCGGCTGGCGATCGGAATCGCGCGGTTTGCTCTCTTTCGGATAGCAGCGCCCCGTGCTCGCACAACGGCTTGAGGGCGACATGCAAGAAGAGCATCAATCGACAACCTCCTTTTCATTGGACGCCTTGGCTAGCACGTCGCACCATAGAGTCCATCAAGGGTAAACCCGGAGAACACCATGAACAACGCACACACCTTCAATTTCCAATCCACCGCCAGCGCAGCACAGTCTTCGCATGGTGCCAGCACCCTGCTGCCAGGCCAGGCCGCCAGCCTGACCCCCCGCGCGCCCCTGGCCCTGCGCGTCGCCGAAGGCCACGCCTGGGTCACGCTCGATGCTGGCCCCTACGGCACGGGCGCCGAGGCGGGCGATGTCTTCCTGCACGCAGGTCAGACGCTGCAGATCGCTGCCGGCCAGCATGCCGTGGTGGAACCCATCGGCACCCAGCGCCTGCAGTACCGCGTTGCCGCGGTGGCCGCCGCTGCAGTGCATGCGGAGACCGCCGCACCCTGGTGGCGCCGCGCCGCCTTCGGCAGCGCTGCAGTGGCCGACCAGCGCGTGGGCGGGGACGCCTGCTGCGCCTGAAATACGCCGGCCCGGGGCTGCCCTGCAGATCCCGCGCCGTGGTGTCAACGCCATGCGGTCACTGGCACTGCATGGGCTGACCCGGAAATCAATGCCCTGTGAGCTTCTGCCGCTTGTCCTGCAAGCGCCAGAAGCTCTTTTTTTGATAGCAAAAAGACGAAATAAGACAAGGCCAGGGCAGTGAGGGGCGCGCCGCACGTCAGCGTGGCGGGGTCTCCAGCAGGTCGATCAGCTGCGCCTGCAGCGTGACCAGAATTTCTTGCGACAGGTCGGGCTGCCCCGCTGCCGTGGCCCGCGCCAGCGCCAGGCCGCCGACCATGGTGGCCAGCACTTCCATGGCCCGTGCACGCTGGGCGGAGGGCGGGGCGCCCGGCGCGTGGTCGGCCAGCAACTGCGTGAAGCGCTGGATGTTGCGCTCGATACCTTCGGCAAACACCTGCGACAGCTCGGGCCCCGCGCGGGCCGCGTCCACCGCCAGCGCCGCGGCCGGGCAGCCGTTGCCGGGTTCGTCGCGGTGCTGCGGGGAGAGATAGCTTTTGATGCGGTCCGCCATGTTGGCGTTCGGCGTGTGCCCGTCCAGCGGGGCAATCGACCAGTCGAACGCACGCGCGCAGGCCTCGCGAACCAGGGCGTCCTTGGATTCGAAATGCCGGTACAGCCCGCCGTGCGTCAGCCCCGCGTCGCGCGTGATGTCGGCCACGCCCACGCCTGTCAGGCCGCGCTCGCGGTACAGCCGCGACGCCGCGTCCAGGATGCCCTGGCGGTTCTCTGCAGCCTGTGCTTTGGACACCTTCATGGAAACCTTTTAATGATTGCGGTCGTACGCAATAAGCTGTTTTGTGCTTATGATGACGACTCCAATCATAAGCCTCGGCCCCACGGCGGCGTGGCAGGGTGGGGCAATGTCGCTGGTGGCAACCCCGGTTTGCACCGGTCCCCACTGTCCGCAACCGCCACTCGAATGCCACTCAGACGCCGCCGAACGTCACTGAACGCCACCGAACACCCGTGGGCGCCACAACCATCCTCAGCAGGTGCACCCCGCGCCGACAACCAGCGAGATGTTTTCATGAAGATCACCCCGTCCCACCTGTGCACCTTCGCAGCAGCCTGCGTTCACGGAGCCAACCGCTGATGCGCCGCGTCGTCATCACGGGCATGGGCCTAGTCTCGCCCTTGGGCAGCAGCGTGGAACTGGCCTGGCAGCGCCTCTTGGCCGGGCGCTCGGGCGTCACCCGCCTGCCGGAGGGGGTCGCTGAAGGCGTCCCCGCACAGGTCGCCGGGCGTGTGCTGAGCGTGGCCGAAGACCCCGAGGGCGGCTGGGATGTGGACGCCATAGTCTCGCCCAAGGACCAGCGCAAGATGGACTGCTTCATCCCGTTTGCGCTGGGCGCAGCGCAGCAGGCGCTGGCGCAGGCCGGCTGGCCCGTGGAGGGCGGCGATGCGGCTGCGCTCGCGCGCACGGCCACCGTGATTGCATCGGGCATTGGCGGGTTCGGCGCCATTGCCGATGCAGTGCGCACCACCGAAACGCGCGGGCCGCAGCGGCTGTCGCCGTTC
>Ga0209023_10008041_pt1 | contig 10661 bp, 10 predicted proteins | sample LakOneMetagenome_FD_187468 | JGI IMG/M metagenome (GOLD analysis project Ga0209023, IMG submission 187468) | Freshwater and sediment microbial communities from Lake Erie, Canada (SPAdes) (version 2) | ecosystem: Environmental > Aquatic > Freshwater > Lentic | place: Lake Erie, Canada...
TGCGCAGCGAGAAGGAAAAGCTGGAGGACATTCTCGAGAACCCGTCCTCCATGAAGCGCCTGATCATCCGCGAGATCGAGCAGGACGCCAAGCAGTACGGCGACGAGCGCCGCACCGTGATCGAGGAAGCCGAGCGCGCCGTGGCCGAGCAGAAGATCATCGACGAGCCGGTCACGGTGATCGTGTCCGAGAAGGGCTGGGTGCGCGCGCGCACCGGCATCGGCCACGACCCGGCCCAGTTCACGTTTAAAGCCGGCGACTCGCTGCACCAGGTGTTCGAATGCCGCACCATCGATTCCCTGGTCGGCATCGGCAGCAACGGCAAGACCTACTCGGTGCCGGTGGCGGCCCTGCCGGGTGCGCGCGGCGACGGCGTGCCGATCACGACCCTGGTCGACCTGTCGGGCGGCGTGCGCATGCTGCACTACTTCGCCGGCAACCCGGATACGCGCCTGTTACTCAGCACCTCGAACGGCTTCGGCTTCATCGCCAAGGCCGGCGACATGATCAGCCGTCTGAAGGGCGGCAAGTCCTTCATCACCCTGGACGACGGCGCCACGCCGCTGCCGCCGCGGATCGTCGTCGACACCGCCGGCGCGGTGGCCTGCCTGTCCGAGAAGGGCCGCGTGCTGGTGTTCGGCATCGACGAGATGAAGGTGCTGACCAACGGCGGCCGCGGCGTGATCCTGATGGAGCTGGAACCGAAGGAATCCCTGCTGGCGGCGCAGCCGATCACCCAGAAGGGCGTGAACGTGGTCGGCACCTGGGCGGGTTCGAAGCCGCGCACGGTGGAGCTGTTCGCATCCGGCCTGGAGCCGCACTTCGGCAAGCGCGCGCGCAAGGGCAAGCCGCTGTCGGCCAAGCTCAAGGCGCAGGACCTGGCGATGCGGGCGACTGAAGCGAATTCGTGATCCGTAGGGTGGACGGCTTCGCCGTCCGCGCGTTCAACTCACGGATGCACAGTGGCAGCGCATCGTTTAGTCGAACGCGTGGGCGGAGGACTCGCGGGGCCGCCCAGGCCCACCCTACAAAAAACGCCGGCTCGCGAGCCGGCGTTTTTCATTGGAGCGAACCCTGCTTAGTGCTTGGCAGCTGCCTTGTGCACGTCGGCGGTGGCTTCAGCGCGCACCTGCTCGGTCTTGGCCGCAGCGGTGGCCTTGTCGGCTGCCGCATCGACCTGGGTCTTGAGCAGCTTCTCGTCCGCCTTGATCATCTTCTTGTCGGCCTTCAGCTTGGCGTCGGCGATCTTTTCCTCGGCCTTGGCGACTGCCTTGGCGCGGTCTTCCGGATCGGCTTTCGCCACTTTCTCGACCGCGTTGGCGTGGGCCTTCACGGCGTCGGCATGGGCTTCGGCCTTTTTCTCGTTGGCCTTGGCGACTGCCTTGTTCACTTTCTCGTCGGCCTTGGCGGCCTTCTTGACTTCCTTGACTTCGGCCTTCACGACTTCTTTCTCGGCCTTGGATTCCGCCTTGACGACAGCATCGCTTGCAGCCGGGGTGGTGGTGGTCTGGGCGGTGGCGGCGGTGGCGAACAGGCCGGCGATGAGGGTGGCGATCAGTTTGTTCATGATGGTTCCTTTCCGGTGAGTGGTCACGCAGTGCAGTGCAGCCGCGTAATAATTTTTGTCTGACAACGACTCCAGAATAGAACCCCTCGCCCGCCGGGTCTGTTAGCCACCCCACGCACTTCCGGTGACATTTGTAAGCAAACTTTACTGTCGAGCTGGCCCCGCATACAGGTCGATGATCTCGCTCACGCCATCCCGGCATACTGGACAAAACGCCTCGCTGCGGTCGAACATCAGGCACTGCATCGCGGGACGGTAGTAGCCACTGGCTTCATAGTTCGCGCCTTCGAAGGCGCCCACGTCATGCCGATGCGCCTGATTGGCGAACAGCTTCTCGGTCGCCTTCAAGTCTTCCCGAAACAACGCATTCATCTCGCTTTCCGGCCGCTTGGCCGCACGCAGCGCGGCGCGCTTCTTCTGGTAGGCGCGCGAGGCTTCCTCATACTCGGCCTTGGGCCAGGGCGTCGGCAGCGGCGTGCCCGCCTTCACGTGACGCTTCCATTTCAGGTTCGCCGGGTCGCGCAGCGCGGTGGCGTTCGGCTCCCAGGGCTCCATGCGCGCGCCGCCCGTGGCATAGGCCACCGGCGAGGTGTAGTACTCGTCGGCCAGGCCCGCGAAGTGGTGGCCGAATTCGTGCACGAAGAGGTAGTTGGCCCACGCGTTGCTTGCCGCCGCGGTGCTGAACTGGCCAAAGATCCCGCCGCCCCCGTAGGTCTCGTTGTTCACCAGGATCTCGATGAACTCATAGGGCGCATGCTGGGCGATGTCGCGCAGCGCGCGGTTGTCCAGGGTGAGCACGTAGCGCTCGCTGCCGAAGATGTCGTAGCGCGTACCGAGCTTTGACGCATGGTGCACGCCGGTCGAGGGACGGCTGATGCCCGATTCGAGGGTGGGCACCGCCAGGCCCCAGACGTTGAAGTCCCCCGCGCGTTCCTTGAAGGGCGACACCGTGAACAGGTGCTTCACCAGGCGCCGTGCATCGCTTTCGAATTTCTTCAGTTCCAGAGCCGTGTAGCCGTCGCCCAGCACCAGCAGGTCGACCTTGTCGGGTGAAGGGCCGCTCACGTGGATCGGGATCGGTGTTGCCGGCGCCGCCGGCTGCTTCCTCACCACCTCCTGGGCATCGGCATCGACCTCGATGCTCCAGGCCACGGAGAACGCGTTGCGCTCGTCGCGCTTGAGGATGCGCACGCGCACCGGGCGGTCGAATTGCGGGAAGCGCACCGATTCGTGGAAGGCGCGGCTCATGCGGCTGGCTTCTTCCGTCGTGCGCCATTCGCCGAAGACGGTGGAGAAGCCGCGCGAATACAGCAGGTCGCCGGTCTTCGCATCGACCACCTCGACGCGATTCTGGCCGCGGTCGGTAGCGTCGAGATTGCGCGCCGGGTTGCCCGGCCAGGGCAGCGGCTCGATCACGACGCGCTCGAGCGCGTATTGGTCCGACAGGGCGTTGCCGCTATGGGCGTAGTCGACGCGCACCGTGGCCGGCTGGGCGGCGTGATTGAGACCGGCGGCCAGCGCCAGCGCTGCGGCAAGCAGGCAATGGGAAAGACGGAACATGGACGGTCCTCATGAGACGAAGGTCATCCATTCTACTGCGACCGGCCTGCCAATCCGGCATCACCTGGCCGCGTCGACCCTGGCCGCGCTTCCTGCGGAGACGGCGCCTGTTGCGGTCTCGAGTGGCCGGTACTGGTACAGCGGCCGCTGCACCACGATCGGCCGGATATCGAGCCGCATATTGTAGACCGAGTAGGTTTCGGTCAGCAGCGACATATAGCCTACGCTGTCGTCGGTGCGCGTGAGCCTGAACTCGAAGCCGAGGTCGGGCTGGGGCCCGTTGGGGCTGTCGAGCGAGAGTCCGATGGCGTCACGCTGGTCGCTGTCGATCAGCCGCGACATCAGGTCGACCACGGTCGTGTTGCCGAGGATGTCGGCCGAGAACAGCGGTTCGCGAAAATAGGGTTTGGCCGGATCGAGCTTGTTGTCGATCTTGTCGCCGCCCGGCGTGAAGGCCTGCGTGTGCAGGTTGAAGCGGTCGCCGTTGTCCAGGTAGCTCAGGCGCACATTGCTGACGTTCAGGGGACCGTCCTGCGCCACCGCCTTCGACAGGTCGACCAGCAGCGCGCCGCGGTAGCCGATCACCTCGACCTCGCGGTTCGGCCCCACCACCATGGCCGTGTTCTCGTCGATGCCCAGGCCGATCTTGTAGCCCTTCTTGAGCATGGCCGGCACCATGCGGGCGAAGCGGCCGCGCACCAGCAGGTGCTGGTCGACGAACACGTCTTCGCCGATGAAACCCAGGCCCGGCGCGATTTCCCTGTCCTCGTCCAGGCCCAGCCTGAGCGTGGCCAGCACCGGTTTCGGATAGCCGAACATGGTGCTGCTCATGATGGCGGCGCCGGCGCTGGAGCCGGCCAGCATGCCGCCGCGCCGGTAGAGCTCCCACAGCGCGTCCAGCATGCGGGTGTTGCCGCCGTCGGGACGCCGCAGCGCGCGCGTGATGCGGCCCTGGTCGCCGCCGGCGAAGAAGGCGCCGCCGGCCGAGCGCACGGCCTCGGCCAGCGCCGCATCCTCGGCGGCAAGCTGGTAGTCGGTGCCGGCCAGGCGCACGGCGACCGGCACGAAGAAGGCTTTCGCGCCATAGGCGTTGAAACGGTCGACCAGGAATTTGCCGGCCTTGTCGGGGCTGGCGGAAGCGGAGGCGAAGACGGCGATGCGGGCGCCCTTGCCGCCGGCGAGCTGGACCATGCGTTCCCACACGGCCGCGTTGTCGCCGCGCAGGGCGCCGCCGATGATCACGAGATGGCCCTTGGGCGAGGGCGGAAGCTCCGCCCTGGCGGCCCAGCAGACATGACACGCCAGCAGTAGAAAGGCGAGCAAGGCGCGATGAAGAACCCGGGCGGCAACCTGGAACATGACAGCTTCCTTCTCGATGGAGACTATCGTAAGCCTGATTCGAGAAGAACGTCGCCGTGTTGAGTATGCTCAGGACAAATATATGTTCGGAAAGTAACGCTCCATCAGCGTTTCCGGACGTTGCGGCGAGGTGAAGCCGAAGCGTTCGTAGAGGCTGTGGGAGTCGGCCGTGGCGAGCGTGAAGCGACGCAGCTTCTGCAGGCTCGGATGACGCAGCACGACGCCGATCAATTGCTTGCCGTAGCCATGGCCGCGGTATTCCGGCACCACGAACACGTCCACCAGGTTGGCGAAGGTGGCGAAGTCGGTGATCACGCGGGCAAAAGCGATCTGGCGGCCGTCGAGGTAGCCGCCGAAGCACAGCGAATTCTCGATCGCGCGCTCGACCACGGGGCGCGAGATGCCGATCGCCCAGGTGCTCTGCTCGCTCAGGAAGCGGTAGATCATCGGGATGTCGAGCTTCGTCTGGTCGGTGCTGACCTGGAAGCTGGAGTCGTTGGTAATCATGGGACCCGTGTCTGGTTCTGGCTTAAAAGTGAATTCTAGCGCCGTTTGCCAGTAATACAACACGCGATTGGAGGTCCTGGCGCCGCGCGCAAGGACCGCCGCCGGGTGCAGCTCAACCGTTGCGCAGGTAGCGCTCGGGCAGCTGCAGCTTGCTATCCTCGGCGCGCCAGATCAGGTTCAGCACGTACCAGCGCTTGCCGTCGTGGATCAGCTGGATGCTGTTGATGCCGCGCATGAAGGGTTTCGCATCGTCCTTCGCGTGGCGCGCCTCGTAGGTGCTGAACACATGGGCGATCTGGCCGAAGGTTTCCGTGGTGCGCGCCACTTCGCTCTCGAAGAAGCCGGTGGTGGCGAAGGTCTTGGTGTTGCGCGAGATATAGTCTTCCGGCGTCAGGCTGCGCAGCACATAGCTGCCGTCCGGTCGCATGCCGACCGCGCCCATCCGGCCCTCGGGCGAGAACAGGGAGCGCATGCGGTTCCAGTCGCGCGGCGCGCCGGCCGGGCCGGAGATCACGTCATAGAGCGCGGCGACGATGGCGTCGATCGAGGCGACGTCGGCGGGACGGGCGGCCGGCAGGCCAGGCGCGGTCTGGGGCGGCGGCGGCGCGATCGCGGTCGGCGTCGCGCCGGGGACCGGTGGCGTCGCCTGCTGGGCCGCCGCCGGTGCGCAGCCTGCCGCCGCCAGCAGGGCCGCCGCGCCGAATCGTGTCAGTCGTTTCATGTCTCCCCCTTTGTTGTCATTTAATGAAGCCTGTCCACATCATCACGCATTTCCCGGGGCTTGTCATCCACCATGGATGGGGGCGAAGGGCTCACACTGCCGGCCAGTTATAATCGTACGATCCCCAACCGAGATTCCACCATGACCGATCAATTCTCCAAGAAAGCCGAGGCCTGGTCCGCGCGCTTCACCGAACCCGTTTCCGACCTCGTCAAGCGCTACACCGCGTCCGTGTTCTTCGACAAGCGCCTGGCGCCCTTCGACATCCAGGGTTCGCTGGCCCACGCCGAGATGCTGGCAGCCCAGGGCATCATCAGCGCACAGGACCGCGCGGAGATCGAGCGCGGCATGGCCCAGATCAAGGGCGAGATCGACGCCGGCACCTTCGAATGGCTGCTGGACCTGGAAGACGTGCATCTGAACATCGAGAAGCGCCTGACCGAACTGGTGGGCGACGCCGGCAAGCGCCTGCACACCGGCCGCTCGCGCAACGACCAGGTGGCGACCGACATCCGCCTGTACGTGCGCGCCGCCATCGACGATATCGTCGGCTTGCTGGGCGGCCTGCGCGGCGCGCTGACGGACCTGGCCGAGCGCCATGCCGACACCATCATGCCGGGCTTTACCCACCTGCAGGTGGCGCAGCCCATCACCTTCGGGCACCACATGCTGGCTTATGTCGAGATGTTCGGCCGCGATGCCGAGCGCATGCTGGACGCGCGCCGCCGCGTGAACCGCCTGCCGCTGGGCGCGGCCGCGCTGGCCGGCACCACCTTCCCGATCGACCGCCTGCGCGTGGCCAGGACGCTCGGCTTCGACGACGTCTGCCACAACTCGCTCGACGCCGTCTCGGACCGCGATTTCGCCATCGAATTCACGGCGGCGGCCTCGCTCATCATGATGCACATCTCGCGCTTCTCGGAAGAGCTGGTGATGTGGATCAGCCCGCGCATCGGCTTCATCGACATCGCCGACCGCTTCTGCACCGGCTCGTCGATCATGCCGCAGAAGAAAAACCCGGACGTGCCGGAACTCGCGCGCGGCAAGACCGGCCGCGTCTACGGCCACCTGAACGGCCTGCTGACCCTGATGAAGGGCCAGCCGCTGGCCTACAACAAGGACAACCAGGAAGACAAGGAACCGCTGTTCGACACCATCGACACCGTCACCGACACCCTGCGCATCTTCGCCGACATGGCGGGCGGCATCACGGTCAAGGCCGAGAACATGCGCGCCGCCGCGCTGCAGGGCTACGCGACGGCGACCGACCTGGCCGACTACCTGGTCAAGAAGGGCCTGCCCTTCCGCGATGCGCACGAAGCCGTGGCGCATGCGGTGCGCGCCTGCGATATCGCCGGCTGCGACCTGTCCGAGATGCCGCTCGAGAAGCTGCGCGAATTTTCGCCGCTGGTCGAGCAGGACGTGTTCGCCGTGCTGTCGCTGGAGGGTTCGGTGGCGGCGCGCGACCACGTGGGCGGCACCGCACCGAATCAGGTGCGCAAGGCCATCGAGCGCGTGCGCAAGCAATTGGCCGAATGATGGGCATGGCGGGCGGCCGCGCCGCCCGCCATCGTTATCCTCCGCGCTTGTCGCGGCCCCGCTGGCGGGCCTCCTTCATCAACACCTTCCACTTGCCTCGCTCGGCAATCCGATCCAGCGGCGTCTGCTCCGCACGCTGCACCTCGCGCAGCAGCTTGCGGTAGTTGCGCAGGCGGTCCGCATCCACCCTGTCCCGCACCGCGCATCCGGGCTCGCTCTCGTGCACGCAATCGCGGAACTGGCATTGCTCCGCCAGCGCGGCGATGTCGTTGAAGGACAGCCCCAGCTCTTCCTCGTCCGCATCCGGCTGCCAGGCGCGCAGGCCGGGCGTGTCGATGATGCAGGCGCCGCCCGGGCAGCGGTGCAGCGAGCGCGCCGTGGTCGTGTGGCGTCCGCGGTCGTCCCCCATGCGGGTGCCGCCGGTGGCCTGGCCGCTGCCCGTGAGGGCGTTGGTCAGGGTCGACTTGCCGACGCCCGATGAGCCGAGCAGCACCAGGGTCTGCCCCGCCCCGAGCCAGGGCGCCAGCACCCCCGCATCGTCCTGCCCGGCGGGATGCAGGCTGAGCGCCGGCACGTCGTCCGGGATGCGCTGGCGCAGCTGGGCGATCTTCTCGCTGGCGTCCAGGCCGATGTCGGACTTGGTCAGCACCATCACAGGCTCGACGCCGCAGGCGCGCACCAGGGCGATATAGCGCTCCATACGGCGCGGATTGAAGTCGTTGTCGAGGCCCATCAGGAGCAGGGCCGTGTCGACGTTGCTGGCCAATACCTGGCGGCCGGACGGCGTGCGGCGCGTCAGGCGGGTGGATGGTTCGAGGACGCTGTCGATCCAGTATTCGCCGCCGCTCTCGACGACGAGCACCCAATCGCCGACCACGGCCGGCTCCATGTGGCGCAGGTGACTCGCATTGAAGGGGCGCTTGCCGTCGTCGAGCGTCATCGCGTCGCGCTGGGCGGCGGTGACGCGGGCGAGGCGCTGTTGCGGCGCGGTCGCCGCGCCTTGTGACAGTTGCGAAATAAAATACTGCTTGAATCCGATCCCGTGCAGGGTCGGGAAATCGATGTCGATCATGACGATGTGGTTTCCAGTTCGATATGCGCAACAGGCGTGCGCAGGCAACCGCTTGGTAAGCGGCAAGGTCGAAGAGTGGAAGGTCGGCGCGCTATCGCGCCAGGCACATCGTCAGTAGAACGTGGTGATGCGCAGGCGGATCAGGCGGCCGACCGGAGGGCGGTATCAGGCTGGTTCATGCTTTGTCTCCTCGGATCGGTTGATGGGATGGCTAGTCTGGCAGCAGCCGGCAAGAAGGTCAAGGGCGCGATGCCGCCTGGCGCTTTGCGCTATCCTGTTCGCCCAGGCCATGACCGGCTCACCCACCGACGACGAGACTTCCGTGACGCCAAGCAACCCTAGAGTCCTTCCCTCCCGCGACTACGCCGCCTTCCTGTTCGACATGGACGGCACCATCCTCACCTCGATCAAGTCCGCCGAGCGGGTCTGGACCGCCTGGGCCCTGCGTCATGGACTCGATCCGGTGTCCTTCGTGCCAACCATCCACGGCAAGCGCACCGAGGACACCATCCGCAAGCTGGGCTTGCCCGGCGTCGATCCGGTGGCCGAAGCGCTGGGCATTGCGCTGGCCGAGATCGAGGACGTGGGCGATATCGAGGAAATCCGCGGCGTGGGACGCTTCCTGGCCAGCCTGCCTACGGACCGCTGGGCCATCGTGACCTCGGCCTCGCGTCCGCTGGCGACCGCCCGTATCGCCGCCGCCGGCCTGCCCCTGCCGCCGCTGCTGGTGTCGGCCGAAGACGTGAAGCACGGCAAGCCCGCGCCGGATCCCTTCCTGCTGGGCGCGCAGAAGCTGGGCGTGAATCCGCTGGACTGCCTGGTGTTCGAGGACACGCCAATCGGCCTGGCGGCCGCGGAAGCCGCGGGCATGGACAGCATCGTGGTCACGGCGACACACACGCATCCGGTCGAGACGCGCTCGGCGCCGGTGCCGGATTATGCCGACCTTGTTGCTGTGCGTTTAGAGAATGGTCTGCTGAGGGTGCAGAGAAAGATCGGCCACTGAAGCTGCTTGTCGTAGGGTGGGCAGGGCACATCAGGCCAATGGCCTGATGTGCGCCCACGCGGTCAACGAGCGGTTGTGAGCCACGGAGCGGGCCAGGATACGTGATTTGAACGCGTGGGCAAGAGACTTGCCCACCCTACGAAATATCGTTTCGTTCGGCTTGTACTGAGGCGATCGGCACCCACATCAGGAATATCGACATTCCTCATGGAGGTGCGCATGCACCGCTATCGCAACACGAGCGGCGAATCCGGCGTCGTCGCCTACGACATCGACAGCGACTCGATCACCATCCAGTTCAGCGGCGGCGACCGCTACCTCTACACGGAGCGCAGCGCTGGCCTAGAGAACATTGCCAAGATGCAGGAACTGGCCCGCGATGGCCGCGGGCTGTCCACCTTCGTCAGCCAGCACATCCGCTCGCGCTATGCGCGCAAGCTGAACTAGGGCCTAGCTGCGCTTCGGATAGGGCGTGCCGTCCTTGTGCAGGTAAGAGTCGGTCGCGCCGTCGTATTGCAGGTCGATGTCCGGATACACGGCCTTGTCTTCCTGGATGCGCGAACCGACGCAGAGGAAGACGCCCGGCCCCCAGCTGCGGTTGATGAGGTGGTGACCGTTCGGCTTTCCACCCGGAAAAGCCGCGCAGTCCCCTGCCCGCATGATGGTCTCGCCCTCGTCGGTCACCAGGACCAATTCGCCCGACACCATCATCACGAACTCGTCCTCGTGCGAATGCCAGTGGCGCTGCGAGGACGCGGCGCCGGGCTGGAGCTCGACGAGGTTCACGCCGAACTGGCTCAGGCCGCCGGCGTCGCCCAGCGCCTGCCGGCTGCGTCCATCGACCAGCTCGGCGAAGGGATCGGGGTAGCCGGTGCCCTTCACCACGGGAATGCTGCTCAGGTCCAGTCTCGACATGCCGTGCTCTCCTTGGTTGGCCGCGGATGGAATCAGCCGCGTTTCTGTACCAGCGTCAGGATATCGTAACTCGCCACCAGTTCGTCGTTCTGGTTGGTGACCTGCACATCCCAGGCCACCACGCCCTGGCCGCGTCCCCGTTCGTCCGTGCGGTTGCGGTCGACCTTGCGCTTGCAGGTGAGGCGTGCGCGGATGGTGTCGCCGATCGCCACCGGCGCGACGAAGCGCAGGTTGTCCAGGCCGTAGTTGGCCAGCACCGGGCCCGGGGCCGGCGACACGAAGAGCCCGGCCGCCGCCGACAGCACGAAGTAGCCGTGGGCGATGCGCTTGCCGAACTGGGTGTCCTTGGCCGCGATCTCGTCGAAGTGCATGTAGAAGTAGTCGCCCGAGACGCCGCCGAAGTTGACGATGTCGG
>Ga0209023_10008042_pt1 | contig 10660 bp, 10 predicted proteins | sample LakOneMetagenome_FD_187468 | JGI IMG/M metagenome (GOLD analysis project Ga0209023, IMG submission 187468) | Freshwater and sediment microbial communities from Lake Erie, Canada (SPAdes) (version 2) | ecosystem: Environmental > Aquatic > Freshwater > Lentic | place: Lake Erie, Canada...
TCGGGTGCGCCAGGATTTTCAGTAACTTACTCTGTTCTCCCTTCGGAAGAACGGCTGCCTAGCAAGCAAATAGCTAGCAGGTGAGAAAGACATCTACGCCCTGTCATGATACATCCGCAGATGGTCCGGTACCGAACGACTCCAGCGCGACAATGACAGACTGGATTGACTGGCTAAGTTCGCGAGTCGAGCAGCTCACCGTACGCTTCCCTCCTGAGTTGACCATCGCGACTCGTCGCAGCGGCGAACTGCGGCACATGAGTCAGCCACACTTCTAGATGTCGGGGCGGTTTTTTTACTTGTTCCAAAGCGGGAAACCATCGCAAATTCTTCGTCGTCGCGAAGGGGCGCGCCTTTTCTTCGTTACCTCTGGATTTTCCACATGTGGGCTGACACCGATACCGATGTCGACTTTCTGAATTATTCGGAAGTCGCGGAACTCATCGCCGAAATGATCGGCAAGCCAGATCTGCTCCCTATGTCTCTGGGGATCTTTGGAAACTGGGGAGTCGGGAAGTCGAGCACGCTCCGCTTAGTGGCGAAGGAGTTGGAGAAGACTGAGGGCAAGTATCTCGTCATCAACTTCGATGCGTGGCTCTATCAGGACTTCGACGACGCACGCGCTGCGTTGATGTCCGTCATTGCCAGCGAACTGGTAAAAGCTGCGCCGACGTCTCTGGCATCAAAGGCGATGTCGCTTTTCGGCCGGATCAACAAGCTGCGGGCACTCGGGATCTTTGTCGAGGGTGGCGCGCTCGCGATGGGGGTGCCGACCTTCGGCCTAATTACGCGCGGGCTTGAAGGAGCGCGCGATGTTTTGGAAGGGAAAGCTGACAACGAAGATATGGAGGCGATCAAGAAGGCCGGCACGGATGCCAAGGAGCAGACATCCGGACTTCTGAAAGAAGTCTCGGAGAAGGGACCTCCGGAAGAGATCGCAGCCTTTCGGAAGGAATTCGGCGAGGTGTTAGACGGTCTCGGCAAGACGCTCGTCGTCTTCATCGACAACCTCGATCGCTGCCTTCCGGAAAACGCCATCCACACGCTGGAAGCCGTTCGACTCTTCCTCTTCATGCCCAAAACCGCTTTCGTCATCGGCGCGGACGAAGACATGATCCGCCACGCCGTGGCTCGCCATTTCAAAGAGCCGGGAGAAAAGCAGGTCACCGATTATCTCGACAAACTCATCCAAATTCCCGTTCGAGTGCCTCGGCTGGGTGTTGAGGAAGTTCGTGCCTACTTATTCCTTCTTCTGTTTCAAAGCGCTAATACCAATCTGGCGACGACAGAGAAGCTGCGGGCATTTTTGATCGAACGTCTCAGACGATCGTGGACGCACGACCAGCCATTCTCAATCGACGACGCACTGGAGAGCGTAGGGAAAAAGGATGATGCAGACCTGCGCCGCGCACTTGATATGGCGGATCGCATGGCACCGCTGCTGGCACACGCCGCGCACGTTCAGGGCAATCCACGCATTGTGAAACGGTTACTCAACGTCGTACGCATGCGAGCATCAATCGCCGCGAAACGCAAAATGCCGCTGGATGAGGCCATCATCGCGAAGCTCGCGCTTTTCGAGCGCTGCGTCGATACTTCAGCGACCGAAGCTCTTCACAACGCGATCAATGCGACATCAGACGGAAAGTTGGTATTCCTGCAAGCGATCGAGAGCGGGGAGCCAATAGACGAACACAAGGCCGAGCTGCCTGACAAATGGCTACCGTTCCTTCCGTTTATTTCTGACTGGGCGCGCCTGCAACCCAAGCTCGCTGATGTCGATCTCAAACCAGCCGTGTACCTGGCGCGAGAGACCATCCCTGTTCGTGTCGCGTCGGGCACCGTGCCGCCAGCAGTCACCAAAGCGGTGGAGCAACTCGTCAGAACACCCAGCATGTCGTCACGTGCAGCGACCGATGCAGTGACGGCGTTGAAAGGCGGTCACGAGACCGCAGCTATGGAGGCTATCGTCACACACATGCGCAAGGATAACGATTGGTCGCGTGTTCGCGCCGATGCTCGAGGTGCTGTCTTGCTGGCGCGCTCATCTACGGAAGCAGCCAAGGTTGCGACACGTTTCTTTCGCGATCTTCCTTCTGCTCCAGCATGGTTGCGAGCCATGCTGAAGGATGAAACTTGGTACGAGGCTTAAGCGCATGGGAACGTCAGGATCGAGCAAGGGCCCCAAAAATTCCTCACCGCTGGTGCCGCCGGGCGTTGATGACGAACCTGGCAAGCCACTGCCCGAGCCCGAGGGTCAGCGCTTTCGCGGCTTCCGAACGGAATTCGGGAGAGCGGTAGTTGGTGGCGGGACGGCAACGCTGTCGTCAGCGCTCGGAAAATATGCACGCGACGCTATGCACGGAAGTGCAGTCGGTCCGCGGCGTTTCGGATCAGCGTACAATACGGGTGCGGTTCTCGCAGAGACGCTCGCCAATATTGGTTCGGGGGGCACCGGCCAAGGTCCGAGTGGTGTTGATTTTTCGGCGCTGACAGGCCAACCGGTCAATGTCGCCGCGCAAGAAATCGCTCGTGCGCTCGCACCTGACAATATTGACGCTGATCACATTACCGTCGCGATCCAAGAAGCAATTATGGAAGTGCTGCCAGATGCTGGCGTATTCGATCCTTCGCTGCTCACGCCAGACTCACTTGTTCAGATTATGGTGGAGTTTTTCAGCCGCATCCTTTTCATCGAAATTACAAATGCGGCGGGCGATGCTTGGAATCGTGCTCCCGACGCGGCGCATGCCACACAGACAGAAGCTGATCTTCTCGAACTAATCCGCGTAGTGGTGGACAGGCACTTCGGACCTCGGATCGCGCAGGGGCTCAACGGGGCCACTCGGCAAGAATTTCAAAAGCTGGAGCGCACCGCCATGGACGAGGTGTGGCACGAGTGGGAACGCCAAGCATGACCCGATTTGTATTCCACATCGACCGGAAGAACGTCCCAGACGAACCGGATGGTAATGTTCATGTCTGGCTATATGGTTCAAGTCCTCCCTACGAGCATGTCGGCACCGTTGGGGCTCGTGCATACGATGCGGCAACGCGCCTTTTGCTGCAGCCTACTCGAGCGGCAATGGACCTTCTGTCCATCGCGATGGCGGTGACGGCTGCAGATACCTTCATCCTTCGTGCGGACGAGCCGGACGGATGGCGGCGAAGCTTTGAGATTCATCTGCCGCTGAGCGAACCGGAGCGGTGGATCCCCCTTAAGGCGAGCTTGGAGGCAACGCTTCGCTTCCTGAGTTCTGACCTGTGGAATTTCGAATTTACAAGCGGCGGAATGGACCCGCCTCCGATGACCGAGATTAAGAGCCGCAATCGCGTGGTTAATCTTGCAAAGGTTGATTGCGCGGCGCTCTTTTCCGGCGGTTTAGACAGCGCGATCGGCGCTCTAGATTTCATCGCCAAGGGCATCCGCCCCCTTCTAGTGAGCCACGCATCCAAAGGTGATGCTGACAAGCAGGACATTGTTGCTGGCCTCCTGCCAAGCACATACGAGCGGATGTCTGTCAACAGTTACCCGACTTGGGCGGGCGCAGACGACGACAGTCAGCGGACGCGGAGTTTTCAGTTTCTAGCTCTCGGCGCTTTGGCCGCAGAAGCCGTCGCCCGCTACCGCAGGGTTTCGAAGGCGGATCTTTTTGTTTGCGAGAATGGATTGATCGCATTGAACCCACCGTTGACCCCTCGTCGAATGGGTTCGCACAGCACGAGAACGGCGCATCCACATTTCCTGGGCGGCGTGCAGGCCTTACTCGACGGAGCGGGAATTCCCGTTGCGATTTCTAATCCGTATAGACACCTTACCAAGGGTGAGATGGCCATTCCGCATGCCGCTCATGGCACGTTTTCACAGTTCGCTACAGAAACTGTGTCATGCGGCAAGTGGAAGAGACGCAATCAACAGTGCGGACGATGCGTTCCCTGTCTCATTCGTCGCGCCTCTTTGCATGCCGCCGGGGTGCATGACGGCACGGACTACCAATACCCTGATCTTCAGGCTGTCATGACGGATGAGGACGGTCGGGACGATCTGATCGCGGTACAAGCAGCTCTGATCCGCAGCGACGATGTTGAGCGCCATGTCATGAGTGCCGGGCCGTTACCTACCGTCGCAGTTGACAGGCAAGCTTACATTGACGTTGCTAAACGTGGGATGGGTGAGCTTCGCCAGTATCTCGCTTCCGAAGGATTTGCCGTTTGATCGACTTCCACTGCCATCTCGATCTCTTTGACGACCCACGGCAGGTAGCAGCGGATTGTGAGAAAGCTGGCATCTACGTTTTATCGGTGACGACAACGCCTAAAGCTTGGCCAAAGACGGCGGAGCTTGCAAAAGGCAAGCGTTACATCCGAACGGCCCTTGGACTTCACCCCGAACTTGCACACGAGCGGTTTAACGAAGTCTCGCTCTTGGAGCGGTTGCTCGATGAGACGCGATACATAGGCGAGATTGGACTTGATGGATCACATGCGCACCGATCACACGCAGACGTGCAGCTCAAAGTGTTCGAGCGCATCCTCACTTCCGCTCAAGATCGCGGAGGCCGCATCTACACCATTCACAGCAGAGGCGCTGCAGATGCTGTGCTGACGAGCCTACAAAAACATCGATGCGGGCCGACTGCAGTTTTGCATTGGTTTTCGGGATCAAAAAGCGAGCTGAAATCTGCCATCGCCCTTGATTGTTGGTTCTCTGTCGGACCTGCCATGCTGCGGAGCGAAAGAGGAAGAGCGCTCGCGGCACAAATGCCGCGAGGCCGCGTGTTGACCGAAACGGACGGGCCGCTTGCGCGTAGCGGAAAGCGGCCTTTAACGCCAGCCGACGCTCGAGTAGCCGCCGCGGAACTGGCTGACTTGTGGTCGATGACTGAGGCGGAAGCCGCGGCGCAAATTAGACAGAACCTCAAAGAACTTCTCACGCGCGTTCCCGGCACTGCGTAGCCGGCGGCCGGCTTCGATCCACAGATCGCACGATGGCAAGCTCTGTTGCGAAAGTGCAGCTAAAAACCTCGGTAACCCTCCCAATCGAGCTGTTAAGCAACGAGCCACTGGGCTTCAATTCGCGGCGGTGCTAGTGTGCTGCCGGATCGGCTCGAAAGCCGTTCTGGGGCGTGGAAACCCCTCGATTAGGCGGTCCGAGTGCACCGTCAACGCACTCCTCGACCGTATGGTCGGGGAGGCACATGCGTATGTTCAGGGTGAAAGCCTAAAGGCGTGTGCGGCTTTCCTAATCGAGGCTTTCCAACTCCCCGATCACCAGGATTGGGGGCGTATATGTTGCGCGTTTTAGTTTGGCTGCTCGGTAGCGGCTCACCAGCTCTTGCACAATCTTCTGACGCCGGGACTTTGCCGGGCTGGATTGGAATCGGGATTCTTTTCCTGCTCTATTTGCTACCGTCGATTGTCGCCGCAGGGCGCAAACACAATAATGAAGGTGCAATCGTTGCACTTAACCTTCTTCTTGGATGGACCGTCTTAGGATGGATCGGCGCTTTTATTTGGGCGTGCACGAATAATACACGCATCTAGTCAAAGGGCTTAAAGACAGGCTCCGCCCTTTCCCCCCTTGATATGGCGCGGCGGCATGACCCGCGATCCATATCAAGGCCGCTGACCAAGCGGAGCGCCAACTGACGCCGGGTACTAGGTTATCCTCGGCGCTCGCGAGCGCCTAACACGGTGCCCCCGTGTCATCCCACTAGGAAGACTTTTTTCGGCGTCTTCACACTGCAATCGAGGCGAGTGGTCAAGTTCGCTGCCGACTAGCAATGCCTCTCACCGTCCGGGAATGCCGGCATCAAGGTCTGGGTCGCAATTGGCACAGCGGAGCCCAATTCCGACACGTCCGTATCGGCTCGGCCCGACGTAGCGCGCCGGGATCGCTGAACACTCATTGCTCGCGGAAGGGGAAGGGGGACGTTGCCGCAAGCTAAGCAGGAGGAGCCTTCAAACCCACCCGCACTACTTCGCACTCAGTCGGCCGAAGGCCGGGTGCGTCTTCCAAGAGGAGTAGCGACCTTGTATTGTTGATCTTGAGTTGCAGAGGGACGACGGCAGGAACATCGTTAGTCTTGCGATAACTGAAGCCCGAACCACACACGTGATCGAACCTTCAAACTAAATCGTCGCAGATCTTCGCAAATAGACGGACGATTTTTCAGTCTTTCGATCGATGTTGCTCTGAGGTGCAGTGAGCGACCGGTCCAAGACGACCACGAGCCCACTCAAGAGCGTCACCCCAACGATAGAGAGCACGGGCGCTGTAGAGGCGATAAAGCGGGCCTCCCCCACGAGTGGCCATTGTTGCGAGGGTCTTCGCCCGCGTTGGAAACCCTGCCGCGGTCAAAGCTACCGCAACGTTCTCGCGGGTAAGTAGAGCGTCATCATTTTCTGGAATCGCCATCATGAATGCACCTTTTCAGTTGCGAGCATTTGCTCAACGTTGAGGTGCATGGTTTCGAGGAAATTTATAGGAGGGCCAATATGGTTTTACCGAACTTCTTTCGGGCGCTTAACACCACTCCTCCGCGACGCTTTCGGTCGGACCATCGCACGAATGCGGGTTTGAGTAGCTTTTGAGCCCTCGAACACGACATTGCTTACGGCGGCAATTAGGCCATAGAAGTGCTGGCCAAAGATTTCCTGAGCTCTGTCATCAAGGCGGATAGCGAATGTGCGCATCCGATCGTCGCTGCGACGGCGCTTTACCATCAGCCTACTGCCCTTATGAATATCAAACGATAGTGCGGCCTTGCGCAATTGCTCGGTCATTAAAGCAACCTCGACGGGAACCTGGACTCTTAGAAAGATTGCGGCAAGCTCTGACGAGAATTCGAGCTTATCCGCAATTGATCGCAGCTCTTGCGCTGCCATATCTACCTCAACGCGGGTGAAAACAGCTACCTCCGACGCAGCGTATTGAACCATAGAAACGAAAAAACTAGCGCAAGCCGATTGTTGGCGAAGGCTAACTGGCCAACTTAATAGTTCAACGTTCGAGACCTTCTCTAAAGCACGAAGTTGGTTGACCCGAACAGCCAATGATTTCCGTTCTTCCTGCGTATCAGAATCATTCTCCATCACCTGCAATCTGGCAGCCCTCTCTGCCGCGTTTTTTAGAAACCCAGAATAGGGATTTATTGAATCCAACTTTGGCGGATAAAGAAACTTATCTTTCCCATTGGATCGGAGAAGCTCCCTCCAAACACTCTGCATCCTTCGGTCAGTACATAGCCGAATAACAAGAGCTTCGAATTCGGGGGTATCTTTCAGGCCGAAAGAAGCGGGATCGGCGATCAAGCGTTTTGCACTGTCGATGACAAGTGCAGGGGGAGACCAAGAATCCGTAGCGTCAAAGCTATTCACCTGACCCACCTCGCTTCGGTGGCGGAAAGTCTATTCGAGCTATCTTTCACTAAAATAGCAAAATCAGGTTAGCCTAAACAATCTGCTTGCTGGGCTCCCCGCAAGCTTTGCCCCCTAAAGGCAAAAGTAAAATGAAGAGACTTCAGAATTTCGGCTCAATTTCAGCAAAGTGCCCGTCGGTAGCAAGCATATAGCTAGCACCACGCTTACTCCTCTCTAAGCGCGACCATCCGGCCATGATTACCATTTCAATCTTTCGACGGTGAGGCTCGGAGTTTCCCCCAAGGCATACCGGAGCCATCGCGTAAATATTCGGCGACTGATCTGAATCAAGATGGAGTACGAATAACAGTCCAAATTGCGAGCATGTGGCAAGATGTATCAACAGCGCCGTTCGAGCAGTATCTTGCAGTTGCAGTTATCGGCAAGGAAGTACACGCCGAGACCTATCCGTGCATCTTGACGAACGACGGCTGGCTGAACGCTGAGACGAGTAAACAACTTGAAATCTCACCTACACATTGGCGCAAGTGGCCAGCCATGACCTACTTTTGCTGTTGTGGGTGATGGCCAAGATCACAAGACTCTCATGGCCGCACCCTAAGACACTACTTCCTGAGATCGTACTTGCGCCAAGCATCGGACAAAGCCACCACCAACTGGTCAATGTGCTGGTCAGTGTGAAGCGGCGAAGGCGTAATGCGCAACCGCTCAGTCCCTCGCGGCACGGTCGGGTAGTTGATCGGCTGAATGCAGATACCGAACTCATCAAGCAGGTAGTCGCTGACGGCCTTGCATTTTCTGGCGTCCCCAACAGGAAGGGGTACGATATGCGATTCATTCCGCAGGTGCGGAAGTCCGTTGGCGTCCAGCATCGACTTCAAATGCGCGACGCGGCTCTGGTGCCTCACTCTTTCCTCACTGGACACCTTCAAATGCCGGATGGCAGCCGTTGCGGCCGCACAGACTGCCGGCGGCAAAGCCGTCGTGAAGATGAAGCCCGGCGCATGGGAGCGAACAGCATCGACCATCGTTGCGGAGCCGGCGATGTATCCCCCGAGGCCGCCATACGCTTTCGCCAGCGTGCCCTCGATGACATCGATACGAGCCGCCAGCCCTCGTTGCTCGCTGATGCCACCGCCGCGCGTGCCATACATGCCAACCGCATGGACCTCGTCGCAATACGTCATCGCGTTGTAGCGTTCAGCTAAATCACAAATCTCGCCGATAGGAGCCATGTCCCCATCCATCGAATAGAGGCTTTCGAATACGATCAGCTTCGGCCGTCGCCTGCCCACCCTCCTCAGAAGCTGCTCGAGATGGTCAGTGTCGTTATGGCGAAATATCTGCTTCTCGCAATTCGACTGATGAACCCCCTCAATCATAGAGTTGTGATTGGAGGCATCGGATAAAATCAGACAATCGGGAAGCAGTTTCGCAATGGTCGAGATTCCCGTCTGATTTGAAACATAGCCCGATGTAAATACCAGAGCCGCTTTCTTACCGTGAAGGTCGGCCAGTTCGGCCTCAAGTTCAACGAGTGGATGATTGGTCCCGCCGATATTGCGCGTGCCTCCAGCGCCTGTACCCATCAGCTTCGCGGTCTCGATCATGGCTCCGATGACGGAAGGATTCTGGCTCATGCCAAGATAATCGTTTGAACACCAAAGAACGATTTTGCGAGGGCCTGTCGCCGAGTGCCAGATAGCGCAAGGGTATTCTCCAGCGACGCGCTCGATGTCGGCGAATACTCGATAGCGCTGCTCATTGCGAAGCCGCAGCAGAGAGGCGTTAAAGATAGCTTCATAGTCTGTTTTACCTACCTGTTTAACGGTCTCGCAGAATCTCACAAACGGCTGCGCCCGCGCCTTCTCTGCAAGCGCTGAATTTGCGAGCGGCATAGTCGTGACCTCTGTTACGATGAACTATGGACACGATGACGTAAATCTTCGCCTCTCCTCTTGATGCAAATCAAGGACTGCCGACGCCGATTTGCTCAATTTGATAAGGGCCGCTGCCGTAGCCGCCCTTGATGGAGGCCGCAAGATGTCAAGCAATGTCGGTATGATGGACCGCATGGTCCGCGTGGTGGTGGGACTTTCACTCATTGCATTTGCTTTTCGCAATGGCTTGCCCATCGAGGGCTGGAGTTGGGCTGGCATGATTGGATTTATCCCCTTGGTGACAGGGACCTTCGGGATATGTCCGGCATATAGCCTGATCGGCTATTCAAGCTGCGAACGTCAGAAATAACAAACGCACGTCGGCTCACACGGGCGGTAAAGGTGGCTCGTCGTCGGCTATGGCGCGCCATCCCGCGCCATCCAGATCGTCGTATTGCCCGGTCTTGAGCGACCAAAGGAATCCCAGAAGACCAGCGAGACCGAGCGCCAGAGCGAGCGGTACGAGGTACGCGAGAACTTCCATTACACGATCTCCGGCGTAACGCGGCGTGCGCGCAATGAGTTGAGCATCACTAAGATCGAAGATCCCGACATGGCTGCGGCTGCAACCAGCGGCGTCGCGTATCCTGCGATCGCGATTGGGACCGCCAAAGCATTGTAGCCGATGGCCAACACCAGATTTTCTCGCATCAACCGAAGCGCCTTGCGTGATAAATCGATGGCGGACAGCACTGGCGCCAGATCTTTACCGAGAAAGATCATATCCGCGGCCGCTTGGCTCAGATGGGTCGCGCTCACGGGCGACATCGAGACCGACGCGGATGCTAGCGCAGGTGCATCATTCAGCCCATCGCCGACCATCATAATATTGCGGCCACGCTGCTTCAGGTCTTCGATGTGAGCGATCTTGTCGGCAGGTGTAAGACCCGCGCGCCACGCTTGGACGCCCAGGGCTGCGGCAGCGTGGCTCACGGCGGGTGCACGATCTCCGGAGAGAATTTCGACCGTGATGCCCCGCTTGGCGAGTTTGCGTATCGTGATCGCCGCGTCCGGCCGCAACTGTTGCCGCACGGCGAAAACATACTGCTCCTGCCCCCTGCTGAAAGCGACGACGGAAATCTCTGGGTCAGTATTTACAATCTCGTTCGCTATCCGGTCTGCGTTGCAAAAAGACGGCTTGCCCAACCGCAACTCGCAACCGTCCAGCAGGCCTCTCACTCCCTGGCCCGGTTCTTCCACAATACCATCCAGCGGAGAGATTGCTCCCGAGGCGCGCGCGACCGCCGCCGCAACCGGATGGTGGCTGGCCAGAGCCAACCGTCCAGCAAGATGGAGGACATCGGCCGGAATGGCCGCAGCATTAACCAGGTAGATCG
>Ga0209023_10008043_pt1 | contig 10660 bp, 8 predicted proteins | sample LakOneMetagenome_FD_187468 | JGI IMG/M metagenome (GOLD analysis project Ga0209023, IMG submission 187468) | Freshwater and sediment microbial communities from Lake Erie, Canada (SPAdes) (version 2) | ecosystem: Environmental > Aquatic > Freshwater > Lentic | place: Lake Erie, Canada | collected...
TCGTCTCCGCCGCCGCCCTGCACGCGCTCGGCCTGGTGCTGGAAGGAGGTTCCCTCCTCCTCCATCGCGCGCCAGCCGCCGTAGGCGATGCCGCCGGCGGCGATCAGACCAAGGAACACGCCGATGCCGCGGTTGATCCCGATGTCGAAGCCGTCGGGGATGTCGCCGGACCCGGGCGGGTCGACGATCCGGAACAGGATCAGCAACACGCTGAGGATGCCGAGGCCGCACGTGATCGCGCTGATCGCGACCGGCGTGTTGACGCTCGTCGCGTTCGCGGTGATGATCGCGCCGCCGACGGCGACCAGGATCGTCACGAAGAGCACGATGTCGATGAAGCCGAACGCCTGCCAGGCGTTCGCACCGGTGTCGACGCCGCCCGTCAGACCGAGGTTGTCACTGCCGAAGTCGACGCTGAACCAGGTGAAGATGATCATCACGAGGAAGAGCACGATCGCCGAGATGGCGGCGATCTTCTCCCCTTGGCTAAGTCGGTTGTGGTCCATCAAAACTCCCTGTGGGTAATGGGTTTGTCCCTGTCGGGGTCACCCTATACCCGCAATCAGGCGGAAGCGGGCCTGCGTGAGGCGCGGACCGTGTTGGCGAGCAGCATCGCGATCGTCATCGGCCCGACCCCGCCGGGGACCGGCGTGATCCGGCCGGCGACAGCAGCCGCGGATTCGAATTCGACGTCGCCGACGAGTCCGTCGTCCGTCCTGTTCATGCCGACGTCGATGACGGTCGCGCCGGGCTTGATCCAGTCGCCCTTGACCATCTCGGCGCGGCCGACCGCGGCGATGAGGATGTCGGCGCTCCGGCAGACGGCGGCAAGCTCGCGCGTCCGTGAGTGGCAGACGGTCACCGTCGCGTCGCCGTTGACGAGCAGGCTGGCCATCGGCCGCCCGACGAGGATGGAACGGCCGATCACCACCGCCGAGGCCCCGGAGAGCTCGACGCCCGACCGGTCCAGGATCTCGATGACGCCCGCCGGGGTGCACGGGATCAGGCCGACGACCGGATCGCCGGAGTCGACGTCGAGGGCCTCCCGCACGCCGATGCGCCCCTGCGCCAGGTGGCCGGCGTTGACCGGAGTCAGCCCGTCGACGTCCTTGCCCGCGGAGATCTCCGCCAGGACGAGGTCCTGGTCGATGTGGTTCGGCAGGGGCATCTGCACGAGGATTCCGTCGACCTCCGGGTCCCGGTCGAGCTCGGCGACCAGCTCCAGGAGCTCGGCCTCCGGGACGTCGGCGGGCAGCTCGTGGTGGATCGAGCGGATGCCGGCCTCCTCGCAGGCGCGCCGCTTGCTGCCGACATAGACGTGAGAGGCGGGGTCGTCGCCGACCAGCACCGTGGCCAGCCCCGGCGCGGCTTCGCCCCCGGCGACCCGGGCGGCGACGACGTCCTTGACGCGCCCGCGGAGCGCGGCGGCGATCGCCTTGCCGTCGAGGATCTCGGCGCTCATCCCGGCCTACGAGGCTTTCTGGATGGGGGCGTAGTCGGCCATCAGCTTGCGGTCGCCGCCGGAGCCGCGGAAGCGGACCACGACGACATTGCCGGGCTCGACCGCCGTGACGACACCCTCGCCGAAGGAGGCGTGGACGACATCGTCTCCCACGGTCAGCTCGACCGCCGAGGTGGCGGACGGCTCGTTCAGGACGCCGGGACCGTCGGCACCGTAGCTGCCGGAGAACCCACCGCCGCCCGAGGCGAGGCTCCTCCCCGGCCCCCAGCCGGTGCTCATCGCCTGGGACGTGTGGCGCTCGACGAGGTGCGCGGGGATCTCGGAGAGAAAGCGGGACGGGATCCCGGCGCCGTTGGCCCCGAACAGGCTCCGGCGTCGCGCGTAGGTGAGGGTCAGGAACTCGCGGGCGCGGGTCAGGCCGACGTAACAGAGCCGCCGCTCCTCCTCGAGGTTGCCCTCGTCGATCGAGCGGGAGTGCGGGAAGACGCCGTCCTCGCACCCGATCATGAAGACGGCCTTGTACTCGAGGCCCTTGGCGTTGTGGAGCGTCATCAGCGTCACCTTCGTGGCGTCGTCGGTGAGCGCGTCCTGCTCATTGATCAGCGAGATCTGCTCGAGGAACTCCTCCAGCGGCGACATCTCGCTCTCGCCCTCGAGCTCGCGGTTGGCATCGAACTCGGCCGCCATTCCGACGAGCTCCTGGAGGTTCTCGATCCGGCCCTCCGCCTCAACCGTCCGCTCGGCCTCGAGCGCCTCGATGTAGCCCGATTCCGAGAGCACCGACTCGAGCAGCTCGGCGACGGGCCCGCGGCGCTCCGCACGCTCCGTGAGACTCGCGACCAGCTCCGCGAACCGGCCGATCGCCTTTTTCGCGGCGGCGCCGAGGCCGCGGATGGATTCAGCCTGCCCGACCGCCTCGAGCGGCGAGATGCCGGTCGTGTTGGCCCAGCCGAGCACACGGCCCTCCGACGTGTTGCCGATCCCGCGCCGCGGCGAGTTGATGATCCGGGTCAGCGAGACCGTGTCGTCGGGGTTGGCGAGGACGCTCAGGTAGGCGATCGCGTCGCGGATCTCGGCTCGCTCGTAGAACTTCGTCCCACCGATCACCTGGTAGGGGACGTCGAAGCGGACGAGCGTGTCCTCGAGCACCCGGCTCTGCGCGTTGGTCCGGTAGAAGATCGCGACCTCGTCGCGGCCGATCCCCTCCTCGTCGACGAGGCGGTCGATCTCGCCGGCGATCCAGCGCGCCTCCTCGTGTTCATCGGCCAGCTCGGAGATCGTCACCGGGGCCCCCCGGCCCGCGTCGGTCCAGAGGTTCTTGTCGAGCCGGTCGCGATTGTGGGAGATCAGGCCGTTGGCGGCCTCGAGGATAGTCCCGGTCGAGCGGTAGTTCTGCTCGAGCTTGACCGTCGCGGCCTCGGGGAAGTCGCGCTCGAAGTCGAGGATGTTGCGGATGTCGGCCGCGCGGAATCCGTAGACCGACTGCGACTCGTCGCCGACGACGAAGAGGTTGCCGTGCTCACCCGTGAGCAGCTGCAGCAGCCGGTACTGGACCCGGTTGGTGTCCTGGTACTCGTCGACGAGCACATGCCGGAAGTTGCGGGCGTACCGCTCGCGCAGGTCGGCGAACAGCTCGAACAGGTTGACGGTGCGGACGAGCAGGTCGTCGAAGTCCATCGCGTTCGCCGTGTGCATCCGCTTCTCGTAGAGCTCGTAGACGTCGGCGACGGTCGCCTCGAAGAAGGAGCCCTGCTCCTCGCGGAGCGTCTCGGCATCCCGGAGCCGGTTCTTGGCGCCGGAGATCTGGCTCTTGATCGACCGGGGCGGGAAGCGCTTCGGGTCGATCTCGAGCTCGTCCATGCAGCGCTTGACCATGCGGCGCGAGTCGGCCTCGTCGTAGATCGTGAAGCCGCGCTTATAGGCGAGCCGGTCGGCGTGCTGACGCAGGATCCGCGCGCAAGCCGAATGGAACGTCATCACCCACATCACCCGCGCCGCCGCGCCGGTGAGGGCGCCGACCCGCTCCTTCATCTCGCCGGCCGCCTTGTTGGTGAAGGTGATCGCGAGGATCTCGCTCGGGCGGGCCATTCCCGTGGCCAGCAGGTAGGCGACCCGGTGAGTCAGGACCCGGGTCTTGCCCGAGCCGGCGCCGGCCAGCACGAGCAGCGGCCCCTCGCCGTGTTCGACCGCCTCGGCCTGTGCCGGGTTCAGTCCCGAGAGCAGGCTCTCGACGGCGGTCGCGCCCGGGCTGATCGGCGCCGCACCGCCTGCGCGGAGCTCGTCGAGGGCGTCGAAATCGGCATCGTCCATGGACAGCCGAGAATAGCCCCCACCTAGGCGGGGGTTAGATACCTCCGAGCAGATGCTCCGCTGCGCGTCCGCTCTGCTCGGGCGGCGCGGTGTTATCGCTCGGCAGGGGCGTCAGGCTGCTTGTGGGGCGAGCAAGTCTTCGAGTGGTCGAAAACCATTGGCATTCAATGGAAATCGGCCACTCGCTTGGCCTACCCGCCGGCGGTCGTCGGGCCCTGCTTGGGGCGCAACTGGCGGACCTCGGCCTCCGACGGCTCGCCGTCGAGCGATTCGAGTCGCCGCTCGATCTCGGTCAGGCGTTCCGACAGACCCTTGATCGCGTCCGCGACGGGATCCGGCAGGTGGATCCAATCGGTGTCCGGGCCTTCCGGCTTGCGGCCGTCGACGCGGACGATGTGGCCGGGGTTGCCGACGACCGTCGCGTGCTCGGGCACATCGGTGACGACGACGGTGTTGGCGCCGACCTTCGAACCGTGGCCGACCGTGATCGGGCCGAGCAGCTTCGCCCCGGAGCCGATCGTGACGTTGTCCTCGACCGTCGGGTGCCGCTTGCCGCGCTGGAAGCCGGTGCCGCCGAGCGTGACCCCCTGGTAGATCGTCACCCGCGAACCGATCTCGGCCGTTTCGCCGATGACGACGCCGGAGCCGTGGTCGATGAAGAAGTCGTCGCCGATCCGGGCTCCCGGGTGGATCTCGATGCCGGTCAGCGCGCGGGTCGCGTAGACGATCACCCGCGGCACCAGCCGTGAGCCGTTCAGATGGAAGGCATGGGCGACCCGATGGGCGAGGATCGCCTGGACGCCGCCCCAGGAGGAGAGGATCCCGAGCGTGCTGACGTCGCGGGCCGCGGGGTCGCGATCGCGGGCCGTCGCAACGTCGTCGCGAATCTCCTTCAGCACCTGTTTGATCGCGTTCATCCCGTCTCCGCTCTAGCTCCCGAAGAACGGCAGGGACATGTAGCGCTCGCCGGAGTCGGCGAAGACGATCACGATCCGCTTGCCGTTCATCTCCGGGCGACTCGCCAACTCGATCGCTCCGTAGAGCGCGGCGCCGGCCGAGATCCCGATCAGCAGTCCCTCCCGCGTTGCCGCGAGGCTCGCGGTCGCGATCGCGGACTCGTCCTCGACCTGGATGATCTCGTCGATCACCGAGCGATCGAGGACGTTCGGCACGAAGCCCGGGCCGATCCCCTGGATCTTGTGAGGTCCGGGCTTGCCGCCTGAGAGCACCGGCGAGGCGGCGGGCTCGACTCCGAGGACGTAGAGGCCCGGCCGACGCTCCTTCAGCGCCTGACCGATCCCGGTGATGGTCCCGCCTGTGCCGACGCCGCAGACGATCGCGTCGACCTCGCCGTCGGTGTCGCGCCAGATCTCCTCGGCCGTCGTCCGTCGGTGGACCTCGGGGTTCGCCGGGTTGTCGAACTGCTGGGGCATGAAGGCGTTGTCGTGTTCGGCGGCGATCTTGCGAGCGAGGTCCACGGACTCGTTCATCCCGCCCATCGAGGGCGTCTCGCGGACGATGGCGCCGTAGCTGCGCAGCATCGCCGAGCGCTCCTTGCTCATCCCCTCGGGCAGCGTGAGGATGCAGCGGTACCCGCGGGCGGCCGACACCATCGCCAGGGCGATCCCGGTGTTGCCAGAGGTCGGCTCGACGATCACGGTCCGGCCGGGCTCGATCCGGCCCTCCGCCTCGGCCGCGTCGATCATCGCGACCCCGATCCGGTCCTTGATCGAGCCGCCGGGGTTGAACCACTCGAGCTTCCCGACCAGCTCGGCCCCCAGCCCCTCGCCGACGCGCTTGAGCGCGACCATCGGGGTATCGCCAACGACCGCCGACGCCTCGGCGGCGATCCGCAGGGTCATCGGTGCTCCGGATGCCATGTGAGAACGGTACCGCGGGGCGAATCGGCGCAGGCGCCGGTGACGGCGGTTGCAGCCGCTACCGTCATCCAATGAATCCGAGGCGCCGAGCCAGCCCACCGCGTCGCGCCCTGCGCGCGATCGATCCGGTCACGGAGTTCCTCCAGACCGAGGCGGGGGGCGGGTTCGCGCTGTTCGCCGGGTCGGTGGTCGCGCTGCTCTGGGTGAACATCTTCGGCGTTGCCGGATACGAGTCGGTCTGGCACACGCAGCTCGACATCGGCATCGGCAGCCTGTCGATCGACGAGGACCTCGGTCACTGGATCAACGACGGCCTGATGACGTTGTTCTTCTTCCTGATCTCGCTTGAGATCAAGCGGGAGATCGTCCACGGCGACCTGCGCCACCCTCGCCAGGCGGCGCTGCCGATAATCGCCGCGGCGGGCGGGGTGATCCTGCCGGTGATCATCTTCCTGGCGCTGACCGCCGGCACCGATGCGACGGGCGGCTGGGGAATCCCGATGGCGACCGATGCCGCATTCGCGATCGCAGCGCTGGCGATCCTCGGCGAGCGCGTCGGCGTCGGGGCGAAGCTCTTCCTCGTCACGATCGCCGTGGTCGACGACGTCGCGGCGATCCTGGTGATCGCGATCGCATACACGTCGGACCTCTCGCTCCCCTGGCTGGCTGCGGCGATCGGGCTGCTCGGGGTCGTCGTCGCGATGCAACGGCTCGGGTTCGAGCGGATCTTCCCCTACGTCGTCGTCGGGGTGGCGGTCTGGATCTGCACGCTGGAGTCGGGCGTCCATGCGACCATCGCCGGGGTCGCCCTGGCGTTCCTGACTCCGGCTAGGCCGGTCGGCGGCCGAAACGTGATCGAGGACCTCGAGGAGAAGATCCATCCGTGGACCAGCTTCCTCGTCCTACCGCTGTTCGCACTCGCCAACGCCGGTGTGGTGCTCGGAGGCGACGCGCTCAGCAAGGGCGACGGAGCCCAGATCGCCATCGGGGTGGCGCTGGCGCTCATCGTCGGCAAACTCGTAGGCATCTCCGGCGCGACGGCCCTCGCGCTGCGGCTCAAGCTCGGCGTCCTTCCGAAGGGCGTGGACCTGCGCAGCGTGTTCGGGATCGCCGCGCTCGGAGGCATCGGCTTCACCGTCTCGCTCTTCATCGCCTCACTCTCGTTCGACGAGCCGCTCCTCGTCGACAGCGCCAAGATCGGCATTCTCGCCGGCTCGGTCGTCAGCGCCGCCGTCGGCGTGGCGATCCTGGCTCCCGGCGGTCGCCACCCGTCCCGGAAATAGCGGCACCGCGGGTCAGATGAAGTACATGCCCCCGCCCGCCTCGGCCTCCTCGCGGCGGGCGACGTCGGCGATCGTGGCGCGCTCGAAGACTCCGCGGAGGGCGAGGACGCCGTCGGACCAGATGCCGCCGGCCTCCCGGCCCTCGTCGCCGAGACGGCCGTCGAGGGCCTGGACGACCTCGAGGACGGTGATCTGGTCGGCGTCGCGGGCGAGCTTGTAGCCGCCCTTGACACCGCGCTGGGAGACGAGCAGACCGGCGCGGCGAAGGGTCGAGAAGAGCTGCTCGAGGAACTGGACGGGGATGCCGCGGCGCTCCGCGACCGTGGCGATCGGGACCGGAGTGCCGCTGTTGCGGGCGAGCTCAGCCATGCCGACGACGGCGTAGCGGGACTTGGCAGTGACCGAGATCATCGCGTCCTGGTTGTAGCGGATCGGACGGCGGCGGCTCCGATAGGATCGCCGCCCAAGGCGCTCGTCCGAAGGGGGCAAGGAGAACGTTGAGCTCGGAACGCAGCTGCATGATCATCGACTCGCATCCCGTCGTGAGATTGGGGATCAAGCGCCTGCTGGAACCGAGTTGGGACTTCGAGGAGCTCGCCGACGGCCGCGGTGCGGTGGATCTGCTCAACAGCGTCGGCAGCTTCGAGGTCGCAATCGTTGAGATGCGGTCGGCCGCCAAGGACGCGCCCTCCGGCACGGCGACGATCCGCCGGCTGCTCCGGCACCAGCCCGGGCTGGGCATCGTCGCCCACGGCGGCCGGGTGGATCGTCACGCGATCGGCGAGGCGCTCGACGCCGGCGCAACCGCCTACGTCAGCAAGCGCTCCTCGCCGACCACGATGCGCTCCGCCGTCGACGCAGTGATCGGCTTCGACTCCTACATCGACCCCGACATCGAGCGGGCGCGCACCGCACAGCCGAAGGTGACCCCCCGCCAGCGCGAGATCCTCCAGATGTTCGCCGACGGTCACCGGACCGACGAGGTCGCAAGGCGACTGGGCCTGAGCGCCGAGACGGTTCGCACCCACGCGAAGGCGAGCCTCCCCCGCCTGGGAGCCCGCGACCGCCCCCACGCAGTGGCGATCGCCCTACGTTCGGGCCTTATCGACTAGTTCCGGCCCGCCGGCCGGGAGGAGCGGACGCGAAGCGGAGCATCCTCCCGGGGTTATCGATCTAGACCCAGCCGCGTTCTCTCGCCACCAGCACGGCCTGAGCGCGATCGGCGGCGCCGATCTTGCGGTAGACGTTGTGCAGGTGGGTGCGCACGGTGCTCGCGGAGAGGCCCATCTCCTCGGCGATCTCCTTGTAGACCTTGCCCTCGGCGAGGCCCCGGAGCGCGTCGACCTCACGACGCGAGAGCGGGCAGGGCTCGCCGCGGCGCTGACGCGGGGCCCGGGAGTGCGGGAACTCGTAGACGAGCTGGTGCAGACGGTTCTGGGAGAGGCCGCAGGCGTCCGCTGCGCCCGCCATCGCGTCGGCTGAGACGGTGTCGCCGGCCGCGTGGTGGGCGACGAGGTCGCTGAGCCGGACTGCGGCAGCGAGTCCGTCGGCGGCGTCGGAGTGGTGGCGCTCGATCGCGCCGGCGATGACGGTCGGGAGGCCCCAGCGCCGGGCGAGGACGCCGCCGACGATCGTGTGATCCATGCCGAACTCCCGGCGCTCGGCCTGAGCTCGCTGCTCGGGGGTCATCGTGCGGTCGGCGAGGATCGCCTCGTAGGAGGGGTAGAGCCGGATCAGCACGAGCTGACCGACGTCGTGAAGGAGGGCGGCGGTCGCGAGCTCGTCGCGACCGGGGACGTCGGCGAGCACCGCGAGGTTCTCGGCCGCGTGGCGGGTCGCGACGGCGTGACGGCGGAAGCGCTCGGGGAGGCTCGCCCAGGAGGACGAGGACTGGAAGATGTCGTAGGTCGTCAGCGAGGAGGCGACCGCACGGATCCCGGCGGGCGTGAGGGTCTCGACCGCGTCGGGAACGTTGGAGATCCGGCCGCGGGGGCCGCCGCCGTTGTTCGCCGACTTCATCACCGCGATCGCCATCGCGGTGTCGGTCTCGACGATCTCGGTGATCTCGGTGACCGACGAGCTCTCCTGGGAGGCGGCTTTCACGACCCGCTCCACGGTCTCGTCGAGGGCCGGCAACCTGCTGACGGCGTCGAACGCCGCTGCAAGCCTCTGCCCGCCCTTGCCCTGGGTCGCAGCCAGGGGCTTCTTCGCAATTTTCTCTGCCGTAGCCATGGGTTTCCTGACGTCGGTCAAGGCCCATCCTGAGCCCTGTCGCCGTTGTCCCAGACCTGATCGGCAGATATGGCGAGGACCGTTAACCCGGGTCGTTGTCATCCCCGGGAAGACCGTCCCGGATGTGCCCGATCGCCCGGTGCAGACGCTGCACGGAGTCGTCGCGACCGAGCGCCGCGAGCGACTCGAAGATGCCCGGGGAGATGGTCGAACCCGTGATCGCGACTCGGATCGGCTGCAGCACCTTGTTGGCGGAGAGCTGCTCCCGCTCGATCAGCTCGCGCAATCCCGTCTCGAGCGTGGCGGCGTCGAACGGATCGGCGGCCTCGAGGACCGCGACGGCGCGCTCGAGCAGCTCGTCGGTTCCCGGCCTCATGAATTTGCGCCAGGCCTTCTCGTCGCGGTCGCGCGTCGCCGGGTCGACGAACAGGAAGGCGATCAGCGGCCAGACCTCGACGACGCTCTGCGCCTTGTCACGGACGATCTCGCAGGCCACCGAACGCGCCTCGGCGCTCGCGCCCTCGAACGCCCGAGCCGCGACCGGATCGGTGCGTTCCAGGTGGGCAGCGACCTGGGCCTCGTAGGCGGCGAGCGGCTGCTCCCGCATGTAGCGGCCGTTCAGCCAGCGCAGCTTCTTCTCGTCGAAGATCGCCGCCGCCCTGCCGACGCGGTCGATCGAGAACCGCTCGACCAGCTCGGGCGTGCTCAGGATGGTCTCGTCGTCGTCGGTGCCCCAACCGAGCAGGGCGAGGTAGTTGCGGACCGCGGCCGGCAGGTAGCCGGCCTCTCGCAGCTCCTGCACCGATGCGGCGCCGTGACGCTTGGAGAGCTTCTTGCCGTCAGGCCCGTGGAGCAGCGGCAGGTGGGCGTACCGGGGCGCCGGTTCGCCGAGCGCCTCGAGGACGAGCAGCTGCTTGGGCGTGTTCGAGAGGTGGTCGTCGCCGCGGATCACGTCGGTGATCCCCATGTCGGCGTCGTCGACGGCGACCGCGAAGTTGTAGAGGACGGAGCCGTCGGCGCGGGCGATCACGGGATCGTCCTGGAGGCGGTTCTCGAACCTGATCTCGCCGCGGATCGCGTCCGGGACGACGGTCTCCCCCGTCTCCGGCACCCGCAGGCGGATCGCCGCACCCTCGGCGGCGGCGCCCTCGACCGGAGTGCCGCGGTAACCGACCGCGGGGTTGGCCTTGCGGAACTCCTGGACGTCGGCGCCCGTCGCCGTGTCGCGGTAGGCGGCCCCGGAGGCGATCAGCTCCTCCAGCCGCTCGCGGTGTCGCGGCGCCCGCTCGACCTGGCTGAGCGGCCCCTCGTCCCAGTCGAGCTCGAGCCAGCGCAGCGCGTCGAGGATCTGCTCGACGTTCGCCGGAGTCGACCGTTCGAGGTCGGTGTCCTCGATCCTGAGGACGAGCGTCCCCCCCGTTCCCCGCGCCGCGAGCCAGTTGTACAGTGCCGTCCGCGCTCCGCCGATGTGGAGCGCACCTGTCGGTGAGGGG
>Ga0209023_10008044_pt1 | contig 10658 bp, 10 predicted proteins | sample LakOneMetagenome_FD_187468 | JGI IMG/M metagenome (GOLD analysis project Ga0209023, IMG submission 187468) | Freshwater and sediment microbial communities from Lake Erie, Canada (SPAdes) (version 2) | ecosystem: Environmental > Aquatic > Freshwater > Lentic | place: Lake Erie, Canada...
ATCCGGGCTGCGCGAAGCGATCGCGCTGGTGCCGCAGTCTCCGACGCTGTTCGCCGCCAGCGCGCGCGACAACATCCGTTATGGCCGGCTCGAGGCCAGCGACGGGGAAGTCCGCGAAGCCGCCGCAGCCGCGGAGGCCGACGACTTCATCGACGCGCTGCCGAACGGTTTCGACGAACAGCTCGGCGAACGCGGCGCGCGCCTGTCCGGCGGCCAGCAGCAGCGCATCGCGATCGCCCGCGCGTTGCTCAAGGACGCGCCGATCCTGCTGCTGGACGAAGCGACCTCCGCCCTCGATGCGCAGAGCGAGCGCGCGGTGCAGGTCGCGCTGGAGCACCTGATGCGCGGCCGCACCACCCTGGTCATCGCCCACCGGCTCGCGACCGTGCTCAAGGCCGACCGGATCGTGGTCATGGATCGCGGCCGGATCGTGGCCGAGGGCACGCACGACGCGTTGATGGCGCAGGGCGGTCTGTACGCCGAACTGGCGAAGCTGCAGTTCCTCGACTGACGGGAACCGCCACAAAAAAAGCCCCGCGATCGCGGGGCTTTCGAGTGCTCTTCGCAGCGGGGATCAGGCGACCGGCTGGACGCCCGCGGCCTGTGCGCCCTTCGGGCCCTGCTGGACCTCGTAGCTGACGCGCTGGCCTTCCTGCAGGCTGCGGAAGCCCTTGGAGCTGATCGCCGAGTAATGCACGAACACGTCGGCGCTTCCGTCCTCGGGCGCGATGAAACCGAAACCCTTGGCGTCGTTGAACCACTTCACTGTTCCGTACTGCATGGCGCGGGTGACCTCGTTGGAGATGGCGATGGCTGCCTCGGCGCGTGGGGCGGCCGCCGGCGCCGCGAGTATGCAAAGCGCGCGCGGCGCTTGCAATCACCCCATCGGCGGCATGTTCCGCAGGGCGTCGACGAAGCCGGGTTGCAGGCGATAGCGCCCCAGCCATCCCTGCTGGGTCCCGGACAACACGCGCAACATGTGCCCGCGCGCCAGCGGCAGGCGTCCGAATGGCAGGAACGCGATGTCGCGCACCCGCGCCAGCGCATCTTGGCCGGACTGGAACAGCGGCGTCAGCCAACGGCTGCAGCGATGGTAGGCCGCGAGGTGGCGACGCCGCTCCGTCGCATGCGCCGCGAATGCGTCCGGCAGCGAGGCGTGGCGTTCGAGCGCATCGGCAAGCGATACCGCATCGAGCAGCGCCATGTTCGCGCCCTGCCCCAGTTGCGGACTCATCGCATGCGCGGCGTCGCCGAGCAACAGCGCGCGGCCGCGCCACCACTGTCGAGGGATCGCATCGCGATAGGCGGCGCGCGCGAGCGTTGCGGGATCGAACCGATCGCCCAGGCGTTCGCGCGCCTCCGGCCACAGGGCTTCCAGTTCGCGCAACCATGCGCCAGGGCCCTCGCGCGTCCACGCATCGAAGCGCGCTACCGGCAGGCTCCAGAAGAAGCCGAGTTTCCGCGTCGGATCGCCCGGCGCGCGGCCGACGGGCAGCATTCCGGCCATGCGTCGCGCCAGCGCATAACGCTGCCGCAATTCGTCGCGCCAGCGCCAGTCGCCTTCGGGCACCAGGCACCACAGCGCGCCCCAGGGATAAGGACGATCCAGTCGCGTCGGCGAAACCGCTTGGCGCAGGTTGGATGCGGAACCGTCGGCCACCACGACCGCATCGAACGGTCCGTGCCAGCGGCCGGGCGCATCGCGCAGCCGTCCGCGCTCGCAATCGACCTCGACGATGGCCGTATCCGCATGCAGCTCCGCGCGTCCGTCGATGGCCGCGTGCAGCAGTTCGAACAGAGCCCCGCGTTGCAGGCCGACACCGTGCAGCAGCGGATCGAGGTCGGCGTAACGCATGTCCATGACCGCGCGTCCCCCGCGCGTCTCGCCATGCAGTCGCGAAATGCGCGCACCCAGCGTGCAGGCGCGCACCATCAGGCCCAGCCGCCACAGGGCCTGCAATCCGGTCGGTTGCAGCAGGAAACCCGCGCCCGCGGGTCCCGGATCCGGGACGCGTTCGAACACCTCGACCTCGTGCCCGGCCTGGATCAGCGCCAGCGCGCTGGCTTGTCCCCCGGTGCCGTAGCCGACGATGCCGATGCGCCGGCGCGGCGTGGCCATGCTCAGCCGCCGAGCATCGCCCGCAGCAGGCGCGCCGCGTCGTCCATGGCCGCGGCGACGTTGTCGAGGACGTCCTGCAGGGTGATCACTTCGTCGACATCGGGACCCGCACCTGCGGCCCAGTTGGCGACGATCGCGAGGCAGGCGTAATCGAGCCCGAGTTCGCGCGCCAACCCGGCCTCGGGCATGCCTGTCATGCCGACCAGGTCGCAGCCGTCCCGGCGCATCCGCGCGATTTCCGCCTTCGTTTCGAGGCGCGGGCCCTGAGTCGCGCCATAGCAGCCGCCGTCGACCAGCGCGACGCCGGCGCGTTGCGCGGCGGACACGATTTCAGTTCGGAGCGACGCGGTGTACGGATCGCCGAAATCGACATGCAGCACTTCGGTGCCTGGTTCTTCGCAAATAGTGGAAACTCGGCCCCAGGTGTAATCGATGAGGGTGTCCGGGCAGGCCAGCACGCGCGGGCCGAAGCGCTCGGTGATGCCGCCGACGGTGTTGAGCGCCAGCACGCGCGGCGCGCCCACGGCCTTGAGCGCGGCGAGGTTGGCGCGGTAGTTGATCTTGTGCGGCGGCAGGGAATGGCCTTCACCGTGGCGCGCGAGGAAGGCCACGCGCTTGCCGGCATAGGTGCCGACTCGGATCGGTCCCGACGGCGCGCCGTAAGCGGTGACCGGCTGGTGGCTTTCGACATCGGCGAGCTCGCCCAGCGCGTACACCCCGGTGCCGCCGATCACCGCGAGATCAATCGTCATCGTTTATCCAAGATCCACGGCACTACTGTCTCGAATTCAAGCTGCACTATCGGGTAGCCTTTGAAGGAGTCAGGAAGCAAAGCAATTTCTGTGGTGAAGCCTATGCCCTTGAGACCGAAGGCAGTCTCGCTATCGAGCTGTGACATATTTGGCGATGTCTCCGTCCATGCATCTTGTCCAGACCGAAGCGTGCCCACCACGTGGAACCAACCGCTGGTTGGGCATGGTTCCCCTGCCGAACCATAGTGGCAAAGGTCTGCGGGTTTGGACATGTCTATCCCCACGGAACTTGCGAATTCACGAAACTCTTGGGGAAACGCGAGATTGCCCGCAGCCCGAAAGTTTCGGCAGGCGTTGCACTGACATGGATGCAGCTCAATTTTCCCGGCGTAACACGCGGCCGTCTGGGCCGGATCAATTTCGACTTCCCAGCGAGCAATGCGACTGATCACGCGTCGATCTCAAAGCGCGTAGATCGCCGGGAGGTTCCTCCCCTGCTCGTGGTAATCCATGCCGTAGCCGAACACGTAGCGATCCGGCACCTCGACCCCCACGTAGTCCGCATCGATGCCCTCGACCCGTCGGTCGTGCACCTTCACCGCCAGCACCGCCACGCGCACATCGGCCGCGCCCTGGTCCTCGCACCAGCGCTTCACCGCCAGCAGCGTATGGCCCTCGTCGAGGATATCGTCGGCCAGCAGCACGCGGCGTCCCTGCAACGGCGTTGCGGGACGATGCAGCCACGCCAGCCCCGAGCCCGAGGTCTGCCCGCGATAGCGGGTCGCGTGCAGGTAGTCGAATTCCAGGTCGATGCCGAGCGTCCCGAGTTCCATCGCCAGCGCCGCCGCGAACGGCAGACCCCCGTGCATCACCGTGAGGTAAACCGGCGGAGTGGCGTCGTTGGCGTACCCGGGCGCGATCTCGCCGGCCATCCGCTCGATCGCCGCTTCCAGCGTCGCGCGGTCGTGGACCACGTCCGCGCTCGCAAGCACTTCGCGCAGGTCGGGGGTGCTCATGCCACGTCTCCCACGTTGATCGCGCCGGACGTCGCGCCGGCGTCGTGCGCGGACACCGGCACCGTGGCGATCCGCGCCTGCGCCTGTCCGTGGCGCGCGTCAGCCAGCAATCCGTCCCAGCCCAGCGCGCCGCGTCCGATCAGGCCGGCCAGCGCCATGGTGTTCGACTTGCGGTCGTCGAGCGCATGCAGCGCTTCCTCGACCATCTGCGGATGGCAGACCAGGACCACGTCGCAACCGGCGTCGAGATGCGCTTCGACGCGCGCCTTGATCCCGCCGGCCGAATGCGCCGCGGCCATGCCGATGTCGTCGGAGAACACCACGCCGCGGAAGCCCATCTCCTCGCGCAGGATCCCGCCGATCCAGCGCGGCGAATAGCCGGCCGGTTCGGGTGCGACTTGCGGATAGGTGATGTGCGCCATCATCACCGCGTCGGCGCCGGCATCGATTCCGGCCACGAAGGGAACCAGGTCGCTGGCGCGCATTTCCTCCAGCGACCGGTTGTCGACCGCGACGTCGAAGTGGGTGTCCTCCGGAATGGAACCGTGCCCCGGGAAATGCTTGATGGTCGCGGGCATGCCGGCCTCGTGCATCCCGGCGATGTAGGCGCGCGCGAACGCGGCGACCACCTGCGGGTCCGGCGAGAACGCGCGGTTGCCGATGGCGCGGTTGCCGCGCTCGAGGTCGATCACCGGGGCGAAACTCAGGTCCACGCCGGTGGCGCGGACCTCGCTGGCCATCAACCATGCATGTTCGCGCGCCAGCGCCAGCGCCGCATCGGCATCGCGGCGATACAGCTGGTCGAAGCCGCTCAGCGCCGGCAGCGCGCTGTAGCCGTCGCGGAACCGCTGCACGCGGCCACCTTCCTGGTCCACAGAGACCAGCACCGGTCGCGGCGCCGCCTCGCGGATCGATCGCGTCAGTTCCACCACTTGCGCGCGGCTGGCGAAATTGCGCGAGAACAGGATGACGCCGGCGCAGGCGTCGTGCTGCAGCCAGTCGCGCTCGCGCGCGGTGAGTTCGTGCCCGGAAACGCCGATCTGCAGCATCTATGGTCCTTGTTCGAGGTCCAGCGCCTTGCGCTCGGCTTCGCTCCATCGCGAATACGGGCGCGAAGCCAGGGCCAGATTGTAGTAGCGCTGGGCATGGGTCGCTTCCGCGCCCAGCCAGCCGGGCCTGGCGAAGGCTTCGTCGACCCCGGACAGCTCGATTTCCGCGACCACCAACCCGGCGTTGTCGCCGAGGAATTCATCGACTTCCCAGAGGTGGCCTTCGAATTCGACGTAGTGCCGGTTCTTCTCGACCAGGCCGCCGACACCCAACGCAAGCAGCGCACGCGCATCGTCGAGCGGGATCTGGTAGTCGAACTCCTGGCGCGAGGCGCCGAGTTCCCGCGACTTGATGTTGAGCCGCGCCTGGTCGCCTTCGATCCGCACGCGGACCGAGGCGTTCATCGTGCCCCCGTGGACCATGGCGAGGTCGTTGAGGTAGCCCTGCGCCATCGGCACGACCCTGTGCGCGGTGCTGCGCCAGTCGTCGCCGGTGACCAGGAATTTGCGTTCGATTTCGATGCCCATTCCGATATTGCCTCGACTTGTTGCGTTGTCATCCTGAGGCGAAGCCGAAGGACCTGCTTTTGTTTCGGCGCTGAACAGCAGGACCTTCGCTACGCTCAGGATGACAGTCCTTGGGGCTCGAACAGCGCGATGGATTCCACATGCGCGGTATGCGGGAACATGTCCATCACCCCCGCCGCGCGCAGGTTCCAGCCACGCTCGTTGACCAGGTATCCGGCATCGCGCGCCAGCGAACCCGGATGGCAGCTTACGTAGACGATGCGCTTCAGGCCCTTCAGCGGGAGCTGGTTCAGCACCGCGTCGGCGCCCGAGCGCGGCGGATCCAGCAACAATTTGTCGAATCCCGATTTCATCCAGGCTTGCGACGACAAGTCGGTCGCCAGGTCGGCGGCGTGGAACTCGACGTTGCCGAGGCCGTTGCGTTGCGCGTTCTCGCGCGCCCGACGGATCAACCCGGCATCGCCTTCGACCCCGACGACATGCCCGGCGCCGCGCGCCATCGGCAGGGTGAAATTGCCGAGGCCGCAGAACAGGTCGAGCACGCGCTCGCCCGGCTGCACATCGAGCAGGTCCAGCGCCGAGGCGATCATCTTCTCGTTGAGGCCCGCGTTGACCTGGACGAAGTCCAGCGGCCGGAACGCGAAATCGATCTCCCAGCGCGGGATGCGGAACGCGAGCTGCGGATCCGCCGGCCACAGCGGATGCACCGAATCGATGCCGCCGGGTTGCAGGAAGATCGCGAAGCGGTGTTCGCGACCGAAGGCCTCGAGCTTCGCGCGGTCGCCCTCCGACAGCGGCTGCAGGTGGCGGAACACCAGCGCTACGCCGTCGAAGTCGGCCTGCGCGTCCCCGGCGATGAATTCGATCTGCGGGATGTCGCTGCGTCCGTCCATCCCGTCGACCAGCGCCGACAGCGCGGCGACGCGTCCGCCGATCGCCGGGATGGCGGTATGGCATTCGCGCAGGTCGGCGACGAAGCGCGGATCTTGTTCGCGGAACCCGACCAGGGTCTTGTCCTTCTTCTCGACCCGGCGCACCGAAAAGCGCCCCTTGCGCCGATAGCCCCAGGCCGCGTCGGCCAGCGGCGGCAGTACGCGTTCCGGCGCCACATGGCCGATGCGTTCGAGGTTCTCCAGCAGCACGCGCTGCTTGGCGTGGATCTGCTGCGATTCCTCGAGGTGCTGCAACGCGCAGCCGCCGCAGGTACCGAAGTGCGGGCAACGCGGTTCGACCCGCTCGGCCGATGCGACGAGCACTTCGAGGGACTTCGCCTCGTCGAAGTGCCGCGAACGCGCGGTCTGCTGCACGCTCACCGTTTCGCCGGGCAAGGCACCGGACACGAACACCGCCTTGCCGGCATGGGCATGGCCTTCCGGCCAGCGCGCCACGCCGCGGCCGTCGTGGCTCAGGTCGAGGATGGAAACGGTCTTGGGGGACTGGTCGAGGCGGGCCACGGGGAGGAATGCTGCGGGTGGCCGCATATTGTCGCAGAGTCAAACTTCTCCTCCCCTTTCGCGCAGCGAGGGGGAGGTCGGGAGGGGTTGGGCAAATGCAGCAACCCCACCCCAACCCTCCCCTTCAATGAAGGGGAGGGGTTCGAACTCACTTCTGCTTCCAGCTCCCGCCCGACTGGTACCACCAGCCGGCGCGCGCGCTGTCCACCCACTGCCTGGCGAACACGTTGCGGATCTGGCCTTCCCACTCCGCATGGCCGTTGGCGACCGCGACTTCGCGGTACACCGCCTTGCGGTCGCGGTTGTCGTCGGCGACCGCGGTGTTCATCGCGACGCGATCCTTGAGCGCGAGCTTGGCCGGGTCGCGCACCGTGATCAGCCCGTCGGAAGTGAAGCCGAGCGCGCCCGAGTCGAAGCCCGCGCGCAGGGTCGAATCGAAGCGCGCCTCCATCCGCGCCTGGATCGCCTGGATCGCGGGCGTCTTGATCGTGATGTCGGGCGCGCCCTGCGCCTTCGCCTCGCCGATGCCGATCAGCGCCAGGGAATCGAAATCGAAGCCAAATGAAGAGTCCGCATATGGATGTGCGGGCTCTCGCGCAGGGATGCGCATCAAGGCCATGCCACCACCGCCGTTGTCGGCGGGCTTCGGTTCGACCGGCTGCGCCTGGTCGATCACCTTCTCGACGAACTCCTTGGCCGCGGCCTTGGCTTCCGCAGCCGGGAAGTACACGTTGATGGTCACGCAGGCGGCCAGCGCCAGCATCGCGACGTTCGCGCCGAACACGGTGCGCATCGCCTTCCAGGTTTTCATCGGCGGCTCCTTGGGGGAAAGACAATCATTGGACGACATCCTCGACTCATTCGACGACCGGCTTCACGTCGCCCTTGCCCACCGCCTCGATGCGTTCGACCAGGGTCGGCCAGTCGACCCGGCGGTTGAAGCCGACCACGTTCAAGTGCGGCAGGCCGGAGCCTTCGACGATAGTAAAACTGTTGCCGGCCTGACTGGAAAGTGAATCCCCCAGGCCGCCCATTTCGCACACTTCGTTCGCCAGCTGGCAGGAGATGCCAAGGCGCGCGTAACCGAAGTCGTCGAACAGCCCGATCAGCCGCCCCTGCAGGCTTCCGACGAAGGACGAATCGCCGACGCTGCTGATGTTCTGCACCGCGCGCTGGCTGATGCGCTGCTTCACGCCCGGACGGCGAACGCTGTGCATTTCCGCGTCGAAGGCCACCGGCGTCCAGTCGACCAGGCGCAGCCCGTGGACGCGGCCGTCGAGGCGGCCGGTGATGCTGCCGAAGTCCAGTACTTCGGTCAGGCGCAGCAGGTCGAGGTCGGTGAAATCGATGTTCGCGCTGAGGCTCGGGGCGACGCCGAACGGGCGCTCCATCGAGAGCGCGGAAAAGCGCACATCGCCATCGAACAGCTTCATCGCCAGCCCGCCATCGAAGTCCAGGCGCTCGTCGGCGTAGTGCGCGGACGGGATGCGCCCGGAGAGCGTCCCCTGGAACGCGGGTAGCCCCAGCGCCTTCGACACCAGGCCGAAATCGATGCCGTCGAGCGACAGCGCGAAGCGGATGTCCATGCCCGCATCGCCGGCGGGCGGGCGAAGGGTCATGTTTTCGAAGGTCATGGTGCCCCCCATCGCCGGCACCGCCACCGCGTCGCGGAACCTCAATGTGCCGTCCGCGCTGGCGAACGGAAGTGTCGATGAGCCGAAATCCAGACCATATACGCGGCTTGAACGCCAGCGCAGTTCGCTCTGCACCGGCGTGGACGCGGAGTAGCGCACGTCGCCATCGAGGCCGCGGAACGCGAAGCGGTCGTCGGGCTCGCGCAGGTCGACGTCGCGCAGGTTCGCGTCCGCCGACTGCAGCAGGCCGTCGCGCACAACGAGATGCAGGTCCGTCGCACCGGAGAGTTCCACGTTCCCCAACCCGAACACGCCCAGCCAGCCGGAGAGATAGCGATCGCGCAGCGGACCCATGTCGGTGCTGCGCAATCGCATGTCCAGCGCGCGCAGCGATGCGTCTTGCCCGAACGCGGCACTGCCGTCCGCGGTGAGCACGTTGCCGTCGCGCCATGCGATGCGTGGGAGTTCCCACCCTTGGCCAGCGCGCTGCATGCCGTCCAGCGACAGGCGGACCGGCGATCCGGGCAGGGCGATGTAGCTGTTGCCGGCGAGGAATTCGCCTCCGCGCAATGTCGCGTCGAGTTCGAGCAGCCCCAGCGCAGCGGTCTTGCGGTAATCGAAGCGCAAGTCACCCGCGAGCCTGTCCGCGGCAATGCCGCCGTCGGGCGTTTCCAGCGCCGCGCCTGCGAGGGCGAGATCGCCCGTCACCCGCAGGGGACGGTCCTTCGGCGCGGCGACGTCGATGCGGCCATCGAACGTCCCGGATTTCAGTTTCCCGTCCGCCCAGGCCTGCGCGAGCAACGCCTGCGCCCATGCCAGCGGCACGCGGGCGAAATCCAGCCGCGTGAGATCCGGGGTCCTCGCGTCCCGGTGCAGGCTGATGCGCGAGGCGCCATGTCCCAGCTCGGCGGCCGTGGACGCGTCGTCGAAGCGCACACCCAGGCGCAGCGGCTTGCCGCCGCCGCCATGCAGGTCGCCGGCGCAGGCCCAGCCGTTGTCGGCCGCGCGCTGCAGGCGGCAGGACCAGGCGATGTCGCGGTAGTGGTAACCCAGGTCGGGGGCATCGAGTCGTTGCGCACGGATCACGAGATCGCCGGCCTCGGCCTCGGCCGGCCAGTCGAGCCGCGCGTCGACGCCCTGCATCGTCGCCACCGCGGTCGTGACGCGCGCGATCCGTGCATGCAGGCTGCGCGCGTCCGCGGGCTTCGCGCATGCGAGCCCGAACAGGAGCGGCAGGAGTAGGATCGTGCGCGTCACCGGGACAGCATACGCAGCGGAAGCGAGGAAGCGATGAACCCGAACATCCTGCTGGTGGAGGACGATCCGGTCTCGCGCGCCTTCCTCGAAGCCGCGACCGCCGCCCTGCCCGCCAGCGTCGCGACGGCAGCCGATGCGGCTTCGGCCCGCGCATCCGCGAACGCCGCCGCCTTCGACCTGTGGTTGATCGACGCCCACCTGCCCGACGCGACCGGCACGGAACTGCTGGCGCAATTGCGCGCATCCGGCTTCGACACGCCCGCCCTCGCCCACACCGCCTCGCGCGACCCCGTCATGCATGCCGGACTGCGTGCCGCGGGCTTCGTCGACACGATCGCCAAGCCAATCGATGCGGCGTCGTGGCAGGCCGCGGTGCGCGACGCACTGCGTAACGGCCGCGGCCTGCGTGTCGCGGACGGAGCGTCCGATCGCCATCGCGAGCGCCCGCTCTGGGACGATGCCGCGGCGCTGGCCGCGCTCAACGGCAATGGCGAGCACGTCGCCGCGCTGCGGCGCCTGTTCCTCGACGAATTGCCGGGCATGCGCGCGGGGATCGTCGATCCCGCGACCCGCGCCGGGACGCTGCATCGGCTGCGCGCGAGTTGCGGCTTCGTCGGCGCCGCCGGACTGGATGCCGCGGTTCAATCCTTGCAGGAATCGACATCGGGAACGGCGCTGCAGCGCTTGCTCGATACCCTGCAGGACACGCTGGATCAGGCGCCGTCGCGTTGAGGCCGGCGCGGCACCAGCCGCCCGAGTTCGCCGACCAGTTCCCAGGATTTCAGGCCGCGCCCGCCGAGGTGGTGCAGGAACACCGGGCGCAGCGCGCGCCGCAGGCTGGCGAGGTCC
>Ga0209023_10008045_pt1 | contig 10656 bp, 8 predicted proteins | sample LakOneMetagenome_FD_187468 | JGI IMG/M metagenome (GOLD analysis project Ga0209023, IMG submission 187468) | Freshwater and sediment microbial communities from Lake Erie, Canada (SPAdes) (version 2) | ecosystem: Environmental > Aquatic > Freshwater > Lentic | place: Lake Erie, Canada | collected...
AGGGCGGGCAGGTGAGCAGGCAAGGCCGGTGCGCGCTGCGGAAGAACCCCGTCAACATGCTGGCTGGTCACCGCAGGGCAGCCGCAGCACCCGCGTCCCAAGCCCGGACATCGTCAGGCTCGCCGCGACCCTCATCCACTCGAACTGTCTCGTGTCGAACGCGCCGCAAAGAAAAAGCGCGCGGCGACCGGTGTGGTCAGCCGCGCGCTCGAGAGGCGTGGTCGAATGCGAACGAACTCTATCCGCGTTTCGGACGGAACACGTGCGTCGCCTGTCCGAAGAACACTTCCGCAGATTCCATCATCGTTTCGGTCAACGTGGGATGCGGGTGAATCGTCAGCTTCAGGTCGGTGGCGTTGCAGCCCATTTCGATGGCCAGTGCACCTTCGGCAATCATCTCGCCGGCGCCTGAACCGACGATACCGACGCCGAGGATGCGGTGCGTGTCGGGATCGAGCACCAGCTTGGTGAGACCGTCAATGCGATCGATCGCCATCGCGCGGCCTGATGCAGCCCACGGGAACTTCGCCACGGCGACCTTGATGCCTTCTTTCTCGGCCTGCGACTCGGTCAGTCCCGCCCAGCACAGTTCGGGGTCGGTGAAGACGACAGCGGGAATGGCCTTCGGCTCGAACGCCACCTTGTGGCCCGCAATCACTTCCACGGCCACGCGGCCCTCGTGCGAGGCCTTGTGCGCGAGCATCGGCTCGCCCACCACGTCGCCGATGGCGAAGATGGAGGGTTCAGCGGTGCGCAGCTGGTTGTCGACTTCGATGAAGCCGCGCTCGTTGACGACGACGCGCGTCTTGTCGAGGCCCGGCATGGTGCGGCCGTTCGGCCGGCGTCCAACCGAGACGAGCACGCGATCGAACACCTGCTCGCCCGCGCCGTCGCCTTCGAACGTCACGCGAATGCCCTTCTTCTCGGGCACCGCTTTGGTGACGCGCGTGTTGAGCATCACCGACTTCATGAGGCCGTTGATGCGCTTGGCAAGCACGTCGACCAGGTCGCGGTCTGCACCGGGCAGGATGCCCGACATCATTTCCACGACGGTCACAGCGCTGCCGAGCGTGGCGTAGACCGAGCCCAGTTCGAGACCGATGTAGCCACCACCGACGACCAGCATCGTCTTCGGGATGTCCGGAAGGTCGAGGGCCCCGGTCGAGTCCATCACGCGCGGGTCGTCCACCTTCAACATCGGTGGCACTGCCGGCGTCGACCCGAGCGCGAGAATGCAGTGTTCGAAGGTCAGGGTTTCTTCGGTGCCGTCCACGCGCTTCACGCTCAGCGTGTGCGCGTCCACGAGCGACGCGAAGCCCTGGATGTAGTTCACCTTCCGCACTTTGCCCAGCTGACCGGTGCCCGACGTGAGACGCTTCACCACGCCGTTCTTGAACTCGCGCAGCTTGTCGAGATCGATCTTGGGCTCGGCGAATTCGACGCCCCACGCCTTCGCGTGGCGCGACTCGTCAATCAGCTTGGCGATGTGCAGCAGTGCCTTGGAGGGAATGCATCCGCGATAGACGCAGACGCCGCCCGGGTTCGGTTCGGTATCAACGAGCGCGACACTCAGGCCGAGGTCCGCCGCATAGAATGCCGCGGCGTACCCGCCAGGTCCGCCACCTACCACTACGAGTTGAGTTGAGGACATAAGGCGATGAGGGCGGGCCGGGCGGGCTGGGCGGGCCGGACCGCCACGGTCCTGCCTGCCCCACCTGCCCTACCTGCCCTGGGTATCAGGTTATCCGTGAAGCGCCATGATGAACGGCTGCTCGAACGCTTCCGCCACCCAGCGCAGGAAGCGGATACCGTCGGCGCCGTCGATCACGCGGTGGTCGTATGACAGCGACAGCGGCAGCAACTGACGCGCGGTGAACTGACCCGACGCTTCGTCGTAGATCGGCGTCGTGCGCCCGCGCGAGATGCCGAGAATCGCCACTTCCGGCGAGTTGACGATCGGCGTGAAGAAGCTGCCGCCGATGCCTCCGAGATTGGAGATGCTGAAGCAACCGCCCTGCATCTCTTCCACGGAGATCTTGCGCGTGCGTGCCTTCTCGGAGAGCTGCGCCAGATCGACAGCAATCTGAATCAGGCTCTTCTTGTCAGCGTCGCGAATGACGGGCACCAGCAGGCCACGGTCGGTGTCGACCGCCACGCCGATGTTCACGTACTTCTTCTGAATCAGCTCACCCGACGCCATGTCGATCGACGTGTTGAACTGCGGGAAGTGCTTCAGCGCCGCGGCGACAATCTTCACGGCGACGGCCGTCACCGTGAGGTTGCCACCGGCCGTTTCCACGACCTTGCGGTACCGGTTGCGCAGGTCTTCGAGACCCGTGATGTCGGCGTATTCCTGCTGCGTGACGTGCGGAATGTTCAGCCACGCCGCGGTCAGGTGCTCCGCTGTCTTGCGGCGCACAGCCCGCATCGGCACGCGTTCGACCTCGCCCCACTTGCTGAAGTCGGGCAGCGGTTCGGTGGGAATGCCGCCGCCAAACCCGCCATTCTGCGCCGCGACGATGATGCTCTTCGCGTAGCCCTTCACATCGTCGTCAGAGACGCGGCCGTTCGGGCCGCTGCCCTGCACCTGGTTGATGTCGACACCAAGCTCGCGCGCGAGCCGACGCACCGACGGCGATGCCGGAGCAGCGGGCACACCGGCGGGCCGTGGTTCGGCCGCTGCCGGACGCTGGGCGCGGATGTCGACGACCTGCGCGGATGCACGCGGGGCCGGCGATGGTTCTGGAGCCGGCGGTGGCGCAGCCGGCGCAGGAGCGGCAGCAGCGACGGGAGCCGGGGCTGGCGCCGGAGCGGCAGCAGGCGCGGCGACTGGTGCCGCGGCGGCAGCGCCACTCGCGGAGTCGACAGTCAGAATCGACTGCCCGACCTTCACCTTCTGTCCGGCCTTGACCTTGACCTCGGCCACGACGCCCTCGACCGAGGAAGGCACTTCGATCGTCGCCTTGTCGGTTTCAAGCTCGAGAACGGCCTGGTCTTTCTTGATGGTGTCGCCGGGGTTGACGAGGATGCGGAGCACATCGCCGCCCGCGACGTTCTCTCCGAGATTGGGGAGTAGGAAGTCTGTCGCCAAGTTAGGGAATCTCCACCGTGACGAATCCCTTGCGGGGATCCGTCACGGTCGAAAAGAGAAGGCCTCGAATCGCGAATGCCGGACTACGAGATCGCCGGGTTCGGCTTGTCGGGATTGATGCCGAAGGCCGCAATCGCATCCTGCGCGACCTTCGCATCGATCTTCTTCTCGCGCGCCAGCGCCGACAGCGTCGCAACGACGACGTAGCGATGGTCGACTTCGAAGAACTCGCGCAGGCTTTCGCGGCTCTCGCTGCGACCGAAGCCGTCGGTGCCGAGCGCCACGAGCGGACGGGGCAGCCAGCGGTCGATCGAATCCGGCAGCGCCTTCACGTAATCGGAGGCCGCCACCAGGACGCCGGGCGCGTCTTTCAGACACTGGCTGACAAACGGCACCCGCTGTGTGTCGGCCGGGTGCAGCATGTTCCAGCGGTCGCACGCGTGACCATCGCGATAGAGCTCGCTGTAGCTCGTCACGCTCCACACGTCCGCGCCGATGCCGAACTGCGACTCGAGCACTTCCTGCGCCTTGATGACCTCGGGCAGAATCGCGCCGCTGCCAAACAGCTGTGCGCGCGCCTTCGCCTTGGGCAGCCCCGTCGAACGGAACTTGTACATCCCCTTCAGGATGCCTTCCTCGGCGCCCTCGGGCATGGGCGGCATCGAGTACTGCTCGTTCATGACCGTGAGGTAGTAGAAGACGCTGTCGCCGTCCACATACATCCGCTTGATGCCGTCCTTGATGATCACGGCAATCTCGAACGCGAACGCCGGGTCATAGACCAGACAGTTCGGCACGGTGTAGGCGAGCAGCTGGCTGTTGCCGTCCTGATGCTGCAGACCTTCGCCGGCGAGAGTCGTACGGCCTGCGGTGCCACCGAGCAGGAAGCCGCGCGTGCGGCTGTCTGCGGCGGCCCAGATCAGGTCGCCGACGCGCTGGAAGCCGAACATCGAATAGAAGATGAAGAACGGAATCGTGTTCACGCCGTGCGTGGCGTACGCCGTGCCCGCAGCGATGAACGACGACAGCGACCCGGCTTCGTTGATGCCTTCTTCGAGGATCTGACCGTCCGACGCTTCCTTGTAGTAGAGAAGCGTATCCATGTCGACCGGCTCGTACACCTGACCGGCGTGCGAGTAGATGCCCACCTGGCGGAACAGCGCTTCCATGCCGAACGTGCGTGCTTCGTCGGGAACGATCGGCACCACGAGCTTGCCGATGTCCTTGTCGCGCAGCATCTTCGACAGCAAGCGCACGAACACCATCGTCGTGGAGGCCTTGCGGTCTTCGGTGCCCGTGTAGAACTCGCTGAAGAGTTCCGGGTCGACGCCCGTCAGATTCGCGGCCTTCGACTTGCGCGAGGGAACGAAGCCGCCGAGCGCCGCGCGACGCTCCTGCAGGTACTTGTACTCTTCGCTCTCAGGACCCGTGCGATAGAACGGCGCGTCGGCGATTTCCGCGTCCGACACAGGAATGGCGAAGCGCGTGCGGAAGGCGCGCAGCTGCTCTTCGCTCATCTTCTTCTGCTGGTGCGTGACGTTCTTGCCTTCACCAGCTTCGCCCAGGCCGTAGCCCTTGATGGTGCGGGCGAGGACGACGGTCGGCGCACCCTTGTGTTCGACAGCCGCCTTGTAGGCGTTGTAGACCTTCGACGGATCGTGTCCGCCGAGCGTCAGCTTCTTCACCTCATCGTCAGTGAGGTGCTTGACCATGTCGAGCAAACGCGGATCGACACCCCAGAAATGATTGCGGATGTAGGCGCCTGATTCGACGGTGTACTTCTGGTACTGGCCGTCGACGATCTCGCCCATGCGCTTGACGAGCAGACCATCGCGGTCCTTCGCCAGGAGCGGATCCCAGTCGTGTCCCCACAGGACCTTGATGACGTTCCAGCCGGCGCCACGGAAGGCGGCCTCGAGTTCCTGGATGATCTGGCCGTTGCCGCGCACCGGACCGTCGAGACGCTGAAGATTGCAGTTGATGACGAAGATGAGATTGTCGAGCTTTTCGCGGGATGCGAGGGTGATGGCGCCAAGCGATTCGGGTTCGTCGGTTTCGCCGTCGCCGAGGAAGGCCCAGACCTTCGAGGTGGACTTCGCCTTCAGGCCCCGGTCTTCCAGGTAGCGCATGAAGCGCGCCTGGTAGATCGCCTGAATGGGGCCGAGGCCCATCGAGACCGTCGGGTATTCCCAGAAGTCGGGCATCAGCCAGGGGTGCGGATACGAAGAGAGGCCGCCGCCTTCCTTCATCTCGCGCCGGAAGTTGATGAGATGCGACTCGTCGAAGCGGCCTTCGAGATACGCGCGCGAGTAGACGCCAGGCGCCGCGTGTCCCTGGAAGTAGATGGTGTCAGGGTCGGAGTGACCGTGGCCGCGGAAGAAGTGGTTGAAGGCCACTTCATACAGCGTCGCAGCCGACTGATACGTCGAAATGTGACCGCCGATGCCGTCTGAGGCCTTGTTGGCCTTGACCACCATCGCCGCCGCGTTCCATCGCACCAGACTCTTGATTCGGCGCTCCATGTCCCGGTTGCCCGGCATGAGCGCTTCGTCTTCGTGCGCGATGGTATTGACGTACGGCGTGTTGGCCGTGAACGGGATCTTGACGCCGTTTTCAGTGGCGTGTTGCGACAGGTCACGCAACAGGCGCTGGACTTTTACCGGTCCGCCGCTCTGCAGCACATAATCGAGCGAATCGAGCCATTCACGCCGCTCAACGGCGTCAAGCTCCGCGGCATCCTTGGGTGCAATGTTTCTCACGGGAACTCCACGCTCCTCGGCACGAGCCGTTGGACAGACTCACAGCCTCTGGGCCAATCCTCTATTCTAACCACGGACGGACGACAAGTTGAAGACGGGCATCATCTTACAGCCAATTCGATGGCCATTCGCCTTCTCATCGCCCGTCCAGATCCCCTCAGGGCCTGTACTGCGATGACCAAGCTTGCATTGGTACGGGACCAGATTGTGGCATGCGAACGCTGCCCGCGGCTGCGCACCTACTGTCGTGATATCGGTCGAACGAAGCGCCGCGCCTACTTAAACGACGCGTACTGGGCCCGTCCCGTGCCAGGATTCGGCGATTCGCAGGCCCGCCTGCTCATCGTCGGCCTCGCCCCGGCCGCGCACGGCGCGAACCGTACCGGACGCGTGTTCACCGGCGACGGAGTCGGCGGATCGGGCGATTTCCTCATGGCGTCCTTATGTCGGACAGGATTCTCCAACATTCCGACGTCCCAGCGTGCAGACGATGGGTTGGTGCTGAGTGATGCGTACATCGCGGCAGCGGTGCGCTGCGCCCCACCTGACAACAAGCCGACTCCTGAAGAGATCGCGCGCTGTCTTCCGCATCTGCAGGCGGAACTCGCCGAACTGCCGAACATTGCCGTAGTGGTCGCGCTCGGTCGCATCGCCTTCGATGCGTACTTGCAGTTGCTGAAACAGGCCGGGCACACGCTGCGTCCCCGGCCGGAGTTCGGCCACGGTTCGGAGTCCGCGCTGCCACATGGACACACGCTGCTTGGCTGCTATCACCCGAGTCGTCAGAACACCAATACCGGACGCCTGACGCCACGTATGATGGACGCCGTTTTTCGCCGAGCCCGAAGAGCCATCTCGAAATTGTGACGTGGTGACGTGGCGCATTGGTGACTGGGAATCGATGACTGCGGAACGAGGACGCCGTGACTCAGACGCCCGCCACTGACCACATCGGCAGGTCGCCAGATCGCCAACGCTCCAACGGTTCGACGCGCCTTCGGCCCTCCATGCTCGTCCTGCTCACGCTGGCGCTGCTCTCGATTGTCGCCATCGTCGAACTCGCGCTCGGGCGTCAGCCAATCTGCGCGTGTGGAACGGTGAAGCTGTGGCACGGCGTGGTGAAGAGTGCAGAGAACTCGCAGCAGATCAGCGACTGGTACACCTTCACGCATCTGCTGCACGGACTGCTCTTCTACGCCGTCCTGTCGCAAGTGGCGCCCGGTCTTCCGCTCGGCGTGCGGTTCCTGCTGGCGGTGCTCGTGGAAGGCGCCTGGGAAATCGTGGAGAACTCGCCGTTCATCATCGACCGCTACCGTGCGGCCACGATCTCGCTCGACTACTACGGCGACAGCGTCATCAACTCGGTCTCTGACGTCGTGGCAATGATGCTCGGCTTCTTCATGGCGAACCGCGTGGCGGTCTGGATCTCGGTCGCGACGGTCCTGGCCGTGGAGGTAATGCTCGCCCTGGTCATTCGCGACAATCTGACGCTGAACATCATCATGCTGCTGCACCCATTCGACGCCATCAAGACCTGGCAACTCGGCTAGGACAACGCGGTGTCCACGCAGACCTCCATCACGCTCGGCCATCGATTCATCGCGACTGCGAAGCGGCGCTGGTCGTCGCCCTGCATGACCGATTCGAGCGGTCGCTCGCTCACCTTTGGCGAGACGCTGACGGCCAGCAGGCTGCTCGCGCTCGTCGTTCAACGCCGATGCGCGGGCGAGGTGCACATCGGGCTGCTCGTGCCGGCATCCGTCGGAGGAGCGCTGGCAAACATTGCCGTCGCGCTGTCGGGGAAGACCGCGGTCAACCTGAACTTCACCGCGGGACGCGAAGCCATGCAGCATGCCGTCGAGCGCTGCAGCATTCAGACGATCATCACGTCGCGGCTGTTTCTCTCGAAGGCATCCATCGAGCCGATGGACGGCATGGTCTACCTCGAAGACATGCTTGGCGACATCTCCGGCATCGCAAGAGCGTGGACGTTCATCCTTGGACGCGCGCTGCCCACCTGGCTGCTGGCCCGGATGTGGACGGCGCCGCAGGCGCCCGAACGCAACGCCGCCGTGATCTTCTCGAGTGGCAGCACGGGCATCCCCAAAGGCGTCATGCTCAGCCATCACAACATCGTCTCGAACATCGAATCGATCGACGCGCTGTTCCGGACGCGGCCAACCGACGTGCTGCTGGGTGTGCTGCCCTTCTTCCATTCGTTCGGATACACCGCGACTATCTGGCTGCCGCTCGTGGCCGGCTTCGCCGTGGCGTACCACGCGAATCCGATGGACGCCAAGACCATTGGTGAACTCGCAGGACGTCACCGGGCAACGCTGCTGATTGCAACACCAACCTTCTGCTCGGCCTACGTGCGCAAGTGCGAACGCGCGCAGTTCGCCTCCCTGCGCATCGCAGTCGTGGGCGCCGAGAAACTGCGCGAACCCATCGCGCGCGCCTTCGCGGAACGATTTGGCATCACGCTGATTGAAGGCTACGGCTGCACCGAGATGGCCCCTGGCGTGGCCATCAACGTCGTGCCGACGGCAGACGGACGTGACGTCGAGCCGGGCCGCGCGGGGTCGGTTGGGCGTCCGCTTCCGGGCATCGACGCCAGGGTTGTCGAGCCGACGACCGGAGAGGGTCCACTCGTCGGTCAGGAAGGACTGCTGCTCCTGCGCGGTCCGAACCTGATGATCGGCTACATCGGCGAAGAGGCGCGCACGCGCGAGGTGATTCGCGACGGCTGGTACGTGACCGGTGATGTCGCGCGTATCGATCAGGACGGCTTCATCACCATCACCGACCGACTGGCACGCTTCAGCAAGATTGCGGGTGAGATGGTGCCGCACATGAAGGTGGAAGACACCATCAACGCGCTGGTGTCGCAAGACAGCGCATCGGCCGTGACAGGCGTACCCGACGCCAGCAAAGGCGAGCGCCTCGTGGCCTTCTACACCGACCGTGCGCTGAAGCCGGCAGACGTCTGGGAGCAACTCGGCAAGGCGGGCCTGCCGCGCCTCTGGATTCCCAAGCGCGAAGACATCCATTTCATCGAGTCGATTCCGACACTCGGCACGGGCAAGATGGATCTGAAGGGTGTCCGCACCATGGCGCTCGCCTTCGACGACGCGCCGGCGGAGCAAACCTCGCAAACCGGTGTCCAAGCTGATACGACGTCGCCGCACCGGTAGGGAGTGAGGCGCCACTCCCTGCTACTGGAGGGAGCATGCCTCGCGATCTGTTCGCCTCGGGTTCGTCGTCTGCCGTCACGCGGTCGCGCCGCTCGTCACTGCTCGTCGCGTCCGCGCTCGTTCACGCCACCCTCATCGTTCTCCTCGTGCTCGCGGCGATTCTCGTTCCCGACGTATTGCCGCGGCCGCACGCGGCAGGGCTCGACTGGGATCCCACAACAGGCATCGTCTCGCTCGTCGACGTGCCACTGCCGCCACCGCCACCGCGAGTGTCGACTCCGCCGGTCACGACGGTGACTCCTGACGCCGTTCCACTCGAAGCACCGCGCGGTATCAGCAGCGAAGCGCCGCCAGCCCCGGCGCCAACGCCTGAACAGGGACTGGTCACCGGCCGCGAGTTCGGCAATGAACTCAGTGTGGCTGCGCCTCCGCCCGCCGCACCGACTCCACCGCCGCCAGCGCCACGAGAACCCGTGCGCGTCTTTGGCGGGGTGAGCGCTCCGATGAAGGTGCAGGACGTGGCGCCTGTGTACCCGGTGATGGCGCGGACCACAGGCGTCCAGGGCATCGTGATCATCGAGGCGACAATCGACAGCTCCGGGAATGTGGTAGCGACGAAGGTACTGCGCTCAGTGCCGCTTCTCGACGCTGCCGCCGTGGATGCCGTGCGTCAGTGGAAGTACGCGCCGGCACGCCTGAACGGTGAGTCGATTCCCGTCCTCATCACTGTGACGGTGAACTTCGTGCTTGGCGGGCGCTAAGCGCTGACGAGCCGCTTCGTGCGAGAGTCGGACGTGAACGCGCGCACCAGCGGCACCATCACATCAGGACGGTCGGTGATGAGCGCATCGACGCCCCACCCAAGCAGGCGGTGGGCACTCGGTTCATCGTCGACCGTCCAGACCTGCACGCCGAGCGATGCAGCGTGCGCGTACTCGACAAAGCGCGCCGAGACGACGCGAGTGCTTCCGGCCATTTCGGGAATCTGATAACCGTCGTAGGCCGGTTGCATCACCGGCCACCGCAGCCACGTACGGTAGAGCGCGAGGCGCACCTCTTCACGCGCCGCACTGGTGGCCAGCGCTGGCTCTTCGGCGCGCACCGCCTTCAGCACGCCGCGCCTGAAACCACCCACGCAGACACGTTCCACCATCTTCGCCCGTCGCACCTCGTCCACGACGAGACGACCGAACGCGGCATCGTTGACCTTGATCTCGATGATGACGCGCCGCTCACGACAGAGTGCCAGCACGTCGCGCAGTTCGGGTACGTCGGCGCGCGCCAGCTCCTCCGCGGTCCGCTCTTTCAGTGGTCCACGCAACGTCGTCGTGCGATCGAGCGTCGAATCGTGGTGAACCATCACGCGTCCGTCACGGGACGCACGAACGTCGAGCTCGACCCCGTCCGATCCAAGTGCGACGGCACGCTCGAACGCTGCCATGGTGTTTTCTGGCGCGAGAGCCGACCCGCCGCGATGAGCAAACACGAGTGGACCCCCTGCAAAGAAGCCGTGACGCATCAGGGCGCCCAGTCTAGTTCGGATATGATCCCGCCATGTCACCGTCCATTCATACGCTCGGCGAGCTGCGACGGCAGCAAGGCTCGATAGATC
>Ga0209023_10008046_pt1 | contig 10655 bp, 6 predicted proteins | sample LakOneMetagenome_FD_187468 | JGI IMG/M metagenome (GOLD analysis project Ga0209023, IMG submission 187468) | Freshwater and sediment microbial communities from Lake Erie, Canada (SPAdes) (version 2) | ecosystem: Environmental > Aquatic > Freshwater > Lentic | place: Lake Erie, Canada | collected...
CGCCGTGCTCGTGCGCGGCGAGCCGCGACGGCAGGTGGACGTGCTCCTCGCGCAGCTGCTCGGGCTGCGCGCCGACCGCACGATCTTCGCCGACCTCGATGCGGCGAGGGCCACCAGCGAGGCCGCGCTGTCCGCCGCCAGGGCGACGGGCGATCCGGACACGATCGTGCGCAACGCCTACACCCACCGCGTCACGATCTGGCACCCGAGCACGCACGCCGCGGCGATGGACCTCGCGGCCGAGATGGTCGCGCTCTCACCCCAGGCGCCGACCTACGCCGAGTTCGGCGCCGTCACACGGCTGCAGGTCTTCCTCGAACAGGGAGACTTCGCGCACTTCGATGCCGAGCTGCGATCCATGCGGCGACGCGTCGAGCTCGAACGCGGCAGGTCCGAGCTGGTGTGGCTGGAGACCTTCGTCGCCGCCCGCGCGCTCGTGACGGGCGAGTGGGACGAGGTGCGCACGCACTCCGGCCGCGCGCGGGAGCTCACGTCCGGCTTCGACTACGAGATCCTCGACCAGTTGCTGCTCGCCCAGGAGATGCTCGCCGCCTGGCACACGGGTGTCGACCTGTCCGCGCTCGTGACGAACGATGCGCTGCCCGCCGGGCCGATGCGATCCTCGTGGGCTGCGTGCCTGCTCGGGTTGACCGCCACGACGCTGCCGGCGGACGACCTGCTGCACCGTCTCGACGGCTTCCTCGGCGACGGGATCGATGGCGTGCGGCGCGACCTCACGTGGGGCCCCGTCATGTCGTGCCTCTCGATGGCCGCGAGCACTGCGGCACATCCGGCGTACGCGGAGGTGCTCCTCGATGCGTTGCTGCCCCACGCAGGCCTGTGGGGGGCCACCGGTGGCGCGGTGACCTTCGGGCCGTTCGCGCTCCACATCGGGCGGCTCCAGGCCGTGCTGGATCGACGCGGGGACGCCGAGGCGTCGCTGCGCCGAGCACTGCAGATCTGTGCCGACGCCGCGGCGCGACCGTGGTCGGCGAGGGTGCACCTTGCGCTCGCATCGCTGCCGTGGATCGATCCGGCGCTCTCGCGCGACCACGCAGCAGCTGCCGCCGCACAGGCGAACGCGCTCGGCATGTCCGCCGTGGCCGCAGACGCGGAGCAGCGGATGCAGCTGCCCGTGCTGATGACGCTGCCCGGCGGACTCACCGCACGAGAGGCGGAGGTGCTCGGCCTGCTCGCCGGCGGGCACACCAACCGGGTGATCGCCGACCGCCTGTACCTCAGCGTGAAGACCGTCGAGCGGCACCTGCTCAACGCGTACACGAAGTTGGGCGTGCGCAACCGGAGCGAGGCGACCGCCTACGCGATGCGCAACGGACTCGTCGACTGAGCCGGTCGGCTCAGCGTCGTGCGCTCCCGACCGGATCCGCGAGGACCGTCTCGAACCCGAGCTCCGCGGCACCGATCAGCGCGGCATCGATCCCCAGGGCCGCAGGCACCACGGTCACCGCGCCACGAGTCGCCGACAGCGCACGGGCGTCCAACTCGTCGAGCACGGCGGGCTGCAGGTGCTCGAACGCTTCAGCGAAGAAGCCGCCCAGCACGACGAGCTCGGGGTTCAACAGGTTGACGAGCCCGGCCAGTCCGACGCCGAGCCATCGCCCTGTCTCGTGCAGCGCATCCAGCGCCACGGCGTCGCCATCGGCCGCTCGGGTGAGCACCGCGTCGAGCGCCCGCCGCCCGCCGGAGCGACGGCTGCCGGAGCGACGCAGCACTGCTGCTTCGCCGACCTCGGTCTCCCAGCACCCCTGCGCGCCGCACCGGCAACGACCGCCGTCCGGGTGGACGGGGATGTGTCCCAGCTCGCCGGCGAACCCGGCGATGCCGCGCAGCGGCACCCCGTCGACCAGCACGCCGCCGCCCACGCCGGCCTCACCGGAGATGTAGACCACGTGGCGACGGCCGACGGCAGCGCCGCGCTCGCACTCGGCGAGCATGCCGAGGTCCGCCTCGTTGGCGATGCCGACCGGCCACCGGTGCTCGACCGCTTCCGACACCAGGTCCCGCAGCGGCACGTCACGCCAGCCGATGTTCGGCGCCACCACGACACGACCCGCGACGGGATCGACGACGCCCGCAACGGCGACGCCGATCCCGAGCACGTCGAGCGAGCCACCGAGTCCGGCCATCACGCTGCTCGCCAACCCGTGCAGGGCGTGGACCACGTCCTCGACGCTGCTGCGCTGACGCGACCGCGGCACGCGATCGATCGCGAGGATCGAACCGTCCAACGAGACCGCCGCGACGGCGACCGAGTCGGCCGCGATCTCCACGGCGATCGCGACGTTCGTCGTGTTGACGGACACCACTGGCGACGGCCGGCCGGGACCGCTGCGTTCCGCGGAATCGTCTTCGCGGACCAGCCCGGCTTCGACGAGGGTCGCCACCAGGGAGGCGATCGCAGTTCTCGTGAGGCCCGTCGTCTCGCTCAGCTGCGAACGCGTCCTCGGCGATGCGTGCACCTGACGGAGCACCGTGCTGAGGTTGGAGCGCCTCACGTGCTCCCCTCGCATGCCGGCGGCTGTCACGCCTCGCATCCTAGGTTTTGTTGGCGCCGCTGACCAACATTTGTTATCGTTGCTCACATATCGGCCGTGGCATCGTTGCCCGGCACGGTCACCGCTTGGGAGGCACCGACATGACCACGTTCTTCACCGAGGTCGAGCAACGGATCGCGTACGAGGGACCGGAGTCCGACAACCCGTTGGCGTTCCGCTGGTACGACGCCGACCGCGTCGTCGCCGGACGCCGGATGGAGGACCACCTCCGGTTCGCCGTCGCCTACTGGCACTCGTTCGCCGCCGACGGCCTCGACATCTTCGGTGCAGGCACGCTCGACCGCCCCTGGCACCCGACGTTCGCCCCGAACATGGATCCGCTCACGGCAGCCAACATGAAGATGGATGCCGCGTTCGAGTTCTTCACCAAGCTCGGCACGCCGTACTACTGCTTCCACGATCGCGACATCGCACCCGAGGGCGCCTCGTTCGGCGAGAGCGCCAAGATGCTCGACACCGTTGCCGATCGCGCCGCCGAACTGCAGGCGTCGACCGGCGTGAAGCTCCTGTGGGGTACCGCGAACCTCTTCTCGAACCCACGCTTCCAGGCCGGTGCCGCGACGAACCCGGATCCGGAGGTCTTCTCCGTCGCCGCCGCACAGGTCGCGCACTGCATGGAGGTGACCCACCGCCTCGGCGGCGAGAACTACGTCCTGTGGGGCGGGCGCGAGGGATACGAGACCCTGCTCAACACCGACATGAAGCGCGAGCTCGACCAGCTGGCGCGGTTCCTGCACATGGTCGTCGAGCACAAGCACAAGATCGGCTTCACCGGCGCGCTGCTGCTCGAGCCGAAGCCGTTCGAGCCGACGAAGCACCAATACGACTACGACGTCGCCACCGTGCACGCGTTCCTGCAGAAGTACGGGCTCGAGCACGAGCTGAAGGTCAACATCGAGGTCAACCACGCCACGTTGTCGGGACACGACTTCGCCCACGAGATCGCCGTCGCCGCGAACGCCGGCATCTTCGGTTCGATCGATGCGAATGCCGGTGACGACCGCCTCGGATGGGACCTCGACCGGTTCCCGGTGTCCGTCGAGCAGATGAGCCTCGGCATGCTCGAGATCCTCCGTGCCGGCGGGTTCACGACCGGCGGCCTCAACTTCGACGCGAAGCTGCGCCGGCAGTCGATCGACCGCACCGATCTGTTCCACGCCCACATCGGCGGCATGGACACCATGGCCCGCGCCCTCCTGGTCGCAGCCTCGATCATCGACGACGGCGAGCTCGACCGGATGCGCACCGAGCGATACGCCGACTGGGACAGCGCCCACGGGCAGGCGATCCTCGCCGGCACCGTGTCGCTCGACGATCTGCACAAGCGGGCGTTCACGATGGGCGAGACGACCCGTCGCTCCGGCCGCCAGGAACGGCTCGAGAACCTCGTCGCGAAGCACGTCGAACGCGCTCGCTGACCGTCACGTCGCGCTATCGCGTCACGACCCCCTGGTGACGCGGTAGCGCGAATGCACTAACGTCGCATGCGCCACACGCGTGTCGCCGTCGTCTCGCCGTCGCCGGTCATGTGTGGGCGACGTGGTGCGAGGAGGTGGCAGTGCTCCCGATGTCAGTGGTCCAGCTCCAAGGACTGACCGACGTGGCGCGGGCGATCACCGATCCGCGTCGAGCGATGGACGACGCGCTGGTGAACCTCCTCGATGCCCTCTGCGGTGTGCTCGGTGTCGATGCGGCCCGACTGCTGCTCGAACCGGATGGTCGATCTGCGGGGGTCGACCTCGCCCGTCCCGCACGGGCTGCGACGACCAGTGATCGAACTGGCGCGACCCTCACCGCGCCGATGGTGGCGAGCGACGGCCGCACCCTCGGATCGTTGACGGTGACGGACCGCCGCGGCACCCGCAGCGCGTTCGCCGACGACGACCAGGCCGTGCTGACCTTCGTCGCCACGCTCACGTCGACCTTGCTGGAGGCTCGCCGCCAGGCCGATGCCGAGCGGTCGGTCCGGGGCCGCCTCGGCCGCGGGCGTCAGCGGGTCAAGGCCGTGCTCGACACCATGCCGACCGGCATCGTCGCGCTCGACAGCTCCGGACGGTACGTGTACGCCAACCCGATGGCCGCGCAGCTCACCCGCCGGGCCGCCGCCGACATCCTGACCTCGCACGCCGCCGACGCGTCGTGGAGGACGCTCGACGTCGACGGGACGGACCGCGAGCGCGACGTGTCGCCGGTGCTGCGCGCACTCGACGGCGAGACGGTCGTCGGCGAGGTGGTCGGCCTCCGCTTCGACGACGGCGAGATCGCCTGGCTCATCATCCACGCGTCACCGATCGTCGAGGACGACGGCTCCATCTCCGGCGCCGTGGCCGGGTTCGTCGACCTCACCGAGCGGGTCGAGCTCCAACGCCGGCTCGCCGCGAGCGAGGCCCGCCTGCGCCAGTCCGAGCGCGTCACCGGTGTCGGTAGCTGGGAGCTGGACCTGGGGACGCAGCAGGTGGCGTCGAGCGTCGCCCTCCACGAGCTCCTCGGCCTGGAACCGGAAGATCGATTCGACCTGTCCCGGTACCTCGAGCTCGTCCACCCGGACGATCGCGGCGAGCTCGAACGCGGGCTGGCCGGCACCGCCGAGCGCGCAGTGGCCCTGTCGACGCGCATCCGCGTACGGCGCACCGACGATGCCGAGCGCGTGATCGCGGTGGTGGGTGAGCCGTCGTTCGATCTCGACGGTTCGGTGCGTTCGATCGTCGGCACGCTGCGCGACATCACGGACGAGGTCGCGGAACAGGAACGGCTGCGGCGGGCACAGCGACTCGAGAGCATCGGCCGCCTCGCCGGCGGTCTCGCCCACGACCTCAACAACTTCCTCACGGTGCTCGCCGGCCACGCCGAGTTGCTCTCCGAGACGGCGACGGCGCAGCAGGCCGACAGCGTCACGGCGATCGTCCGCGCGACCGATCGCGCCGCCGCGCTCACCCGCCAACTGCTCGAGGTCGGCCGGCGCGAAGTGATGCGGCCGACGACGTTCGACCTCAACGCGCTGCTGGAGCGCCAGCGCCCCACGATCCGCCAGATCCTCCCGGGCGCGGTCGATCTCCACTGGGAGACCGCCGCGACCCTGCCGCCGGTGGAGATGGATCCGACGAAGTTCGAGCAGGTGCTGCTCAACCTCGTGCTCAACGCGAGCGATGCGGTGGGTGTCTCGGGTGCCGTCACGATCCGCACGTCGGTCGCGGGGCGCTTCGTCTGCGCCTCCGTTGCCGACACCGGGCCGGGGATGCCGCCGGACGTGCTGGCCCGCGCGTTCGAGCCGTTCTTCTCGACGAAGGCACGCGACCGCGGCACCGGGCTCGGGCTCTCGACCGCTCGCGGGATCATGGAGCAGTCCGGCGGCCTCCTCGAGCTCGAGAGCCACGCGGGCTTCGGGACGACCGTGCGGATCCTGCTGCCGATGAGTGACGGTCCGGTCGAGGAGGATGCTGTCCGACCGGCCGCTGTCGATCTCGGGCTGACCGGCACGGTGCTCGTGGCCGAGGACGACGAGCAGGTCCGTGAGCTCGCCGTCGCCGCCTTGCGGCGGGCCGGTTGCACCGTGCTGGTAGCGGTCGACGGGCCGGATGCGGTCCGCGTGGCGACGGAGCACCCCGGCCGGATCGATCTCCTCGTCACGGACGTGTCGATGCCGGGCTTCGGTGGTCATCGCACTGCGGAGGAGGTGGTCCGGCTGTACCCGCGGGTGCGGGTGGTCTACATCTCGGGATACGCCGAACGATCACCGGTGCTCCGCGAGCTGGGCAGCGACGACATCGACCTCCTCGCCAAGCCCTTCACGGTGTCGGACCTGTTGACGAAGGCCGCGGTCGCGATGTCGCGGCAATCGACGCGCTGACGCCGCCGCGGCGGATCAGCTGCCGGCGAGGGATCGGACCGCGGCAACGCCGTCGAACACGTCGACGAACCGGGTGGTGAGCGGCGACAGGCCGAGGCGGACCACGTCGGGCTCGCGAAAGTCCCCCAGCACGGCGCACTCCTCGGCCAGCCGCCGAGTGATCGTCCGGGCATCCGGGTGGACGACGTTCACGTGCCCACCACGCCGGGCCGGGTCGCGCGGCGTCGACGAATCGAGCCCGAACTGGTCGCAGAGGTCCAGCGCGAACGACGTCAGTGCGCTCGCCTTGCTGGCAATGCGCTCGATGCCGGCCTCGACCGAGACCGAGATGCCCGCTTCGGCGGCGGCGAGCGAGAGCACCGACGGCGTGCCGAGCAGCAGGCGACCGATGTCGGCTCGCGGCGTGTAGACCGGTCCCATCGCGAACTGGTCGATCTGGGAGAACCAGCCCCAGATCGGTTGGGCGATCGACGCCTGCAGCTCGTGTGCGATGTACGAGAACGCCGGCGCGCCGGGGCCGCCGTTGAGGAACTTGTAGGTGCAGCCGACGGCGAGCTGGGCTCCCGCCGCGTGGAGGTCGACCGCCAGCACACCGGCCGCGTGCGAGAGGTCCCAGATCACCAGCGCTCCGGCGCCATGTGCGCGCGCCGTCTCCGCGACGACGTCGACCACTTCGGCTGTGCGGTAGTCGACGACCGAGCGGACGACCACGGCGACGTCGTCGAGCCGGTCGAATCCGTGCCGCACGGTGCGTCCGGTCGCGGCGGCGATGCCGTCGACCACGTACCGATCGGTCGGGAAGTCACCGGCGTCGATCGCGATGACGCTGCGGTCCCCTCGGAGTCCGAGCGCGCCGTGGACCAGTTGGTAGAGGTTGACCGTGGTCGAGTCGTGGACCACGACCTCGCCGGCGCCGGCGCCGATCAGCGGAGCGAGGAGGTCGCCCACCCGCTGCGGCAACTCGAGCCACCGGCCGCGACCCGGCGCTGGATCGGTCGGGTCCCACGAGCGGATCAGGCTCTCGGCCCACTCCGCGCGGAGCACCTCGTCGACGCGGGCCAGCGTGCGCTTCGGCGCGCGTCCGAGCGAGTTGCCGTCGAGGTAGACGAGCGACCGACCGGATGCATCGACCGGGGCGGGTACGAACTCGTCGAGGAACGAGCGCAGCTCGTCGCGGTCGTCGAGGGCGAGCGCGTGCTCGCGCGTGATCACGAAGCGGTCCCAGGCACGCGGCTGGACAGCACGCCCGCTGCCTCGAGCCCGTCGAGCGCCGGGTCGTCGAGACCGAGCAGCTCGCCGAGCACCGCGCGATTGTCCTCGCCACGGAAACGCGGCACCCCGCGGACGCCGCTGTCGGTGTGCTCGAAGCGCCACGGCGAATTCGGGATCCGGATGGTGCCCTGCGAGCGATCGTCGACCGCGACCACCACCTGACGCGCCGCAGCCCAGTCGGTCGAGCAGATCTCGCGCACGGTGCGCAGTGCTCCGGTGGCCAGTCCGTGCTCGGCGAACGCGGCCTCGATCGCCTCCGGGTCGCTCATCGTGATCGCCCAGTCGCGCAGCACCTGCACGATCTCGCCGAGATGCGCCAACCGTGCGGGCACGTCGACGAAGCGAGGATCGTCCGCCAGCTCGGGCCGGCCGATCGTGCGGATGTACCGGTCGAACGTGCCGCGCTCGGCCGGGTGACCGCTGATGATCACGCTCTGCCCGTTGGCGGCGGCGAGCACCGGGTAGTCACCCGGGCTGAAGCTGCGGATCCAGTCCGGCTGGACCGGACCGTCCCACAGGTGGTCGTGCACGTGCTCGTTGACGTACAGCATCGTCTGCGCCATTGACACGTCGACCCGGTCGCCGCGCCCGGTGCGCTCGCGTTCGTACAGCGCCGCGAGCACACCCGCGGCACACTCCATGCCGGTGTAGACGTCGGCGTTGCTGTGCGGATCGTTCGCATACTGCCCGCCGCGCGCGTCGCCCTGCGCCATCGTCCATCCCGACTCGGCGCCGACCACCGGCGCGTACGCCCGGCGACCGACCCACGGCCCGGTCTGCCCGTACCCGCTGATCGACGCGTAGATCAACCGCGGGTTGCGGGCGGACACCGCCGCCCAGCCGAGGCCCATCCGGTCCATCACGCCGGGGCGGAAGTTCTCGACGAGCACGTCGCACCGGTCGATGAGCTCGAGCAGCAGCGAGAGCGCCTCCGGCTTGCTCATGTCGAGGCTGATGTTCCGCTTGCCCGTGTTCTGCTGGACGAAGTAGCCGGCCATGCCGTTGAGACGCGGGTTCGAGAAGCGGGTCATGTCGCCGTCCGGTGGCTCGACCTTGATGATCTCGGCACCCAGATCGCACAGCATCCGCGTGCAGTGCGGACCGCTCAGCACGCGGGTGAGGTCGAGCACGCGAACCCCGTCGAGCGGGCCGGGACGGGGTGGGTTCGGTGCGGGGTCCATCGATCGGCACCGTACTTCGCTCGCCCGCTACGGTGCGCCTCATGGGGACCTTGCGAGGACAGAGCGCGCTCATCACCGGCGGCGGCAGCGGCATCGGGTTGGGGTGCGCGCGACAGCTGGTGCGCGACGGCGCGGCCGTGGTGCTCGCCGGGCGCTCGGCGGATCGCCTCGCGAGCGGCGCCGCCTCGCTGCGCGACGAGATCCCCGGCGAGCTCGAGATCCACACCGTCGTGTGCGATGTCACCGACGAGGAGCAGGTGGCCGAGGCCTGTGCTGTCGCTGCCGGTGTCGGACGATTCACGATGTGCGTGGCGAACGCCGGCTATGGCAGTGCGGCGCCGTTCCACCTGACCACCCTCGACGACTGGAACGGTGTGCTCGGCACGAACCTCACCGGCGCGTTCCTGACGATGAAGCACGCGGTCCCGCACCTCGTGCGCAGTGGGGGCGGCTCGATCGTGGCGGTGTCGTCGATCGCGTCGCCGCTGACGCACCGCTTCATGACGGCCTACTGCGTGAGCAAGGCGGGGCTCGACATGCTCGTGCAGCAGGTGGCCGACGAGCTCGGCGGCAGTGGCGTGCGGGCGAACTCCGTGCGGCCGGGGCTCGTGCCCACCGACACCTCCGCGATGCTCGCCGACACCGACGTCATCCGCGAGGACTACCTCGACCAGATGCCGCTGCGCCGGCTCGGCACCGACGACGACGTGGCGTCGCTCGTGCGCTTCCTGCTCGGCCCGGAGAGCGGCTGGATCACGGGCCAGTGCATCGGTGTGGACGGTGGCCACTCCCTGCGGCGTGGACCGAATCTCACGCCGGTGATGGAGATGGTGCTCGGGGAATCGATCCGCCCCCAGCCCTGATCCCACTTCCGCGTCGCTCGGCCGTGTGCGGCGTGTCGGGTTCGGCCGCTACGAGGCCGTGCCGTCGATGATGAGCCCGGCGATGCGCTCCCGCTGTCGCCACTGGCGGCGAGCGCTGCGCGCTCGTTCCCCGAGGACGACGACTGGCCACTCGGACTGACGTGAAACCAACCGTCCCTCCCGGGTGGTCGCACCGGGCGCTACGGTCCGTCTCCGAACCGACCGACGAACCTTCGGCGGCCGGCCGCGCTAGCGACGTTCGAGGATGCCGCGGGCGTAGGCGGCCTGGCCGGCGTGCTGGATGTCGTCGTCGGCGATGCTGATCAGTCGCACGCCGAGGGTGACGGGCGGGTCCCAGCGCCGGTCGACGATGCGGTCGAGATCAGCCGGTGTGAGCCCGGCGAGGAACGCACGGGTGCGGGCGGCCACGGCATCGTGGTACTCGAGGACGGCGGCCGAGTTCTCCGGACGGATCGCGGCCACGTCGTCGGCGTCGTGGCCGTAGCCGGTGTTCTGCGGATCGGCGGCGACGCCGAAGCGAGCGGCGAACTCGCCCGACGCCCAGAGCTGCTCCTCGCCGAGGATCTCGGCGACGTGGTGATCCTGCACGCGAGTGAGGTGCCAGACCAGCCACCCGATCGAGTTGGTGCCGACCTCGACCGGCGTGTTGAGCGTCTCGCTGTCCAGACCGTGCACGGCCTCGTGGACGTGCTCGTCGACGCGACCGAAGAGGCCGAGCAGGAGTTCGTGGAGATCCATCGCCCCATGCTCCCACGACCGGGAGACGGCGTCGTCGTTAGTCTCGAACCCGTGCACGACGACCGGGTGTTGGTGGAGAAGCGGATCGAGCGGGAGCTCTGGCAGCGGATCCTGCCCCACCTGTACGAGCGCCGGACACCGCTGCGCGTCGAGGCCT
>Ga0209023_10008047_pt1 | contig 10654 bp, 9 predicted proteins | sample LakOneMetagenome_FD_187468 | JGI IMG/M metagenome (GOLD analysis project Ga0209023, IMG submission 187468) | Freshwater and sediment microbial communities from Lake Erie, Canada (SPAdes) (version 2) | ecosystem: Environmental > Aquatic > Freshwater > Lentic | place: Lake Erie, Canada | collected...
CTCTTCTCAAATCGTCTGAGAAGAGTACGCCATCATATTTCAATTCTTGGCGCAATATTTTTTGAATCCAATACGGTGAAAAACCAGCTGGATTTGGATCAACTTTTTCATAAATGACATGTGCCGGCATCAAGGCATTGAGTTGAGGTTGCAATTGAATAAAGCTTTGCATGTCATTGTCGTAGATATCTTGATATTCACGGGTATCAATGGCAGCGGCGATATGTGAATCAGCTTTCACTGAGCCATGACCTGGAAAATGTTTTCCTGTGCTTGCCATACCCGCACGTTGCATTCCCTTCATAAATGCACTTGCGAGTGGCACGATATCCTGTACATTTTTTGCAAATGCACGATCACCAATCACATCGCTAATTGCATTAATATCCAAAACAGGAGCAAAACTAAAGTCAATTCCAACGGCAAGGACTTCGATAGCCATTAACCAGCCACATTTTTCTGCCAAATCTAAGGCTTTTTCAGGTTGGGTTAAGTAAAGTTCACCAAAATGTCCCATGGCAGGAAGAAGCGTGAAACCTGTTCTTAGCCTTTGTACACGTCCACCTTCTTGATCTACAGCGATCAGAATATCTGGGCGAACTTGGCGCATATGATCGGTTAAAGCGCGTACTTGAGCGGGTGATTCTATATTTCTTGAAAATAAAATCATGCCACCGACTTGCGGAGCTTGTAATAGTTCAATATCTTCTTGAGTAAGTTTTGTGCCTGCAATATCAAGCATCAATGCGCCGATCATAGGAAACCATGGTTGTATTTATAGAAACTTAGAAACAATACCTGATTTCTGCAATGATTTGCTACATTTAGTCTGCACAGATTATGATAAAACTACACAACATAAACAGATAAAGTCGTTTAAGATCTTGAAACTGTTGAGTTCAGATTGAAAAACGATATAGAAATTGGAAAACCCAAGGAAATATTAAGAATTTATGAAACTTCAAACTCTCGCTTGCGCTATAGCACTGGCAACTGGTGGTTTATTTTTTTCACATACCATCAATCAGGCAATGGCTGAAACCAATGCTACAAATGTTTCTCAGTCAATTCATCCTACGCAAGAGCAGGCTTTGGTTACGCGACAGCTCGCTACGTTGATTGATCGTCAACATTATTTAAATATGCGATTAGATGCCAATACATCAAATCGTATTCTAGATATGTATATTGACAGTCTTGATCCTGAGCACACGTTATTCTTGGCTTCGGAAGTTGAAAACTATAAGAAAAAATATGGGCCTACATTAGGTGCTGCATTAAAAGCAGGTAATTTGTCTGCACCATATGAAATTCATGCGCAATATCGTGCACGTCTAAAAGAATTTTATGAATTTGAATTGGCTGAACTCAAGAAAACACAAAACTTACATCAGCCAAATCAATTTATTGACACTGATCGTGAAAAAGCAGCGTTCTTTGGAAGCAAAGCAGAGCTAGAAAATTACTGGCGTAAAATGCTGGTTTCACAGTTGATTAACTTGACCATTGCCAAACAAGAAGATCAGGCTAAACAAAAAGCCTTAAAGGATGATCCTTCTTTAGCAAATGGACAAGATCTTGCATCGTCTGAGGATCTCACCCCAGTTCAAACACTGACCAAGCGATATACTCGCCAGTTAGAGCGTATTGGACGTACAAAAAGTGATGATGTGTTAGAGCGCATTTTAAATGCGATGACATTAACCTATGATCCGCACAGTAACTATTTCCCACCTGTTGATGCGATGGAGTTGAACCGTCAAACCACATTACAATTGGAAGGGATTGGTGTTTCTATTCGTCCTGAACGTGGTAATGAAGATTACACCAAGATTGAAACGATTGTAGACGGTGGGCCTGCGAGTAAGACAGGACAAGTAAAATCAGGTGATCGCATCATTGGTGTTGCCCAAGATGGCGATAAAATGGTTGATGTAATTGGTTGGCCAAGTTCTGAAATTGTCGGTTTAATTCGTGGTAAACGTGGTACGAAAGTTTCAGTTAAACTTTTAGCCGCTGGCGCTTCAATGAATCAAGCTAGAGTGGTTACCATTACCCGTGATGTGATCCAAGAAGAGGACGCTGGTGTACGTTCACGTACAGTTGATGTGACACGTAATGGCGTGAAGCATAAATTTGGTGTGTTAGAGATCCCATCATTCTATTTAAACTATCGTGCGCGTCGAGCAGGAACTGAATATCGTTCAGTTGCAGAAGATACTAACAATGCGTTGAAATCACTTGCTTCGCAAAAGGTAGAAGGGATTATTATTGATTTACGTAATAACCCAGGTGGTTCTTTAGAAGAAGTTGCCAAGATGATTGGACAAGTGATTAAAGAAGGACCAGTTGTTCAAATTCGTGATGGTAATGGTAATGTTAGTGTATTTGAAGATACCGATGGTGGTGCCCAAACTTATGCTGGCCCATTAGCAGTGCTCGTCAATTTAGCATCTGCATCTGCGAGTGAAATTTATTCTGCTGCATTGCAAGATTATGATCGTGCGATTGTTTTGGGTAGCACAACGACTGGTAAAGGAACTGCTCAAGTTCAATTAGACAGTCTAGCCTACGGTCAAGCAACGCTGACTCAACGTAAATTCTATCGAGTTACAGGTGGAAGTACGCAAAATAAAGGCGTGATTCCGGATATTAAACTGGTCGATATTTACGATGAAGAGTTTGGTGAACGCAAAGCTAAAAATGCATTGAAATGGGATACGATTCCAACAGCACCATTTAAGCGTGAAGGTTCAATTCAACCTTATGTGACAAAGCTTGATGAAAAGTCAAAAGTTCGTGTTGCTGCTGATCCTCAATTCCAATATCTAGAAACACGTAAAGCTATTGCACAACAGACGAAAGATCAGAAACAAGTGTCTTTAGATATTGATCAGCGTAAAGCTGAATTAATTGCGCTTGAGGCGAAAACTTTGGCTGCTGAGAATAAACGCCGTACTGAAACAGGTTTGAAACCATATTCGAACTGGGAAAGTTATCAAGCAAGTTTAGATGCTTTAGCTGAATCACGCGCGAAAATGAAAGCAAATCAACGTCCTGCATTGGCCGAAGAAGAAACTTTTGTGACTGAAGCTGCCAATGTTTTACTCGATATGGCAAGTCTGAAAAGCAAATAATTAAACATACTGTTTAGATAAATTAAAAAGCATATTCGATATATGCTTTTTTTATCTATTCAAATAAAAATAACTTGACGTTCAATAGGATAGTGATATTTTAAGGAGAACTAAAGATATTTAAAAAAGGTGAACCTGATCGCAGTTATGCGGCGTAATTATAGGGGCTTCTTATAACAAAAATAGATTTATTACGGGAAGAAAAATTTTATGAGTTATATGAGTTATGACACTAGTCTCGTAATAGGCTCTGTATGCGTTGCAGTGATCATTTGTTACGTTGCTATTTCATTGGAACAACTCATATTTAGACAAAAAACTGCACGTATAAAAAAACTGATGTTATGTGTATGTGGAATGACGTTCGGTTTTGCAATTTGGGCAATGCATTTTATTGGAATGCTTGCATGTCATTTGCCACAAGGTTATTCATTTAATATTAGCTTGACCATTATTTCTTATATTATAGCTGCTATTGCTTCTACCTTTGCCGTTTGGTTAACCACGCGTGACACTTTACCTATTCTGCGTTTAATTTTAGGTGCTATGTTAATGGGCTTGGGCGTTTCTGGCATGCACTACGTCGGAATGATGGGCTTAAGTGTTCCTGATCAAATGATTTATTATAATATTCCATTGGTAGTGTTTTCTGTTCTGATCGCAATTAGTGGTTCTGGTCTGTCGTTTTGGCTTGCATTTAAATATAAAAATACTTTTCAGCATAAGACATCGTATAAAGTTGCTGTTTCATTCATGATCGCTTTGACGATCGTGGGCATGCATTATACAGGTATGGCCTCTGCGACGTTTTATCCAATAGGCGATGTTATTCATGCGACGCAACATGTGCAAGAGCGACAAGACATTCTGTTGTTTGCCATCATTTTTGTCACCAGTTTGGTTTTAGTTTCTGCATTCTGTGTTGCGATTTTAGAAAAAAGATTAGAAGAACGAAATTTACAATTAGTACAGGCCAATAAAGAGCTTGAAAGCTTGGCATTGCAAGACAATTTAACCAAATTACCCAATCGTTTATTTTTAGTTGAATATAACGACGCTTTATTTTTAGAAAGTAACGAAAGAAAATCTAGAACAGCTTTGATTTATATCGACTTAGATCGCTTCAAGTCGGTGAATGATGCCTTTGGACATCATGTTGGCGATGAGCTATTGGTGAAATTGGCACAACGTCTATATCCATTATTAGGACAAGGGCAAAAGCTGATTCGAATCGGTGGTGATGAATTTATTTTGATTGCAGAACGTGTTAACAAAGCTCAAGCTGAAAAAATAGCGAGTTTGGTGCTACAAAAAATCCAAGATAGTTTTCAAATTTCAGGCAAAGAAATCAATATTTCTGCAAGTATCGGGATCGTTTTTTTCCCTGATCATGGAAAGAGTTTGCAAGATCTATTGATCAATGCAGATTCAGCGATGATGCAATCTAAAGAGCAAGGCCGAAATACCTTTAGTATTTATAGTCATTCTTCTGATCAACAACTTTTAAGCCGCAGCCAATCTAAGTTGATTAATGATCTTTATAAAGCAGTTGAAGATCAACAATTTATACTATTTTATCAACCTAAATTTACTGCGGACTATCAGATTTGTGGTGTGGAGGCACTAATTCGATGGAAACATCCATCGCTAGGATTACTTGCACCCAGTATGTTTATTGAAGGGGCTGAGCAAACAGGCTTAATCATTCGAATGGGTTATTGGGCATTAGAACAAGCGTGTATGCAAATGCGTGAGTGGGAAGAAAAACAATATGCTTTTGGCCCAATTGCAGTGAACCTTTCAGCTGTACAATTTGAACATAAGCATTTGATTGAATCTTTGGAAAAACTGATTAAAAAGTATAATGTTAAATGTGGTAATTTGATTATTGAAATTACAGAATCTACGGCTATGCATCATATTTCAAGTAGTATTCAAACCTTTGAAAAGCTAAGAAATTTAGGCATTAAATTAGCCATCGATGATTTTGGAACAGGGCATTCGAGCTTTTTATATTTAAAAGATTTGCCTGTAGATGAATTAAAGATAGATCGAGAATTTATTCGTAATTTAAGTGTGGGTTCAAAAGAAGAAATTATTTTAGAAAGTATTATTCAATTGGCTATTCGTTTGGGATTGGTAGTGACGGCTGAAGGTGTGGAAACAGAACAGCAAGCTGAAATTTTAAAACGTTTAGGTTGCCAACAACTACAAGGATATTTGTTAGGGATGCCTTTACCTGTCGATCGTTTGGAATCGTGCTATCCAGTTTTTGCTTGATTCCACATTTTCTTTATTTTAGCGGTAATGGATGGATTGCAACTTAAAATCGCAATTAAAATAATAGAGATTCCTAGAATGCTGAAAAGATCTGGGATTTCATGCCAAAAAATAAAACCCCAAATACCAGCAAAGACAATTGCAATATAATTCATTGGGCCAATCTGTCCTGCAGGAGCTAAGCTATAAGCATAGGACATAAATATTTGGCTAATGTTAGCTAAGAGGCCAACAGCAATTAATAATCCTAATTCTTGCCATGTAAAAAGTCTCCAATGCCAAAACATTGGAATAGAAGAAATTAGTGTTCCAAAAATACAAAAATAAAAAACAATACGTTCAGGAGGTTCTGTGCTGGTGAGTGCGCGTACAGTAACAAAAGCCATTGCAGATAAAAAGCAGGCACCTAGACCAATAAAGGAAAGCGCATTAAACAGTCCTTGATCAGGTTTCGCTACTAAGAGCACACCAACTAATCCTACAACTGCTGCAATAATCATGTTGCGGTTAATTCTTTCTTTTAAAAAGAAATAAGCAATTAAAGGAATAAAGATTGGCGAGGAATAACTAAATACCATCGCATTCGATAGTTTTAGGTGAGCAATAGCGTAGAAAAAACCATACATTGCAGCTAAACCGACGATACTGCGCCAAGTATGCATCCACAATTTATCGGTTTTAATAAAATTTAGTCCCTGTTTAAACAACATAGGGATAAAAATAAACAATCCAACAGCATTTCTAAAAAAGACGACTGTTGGATTGTCGACTGTTTCAGATGCAAAACGAATGCATACCCCCATAATTGAAAAGAGCAATGCTGAAGTCATTAAACAGAGCAGAGCTTTATTCACAGCTGATAAGGGTGATGGCGTATTTTGCATCATAAAAAGAGTTTTCCAAGTACATAAACAGGTGAATAGAAGAACCGTCCGATTCAACTATTCACCTTTAAAAGTTTAGGTCACAGGGGCAGGGTTAAAGACTGCAAGTGAATTATGAATTCCCCAGTGATCTGACCAAGTTTTCTTTTCTCCGCTAGCAACTTGTAAAATGAGTTCAAATAATTCCCATCCCACTTGTTCAATACTACGTTTGCCGATAGCAATATCGCCTGCACTAATATCGATTAAGTCATACCAACGGTTGGCAATAACATTTCGGCTAGCCATTTTAATCACAGGAACTGCTGCTAAACCATAAGGAGTGCCGCGACCTGTGGTAAAAACTTGTACTGTAATACCAGAAGCCATTTGTTGTGTACCACAAATAAAGTCACTTGATGGTGTTGCTGCAAAAATCAGACCCTTTTTGGTCGGTTTTTGCCCTGGTGCTAATACTTCAACGATTGCGGAGCTGCCTGATTTGGCAATTGAACCCGCTTTCGATATATAGAAAAAGAAACAATGATTTTCCCACGCTACCATCAATTAGATGCTGTGCGTAAACTCACAAAACACAGTAAAGCCAATGGTTCAGGTCATAACTACTTAATTCAGCATTCAGCAGGTTCAGGCAAGTCAAATACCATTGCTTGGCTCGCACATCAATTGGCATCGATGCATAATGCAGATGATCAGAAAATTTTTAATTCCATTATTGTGATTACTGACCGTATTGTATTGGATCGTCAGTTACAAGAAACAATTGCACAGTTTGAGCATAAAGATGGTGTGGTACAAAAGATTGATGAGAACACCTTACAGCTCACCAATGCCTTAGCTTCGAATGTACCTATCATTATTACTACTATCCAAAAATTCCCATACATCATGCAATCTATTCGCACCCAAGCGAAAAAAGGCATTAAGGTTGATTTGAGTACAGAAGGTAAGAATTTCGCTGTTATTGTCGATGAAGCCCACAGTTCACAAAGTGGCGAAACGGCAATGGAATTACGTAAAATTCTAAATAAAGATGGGATTGAATCTGCAATTGCCCAAGAGTGAGTTCAGAGTTCGATCTATCAAAATCAAAAAGCCTACTATGAGGCTTTGCAAGCAAGTACAGACCGAACAGATTCAGCCCCATTTATAGAATTCATCTTACAGATGATTTTAGATGCCATTCTTAGTTCAACTGATACCGCTCAAGATAGCGGTCATGCTACCGCTCAAGCTGGCGATCATTTTCAACGGTTAATTTCAGCAATGAAGCAAGGAGACTATACTTTCGCTGAGTTGATGCAATTGGTCGGATTGACTCATCGAGCAACGTTCCAAAAGAATTACTTGAATCCTGCCATAGAAGCTGGCTTGATTGAGCGTACTATTCCAGATAAACCGAAAAGTCCGAAACAAAAGTATAGATTAAAAAGATAACAATACTTTCAATTGTGGATAAATCCCCTATGGGTGCTTGTATATGAATTTGGATGACTCAGATGAATTTGGGACCTTCATCTTTAGAACTCCTGGCTTTAATAGTATTCGAACCTTGGCTGCACGATTGAGTTACTACAGTGCAACTTCAGGAGGCTTACTGTCGTGCCTACCATTGCAACTCACTTTAAGAGGCAAAAGCACCACACAAAGCTATCGCCAACCTCTGTATTACGTGGATCTAACTTTACGGGAGGGTATTGGCCTGAATGATACAATTACTCAGGCCAAGCAAATTGATGAACAGAGCAAGAAGGCTATATTTTTTTGATTTCTACAATATCACTTGATTCAATGAGCGATTGAATATTATCAAATAAACTTTGAATATAATCAGAGGCTAGATGGATATCTAAATCCTCTCTGCTACGCCATTCTTCTAAGAAGAAATATCTACTCGAGTCATTTTCGCTAATATAAAGCTCATATTTCAAGCATCCTTCTTCTTGAAGCGTAGGCTCTATTACACTTTTTAAAAGCGCTTCTAACGTTTCTTTTTGATCTGATTTTGCCTTAATGTTCGCAATTACTGAAATAGTCATTATTTCACCTTGAGTTTGTTTTAGAAGTTTTCTAGTACAATTTTGCCTTTTGACTTACCTGATTCAAGCAACTTATGCGCCTTCTCCAAGTTTGCAGCGTTAATATTGCCTAGATTTTGGTTGAGGGTACTTCTAATTTTTTGCTGGTCAACTAATTGGGCAACCTGTTGCAACAGTTCACCTTGCTTTTCAATATCATCGGTTTCATACATTGAACGGGTGAACATCAACTCCCAATGGATAGAAATAGATTTAGTCTTAAACGGCATAATATCAAATGTTTGTGGATCATCGATCAATCCAAGCTTGCCTTGTGGTGCAATCAGAGAAACTATTTGCTTGGTATATGTTTCTGTATGATTGGTAGAGAATACGTATTTTGGTTTTTCAATACCTAGTGCTTCGATTTGTTCGTTTAAATCTTTGCTATGGTCGATGACATGGTCGGCACCCAATGATTCCACCCAAGATTTCGTTTCTTCACGTGAAGCTGTTGCTATAACGGTCAGATTTGTTTTTGCTTTTAGGAGTTGGATAGCGATTGATCCTACACCACCTGCACCACCAATAATTAAAATACTGCCAACTTCTGTTTCTGAAATTTGAAACCGATCAAACAGCATTTCCCATGCTGTTATCGCAGTTAATGGCAATGCTGCTGCTTCTGCATTAGATACTGTAATTGGTTTAAGACTGATAATTCGTTCATCGACTGCTTGAAACTCAGCATTACTACCATCTCGGGTTAAATCGCCAGCATACCAAACAGAATCTCCTACTTTAAACGAGGTAACTTTTGAGCCAACTTCAATAATTTCCCCAACGGCATCCCAACCTAAAATACGATTATTTGCTTCAGACGAATTTTTTCTCACTTTGGTATCAACTGGATTCACAGAGATTGCCTGAACTTTTACCAGTACATCACGCTCCTTAAGCGTAGGCTTCGCTTTTTCAGTATCTACCAATGAATTTTTAAAATCATCATGGTTATTTATAACATACGATACGGCTTTCATAGATTTGTCCTTAACTTTAAAAATATAGTAAAAATGGGAGCGAGGTGCTCCCATTTTTTGTTATTCAATCATTAAAACTCTTGGCTCGTTGGGCGTAAAACAATTTCATTAATATCTACATCCGCAGGCTGTTCAATTGCATAAGCAATTGCTCGAGCGACTGAGTCAGCTGGTATGGCTTGTTTGTAGAAATCAGTAACAAACTCTGAGCTTTCTTTATGAGAAGAACCAAATTTTAGTTCTGACTCAACTGCACCAGGCTCAATAGTAGTCGTTCTAATGGTTCCCCCAACTTCATGACGAAGTCCTTCTGAGATGGCTCTTACAGCAAACTTAGTACCGCTATAAACAGTACCTCCTGGACTAAATACTTTTATCCCTGCAACAGATGCGAGATTAATAAAGTGTCCAAAGTTTTGTTTTTGGAAAACAGGTAGGGTAGCTGCTATACCATAAAGAACACCTTTAATATTAATGTCGATCATACGATCCCATTCATCAACTTTTAGCTCACTTAATGGTGCAATAGACATTAATCCAGCATTGTTTACCAATACATCGATTTGACCAAATGCGCTTAATGCCTTTTCAATAAGTGCTTGTACTTCCTGTGGTTTGGTTATATCCATACCAATAAATTCAGCTTGACCACCTTCAGCACGAATGTCGTGAACAATAGCCTCTAATTTTTCAGTACGTCTAGCACCAAGTACAACCTTTGCACCTTTTTTAGCAAGTAAGCGAGCAGTAGCTTCACCTAAACCACTACTTGCACCAGTGATCACAATAACTTTATTTTCTATATTATTCATACAAGTAACCTTCAACCTATCTGTCAATCATATTTGATGGGTTAAGTATTACAGCCTTGTTGGGTAGAATAAATGAATAATATTATCTTTCAGAATTCCTATTTACGGAATAATTGCCATAACACAGGATTGGACATGCATAATAAATTGGAAATGATGCGTATCTTTTGTGTCGCAGCAGAGTCTCGAAATTTTAAAGAGGCAGCAACTCAGCTGGGTATTTCCCCACAGGCAGTAACACGGGCAATAAAAGAGCTAGAAGAGCAGCGCGGAGAGATTCTGTTTTACAGGAGTACTCGACAAATTAAAATTACCGCTGATGGTGAGCGTCTGGCAAAGCAAGCACGTTTTGCGGTGGGATCGATCGATGCTTTGTTTGTAAAAGACACCAAGGAAAAACGAGATGAAATGCGTGGGACTGTCCGTCTTACTGTGTCGTCTGTGTTAGGGCGCAAATTGGTAGTACCCGCACTAGCAGAATTT
>Ga0209023_10008049_pt1 | contig 10652 bp, 13 predicted proteins | sample LakOneMetagenome_FD_187468 | JGI IMG/M metagenome (GOLD analysis project Ga0209023, IMG submission 187468) | Freshwater and sediment microbial communities from Lake Erie, Canada (SPAdes) (version 2) | ecosystem: Environmental > Aquatic > Freshwater > Lentic | place: Lake Erie, Canada...
ATCTCGGATCTCCTCTTCGGGTCGGCACGGGTGTCGTTCGGGATGGTCGTGAGATGAGCGACCGAGGCCATCGGATCAGTCGCCTGGCGGCGCCCACGAAAGGGCCGGGGGCCGTCAGGATCCAAGGATGGGGGTCGTCTGAGCCAGGGCGATCTTCCACTCTTGGTGGTCCGCCACAACGACGTAGGTCAGGCTGCCCTGTGTCGGCAGCGTGCCGGTTGAATCCCGCTCGTCGGACACGTGCTTCGTGCAGCTCACGATTGCGACGTCGGCGCCGAGGAAGCGGATGTCGTGGATCTCGATACGGGTGGTCACCTTCGTAAGCGACGATGCGAGCGCAGCGGTCATCGCCTGGCGGAGGTCGTCTCGGCCCAAGACGCGGCGCCCAGCGAGGTTGACGATGATCGCGTCCGGGCTGTGCAGCACCAGGAACGGCCCGACATCTGCCTGGTGCGCTTGCGCTGTCTCGACGAGTTCGCGGATCAAACCGAGGCGTTCGTTCTCCATGACATGACTCCTTCGTCTCGCGCGCAGCGGTGCGCTCCGCGCCGGTGGTTGTGTCTCTCGGTGGTGCTCGCTCGACCTCAGATGCGGTGGAGGCGGCGCAGGACATGTCACTGTTTGCGTGCATAGTGGGGTCGACCCCGAACTCATGACGGTGCCGCAGCTGTGGTGGACGATCGCCGATAGGAGGCCGAGCTGCACGGTCGCCGATCGTCAGCCGGACTGGGCGGTCCACGTCTTGCGCCAGCCGTCAAAGGTGTTCCAGGCCCAGATGGCGAGGGCGCCGACGATGACCGCCGAGGATGCCGTTCCTGCGTCGAAGCCCGGCCAGCCGTTCTGGATCACGGCGACGGTGGCCGGGTTGAGCAGCCTGTCGGTCGCAGCGAGGTAGATCACCGGGGCGGCGAAGGCGGCACCCGTGATGCCGTTGATCGTCGCCAGCCGCGGCGTCCAGCGGTCGGCGCGGTACTGCACGACCTCAGAGCCCATCTCGATCACGAGCAGGACCAGGATCAACGGGAGCCAGAACGACCAGAGCCCTGGATCGAGCAGCGGTAGCCGTTCCCCCGCATCGTTGACGGCCAAGCCGAAATGCTGCGCCACGATGGCGACTCCGAGGAAGCCGAGCCAGGCCACCCCCAAGGCCAACTCGGTCGCCGAGCCACGCCGACCCCGGGGCAGCTCGGGGAGCTGGTCCGGTGTCCATTCTGCCGCCAGTGACCGGCGTACGTCGGTGGAGCCGTAGCCGCGCTCGAAGAGGGCGAACGTGAACGTCACCCAGAAGGCGACCTGCGTCGCGACGATGAAGGCCATCCAGGTGGCGCCGCCGACCACCGCTCCGATCGAGTCCCCCGCGATGGCGTCGATCGCGGCGACGACGAGCGTGGCAGCGGGGACGGCCGCGAGGAGCAACACCTTCAGAGCTCGGACGTAGGCCGGGTAGACCTCAGGTCCGATCAGCTCGAGCGCCCGACCGGAGTAGCTCGGGGCAAGCCGGTCGGGGTCGCCGAGCTCGACGAGAGCGGCGTGCCCCGCCTCCTGGATGCTGATGCCGGGGCGCTCCTCTTGCAGCGACACCACCGGCGATGTGGTCGCGAAGCTCCTCGCGGATGTCGTCGCGTCCGCTTTCCGCCAGTGAGCGGGTGGTGGCGTGGACGTAGCGGTCGGCCAATGTCGATTGGCTGGTCTCGGCGCCGGACGGACGGACGGCCTGTTCTGTCATGTGGGCTTCCTTAGCTTGTCGGTGAAGATGTGCGGTTGCTGCCATTTGTTGAGCAATGACCTGCAAGCAAGGCGTTGCCGCTCGGGCGACTCTTCCCGGCATCGGGTCATGAGTCCAAGGCCTTGTTGTCATCAGATGAAGCCTCAACGGGATGCGGCTCCTGGTGGAGGTGTTCCGCGAGTCAGCGCGGCGGCAGCAGGTCGCGGCCGTCGAGGTCGGCACTGACTGCTGATCCTCGCCACGACAGCGCCCGGAGCGCGAGCGTGACGACGGTGTCGGCGTGCTGCCGCGTTGGGGGCCCGGTGCGCAGGAGCCATCGGTAGTAGATCGGGCCGTAGAGGAGCTCCGCCGCCACGTCGAGGTCGACGTAGGCGATCTGGCCCGCCTGCTGGGCGACGCGGAGGCGTTCCTTCGTTACGTCGAGCCAGGGAGTGAGCAATCGGTCGAGCAGCGACTGGGCGAGGCCGGGATCGTCCTGGATGGCGGTCAGCAGGGCTCGGTAGCGCGCCTCGAAGCCGGGGTCGGCCAGGGAGTCGGCGGTGCTGCGAAGCACGAGGCGCAGGTCGGCCTCGAGGTCATCGGTCTGGGGGAAGGCCAGCTCGTCCTCGGCGTGCACGAGGGCGAGGTAGGCGTCGAGGACGACCGCGCCCTTGTCGGGCCACCACCGGTAGATCGTCTGCTTGCCGACGCCGGCTCGAGCCGCGATCGCCTCGACCGCGAGCTTGGCGAAGCCGACCTCCCCGAGAAGGTCGCCGGTTGCGGCGAGGATCGCGTCGCGGGCGGCGTCATTTCGGCGAGCACGGTTCGGCGGGTTGGTAGTGGCGGCCATGGGCGTAGGGTACCAACAAGACGAGACGGTTCGTCTCGTACGGAGGAGATCCCATGAGCGAATCCACCCAGTCCCGCGTCTGGTACGTCACCGGAGCCGGCCGCGGCTTCGGCCGTCTCATCACCGAAGCGGCCCTCGCCGCCGGGGATCGGGTGGTGGGCACGGCCCGACGACCCGCATCGCTCGACGACCTCGTGGCCCGACATCCCGACCGGCTGGTCGTGTCGACCCTCGACGTGACCGACCGCGCCGCGGTGTTCGCGTCGGTCCACTCCGCCGGCGAGAGGTTCGGCCGGATCGACGTGGTGGTGAACAACGCCGGGGTCGGTCTGGTGGGCGCGGTGGAGGAGGTCACCGAAGCGCAGGCCCGCACCGTCTTCGAGACCAACTTCTTCGGTGCCCTCTGGGTCTGCCAGGCCGTCGTGCCCCAGCTCCGGGCCCAGGGTTCGGGTCACATCGTCCAGCTGTCCAGCGTCAGCGGCCTGATGGGCATCCCCACCATGGGCCTCTACTCCGCGAGCAAGTTCGCGCTCGAGGGCATGAGCGACGCCTTGGCTCAGGAGCTCGAACCCTTCGGTGTCAGCGTCACCCTGGTCGAACCGCGCATGTACGCCACCGAGTTCATGGGCCCGAGCCTGCCGCTCGCCGAGTTCAACGACGCCTACGAACCCGTGCGCGCCGCGCTGATGCAGCGCTACGGCAGCATCGCCCCGGGCGATCCGGCCCGGGTGGCCGAGGCCCTCATGGAGCTGGTCGACAGCCCCGCGCCACCGCGGCGCCTCCTGCTCGGCGACGGCGACTTCGACGACGTCCTCACGACCTACCGCGCCCGCATGGCCGAGTGGGTCAGCTGGGAGAAGGTCAGCCGCGCCGCCGGATGAACCGGTCCAGCCCATGGCCGACTAGCCACGTCTCCCTGCCGGCTCGGCCAGGGGAGACCCGGGCCTGTGCCCTGGGTCGCCCACCGTGGACGGGTGGGTTTCATCCCGACGATCCCCGGCAACAGGCCAAGGGGCCGCAACGCCCCGGGGGCCATCGTCGGGGATGCAATCGATCAACCGCAAAGCACGAGCTCGACCATCCGCCTTGCTCCGCCGCCGTCGCCCGAGGCGCGGCACCGACCACCCAGGCGACCGCTCGCCCGGCGCACAGGCCGATGGCTCCGCCAACCCCCGATTGGACCGTCATGTACCAAGACCCTCATATCGCCCTTGAGTTGCACAAGATCCGCGCCTCCGAGCTCCACGCCGCAGCGGCCGCCCACCGTCGTGCGACCGCCTCCGCTCCCCGTCGACGCTCGCTACTCGAGATGCTTCGCTTGCGCCGCCGTGGTCCGGGCGACCCAGAGCCGGCTGCCGACCGTGCTGGCTTGGGTGCGGGCGACCCGGGTGTTGCAGTGTCGCCGGTCAGCGCGACCAACGCCGCCTTCAACACCGCGTCACGGATCGCGCTCGCTGACAGCGGCCTTGTCGACGCTGCGCCCGCGCACGTTCGGTCGGTCCGCAACAACGTCCACCACGTCCGCACGGAACGGCAACGCGACACACCTCGAGAGATCGCCCAACTCGTAGTCGACCAACCGCCGAGCACGCGATGAACGCCGCCCATGTGGTGGCTGATGGCTGCCGGCTCCCGACCCTGCTGGGGCCATGGTGAGGATCCTCGCGATCTGCGGAAGCCTTCAGGCGCGGTCGTCGAACGCCAGGCTGTTGGAAGCGGCGCGACGTCACGCACCAGAGGGGGCGCAGGTCGTGCTGTCGACGTCAGTTGGTGACGTGCCCCACTTCAACCCCGACTGCGAGGCCGATGGCCCGATGGGTGGTGCAGTTGCCAAGCTCCGCGCCGAACTGGCAGCAGCCGACGCGGTGCTGATCGCCACGCCCGAGTACGCACACGCGCTTCCGGGCTCGCTGAAGAACGCACTGGACTGGATCGTCGGGTCGGGTGAGCTCTACGCCAAGCGCGTGGCGGTGATCAGCGCAGCACCGAGCCCCGATCGTGGCATCAACGCGAGGGAAATGGTCGAACGCACGCTCCATGCCCAGGGTGCCGTCGTTGTGAGCTCCGCGACAGTGCAAGTGACTCACCTCGAGTCCGACGAGCTCGGCCCAGCAACCGTGGCCGCAGTCAGGGCCGTGCTGGACGCGCTCATCGAAAGATGAATCGGCACCCGCGACCGATGGGACTTCGTATCGGCTGCCGCTGCCGCGCCCCGTATGGGTCAGTCGTAGGCAACGACCTTCACGGGTTTCATCGAGACAACAACCCGCGCCGCTTGATCCTTCGACGGGTCGGTCCAATGGTCACGGCCCAGGTATCGGACATCGAGACGAGCCCGATGTTCAACAGCGCCTTCTTCGACGACAGACTGAACATCTGCTCGAATTTCCAGATAACGATGCTGATTGTCCGGGTCGACGATGACCAGGGTGGCTCTCGGATCACGCTCGACGTTGCGTACCTTGAGGCGTCCTCGTTCGCTGTTCACCTGGAAGAGTCCGTCCGAGTACTGGAACCAAACAACGCTCGCTTGAGGCCGACCGTCCGCGAGCAAGGTGACGAGCACGGCGGGCAAGGCGCGCTCCGCCAGATCGAGGTGGGTAGCTGGAATCACCCATCGAACGGTACTGGGCAGTCCCAACCTCCGCGAGTTCCCACCACCGGTCGGGCCGATCGGAGAAGTCAACTCCAGATGCTGTGCGGGTTTTGGCCGACCAACCTGAACGCGATCTCGGCCCGTTCACGGGCTGACAGCAACGACACGACCACGTGGTGGGCGGGGAGCACTCGGTCGTCGACGACTCAGCCGCTCAGGCTGCACGGTTCCGCCAGCGCCCGTTGCCCACCCAGCTCGTCGAACGAAGGTGACGAACCGGGCCCGGTGGCGGCGCGGTCAGTCGCGGAAGCGCAAGGCGCTGTGATGTTCGAGGGCGAGGCGGCGGAGTGCGGCTCCGGCCCGCTCGAAGGCGACCGTGCCGATGACGACGTGCTCGAGCTGAGCGCTTCTGCCGGCCGCGGCGTCAACGGTGGCCACCTCGTCCGCGGCATCGGCGAGCGTGTGAGCAAGCAGGTGGTCGAAGATCGAGGCGTCGGTGGCCCACTCGAATCGGCGAAGCATGACGAGGGCATCGACGAGTTCGCCCTCTGCCGGTGTCCCTGGTCGCACGTGCCATGCCAGTCCGGCGAGCCAGCGCTGCACCTCGGCCTGCGCCGACAACCATTCTTCTGTACCGTCCCGCTCGATCGTTCGGCCGCTCAGCGCGTCCTGGGCTGTCCCGAAGGCCTCGTGCAGCGTTGCGGTCTCGTCCTCGACGACGCCGATGACGAGGCGGACCGAAGCGACGCTGAGGTCGGCCACCTCGATCAACGCGCGGATCAGCCGCAGGCGGCGGACGTGGGTCTCGCCGTAGTCGGCCTGGTTGCGGGTGCGCGGGGTACCGGACGGCAGCAACCCCTCGCGCAGGTAGTACTTGATCGAGGGGACGCTCACGCCGGTGACCTCGCTCAGCTCCTGAAGGCGCACGGGTGACTCCTCTTGACGAACCGGTTGGATAGTAGCACTATCTATACTGGATAGTGTCACTATCCACAACCGAAGGAGTTCCCAGATGGAACCGCTGATCGCACTCATCACCGCCACACTGGTCACCCGGACGCTGGGACCGCTGTTGTCCGACCGGCTGCGCGACAACTGGTTGGCCTTGCGCGTCGGTCTCGCAGCGATGTTCGTCGTCACCGGACTCGCCCACTTCGTCGGCCTCCGCGACGACCTGGTCTCGATGGTTCCCCCCTCGCTGCCGGCCCCGGAGCTCCTCGTGACGGTCACTGGCGTGATGGAGCTGGCCGGCGCAGCGGCGCTCCTTCACGGGCGCACCTATCGCTGGGCTGCGGCGGGCCTCGCCCTTCTCCTGGTCGCCGTGTTCCCCGCAAACGTCCACGCCGCCTCGGCTGAGATGACCGCAGTCCAGGCCGAGTCACTCGGCGTGCGAACCGCGCTCCAACTCGTGTTCCTCTCCGCCCTGGTCGCGGTCTGGTGGCCGAAGACCGCTCGTCGGCGCTCGATCCCGAAGCTCTCGTACGCCACCCGCTCGTGACGCCGCCTGGCCCATCAGTGCGAGGGCGCTCGTCTGGTCTGCTCCTCCGAGCGGCGAGGCGGCGTCCGTGCGGGGCGGGGCCTCCTCGATCGAGCGCCTGGCAGTCGGGAGGACATTCGCACCTCCGTCAGTACCGTCGGTCGCTCGAGCGAGCCGTGTCAGGCGGGCAGGTCTGCAGGGCCACATCGGGGTGCCGAGCGACGCGAGTGCCTGCGGGCGCGGGCGTGCACCGGTTCGCTGCCGCGGCGCGTCAACCGTCCGCAGAACGCCGAACCCATTACCCAACAGGTAATCGCTTCGATGATGTGGTGGGCGCACAGTGATGTCACAACAACCGAACGCCGGCGACGGCGGTCCCACTAGGAGCACTGATGAGCAACCTCAACACCACGATCGACACCTACCTCGAGGCGTACGGCGAAACCGACGCCGACCGGCGCATCGCCCTGATCGAGCGGGCTTTCGCTACAGAAGGCCACGTCTTCGATCCGCCGATCGAGGGCGCAGGACACGCGGGGATCAACGACATGTTCGCCACCATCCAAGGCCAGTTCGCAGGGCATTCGTTTCGTCGATCGACCGGCGTCGACAGCCACCACGGGATCGCCCGTTATGGCTGGGAGCTCGTCGCCGGTGATGGCTCGGTCACCTTGGCCGGAATGGACGTGGCAGTCGTCAACGACGAGGGCAAGCTGTCACGGGTGGCTGGATTCTTCGGCGACATGCCGGCGCTCGATGCCTGATCTGAAGGTGGCCCGGCACTCTCGTGGTTACCGTGACCCCATGAGCTCCGCTGGTGCTGGCGCCCTCCTGCGAGACTGGAGGGGCCGGCGACGGCGCAGCCAGTTGGATCTGGCGACTGAGGCTGGGGTGTCACCGAGGCACCTCAGCTTCGTCGAGACGGGTCGCTCCAAGCCGAGCCGTGAATTGCTGTTGACCCTGGCGAGGCACCTCGAGGTTCCCCTGCGCGACCGCAACGCCTTGCTGGTCGCGGCCGGCTATGCGCCTCGGTTCAACGAGACGTCGATCGACGATCCGGTCTCGGCACACGTCCTGGCATCGCTCAAGCGCCTGCTTGCGACGCATGACCCCTATCCCGGAGTCGTGCTCGACCGACACTGGAACATCGTGCTCGCCAACGATGCAGCAAGCCAGCTCATCGGTGGGCTGCCGGCCGGATTGCTCACACCGAAGATCAATGCTTTTCGGATCAGCCTTCACCCCGACGGGCTGGCCGCGATCACCCTCAACTTCGCTGAGTGGGCCTTCTACCTGCTCTCGCAGTTGCGCCGGCTCGTGATGATGAGCGCGGATCACGACCTTGTCGAACTCGAACGTGAAGTCCTCGCCTACCCGAACATCGCCGAGCACCTCATCGATGGCGAACCGGGTGACCGTGGCGAAGCCACACGGGAGGAGCCCCGGCTGCTCGTACCGTGTCGGCTGAACATGGGCGGCGTCGAGTTGTCACTGTTCACGACGCTCACCACCTTCGGTACACCGAACGACATCACGCTCGACGAACTCGCCGTCGAGCTGTTCTTCCCTGCCGACGACGCCACCGAAGCGATCATGCGCGGCACGGGCGGCGGGCCAGCCTGAGCTGCGCTCGGCACCGCCAGACCCCCGCCAAAGGGCACTCGTGAGTACTCGTGGGAAGGATCTGTCGACGCTCCCGCGGTGACCGGCGCCGCGCCCGACGAGGTGCGCTCCGCCCGCACCAAGCCGGCCACCAACCGCTGAGAGACGAGCGGTGATCACGACCCAGAACGGACCAAGCCAATGACCTGCTACGCAATCGGCATCCTCAACGACGTGACGGTCGGCCCCGCCATCGCCGAGTACCTCGAACACATCGACGCAACGCTGGCGCCCTTCGGCGGTCGATTCATCATTCACGGCGCTGACACCCACATCCTCGAAGGACCACCACCCGGAACCATCGTCGTGATCGAGTTCCCTGACCGACCGAACGCCGAGGGCTGGTACGCCTCGGATGCGTACCAGGCGATACTCCCGCTCCGAACCGAAAGCTCGACCAGCACGATCCTCTTGATCGATGGAGTCGACCCCGAACACCTCGCTACCGACGTGCTAGCCCACTGAGCTAGCAAGCCACGCGTCCATTCCGGCCGAACGTGGTGCGTGCCCTCTCCTCAGCGATGGCCGACCGTCCCGCACGCCCGAAGTCTCGAGCGAGCACGTCGGGGACGGTCAGGAACGTCCGCTCGAACCTCTTCCAAGCTCGTTGCGTTCGCTTTGACCACTGCCTTGGACGAAGCCCTTCCGCTCCACGACGAGGACCGCGCCTCTCCACGGGGACGGCGACATGCTCCCACCCCGGGCACTCGGCGACTCGCTGTGGGAGCTCACGGCCCCCGCACCGGAGCCGACGTCCCACCTCGAGAACCACCTCGACGAGCTCGACGTGGTCTGGATCTCGGCGGCGCCACGGAACGAATCGGGAGCCGGGTGTTTCGAAACGTCGAAGTACCTCCTAGTATTACGTTCGGACGAACGAAAGAAAATGGGGTCTCATGAGGAACAACGAAGAGGTAGCGATCGTCGGCGGTGGCGTCGGAGGGCTCGCTCTGGCTGTTTCCCTTGCGCAGTCTGGAATCGGCTCGGAGGTGTACGACGGGAGCGACGAGGCTCGGCACCGCACGGCAGGTGCGTTCTTGAACCTGGCCCCGAACGGGATGAGGGCACTCGACGCCATCGGGTTGGCCGATGCAGTGGCGGCATCAGGATCATCGAGCACGGGGATCGAGTTCCTCAGCTCCAACGGGCGGACCATCGCTCGGTTGGACGCGGAGCACGAGCGTCAGGAGTTCGGGTTCCAGAACACGATGATCCGCCGAGCTGACCTCCACGGGATCTTGCTCGACGCCGCCCAGGAGAACGGTGTTGCCATCGGATGGCAGCGCCGTCTCACAGGGATCGCTGAGACAGACGCGCAGGTCACGATGCAGTTCGACGACGGCACATCGAAACCGGCTCGCACAGTGATCGGCGCCGACGGCGTCCGCTCTGCCGTGAGGCGACACGTGCTCGGCGCCGACGCCCCCGATCCCAACTACCTCGGGCTCATCGACGTCGCCGGATTCAGCCGATCCATCCCGAGCGGGGTCGTTCGAGGACCACAACGGATGGTGTTCGGTCGACATGGCTTCTTCGCCTACTACGCCACCCCGGCCGGGGAGACGTGGTGGTTCGCCAACATCCCCCACCGGCGGTCACCGACACCCGCCGACCTCGGCCGCTACACAGGTGACGGCTGGCGCCCACGATTGCTCGACCTCTTCGACGACGACGTGCCGATCATCACCGCGGTCGTCGCCGGCAGCGACGACCCGGTCGGCGCGTGGCCGATCACCGATCTCCCGACCCTGTCCACCTGGCATACGCCACGGGCGTGCCTCATCGGCGACGCCGCCCACGCCAGCTCATCATCGGCCGGACAAGGCGCCTCGCTCGCCATCGAAGACGCCGTGGTCCTCGCTGCGCTCATCGCCGAGCACGGGGCTGGCCAACGAGCCTTCGCCTCCCTCGAGCACCAGCGAAAGGAACGCGCCGGTCTCGCGGTACGCACCGCCCGCCGCAACACCTCCTCCAAGGCCGCCGGACCGATCGCCGCCAGGATCCGCGACCTCATCCTTCCCCGCCTCCTGCGCTCAGGCGCCGAGCAGGCAGCCAGTTTCATGCACTGGGAACCCCCGACCCGAGTCGCCCACCTCCACCATGAGAAGGATCCCCATTCATGAATGATCAACCCGCCATCGGCGACGTCGGCGAACCCATGCCGCTCCAGCGGCGCGGTGGGCTGCGGCGCTGGATCATCCGCGGCGTTGTCGCGGCCGGCGCGATGGCCGTCGTCTCCGTCGTCGCCGTCGTCGGCGCGGTCGGGTACCTGTACGCCGACACCGACACCGACACCGTCGGAACGCTCGCCTTCACCAACCAGGTCCACATCCCACCGGTCGACGAGGGACGCCTCGAGAAC